>ENA-OQHF01000182-OQHF01000182.1-human-gut-metagenome-genome-assembly--contig:-NODE-182-length-39807-cov-5.113029_pt1 | contig 39807 bp, 42 predicted proteins | sample MGYA00242559_ERZ504709 | MGnify/ENA primary metagenome ERZ504709 (study PRJEB26092, sample SAMD00036203) | human gut metagenome | host: Homo sapiens | study: EMG produced TPA metagenomics assembly of... | reverse complement strand
GCCGCGTACGCTGGCGGCAGCCGCCTTCTTGAGGGGCAGCGGACGGCGCACCGGCCAGCGTGGATGTGCCCGCGCCCGCGGGTGCCGTGTTGCCCGCGCTGCGGCTGCGTCCGTAGCCCGAGCCAAAGCCCGTGCTCTGCACTTGATGGCGTCCGCCGTAGGAATTGGGGCTTTCGTGGCCGCCGCTGGCAAAGCCGCTGCTGTAACCGCCGCCAAACCCGCCGCGGGGGCGCGCGTTGTACTCGCTGTTCAGGTAGCCGCGGGACGCACCGGAGTACCCGCTGCGCCCGCCCGGGACGTTGGTGCTGTAGCTGCCGTACCCCGCACCGAAGCCGCCACCGTAGCCGGTCAGCTCGGGGCTCTGGGTCTCATCCAGCAGACCGGGGTCGATTTCACTCAGAAAGGCAGACGGCGGGTTGCGGCGCGTCTGGCCGAAGATCATCCGCGTGCGGGAGGTGGACAGGTACAGCTCCTTCTTGGCGCGGGTGATAGCCACGTAGCAGAGGCGGCGTTCCTCCTCCATGTCCTCCTCATTATACTTGGCCATCTCGCCGGGGAAGATACCATCCTCCATACCTACGACAAAAACATACGGGAATTCCAGGCCCTTCGCCGAGTGGATCGTCATCATCGTGACGCTGTCGGCGTCGTTGTCATAGCTGTCCAAATCGGAAATCAGCGCGACCTCCTCCAAAAACCCCGACAGCGTCGCGTCCTCGCCGTTTTGGTCGGCGTAGGTCTTGATACTGCTGACCAGCTGGCCCAGGTTCTCGCGGCGGGTCTCGCCCTCCTCCTTCATGGCTTTGAGCATTGCCTCATAGCCGGACTTGGCGATGACGTCACCCACAAACTGGTCCAGCGGCTCACTTACCCACAGATCGCACAGCTCGCGGTACATCTCATAGAAGCGCTCGAGCGCCGCGGCGGCGCGCTGCAATTCCGGGTAGTCCCGCACATGGGCGATGATTTCCATCATCGGCACGCCCTTGGAGGCTGCCAGCTCACCAATCTTTTCAATCGTCGTCATGCCAATTTTACGCGCAGGCTCGTTGATAATGCGGCGCAGGCGCACGTCGTCCCGCGGGTTTACGATGACGGCCAGATAGCTGTTGATGTCCTTGACCTCCTTGCGGTCAAAGAAGCGCTGGCCGCCCACAATGCGGTACGGGATGCCCGCGCGGGCAAAGTAGGTCTCGATCGGGTTGGACTGGGCATTCATGCGGTAGAGCACGGCGTGGTCCTTCAGGCTCGCGCCCTCTCTCAAATGCTCGCCGATGACGTCCGCAATGTGACTGGCCTCGTCCTGCTCGTTCGTTGCGGTATAGTGGTGGACCTTCTCGCCGTCGCCGTGGTCGGTCCAGAGGGTCTTGCCCTTGCGGCCCATGTTGTTCTTGATGACGCTGTTGGCGGCGTTCAGAATATTGGCGGTGGAGCGATAGTTTTGTTCCAGACGGATCGTTTTTGCCCCGGTGAAAACCTTCTCAAAGTTGAGGATATTTTCAATCGTAGCACCGCGGAATTTGTAGATGGACTGGTCATCGTCGCCAACGACGCAGACGTTGTTGGTGCCGCCCGCCAGCAGCCGCACCAGATGGAACTGCGCAATGCTCGTGTCCTGGTACTCGTCCACGACGACATAGCGGAAGCGGTTCTGGTAGTATTCCCGCGCTTCCGCGTCATTTTGCAGCAGTTTGACGGTGTGGAAAATCAGGTCGTCAAAGTCCATGGCGCCCGCGGCCTTTAAAGCGGCCCGCGTAGGCCGTGTAGATTTTGGAGACGAGCTGAGCCTTCGTATTGGCGAACGGCTCCCCCGGCCACATCCTCGGCGGACAGGAGCTTATCTTTAAAATGGAAGAAATTCTGCCCGATGGCCGACTTGACGGGCAGGAATTTGTCGTCGATCATCAGGTCTTTGTAGATCTGCTTGATGACGCGCTGCTGGTCGTCGGAGTCGTAGATCGTGAAGCTCTTGGGGAAGCCAATGCGCTCGGCGTCGCGGCGCAGCATCCGCACGCAGGCGGAGTGGAAAGTTGACGCGTTGACGTCGCCGCCCAGCGTGTCGCCCAGCATGGCACGCAGACGCTCCTTGAGTTCGCCCGCGGCCTTGTTCGTAAAGGTGATGGCCAGCACGTTCCAGGGACGCGCGGGGCGCACAGCCAGATAGGCGGTCTCCCGCGGCAGGTCGCGGCCCGCGGCAACGGCATTGCGCAGGTCGTTGAGGTCGGCCTCGGTCACGGGGCGCGGCAGTTCGGTGCTGCCGTGGGCGGAGCCGAAGCGGATGATATTGGCAATGCGGTTGACCAGCACGGTGGTCTTGCCGCTGCCGGCACCGGCAAGGATGAGCAGCGGGCCATCCGTGGTAAACACAGCCTGCCGCTGCATATCGTTCAGGCGGCCGAATTGCTTTTCAATGTAAGTATCACGCAGGGTGCAGAATTCCTGCCCGAGAGATGCTGCCATGGTTTCACCTGTTTCCTTCGCTGTTATTCATACCGTATAGTATAACACATTTCAAAATAGTTGTACACCAAAACTGCATAGAGTTACAGCTGCTTTTCCAGCAGATAGCGGTCGTAGCCGCCGTACATCTCCCGGCGGCAGCGGATGACAAAGCCGGAAGCCTGTGCGTTGCACAGGCTGTAACTGTTGTCCGGGCTAACGGTAGCCCCCAGATGGGTGATCTGTGGCGGCAGCAGCGGCAGAGCCGCTTCCAGCATGGCGCGCTGCAAACCGTTGCCTCGCCAGTCCGGGTGCACTACTGCGCTGTCTGCGTTGGCCCAGTGTTGCCACTGACTTTGCGGCACGCCCAGAAAGGCAGCGTAGTTTTCACTGCTCTGCCCGCACAGACGCAGGATGAGGTACGCCCCAGCCGCCCCTGCTGCCACGCGCCAATGCACACCCCAGTGCGCAGATAGCCGGTAATGTTTTCCAGCGTATCCGGCACGAACTGCTCCGGGTGCGGCATGGCGGCGCGCACTTCGTTTTGCAGCGCGAACACTGCCGGAGCTTTGACAGGGGTGCAGCGCCGCAGGGTGACAGCCTGCCGGGCGGGCCGGCCGCCTACTTTTTGCAGAAAATAGTCCATCTGTACTATGCCCTCCAAAATAAAATCGTACTTTTCAGCAGATTCCAGTATAAATGACGCTTTTCTAAATGTCAAATTATGCTATAATAAGAGAGAAGGGGCTGTGGAGGAATCCTCCCGGCCCGTTCGTATGAAGTTCGGGGCGGTACTGCCGCCCGGAAACGGAGGAACCATCCATGAAAGATCCCGCACTGGCATCGTCCAGCCGCTTGGGCGGCGCTGTGATCAGTGACCGCGTTGTTGCAAGCCTGCTGGAGGAGCTGACCAACGGGCGCTATGCCCAAGCCGACCGCCTGCCCGCCGAGGTAGACCTTGCCACCGAATTGGGGGTGAGCCGTACCGTGATCCGTGACGCGCTGAGCGAGATGGAGCGCGCCGGTTATGTGGAACGGGTGCGCGGCATTGGCACGGTAGTGAACCGCGCTGTGCTGGGGCTGCGCAGCCGCTTGGACCAGAAGCTGGAGTACTACCCGCTGATCCGCAGTTTTGGCAGCTACCCCCATGCCGACGGCATTCAGGTGATGCTTCTTCGTGCAGGCGAGGAGATGGCCCACGCGCTGGCGCTGGAAGTCGGCGATGAGGTGATCTGCATCAAAAAGCGTATCCTTGCCGATACCACCCCGGTGATCTACTCCATCGACTACCTGCCCCGCAGCCTGTTCGGCAACCGGGACTACACCCGCATCGACCTGACCGGCGACATCTTTGAGATCCTGGAGCAGGAGTGCCACCAGCAGATCTCCTCCAACGTGGCGCACCTGAAGGCCAGCTGCGGCGACGAGGCCATCCGTGTAGCCATGCGTCTTGCCCCGGGCGAGGCCATGCTGCTGCTGGACGAAGTGTGTTTCAATCGTTTGTGCAGGCCGGTGATGCGCTCGCTGAGCTACTACACGAACTTTTTTGATTTTTCCATTTTACGCAAACTGCTTTAAACGGAGGTATACTGTCCATGCGTCATCTGATCGATCCTTTGGATCTCACCCAGCAGGAGATCACGCAGCTGCTTGATCTTGCCGACCGTATCTGCGCCGACCCCGCCGCCTATCAGGAGGTTGCCAACCACAAAAAGCTGGCTACTTTGTTCTACGAGCCCTCCACCCGCACCCGCCTGTCCTTTGAGGCAGCCATGCTGAACCTGGGCGGCCATGTGCTGGGCTTCCCCAGCGAGAACGTATCCAGCGCCACCAAGGGCGAGAGCGTGGCTGACACCATCCGGGTTGTGTCCTGCTATGCCGATATCGTTGCCATGCGCCACCCCAAGGAGGGTGCACCGCTGCGTGCCTCCCGCTACTCCCGCATTCCGGTGATCAACGCCGGTGACGGCGGCCACCAGCACCCCACCCAGACCCTGACCGACCTGATGACCATTCGCCGCCGCATGGGCAGACTGGATGATCTGACCATTGGTCTGTGCGGTGATCTGAAGTTCGGCCGCACCGTCCACTCCCTGCTCAAGACCATGGCACGCTGCAAAAACGTCCGCTTTGTGCTGATCAGCCCGGAGGAGCTGCGGGTGCCGGATTATATCATCAACGATGTGCTGGAGGCCAACGGCATCCCCTACAAGGAGACCCGCAGTCTGGAGGAATCCATGCCGGAGCTGGATATCCTGTATATGACCCGCGTGCAGAAGGAGCGCTTCTTCAACGAGGAGGACTACATCCGCCTGAAGAACAGCTATGTGCTGACCCGCGAAAAGATGGCACAGGCCAAGCCCACCATGGCAGTGCTGCATCCCCTGCCCCGCGTGAACGAGATCGCACTGGATGTGGACGATGACCCCCGCGCCGCTTATTTTGAACAGGTGCAGAACGGCGTTTACGTCCGCATGGCACTGATCATGACCCTGCTGGGGCTTGCAGACCCCAAGGCACCGAAGGAGGAGAACTGATATGTTGAATATTGACGAGATTCAGAACGGTATTGTCATCGACCACATCAAGGCAGGTACTGCCGTTGGTCTGATGGATCTGCTGGGCATTGCGGGCAACCGCACTGCCAGCGTGGCGCTGATCCAGAATGCACGCAGCAAAAAGACGGCAAGCGGCCGCAAGGACATCATCAAGGTAGAGGGCGATGCCTCCTGGCTGAACCTGGATGTGCTGGCTTATCTGGACCCAAACATCAGCGTGACCATTATTGAAAACGGCAAGGCTGTCCGCAAGGAGCAGCCCAAGCCCCCCAAGCGTCTGGTGAACATTGTGCGGTGCAAGAATCCCCGCTGCATCTCCAGCATTGAAGAGGAGTGCGACCAGATCTTTGAGCTGAGCTCCAACGGCAAGTACCGCTGCATCTACTGCGAGCAGGAGCTGCAGGTAAAGCCGGAGTAACTGCGCTTTTTACGATTTTTAAATGCGCGTCGCTCGCTCTGCGCATAGTTTAAGGAATTGCATTTTAGTTTTGCAGCTCAGCCAAGTCTGCTGGGCTTGGCTGAGCTGCTTTTTCATGGGAGGGACGCAGAGGGAAACCGCAGCTGCCTGCGCTGGTTTTCTACCGAAACAGTCTGCACAGGCGGGTCGGCTTTTTGCTGACTGGCAGATACGATGATTTAATAGATAAAAAGGACTGCTATACTGGGCAAAACCCATGTACAGCAGTCCTTTTTGGTGCAAAAGAAAACTGACGGGACTCTTTGCAGCGCACGATACCCCGGCTTGCCTATGCCATTCCCGTACAGCAGGCAGCGCCGGAAATTGCGACACATCGAGAAACTTTATCGACTGCAACCCCCAAAAGGCCCGCGGCAGAAAGCCCCGTCAGCAAGGTACTGTGCATTCCTGCACAATCCAAAAAAAGCAAAGGTAGGCAGCCTGCTTACACGCACCGCAGGCTGTTTTTCCATCCAGCAACAAAGCTTTTAAAAAGAAGGGTATTCCCCTCCCACCGCAACGCGACCATGTCCGCACGGAAGGCTTCCTTTACTGACCACAGTATAGCAGAGTTACGCTTCTGTTGCACAAAAATTGTCATATTCTGACGGTGCAGATGTCATGAATTGCCGGTAGGCACCGCACAGGTAAAGCGGAACCAATTGTCCCGGCAGCTCAGGGTATACTCCGCACCGTGGCGCAGCAGAACGTCCCGCACATTGGAAAGCCCCATGCCGTGGCCGGGCTCCTTGCGGGTGGTGCGGGGTAACTGCCCATCCGGCGGCAGCTCCACGTCCCGCTGCACCCGGTTGCGCACCGAGAGAAGATATTCCTCCTCCGTTTTGCGCACTCGCACGTAGACCTCCGGCGGGTACGCCTGCGCTGCGGCACAGATGGCGTTATCCAGCAGATTGGCCAGCACGGTGACCATATCCACTCCGCTTAAGGGAAAATCCCGCAGGTCGCAAAGATCAAAATACACGCTTACGCCCTGCCGGGTGGCCTCCTCGTACTTGCGAGTCAGGATGGAGTCCAACAGCGGGTTGTGGGTATCCATAATGGTAGTGCTGGCCGCCACAGCCTTATCCACACCGGCAATATAGTCCTGCGCACCGGCCACATCTCCCTGTGCCAGCAAGGCACGCAACGCACCGATATGGTTGGTGAATTCGTGGGTCAGGCGGCGCTGGGCGGTGTAGGAATCCAGCAGAGCCGAAGCCCGCTGCTGCTCCAGTTCGGCCTGAAAATGCAGGCTGCGACGCTGCATGACCTGATCATTGAACATTGCCACGATGCACAGATGCACCATGACAGCCACCGTAAGCCCCACTGTCATCCCCATTGTGGCCATGGTGGCCCTTTTGTTGTTATCTGTGAGCATGAGCAGGATGTTCAGCACCACGACCACGCCCGGAAAAAAGCTCATGGTCAGCGCCTGCAAAGGCTCCAGCGCATTGTATCTGCGCCACTTGCCCACAAAGAACGATACCCCGGTGCTGACTACCAGATTTGCGAATGACATTATGATCAGACAATCTGCGCGCTGGATGACCTGCTGTAGCTCACACTCCAGCATCCACGATATGACATACCGCACACTGTTTTCAACCAACAGGCACATGGTACCGTTGATCAGACAGGCGGTAAATTTCTGCCCCGGCGTGCCACCAAACAGCATAACTGTGATGAACAGAAAAAGAAGCGTGTAAACCACTGCCATCGGCGTAAAAAAAGCCATGGTTGCGCATGACCGAGAGGGTCATCGTAAGCATGGTTATAACACCGGACCACACCAGAGGGTGCTTTACCCTGCCCTTGCCAAGGTAAGCATATTCAACCATGATAAAGCCGAGCCATTGGGTCAGGCAGACCCAGTGGCCGTACATATACCAGCGCCAGAATTCTTCATTCATCACCGAACTGCCCCTTCCATTCCAGCCATGCGCTGCGGATGGCTGTATAGTACTGTCGGCTGACGCTCAGTTCTACCCCGCTGCGCAGCTCCACCTTATAGTTGCGGATGGAGCGCACATATTTCAGATTGACCACATCGCTGCGCCCTACCTGCAAAAAGCCGTTTTCGTACAGCATGGCGGGCAGATCAGCGATCTTGCCGTAAAAGGTGCAGATGGGCTGGTGCGGGATATCGCCGTAGACGTTGATCTGCCGCAGATCGCTTTCCAGATAATAGATCTGATCCAGCGGAATCTCACTGGTGGTACGGTTGTGGTGCACCTCCAGCGTTTTTCGGAGGTCGGACATGCCGGAAAAAATATCCTCCAGACAGCTGGGCAGCTGGGCGGCAATATCCCGCTTGAGTAGGTAGCGGTAAGCGTTGACCGTGTAGCCCTGCGGGGCAAATTCCGATAAGCCGAGATGTACACCAGCACGATATCCGGGGCGACCTGCCGCAGCTTGCGTCCCAGTGCAATGCCGTCGGTGGTTTTCAGGTCTACATCCAGAAACGCCAGCTGGTAGCGTTCCAGCTCCGGGGTAGCCAGCAGCTGCTCGCCGCTGGTGCAGACGGTGCTCTGCACCTGAATCTCCCGGGCGCGGAACCATTCCGAGATGTACTCGTCCATCTGTGCAGCGAAGGCCGCATCATCGTCACAGACCAGAATGTGCATGGGTGTGTTTCCTCCTTTTTGAATACAAAAAAGCATATAGCAGTGTTTCCCGCCGGGAGAAGCACCCTATATGCTTTTATATTACACTTGTTCCGCCTGTTCGTCAATCAAAGACGGAGCAGACGCTGGGATCACTTATGCAAGGAATTTGTCGTAGAGACCAAATGCAAAGATGAACACCACGATGAGCGGCAGCACATAAGTCAGGTAGCCGCGCATCCAGTCCTGCACCTTGAGACCCTTGCCGGTGTTGACCTCTTTTTTGTAGTTCTGCCAGCCCCAGCCGTAGCGGGTAACGCAGAACAGCAGATATACCAGGCTGCCCAGCGGCAGGAAGAGGTTGCTGACCAGAAAGTCCTCTACATCCAGCACAGCACCGCCGAACACTGCAAAGCCATCCCATGCCCACAGGTTATAGCCCAGCACACAGGGCATGGACAGCAGGATGATGAGCACAAGGTTCACCAGACTGGACTTTTTGCGGCTGCAGCCAGTCAGTTCCATGCCACAGCAGATGATATTCTCGAACACTGCCAGCACGGTGGACATGGCTGCAAAAGCCATGAACAAAAGAACAGGCTGCCCCACAGCCGCCCCATGGACATATTGGCAAAGATGTTGGGCAGGGTGATAAAGATAAGGCTGGGGCCGCTGGTCTGGTCCACATGGTAGGTAAAGCAGGCCGGGAAGATGATCAGACCGGCGGTAATGGCTACAAAGGTATCCAGCACCACAATGCGGACAGATTCGCCCAGCAGGGAATGTTCCTTGCCGATATAGCTGCCGAAGATGGACATGGCGCCGATGCCAAGGCTCAGGGTGAAGAAGGCCTGATTCATAGCGGAGACCAGCGTGTTGACCACGCCCACCTCCTGCATCCGGGCAAAGTCCGGCACAAGGAAGAAGGAAAGGCCTTCCTTTGCCCCGGGCATGAACAGGCTGTTGACGGCAAGCACCACCATAATGAGGAGCAGGGCGATCATCATGCCCTTGGTCACACGCTCCAGACCGCTTTGCAGACCCTTGGCGCACACCAGAATGCTCACTACCACCACAAATACCATCCAGAAGGTCATAGTAGCGGGGCTGGCCAGCATTTCGGTAAACTTACCGGCCACCTGCTCGGCGTTGAGCCCCGCCAGTTTGCCGACGGCGGTCATGTAGAAATAGTGCAGCATCCAGCCCGCCACGGTGGTGTAGAACATCATCAGCAGGTAGCAGCCGATGAGGGTGAAGTAGCCGTGGATGTGCCACTTCTGCCCCGGCTTTTCCAGTGCCTGATACGCCCGCACCGGGCTTTTGCGGGAGGCGCGTCCCACGGCGAATTCCATGGTCATGATAGGCAGACCCAGAATGACCAGAAAGATCAGGTAGAATAGTACAAAAGCACCGCCGCCGCCCTGACCTGCAATATACGGAAACTTCCACACGTTGCCGATGCCGATGGCACAGCCTGCGGAAAGCAGAATAAAGCCCAGACGGGATTTCAGAGTTTCTCGTTCCATGATCCGATAACTCCTTACTTCTGCTTCCGGGGTGCGTTTTTGCCCACAGGGCCGCGAGGACGGCGCTCGGCAGCCTTGGACTGCTGCGCAGCAGAGCGGGTCTGTGCACGTCCCTTGACGGCTGCAGCGCGCAGACCGTTCACCTCGGCCTTGGTGAGCTCGCGGTAGGTGCCGGGCTTGAGCATGCCCAGCTTCACCACGCCCTCGGCGTTGCGCTTCAGGCGCACCACCTCAAGACCCACACTCTCGCACATCCGGCGGATCTCGCGGTTCTTGCCCTCTTTCAGGGTCATTTCCATCACGGTGCGGCCCGGCTCATCGGTGACCACATTGATGGCACAGGGCAGGGTCTTGGTGCCGTCGTCCAGCACGACGCCGCTGCTCAGCTTGAGGATGGTGGCCTCATCGGCGCGGGCTGCACGGTAACGCGGTACACTTGGAAATACCGCCGGACGGATGGGTGACGGCCTGTGCAAAGGCACCGTCGTTAGTCATCAGCAGCAGACCCTCGCTGTCCTTATCCAAGCGGCCCACCGGGGTACAGGCGGGCGGGGATGTCGCTGACCAAGTCCATCACGGTCTTGCGGCCCAGCTCATCGCTGGCGGTGGTCACATAGCCACGGGGCTTGTACAGCGCCAGATAATACAGCTGCTGGTTCTTTTGGATGTAGATGCGCTCGTCATCCACATGGAGCACGTCACGGTTGGGGTCCATCTTGTCGCCCACCTTGACCGGGTGGCCGTTCACCTTGACGCGACCCTCGGCAATGATCTGCTCGGCGGCGCGGCGGGAGCACAGACCCTGCTCGGCCATGATCTTCTGAATACGTTCTTCTGCCATAATATTACTCCTTGTGCGCCTCACGGCGCTCAAAACGCGCACCGCTCCCCTGCTTTGCAGGGCACCGGTGCGCGGCTATATAAACCGCAGACCAAAAAGGCCTGCGGCTGCGGCTTGATTTGTATAAAAGGTTACTCTGCCTTGGGCTCCTCTGCGGGTGCCTTGGCGTCCTTTTTGACCAGAGTGGCAAGCTTTTCTACCAGCTCGGGCAGCATGGTCAGGGCACGGTCGATGCTGTTGGAGCTATCCGACAGCTGGATGGTGCGCACGCAGCCATCCTTGATGACCAAAAATGCCACCGGCTGAATGTTGACACCGGCACCGGAGCCGCCGCCAAAACAGATCCTTGTTGGCAGCGTTCTTGCCGTTAAAATCGGTACCGCCGGAGGCGAAACCAAAACTCACCTTGGACACCGGCAGGATGGTGGTGCCGTCATCGGTGGTGATGGGCTTGCCGATAATGGTGTTGGAGTCCACCATCTGGTGAATTTTCTCCATCGTAACGTTCATCAGACCCTGAATAGGATGCTCTGCCATAAAACAACTCTCCTTTATTCATCCGTGCAGGCAGCAGGCCGCCGGAAAGCATTCTGAGATAGATTTAGTGTATCATCTTCAAATAAAAATGTCCAATACTTTTTTACGCCAGAACTCGTACAGTACCCGCACAGCGGCAATGACGATGAACAGCGCCTGTGCGCTGACACGGAAGGATACCTTGTCCTGCACAGTAGGCTGGGCGCTGCCGAAGTCCGGCAGAACGCGCAGCTGGTCAAATTCCAGAAAGAAGAAGTGGTCCAGCACGCCAAGGGTCGGGTACAGCCACGCCTGCAGCTTGCCGTAATTGCGGGCAGCTGCGGCGGGGTCGTCCCCGCGCACGCCAAGGCAGACCGAGATCTTTGTAAAGCGGAGCGCGCCAAACACCGCCCGCAGCAGCGTACCCACGCCCCGCAGCATGGTGCAGATCACATCCAGCGTGATCTTTGCCTTTTGGCGGGGCGGCTTTTCGGCTTTAGGCTTTGCGGGCTGCGCAGCCTTTTTTTTAGCTTTTTTGCGCTTACGCTCCGCACGCCATGCGCGGAATTTTGCTTTCAGTCTGCCGGTAAAGCCCTTGGGCTCCTCCGGCTGGGCGGGAGGTTCCGGCTTTGGGTATTGGAACACCGGAAAAGTGATGCCCAGTGCCCCGGCCTTTACGGTAAGCGTATCGTTTTGCCAGCAGACATCCGCGCAGAAGGGGCACAGCAGCAACAGCGCCGCCAGCACCAACAAAATCAGCAGCAGGATGCCCACCACCTTGAGGATGAACAGCAGACAAGCGCCCACTGCGGAAAGAACCATGCCCATGGATCAGCCCTCACTTTCGGTCGGATCATCTGCCGGTGCATCGCTGTGCACCGGCGGCAGGTCTGCCAGACTGGACAGGCCGAACACGCGCAAAAAGGTATCGGTGGTGCGGAAGCTGACCGGGCGACCCGGCAGATCCAGACGTCCGGCTTCCTCGATGAGCCCCTTTTCCAGCAGACCGGACACGCTGGAGGAGGAATCCACACCGCGCACCTGCTCGATGAAGGCGCGGGAGACGGGCTGGTTGTAGGCGATGACGGTCAGGGTCTCCATGGCCGCAGGGCCCAGCGGGATGGAGCGGCGGGTGTCCAGCACACGGCGGACGCACTCCGCAAATTCCGTTTTGGTGGCCAGCTGCCAATGAGTGTTCAGGTGGAGCAGGCACAGGCCGCTGTCCTCTCTCTGGCAGCGCTCGTGCAGCGCTTCCAGCGCAGATTCCACGCTGGCGGTGGGCAGCTGCAGCGCCTGAGCCAGCTTGTCGGCCCCGATGGGCTCCGCGTAGGCAAAGAGCATTGCCTCCACTGCGGCACGAATTTGTTTCTGATTCATTGCTCCTCCTTTGTGCGGTCAATGCGGCCCCGGTGCATCTTCAGCTCGCCCTCCGGGCCAAGCGTCACACGGCCGCCGCGCACCAGCTCCAGCAGCGCCAGAAAGGTGGCCACGTTGGCCCCCCGGGTCTGGCGGCGGGAAAACAGCTGGTCCATCTTTTTCGCACCGCCTGCAATGAGCTGGCGCAGGATGTAGACCACCCGGCTGCTCACCGAGACCTGCGGGGCCGCCACCAGCGGCTCGAACTGCTGCTGGGTGGGCACTTTGCGGACGGTGGTGCGCCCCATCAGGGCCTGCCAGCAGTCTGCCAGCACCTGCGGCGAATGGAAGAGATCATAGGTGTTGTCCCATTCCAGCCGGGCCGGGGTGCGCACGAACACAGTGTGCTCCTCTCCCCGCTCCCGCAGACGGGCGGCCATCCGGCGGCACTGGTCATATTCAATGAGCTGGCCGGTGAGCTCCTGCTTCATCCGCTCGCCCTCTTCACTGCGGGGCAGCAGCAGATAGCTCTTCATCTCCACCAGGTGGGCGGCCATCTCGATAAAGGCGCTGGAAATTTCAGGGTCGGTGCTCTCGGCCGATTCCACCGCGCGGGTGTACTGGTCGATGAGCTCCAGAATGGGGATGTTGTGCAGGTCCATCTTGTGCTTCTGCACCAGCGTGAGCAGCAGCTCCAGCGGGCCCTCAAAATCCTCCAGACGGAAGGTCAGTTCTTCTGCCACTCAGATCACCGTCCCGATGGCTGCATAATAAGCAGAATAGGCGATCTGGTCGATGTAGCCGGTGCCGAGATCCAGCAGATCCCAGACCACATCATTGAAGGTGCCCAGCACGCCATCCAGCACACCGGCCCAGACAGCTGCCAGCAGGATGACGAAGATGACGCGCTCGTACCGCATGATCTGGAAGTAGATGCGCTGGGGCAGCACCACCAGCAGGATGCGGCTGCCGTCCAGCGGCGGGATGGGAATGAGGTTGAACACCGCAAGGCCCACATCCATCATCACTAAGTATTGGAGGAAGCGGGCTGCGAAAATCGTGATCATGGTGGTAGGGGCCCAATAATACAGGATCTTCCACGCCACCATGCCGAGGTAGGCCAGCAGCAGATTGGCCGCCGGGCCTGCCAGCGCGGTGAGGGCCATGCCCCACTTGGGGTTTTTGAAATTGCGGGGGTCGGTGGAAACAGGCTTTGCCCAGCCCACCCCCGCAAAGATCATGCAGAGGGTGCCCACGAGGTCAAAGTGGCGGAACGGGTTCAGGCTGATGCGGCCCTCCCGCTTTGCGGTGGGGTCGCCCAGCAGCCAGGCGGCCAGCGCGTGGCCCGCCTCATGGAACGGGATGGCGATCAGGGTCACCAGTGCCCGGATGAGATAATACATTCCTTGTGCGGTCATTCGTTTCTCCCTCAGTTGGATTTTATCCTATTGTACTATTTTTTCGCTTTTGGGGCAAGGGTTTGGCCCTGCAAGAAAAAAGTTGCGGAAAAATCAAATTTACTCTTGCTTTTTCTCCGCATCTCTGGTAAAATAGTCAAGCTGATTATTTTGAATTCCATACTTCACTGTAGGAGGTGCAAGTACCATGGCTAAGTGTGAATGCTGCGGCAAGGGTGTTACCTTTGGTATCAAGGTTTCCCACTCTCATCGCCGTTCCAACCGTACCTGGAAGCCGAATGTCCGTCGTGTCAAGGCGGTCGTGGAAGGCTCTCCCAAGTATATCTACGCATGCTCTCGCTGCCTGCGCGCTGGCAAGGTTACCCGCGCTGTCTAAGTAGCTGCATCTGCCGGTCACTTTGTCGAGTGGCCGGCTTTTTTGTTATCTTCTGGAGGGATCGACGATGGCTCTGCCAAATGACCCGATCATGCTGCTGAGCATGATCAACCTGAAGCTGCGGGACTTCTACCCCACTCTGGACGCGCTGTGCGAGGATCTGGATGAGGACAAGGCCGCGCTGTGTGCCAGGCTTTCCGCTGTGGGGTACGCCTATGACCCCCAGCGCAATCAATTTGTGTGACAACAGGAGGATGCTGCCATGATCCAAGGGACGTATTATAAGGAATGGAGCCGGATGCTGGGCCGCGACATGGAGTTCAAGGTCTACGGCCATGCCGGTACGCCGGTGCTGGCTCTGCCCGCGCGGGGCGGCCGCTTTTACGATTGGGAAAACAACGGGATGCCGGATGCCATTGCCCCGCTGCTGAATGAGGGCAAGGTGCAGCTGTTCTGCGCCGACAGCATCGATGCCGAGAGCCTGCTGGCCGGGAACACGACTCCCCGCCGCCGGGCAGAGATGCAGGAAAAGTATTTCAACTACCTGACAGGTGAGCTGGCTCCCCGCATCCTGACCCTGAACGGTGCCAAAAAGGACACTCCGCTCTGGGCGGTGGGCGTGGACACCGGCGCGTATCAGGCAGTGAACTGCCGCCTGCGCCGCCCTGAGGTGTTTGCGGGTGCCATCGGCCTTTCCGGCCTGTACGATGTGCGCCGTTTCCTGGGCAATGCAGCAGATGACCTGGTCCTGCGCAATGCCCCCCTGGCCTGTCTGGCAGAGGAGGGCCTTGTGAACAAGAAGCTGCTGGCAAAGGCTGAGGAGAATGCCCTTCTCCTCTGTGCCGGTCAGGGCAGCTACGAGGGCGACGCGCTGGTGGACACCCAGGCCATGGCCGATGCACTGACCGGTTGCGGTCTGCCCGTGCATCTGGAGGTATGGGGCAGCGACGTCTCCCACGACTGGTACTGGTGGGGCAAGGAGCTGAATCTCTTTGCCGCCCGTGTGTTCGGCTGATGGAGGTGCAGGATGCCTGAATTCATTCTTGGTGCACGCGGCCACGATTTTGGCCGCCATGACCCCGAGACCCTCTTTTCCTCCATCGGGCAGGCAGGCTTTGCCTGCACCCAGCTGGCCTTTACCAAGGCGGTGGAAGGCGTAAAGAGCTATGCCGATGTGACCCCCGCGCTGGTGGAGCGTGCAAGAGCAGCTGCGGCAGCGTCCGGCGTGGGCATTGCCGTGGACGGCACCTATGTGGAGCTGAGCTATGCCGACGAGGACAAGCGCCGTGCCGAGGTGGCCAAGGTACTGAGCCAGATCCCTGTTGCCAGGGCGCTGGGTGCAGGCTGCATGGGCAGCGAGACCACCAACATGGCCAAGCAGCCCGGTGTGACCCGGAAGGAGGCGCAGGAAGCGCTCCTGCGCAGTCTGGGCGAGATCCTGCCCGTCTGTGAGGAGCAGGGAGTGCTCTTTGCCGTGGAGTGCGTCTACTACCATGCCATGAATACCCCCGAGGCGGTGCGGATGGTGCTGGACACTATGGCAAGCCCCAACCTGCGCGTCATCTGCGATTTTGCCAACTATGTGGGCCCGGAGGCCGCGTCTGTGGATGCACAGCGCCGCATCTGGGATAAGGTGGGCAGCTGGTACGGCGACAAGATCACGGCGGTTCACTTCAAGGGCCAGAACTTCCAGCCGGATGGAACGCTCTATTCCACCAGCCTGGAGGATTCCTGCGTGGACTACGCCGGCGGCTTTGAGATGTTGCGGCAGATGCCGCAGGCTTCCCTGCCCGTGCTGCGGGAGGAAGCTGTGCCCGCCCGCGCCGCAAGCGACCTTGCCTTTATGCGCAGATTCGCCTACTGATCGTTTTGGATGCTTCAAAGGCTCTGTTCCCCGTTTGGGGCGCAGAGCCTTTTGTTTTATCTTCTTTGTTCATAAAAAATTCACAATAATACCCCCCAGCCCTACTTGCAGAAACAGGACAGCCGTGCTATAATGCAGCTATGGAACAGGATACCCCCAAGGGGTAACGGAAGGAGAATAGACCATGAGCGATGTGAACAAGATCCCGGAGGGAAGCTGCCCCCACTGCTCCCCCGCCCCGGCAGAAGCGCCCTGCTGTGCCCCGGCTGAGGGAAGCACCGGCTGCGGCTGCCGCCACAAACAGCGCACCGAGGAGGAGTACAAGCACCTCATCACCCGGCTGAACCGCATCGAGGGCCAGATCCGGGGCATCCGGAGCATGGTGGAAAAGGACGTGTACTGCACGGATATTCTGGTGCAGGCCGCCGCCGCCAGAAGCGCCCTGAACGGTTTTACCCGGGAGCTGATCGACCAGCACCTGAGCACCTGCGTGGCGGAGGACCTGAAAAACGGCGGCGAGGAGAAGCTGCAGGAGTTTTTGTGGATCCTGAACAAGCTCGTTTGATCCCATTCACGCAGCGTTTTTTATCGGAGGGAAACAATGGAACAGTATACTGTTACGGGCATGAGCTGCGCGGCCTGCTCTGCCCGGGTGGAAAAGGCCGTAAAAGCTGTGCCCGGCGTGACCAGCTGCTCGGTGAGCCTGCTGACCAACTCCATGGGAGTGGAGGGCACCGCCAGCGCCTCGGCCATCGTCAAGGCAGTGCAGGAGGCGGGCTACGGCGCAAGCCCCAAGGCTGCTGCCGCCGAGACCCCCAGCGCCGAGCTGGATGCCCTGGCCGACCACGAGACACCCAGACTGAAAAAACGGCTCATCGCATCACTGGTCTTTCTGGCGGTGCTGATGTACTTCTCGATGGGCCACATGATGTGGGGCTGGCCGCTCCCCCACTGGTTCGACGGCAACCACGTTGCCATGGGTCTGGCTCAGCTGCTGCTGGCGGGCATCGTAATGGTCATCAACCAGAAGTTCTTCATCAGCGGCTTCAAGGGCCTGCTCCACCGTGCCCCCAACATGGATACACTGGTGGCGCTGGGTTCTTCGGCCAGCTTTCTCTGGAGCACCTACGCCCTGTTCGCCATGACCCGCGCTCAGGTGGACGGCAACGACGCGCTCGTCATGCACTACATGATGGAGCTCTACTTTGAATCTGCCGCCATGATCCTGACCCTGATCACCGTGGGCAAGATGCTGGAGGCCCGCTCCAAGGGCAAGACCACCGACGCGCTCAAGAGCCTGATGAAGCTGGCACCCCAGACCGCCACCCTGCTGCAGGAAGGGGCCGAAGTGACCGTGCCCATTGCACAGGTGAAAAAAGGCGACCTCTTTGTGGTGCGCCCCGGTGAGAACATTCCGGTGGACGGCCTTGTGCTGGAGGGTTCCAGCGCCGTGAATGAGAGTGCCCTGACCGGCGAGAGCATCCCGGTGGACAAGGCTGCGGGAGACAAGGTCAGCGCCGCCACCACCAACCAGTCCGGTTTCCTGAAGTGCGAAGCCACCCGTGTGGGCGAGGATACCACGCTGGCCCAGATCATCCGGATGGTCAGCGATGCCGCCGCCACCAAGGCCCCCATTGCCAAGATCGCCGATACCGTTTCCGGCTTCTTCGTGCCTGCAGTCATCTCCATTTCGGTGCTGACCACCCTTGTCTGGCTGCTGCTGGGCCGGGAGTTCGGCTACGCGCTGGCCCGGGGCATCTCGGTGCTGGTCATCAGCTGCCCCTGTGCGCTGGGTCTGGCAACGCCTGTGGCCATCATGGTGGGCAACGGTCTGGGGGCCAGGAACGGCATCCTGTTCAAGACCGCCGCCTCGCTGGAAGCCGCAGGCCGCACCCAGATCGTGGCGCTGGACAAGACCGGCACCATCACCAGCGGCGAGCCCCGGGTCACTGACATCCTGCCTGCGGAGGGCGTTTCCGAGAGCGAGCTGCTGACGCTGGCGGCCTCGCTGGAGCAGAAGAGCGAGCACCCGCTGGCCAAGGCGGTGCTGGCCTATGCCGAGACCGAGACCATCGCCTGCCCCGATGTGACCGATTTTGCCGCCCTGCCCGGCAACGGCCTTTCCGCACGGCTGGACGGCATGGAGATCTACGGCGGCAATGCGGAGTTCATCGCCGCCAAGGCATCCGTGCCCGCCGAACTCCAGGCCGAAGCCGCCCGGCTGGCCGCTGAGGGCAAAACGCCCCTCTTCTTTGGCGGTGCAGGCCGCCTGATGGGCGTGATCGCCGTGGCGGACACCCTCAAGGAGGACAGCCCCCGCGCTATCCGGGAGCTGCAGAACATGGGCATCCGGGTGGTCATGCTGACCGGCGACAACCAGCGCACCGCCGATGCCATTGGCCGACAGGCGGGCGTGGACGAGGTCATTGCAGGCGTTCTGCCCGACGGCAAGGAGGCCGTGATCCGCAGGCTGCAGGAGAGCGGCAAGGTGGCCATGGTGGGCGACGGCATCAACGATGCCCCCGCCCTGACCCGCGCGGACACCGGCATCGCCATCGGTGCCGGTACCGATGTTGCCATTGACGCGGCCGATGTGGTCCTGATGAACTCCCGGCTCTCCGATGTACCCGCCGCCATCCGGCTGAGCCGCGCCACTCTGCGCAACATCCACGAAAACCTGTTCTGGGCGTTCATCTACAACATCATCGGCATCCCGCTGGCCGCCGGTGTGTTCATCCCCTTCGGCCTGACCCTGAACCCCATGTTCGGGGCTGCGGCCATGAGCCTTTCCAGCTTCTGTGTCGTGAGCAATGCCCTGCGGCTGAACCTGTTCGACCTGCACAGCACCAAACACGACCGCAAACCCAAGTCTGCCGCCCTGCCCGCTGCCCCCGTGCAGCCTGCAGCGGCTGAAAATACTGCCGAACCCGTTTCGGCTCCCGTTGTCAAGGAGGACAATGCCATGAAAAAAGACCCTGCATATTAAAGGTATGATGTGCTGCCACTGCGAGGCCCGCGTGAAAAAGGCGCTGGAAGCCCTGCCCGCCGTGGACGAGGCCGTGGTCAGCCACGAGGCCGGTACCGCCATCGTCACCTTGAACGCCGAAGTTTCCGACGCAGACCTGAAGAAGGCTGTTGAGGATCAGGATTACAAGGTGACCGGCATCGAATAACGGATGCGCAAAAAGCAGCGCCCTGTTTCCCATTGCGGGAGACAGGGCGCTGCTGCTTTTTCTGGATTCTTTGGGGATTGGGATCACACCCAGCTGAGGATGCTTCTGTGCTCCGGCTCGTATTGCTTCAGCGCAATTGCCTGCTGGTAAGCATCCAGCACCTGCTGGGCGAAATGCTCTGCCGAGTAGCGGGCCGCTGTGGCCAGAGCGTTCTGGTGCAGCTGCCCGCGCAGGGCGGGGTCCGAGATGATGGTGTTCAGTGCCGATGCAAACTCGGCTTCGTCCTTCCACTGCCAGCCGTTGAAGCCGTTTTCCACCACGCCATCCAGGCAGGGGTCCGCACGGCAGAGCACAGGCAGACCGCAGGCCATGCCCTCGAAGTAGGTCAGGCCCTGGGTCTCGCTCTGGGAGGCGCTGACGAAGATATCGCCCACGCGGTACCACCGGGGCACCTCATCGGGCTTGACCATGCCCGCAAAGCGGACACGGTCGGTCAGCTTCAGCTCCCTTGTCAGTGCTTCCAGGTCAGGCCGGGCGGGACCGTCGCCCACGAACACCAGCCACGGGCGGCTCTGCTCCGGCTGCGCGGCCAGCAGGCGCACCAGCTGGGCGTGGTTCTTCTCGGCGGCCAGACGGCCCAGCGAGAGCAGGACGGTATCCCCTTCCGGGATGCCCAGCTCTGCCCGCATCCGGGCCTTTTCCTCGCCGTTGTCCTTCGCCGGGCCAAAAGCGGTCAGGTCAATGCCGGTGGGCACTGTGACCACCGGGCAGCTGACCCCGTAGCGGTTGAGCATGGCGCGCACCTTTTCGGTGGGGGCCAGCATGAGGGAGCAATAGCCCGAGAGGATGCGGGTGGCCTTTTCGGCGGTCATCCGGCCCAGACGCTCACTGAAGAAAAGGTACTGGGTATAATCCTCGTAGACAGTATGGTAGGTATGTACCACCGGGCAGTGGCACCGGCGGGCCACCCGCTGTGCCAGCATAAAGGTAGAAAACTCGCTTTGCGTATGGATGACCTCCGGGCCCCAGGCTTCCAGCTCGTCCAGCCAGTGGGAGATGGGCAGAGCGCCCGCCGCACTGATCCGCACGCCCGGGTAGACCCGCTCCGCGCTGATGCTGCCCACATACAGGATGCCGTTTTCCTCATGGGAATGGCCATTCTGGGCAAGGGTCACCACCCGCACGTCATGGCCCAGTGCCAGCAGCTGGTGGTACAGCAGCTCCACCGAGCGCACCACACCGTTGACCATTGGGGACCATGTATCTGATGCAAGAAGAATTTTCATTGGAACACCTCAGATTACCGCATAGAATAGGGGTTATGTTCTCTGTTCCATCTTTAATACGTTTCAGAGCCGCAGAATCTTGCAGATCCGCCCTGATTTTTCAAAATTTTTCCGGTTTCACCACCGAGACCGTCTCCACGCCGTAGGCTGCGAAAAGCTCCAGCGCCGCCGGGCCGATCACCTCGCCGCTGACCACGATGGGGATGGCGGGCGGGCAGGACACAGTGGGCAGAGCGCAGACCCTGCCCAGCGCAGACCCTGCCAGGATGGTCTCCTGCGGGGCAAACACGGCCTGCCGCACGGTCAGGCGGGGCTCCGCCTGCCGGGCCAGCGCACAAAACGCCTTCCGGTGCTCGGCAGGGGGTTCTGCCGGGGGGATGCCCCCTGCACAGAGTTCTGCCAGAGCCGCCTCCAGCCGGGCCATGTCCTCCGCCGGGTTTTCCGGGGTGAACATCAGCACAAGGTAGCGGGGGTCGGCATATTCGCATTCCATCCCGTTTTGCCGCAGATGGTCGGCCAGTGCCTGCCCGGTCAGGCCCAGCGCCGCCGCATCCAGCGTCAGCTTCATGGGTTCCCGGGCGGGGCTGTCCAGTGCCAGCGGCAGGGCCGTGCCCTGTGCGGCAGCCAGCGCGTTCAGACGGGCACGCAGAGCGGCCAGCCGGTCACAGCATTCCTGCAGGCGTGCCGGGTAATCGGTGGAAAGAAGCCGGTTGCAGGCATCGAGAGACTGCAGGATCAGATAAGACGGGCTGGTGGAGCCGAACAGCGCCAGTGCGCTGCGCACAGTGCTTTCCTCCTGCACGGGGGCCTTGGGGCCCAGATGCAGGTAGGCGCCCCCGGTGAGCACCGGCAGAGTCTTGTGGCCGGAGTCACAGCAGGCCGCCGCGCCCAGGTCGATGGGGTGGCGGCTACCGCCGGGCAGAAAGCGCAGGTAGGCCCCGTGGGCGTTATCCACCAGCAGGGGCACGCCGTGAGCATCGCAGACGGCAGAGAGGGCCGCGATGTCCTGCATCCCGCCCAGATAATCCGGGCTGGTCAGGTAAACGCCGAAGGGTGTTCTCCCCTGCCCGGCCAGCTCCTCAAGGGCGGCGGAAAGGGCCTGCACCGTTACCGGGCAGCTGCACAGCGCGCCGGTATCCTCCGGCGCGGGCCAGAGCCACCGGATGTCAAAGTCCAGCAGAGCCGCCGCATAGAGCAGGGCTTTGTGGGCATTGCGGGCCGCCAGCAGCACCGGACGCTTGCCGGTGCGGGGCGCACCCTGCAAAGCAAGGCAGAGCATGGCCCGGATGCACTGGGAAGAACCCTCGGTGCTGTAATAGGTGTGGGCCGTGCCGAACAGCCGGGTGGCGTTGGCCTCGCTCTGCGCGATGATGCCCTCGGCCTCGTAGAGCTCATCAGCCCCCCGGATCTCGGTGATATCCCACGGCTCACAGCCCAGCAGGCTCTGCCCCTTATGCCCCGGCATGTGGAGCCGGGCAGTGCCGGACTGGGCGTACCGCCGCACAAAATCGACGATGGGAGTGGTCATTTATTCGCAGGCCTCGCCGTCGGCGCAGGCATTGCAGGTAGAGCCCAGCTGGATGGGCACTTCGATGCCCTGCGCGGCCAGCTCCTGATTCTGAGCCACCTGGATCATAATGGCGCACTCCATCCGCTTGCGGTACAGCTCACAGCCGTACTCGTACACGCCGGTAATGCTGCCGGTTGCGTGGTAGGAGTTGGCTGCACAGCCGCCGGAGCAGTAGAGCTTTGCCCAGCAGTCCTGGCACTCCTTGCGGGCGTAGGCGTTGCAGTGCTTGAACTCGTCCCGGACTGCCGTGTTGGTGACACCCTTCCAGATATCGCCCATCAGGTACTTGGGATCGCCCACGAACTGGTGGCAGGGATACAGATCGCCCCAGGGGGTCACAGCCATGTACTCGGTGCCGGAGCCGCAGCCCGAAATGCGCTTGTAGATGCAGGGGCCGCCGGTCAGGTCGATCATGTAGTGGTAGAAGGTGAAGCCGCGGCCCTCACGGTTCCGCTTGATCATCTCCTTGGCCAGGATCTCATACTGCTCCTTCAGGATGGGCAGATCTGCCTCGGTCAGAGCGCTGGGGTCACTGGGGTCGCAGACCACGGGCTCCATGCTCAGCTCAGTAAAACCAAGATCGGCCATGTGGAAGATATCGTTGGTGAAGTCGGTGTTGTAGTGGGTAAAGGTGCCGCGCATGTAGTAGCCCTTATCGCCGCGCTTCTTCACGAACTCCTGAAACTTGGGCACAATGGTATCATAGCTGCCATGGCCGGCGTAGTCCTTGCGGAAGCGGTCGTGGACCTCCTTGCGGCCGTCAAGGCTCAGGACCACGTTGTGGCACTCCTTGTTGCAGAAGTCGATGACATCATCGTCAATGAGCATGCCGTTGGTGGTCATGGTGAAGCGGAAGTTCTTATTGTGGATCTTCTCCTGCTCGCGGCAGTAGGCCACCAGCTTCTTGACCATATCAAAGTTCATCAGAGGCTCGCCGCCGAAGAAGTCCACCTCGAGGTTGCGGCGGCTGCCGGAATTCTCAATGAGGAAATCCATTGCACGCTTGCCCACCTCAAAGCTCATCAGGGCACGCTCGCCCTGATAGCGGCCCTGCGAGGCAAAGCAGTAGGAGCAGTTCAGGTTGCAGGTGTGGGCCACATGCAGGCAGAGGGCCTTGACCACGGTGTTGCGGTTCTTGAAATCGAACGCGAGGTTCTCATAGGTATCGGGGCTCCACAGCTTGCCGGATTCCTTCAGGCTTGCCACATCATCGATGCACTGGCGCAGGTCGGCCTCGGTCACGTCCTCACGGTCACCGTACTTTGCCATCATGGCGGCAACGATCTCGTCGGCGGTGTGGTCGGGGTACATGGCAATGACATCATACGCCACCTCATCCACCACATGCACCGAGCCGCTGCAGGTATCCAGCACGATGTTATAGCCGTTCAATTGATACTGATGTACCATTTTATTCTCCATTCCATTGTTACATAAAAAAATGCCGCCCGGCAAAGGCGGCATCCGATTTGCAGAAATTACTTGTTGCTGTTCTCGCACTTCTGGTTAGCCACGCCGCAGGAAGTCTTGCAGGCAGACTGGCAGGAAGTCTGGCACTCGCCGCAGCCACCGGTCACAACGCTCTTGGTCAGGTCACGAGTAGCGATCGTCTTAATACGTTCCATAATGAAAAACCTCTCTAGCTCCAAATAGTTGATACGCAGAACCACCTGCGCATTGTTATCTTGATATAGGATAGCACGGTTCAGGGATTCTGTCAAGATTTTTGTCGCATCTTCTGCGGGCAGTATTTTGTAGGCTGTACAAAGACGAAGCCTTACCCCACCGGCTGATACTTTTCCAATATTGTATGCAGCCCCAGCTCCCGGGCTTTTCCCAATAAGTACCGGTAGCGGGCCAGAAGGGCCTGCCGCTCATAGATGTGCTGTTCGATGAGGTCGGTGTCCACCTCAAGGTCGAACATCATCTCGTTCCGGTGCAGGCAGAACAGGCACTCTTTCAGCTCCTCCTCCAGCTCCGGGTGGTAGCGCTCGTGTTCGGTGTCCCGCGGGATGCGGGGCGAAAGCAGGGTCTTTTCCTTTTGCGTGGTCTGGGTCATAGCAGTTCCTCCTCTTTGTGCGTCTTTGCTTCTTCTGATTTCCAGTATATGCAAAGAGCATGAGAAGGATGACAAAACAGGGCATCACACCGGGGCATAGTTACCGTAAGGGTTATCGTAACGGCCTGCAAGGTAATTCATGCGGTTCATGTAACTCAGTTGACGATGATTGCAACCATTAAGATATGCGCTCAATTCTGAGCTTTTCAGCAACTTTTCCGTTTGAGATCGAATCGCAGAAAGCTGTGCATTTTGAAACTCTCCTTGCATATAGATTGCCCCCATTCCTGCCAAAATGCCATTTATCTGTCCTTCCATTCTTCCCATACTCGTCCTAATACTTCTAAGCGTATCATTTACTTTGAGCATTTCATAATACAGTTTATTTTGATTGTTTCGAATTTTTTTCAAGATTCTCGATCACGATATCAAGTTGAGTCACAATATGATTCAATCTCATTTCAGTATCATACTTATTATATGCGCCCTCGATCCCTTCCAATTTGGTGCAGATGCCTGCCGCAACATAATCATAAAAAGCACATACAGCAGACAGATTTCTGTATTTATAATAGACATTACACTCTACATATAATTTACACAGACTATTGGACGTGCGTCCCTCTTGATCTAGAATTTTCTGAAGTAGCACTGAATACGCCGCTTCTTTCAGTGCATTCCGTGGGATGCGCGTCTCATAATCTTCTTTTTCTCTTTTCCACGCCTCATGGTATTGTTCATTTTGTTCTTGTTTTTTTCTGTATGCTCGCTGAGCCTCGACGTACGCTTGTGCATATTCATTATACTCGCGTCTTTGTTTTGTATATTCTTCAAGAGCTTTCTTGTATAGATTTTCTTCTTTTACTTTCTGTTTATGCCTTGCTATAAGCGGAACAATAATTACACATGGTGGAAAAATCACCCCTGTAAGTATGGTAAGAGCAATCACTCCAATCGACGTGCGAAAATCTTTGACTTGAAAATTTTCTTTTTGAGGGGCAGGCGGCTTTACAGGTACTTCTTCACTCGGCAATGTTGGAAGGCTCGCATCATAACCGTGTTTTCTGCAATACCCTTCAAAAGTTCTTGCAGGCGGCGAAATATAGCATTGTGCTATTTTTTTACGGATTGACGCTTCCATTTCATGTTCCATATATAGGTCTCTTTCCAAGTCTGCCATCATCTGAAGATATTCCGTTAATTCCTCTGTTGTCATCTATCACACCATCCTTTATTTATAGTCCGTATATCGATAATACCCCGATTATCGCTAATTGTCAACATGCGGCCAATTATTTATTCTGTAACTATCAAGCAATTAGGATGGTATATGCTATGATTCGTTACGATCCGCTTTGGGAGACTATGAAGAAATGCGGCATCTCTCAGTATAAGCTTTTGAAGGATTATCATTTCAGTGCCGGACAACTGAGCCGTCTGCGCAAAAATGAGAATGTCAGCACCTATACCCTCAACACGCTTTGCCGAATTCTCAATTGCAGTATCGAAGAAGTCGCCGTATATCTCCCCGACAATGAGGAGCTTACCGACTGAAACCGCAAAAACTCCCGCGAAAGTGCGTCTTTTTTCTGAATTCTGCAAAAAATTTCAAAAAAGCGCTTGACAAAGCGGCGCTTTTTCCGTATAATAGCACACGTTGAGCGGCTCACCCCGCAAGACAGACCCAAGCTGATGGGGATTTGCATAGTGGTAGTGCGGTAGACTCTGACTCTACTTGTGGGAGTTCGATTCTCTCATCCCCAACCAAAAAGACATCCGAACACTCCGGATGTCTTTTTTTGTTCTCTTTTTTTGTTCACAGAGAAAGCCAAAAAGAGCGATACAGCAAACGCTGTATCGCTCTTTTTTCGTTAACGGTAATCAGTAATTCAGACCGAAGCCGCTGCGGTAGTAGTTTCCGTCGGCATCGCAGTAGGCGTAGCTGCCGCCCTTGACGTTGGCGAGGATGGCGGGATCAATGTACTGATCCTTATCGTAGCCGGGCACGTCGTTGGGAGAGGCACAGATCTCGCGCACCACACCGTCGATCTCCTGCTCGGTGATGGCAATGACGGCGGGGTCAGAGACCATGGTCAGGCTCAGCTTGCCGGTGGGGGCAAAGTCGCCGCTGATGACATCGACCTGAGCGTTCAGGGCGTTGTTCAGGGCAACGGCGCTGACGGTGTACTGGATGGTCAGTGCGTCGCAGTAGGGCTCCAGCTTGTCCAGCAGCCAGGGGTTGCAGACCACGCAGGTGCCAACCACCTTGCCGCCGCGGGCATGGATGGCATCGGCCAGTTCCTTGATCTTTTCCACGTCCTTCAGGGTGACAACGGTGACCTTGTTGCCGGTCTTTTTCTGGCTCTTGTTGCGCTCGCGCTCGTCGGTGACGATCTCGCCCATCTCGATGACGGGCATTGCGTACTGGTTGAACACCAGACCGTTGCTGATGGGCCAGACGTGCAGGTAGAGCACATCGGCTTCCTCCGGGGTGGCCACCACGGTGTAGCCCTTCTTCTCAAAGGCTTCCGTCAGGGTCTTGCGCAGAGCGGCATCCTCGTCCGTGTTGCCCAGACCGGCACCCATGGCCTGTGCCATCTGTGCAAAGCCGGAGTCCACACCCTTGAAGGTGACGATGCAGACCTTCTGGCTCTTGGCCAGAGGCAGGAGCTTCTCGTGGTTCTTGACCAGAACAACGGCCTTCTGGTTGGCCTCGTAAGCCTTCTTCTTGGCACCATCGAAGTTATCCACGCGGGCCTGATCGGCCTTGTCGGGGTCGAGGTAGGGGTTATCCACCCGCTTGGTGCGGAACAGGCTCAGCAGACGGTTGTAGCTGGCGCGGTCCAGATCTGCCTTGGGCAGCAGACCGTCTTCCACAGCCTTGACGATGTTCTCGGGGTCGGTGTTGCCGCCGATGACATCGGTACCGGCAGAGATGGCCTTGGCGTAGCGCTCAGGCTCGGTGAGGTTCTCCACGCCGTAGATCTGAACGGTGGTGATGCCGGAGTCGGAGTTGACATAGCCGTCAAAGCCCATCTTGTTCCGGGCCAGATCGGTGATCAGCTCCTTGCTGTAAGCGCTGGGCACTTCCTCGGTGCTGGTGATCTCGCCCCGGTAGGTCTGGGGCACGGCACGGCCATCGGTGGCAATACGGGAGTAGTCCGGCATGATGGAAGAGACCTTGTGGTCAAAGGCGCGCTGGAACGGGGGCAGATGATACTTTTCCATAGAGCCGGGGGTGCGGTAGATGCGCCACTGGCCGATGGGCACATGGGGCTCAAAGCCATTCTCAGAGGGGGCATCGCCGGGGAAGTGCTTGATGGTCAGAACAACGGAACCCTCGTTCAGGCCGTTGTCGCCATCCTGATAGCCCTTGACCAGAGCCTCGGCAATATCGCTGGTGACATCGGGACGCTCGCCGTAAGTACCGGAGGTACGGGGCCAGCGGGGGTCAGAGGTCACATCGACCTGAGGGCCGTACATGATGTTCAGGCCCTCGGCCTTCATCATCTTGCGGTCGGTCTGGGCCATCTCATAGACCATGTCGGTGTTGCCGTCGCCAATGACAGCCGCGCCGATGCCCAGAGAGTCCGGGTAACCGATATTGATGGGGTTGGTGTGGAGAGAGTACGGAATGGCCACGCCGCCCTTGCAGGCCTCGTATTCCAGCATCTGGGTGCCGGCGTTGTGGTACAGGGCCACCATGCCGGCCTCGCAGCGCATGTCACCGCGGTAAACACCGGCGGCGATGTGTTTTTCCAGAACATGGCTGTCATCAATGCTGACGGTCATGCCGGGCAGAGGGCCGGGCATGGGCTTTTCACCGGGGTTGTGGTGCTTGTAGATCTTGCCCAGCTCCAGCTTGCCCTCGGCGTTGGTGGCCTCGGCACGGGTGGGCACCACAGGGCTGTTGAACAGGGTGTTCAACACAAGGCCTGCCTGCTGATCCAGCCGCAGGTGCCTGACCATATCCTCAGCGCGCTGCTCAGGGCTCAGCCGCCAATCCTTGTAGGGGGCCAGCTCGCCGCTATTGTCCAGATCCTTAAAGTACAGGCCGTCCTTGACGATCACGCCGCAGGTGGTCACACCGATGTCGGGGCCGTTGACGTTGTGGAAGATGACCGGCTCAAGGTACTGGTCAATGATCTGCTCGCCCTCTTCCAGAGCGTAGGGTGCAGGGATCACGCCGTCTTTGGCCTCTGCCCACTGGTCGGCGCTGGTATACCGTGTCTGCATAATGTTTCTCCTTTGTCTCTGTGCCTGCCACAGCACAGCTGATATATTACTTGCCTGTTTATTATACTTCCAGCGCAGATCGTTCGCAAGCAAACAAATAAAAAAAGTTACAAACTTTGGCGTAGTATACAAGGATGCTCTGCCGGATTTGTGCAACTTTCCCCTATCCTGATCCACAAGCCGGGTTCGCTTCCTGCTGACAATGCTGCTTAAAAATAACCCTCTCCGTCAAAGCCTACGACGTTGACGGAGAGGGTCGTATCCTTAATTTACCAGATCATCTGGATGCGTCCTGCGCCGTACGGGTCCTCGTAGTTGAGCAGGTAGCCGGGGTAATCGGCCAGCGGGCTGTTGGCGCTTGCCAGATGCGGCAGACCGTTGGCATCCACGCCGCCGAACATGGCTGCATAGCTGGACATGACAAGGTAGTCCTCAGAGACATAGTCCTTGATGAGGGTCGCGCCATCGAACATGGCAAAGCCATCGCCCAGATTGCGCAGGGTGTAGTTCATGCCGGCCAGAGCGTAGGTGGCGTTCGGGTCAAGGGGCTTATAAGTACCGGTGGTCTTGTCGTAGATCTCCACATTGCTGACACGCGGGGTGGCAGCGCTGCCGGTCCAGACATTCTTGTCGTTGGTCTGAACGGTGTTGGGGATCATGGGGTGGATCGTGTACCTGGCACCTGCCACCTGCAGGAAGCCGCCGTTCTCCTTGCCCTCAGCACCGGCAAAGCGGGCACCAAACTCCAGAGCGTCCTGGATCTGCTGGCCGGTCACGGACATCAGGCAGGCCACGTTGCCAAAGGGGCTGACGGTCTTGCAGGTCTTGAAGCTCCAGGGGCCAGCCTCCACATCGGTGCGGATGCCGCCGCCGTTCATAATGGCGACATCACAGTGGAGCTCCTCGATCTCGTTGAAGTAGGTGTAGATGCCGTCGGCCACGAAGTCGCCGAGGTTGGTCTCGCCGGAGCGGATGCGGCGCTTGCCGGTGGCGGGATCGTTGATGTAGAATTTGGTATCGCCCACTGCGATCTCCTCGCCCAGCATATCGTCCACTGCGCTGATCCAGTTGGAGGCGGTGGCGGCCACGGCAGCATCCAGACCCTCGTAGGTGTTGATGAGCTCAGTGGTGATGGTACCGTCTGCGCCCACGGTCATCTTGCCGATGTTCTTGAAGTAAGAACCGGTCTGGGTCAGGGTGACTGCCTTGCCGGAAGCATCGGTGACCTGCTTGTTGGCCATCACGGTGTGGGAGTGGCCGTCGATGAAAGCGGTAAAGCCGTGGGTGTGTGCAATGACCTCCTCACTGGTCCAGGGAGAGGAGGAGGGGTCAACGCCCAGATGGCCCAGACCGATGATGGTGTCAGCGCCCCAGAACTCGGCCTTGTCGATGGCTTTCTGAACGGCATCGTAGAGCTTCTGGCCGTCCTCGCCGCCCAGAATGTCGTAGATGTACTTGGTCTGTGCATCGTTCATAAAGTAGGCCGGGGTGGACTTGGTGAAGGTCTCGGGGGTGGTCACGCCCACAAAGGCGATCTTGCGGCCGCCCACAAAGAAGAACTTGACGCTGGGCAGAACGTTGAAGCCGGTGCGCAGATCGACCCAGTTGCAGGAGACATAGGGGAAGTCGGCTTCCTGGATCACAGCCTTGGCACGGGCCATGCCGTAGTCGAACTCATGGTTGCCGGGGGTAGCCAGATCGTAACCGGCCTCGTTCATCAGCTCGATGATGGTAGCGCCGTCATCCATGGAGCCGTAAGCGGTGCCCTGGATATGGTCGCCTGCATCCACCAGCAGCACATCCCGGCCGGTGTCCTCAATGCTCTTTTTCAGGGCAAGAATTATTCATCTTAGAAGCTGTTCCTGCTCTCCTCTTTACTGTAGTATTCTTCTTCTGGGTTAAAGATAGACCAGATCAAGTATCTTGGCTCAATGATGCTGAGAAAAAATATTTAACAGAAGCTTTTGAAGTTGAACAAGCTCGTTTACAAAAAGTAAAAAAATATACTGTTATGCAAGCTTTTACTGATAAAAAAGTTTTAAAACTTTGCTTTATCTATTTCATGTGGGTAATTGGTTTCTGGGGCTTCAACTTCTGGATGCCAACTGTATTAAAAAGCCTTTCCGGTTGGTCAACTTCTCTATTAGGTGGCGCTATCGCTATCCCTATGACTGTAGCTTTAATCGTACAAATAATCGCAGGTTATACATCTACTAAAACAGGTGATAAAGTTTGGCATGTAGCTATTGCCATGTTCATCGGCGCTATTGGTCTTGGACTTAGCCCATTTGCTAGTAATCCTTCTGTAGCATTATTTTTAATCTGCTTATCCGCTATCGGTATCTATGCTTCTATGGGCGTATGGTGGACAGTTCCTACTACATTCTTAACAGGCCCTGCAGCTGCTGGTGCTATCGGTCTTATCAATTCCTGTGGTAATCTTGGTGGTTGGGTTGGTCCTTATATGATGGGCTTCATCAAAACAGAAACAGGTTCTTTTGACCTTGGATATTTTGCTATGGCATTATTTATGTTAATCGCAGGTATAACAACTCTCACAATCAAATATGGTTGGACAGGTCAAAAAAATCGCCAACCAGTAACTGAAAACACAATTACAGATACTGTTGCAAATTAAATAATTCAAATAAAAAACGTATTATCTTTTATGGATAATACGTTTTTTTTATGATAAAAATTAAATATTATATTCTTTGGCAATTTGAGCAAATTCTTCTACTCTTGCAGAAATATCCTTTGCTCCTAAAACGGCAGAACCTGCTACAATTACATTTGCACCAGAAGCAAAACATGTTTTTATTGTTTCAGGATTTACACCACCATCAACTTCAATATCATATTTATAATTATTCTCTTCACGAAGTTTTACTAATTCTTTTACTTTTTCCATCTGGTCTTCCATGAATTTTTGACCACCAAAACCTGGTTCTACAGTCATTACTAAGACCATATCTAATTCACCTAATAAATCTTTTATTTCACTTATTGGTGTTGCTGGTTTTACAGCGATAGCTGCTTTCATACCATATTTTTTTATTTTATCTACTGTAGCTTTTGCATCTTTAGTCGCTTCAATATGGAAACAGAAAATATCTGTACCAGCTTTAGCGAACTGTTCTACATAACGTTCTGGTTCTATAATCATCAAATGCACATCAAAAACCATTTTTGTATATTTGCGAATAGACTCAACAACAGCAAGACCGAAAGATAAATTAGGTACAAAAACCCCATCCATAATATCTAAATGAAGATAAGGGACTTTTGCTTCATCTAATTTGGCTAATTGTTCTTTTATAATACCAAAGTCAGCTGCTAATAATGATGGTGCTAATTTATACACAATATCACGTCCTTATTTATTAATCTATAATTAATTGTAGCCCAAAGAATATTTTTCGTCTATAGTAGCTTTTTAATTTATACCTTTTGATGTATAATCATCTTAGATATTTAATTATTTTTTTATAAAAATAATTAATAAACTATGAAATTATTACGAAAGGATTGATTTAATTGAATTGGAAAGCTGTTTTAGCCATTTTGACTTGCAATGTTGTACTGATGTCAGCTAGTTATACTATGCTCATTCCATTTTTACCTATGTATTTAATTAATGAATTAGGTGTAACATCTGACAATGTAAATATGTGGTCAGGCATTATATTTTCCGTAACATTCATCGTTAGTGCTGTTATGGCTCCTATCTGGGGCAAATTATCTGACAAAAAAGGGCGAAAACCAATGGCAGTACGTGCTGGAGTAGGTCTTGCTATTACTTATTTCATCTGTGGTATCGTTAGCTCTCCTATTCAATTAATGTTTGCTCGTATTCTCCAAGGTTTTGCCGCTGGACTTTGGCCTGCTGAACTTGCTATTATGTCCTCTTATGCTCCCAAAGAAAAGCTCGGTTTTTGTATGGGCGTAATGCAAGGTGCTTTAACTGCTGGCGGAGTTATTGGCCCATTACTCGGTGGCGTATTAGCCAGTGTATTTGGTATGCGAGTTTCCTTCTTTATCTCCGCAGGTGCTCTCGCTTTGATTACTTTAATTACCTTAATTTTCATTAAAGAACCACCTCGTGAAGCTAAAACACCTGAACAATTAGCATTAGCTAAAGAAGCAGAAAAAGTAAATTTATTAAAAGTGCCTATGATTAGACGTATGCTTGAATGTGCTGTTGTTATCCAAATGGCAATTTTAATTCTTCAGCCTATATTAACATTATATGTAGCTGAACTACATCATAGCATGGATAATGTTATCATGTTATCTGGTATGGTCTTTTCTTTAGGTGGTTTTGCTGGAGCTATTTCCGCACCGCTTTGGGGTAGATATGGTCAATCGCATGGATTTTTCCGTACTATGTGTATAACCCTTGCTGGTACAGGTTTTATTTTAATCATTCAATCCATACCTAGCACGCTTACTCCATTTGCTATTTTGCAGTTTGTTTGTGGTCTATTTTATGCTGGTGTATATCCATCAATCAATTCTATTTTAGTTAAAAAAAGTCCAGCCGAACAACGTGGGCGTATTTTTGGTTTGATGTTTGCAGCCCAACAAATTGGTTCAACTATTGGCCCATTAGTTGGTGGCTTTATCGGCACTTTCTTTGGTTTAAAATTCGTCTTTATTTTCGCTGGAATTTTGATGTTCATAACAAGTGCCTTAATGTATCTCAAACCACCAATTAGTAGAAAACCTCGTAAAAGATTTGCTAATTAAATAAATGAAAAAGTGCAAGTAAGAAATTTCCTACTTGCACTTTTTTGTTTCACGTGAAACATTTTATTTCTGTTTCAATTTATTTTCACTATCTGGTGTGATTTTAAACCATGCTGCATACATTGTTGGCAAAATGAGCAAAGTTAAAATCGTAGCGACTACTAAACCACAAGAAATAGCAATTGCCATAGAGCCCCAAAGCGTACTTGGTACAAGTGGCATCATTCCTAGTATTGCCGCTGCTGCTGTAAGCATTATTGGACGGAAGCGCAATACAGCAGAATCAATAATAGCATTCCATGGTTTTTCACCATCAAGCATATGTTTCTTTATCTGGTCAATCAAGATAATTGAGTTACGAATAATCATACCAAATAAAGCCAAGATACCTAATACTGCAACAAACCCAATTGGTTTATCAAACAATAACATACCAAAGCTAACACCAATTAAGCCAAGCGGAGCTGTAAGTACAGTCATTATCATTAACTGTACACTTCTCAACTGGAACATCAATATAGTAATAACCGCTATGACCATCACAGGTATAGGTTTTAACAAATGTTCCATGGCTGTTTGACTATCCGACATAGCTCCATCTGGTTCAATGCTATAACCAAATGGTAAATCTTTTTGTAAATCAGCTAATTGATTATATATTTTTTCAGTTGCATCATTGGCTGTTCCTTGATAAATACTACCACGAACAGTGATTGTAGGTTTTAAATCACGACGCCAAATAACACCATCTTCTGCACGATAACTAATTTTAGCAATCTGTTCAAGTGGTACATATCCATATTGCCCTAAATAAATCGGTAAATTGCGCACTTTTTCCAGATTATCTCTATCGTCATCAGATAATCGCATAACTATATCAATGGTTCTATCACCTTGATAAAATTGAGCAGCTGTTGCTCCTGTAAGCTCTGTATATAAAGTCTGGGCAACCATTTGACTAGATATACCCATTGCTCTCAATTTATCTTGGTCTAATTCTAAATGAAGTGTTTTTGCTTTTTCTTGCCAATCAAAATTTACATTGTAAATATTACTATCTTGGCGCATCTTCATAGCCACTTCATCAGCTATATTTTTTACCTTATCCACATCATATCCTGAAACTCTAATCATTACAGGATAATCAGCAGGTGGCCCCATTTGTAAAAATTTAATATTTGATTGTACTGCTGGAAAATCTTCATTTAAGATTTTAAATAATTTTTGATTTAAATATTCTCTAGCTTCTACATCTTTTGCTGTAATTACAAATTGAGCATAATTATCTTTTGGTAATACAGGGTCAAAAGTCAATACAAAACGTGGAGAGCCTTGACCTGTATAATAAGCAAAATTATCTATTACATCTTGTTCTTCACTTAAAATAGCTGCTAATTTTTCAGCTTGTTCTTCCGTTGCCTTTATAGATGAACCTTCTGGCAAAGTAAGTTCTACTACAAGCTCTGGTCTTTGAGATGGTGGGAAAAATTCTTGACTTATAAATTTCATACAATAAATAGAAATAGCGAATATAACCACTGTGCTAGATAATATTATTTTTTTATGTGTTAAGCAATAACATAATATCTTTCTAAAAAATGTATAAAATTTACTTTGATATGGGTCTACATTTCCCTTTTCATCTTTTTTTACTTTAACTTTAATTATTTTATAACCATATAATGGAGCTACCATTACAGATACAATCCACGATAAAATCAAAGCTATGGCAATTACAGGGAATAACGCACTACAAAATTCAGATGCTAATCCATCGGCAAAAGCTACAGGTATAAAGCCTGCACAAGTAATTAGTGTACCGCTAAGCATTGGCATAGCTGTCGCTTTATACGCATAACAAGCAGCACTAAATCTATCTAAACCTTCTTCAAGTTTTACACTCATCATTTCTACAGCAATAATAGCATCATCCACTAATAAACCTAAGGAAATAATCAACGCTCCCAAAGAAACCTTATGCAAATCTATACCCAAAGCTTCCATAGCAACAAATACGCCTAAAATAACAAGAGGTATACAACCTGCAACTACCATACCTGTTCTGAGTCCTAAACTCAAAAAACTGACTGCCAATACGATGATAATTGCTTCTCGCAGGGAACCTACGAATTCATCTATTGAGTCTTTTACCACTTGAGGCTGATTAGATACTTGATTTATCTCTAAACCTGTAGGTATATATTTTTGCACTTCTTCAATAGTATTTTGTAGATTATCACCTAGAGTTAAAATATTACCTCCAGCTTCCATGGAAACAGCAAGACCTATAGCTGGTTTTCCATTGTAAAACATCTTTGGTTCTGCTGGTTCTACATATCTGCGTTCTACTTTGGCTATATCTGCCAAACGCAAAATTTTGCCCCCAGCATTGATAGGCATTTCTTTGAGCATATCCACATCAGCGAATTGACCACTTAAACGTAAATATACATTATCTGTTTGAGTTTCAATCATGCCCGCAGGTGTCATTTGTTGTTGAGTCTGCACTGCTTGCATGATATCTTGAGGACTAATACCCAATTCAGAAAGCTTATCTAATGAAGCTTCTATATATATTTTTTCAGGCTGTTCACCTACAAGTTCTACTTTGCTGACATTATCCACAGTCAATAAGATACGTCTTATTTTTTCTGCCTTTTCACGCATTTCTTCATAAGAATAACCATCACCTGTGATAGCATATATAGAACCATATACATCATCAAATCGGTCATTATAATATGGCCCATAAACGCCTTCTGGTAAATCCTTTTTTATGTCATCAACCATATTGCGAACTTCAAGCCATGTAGGTCGTATCTTGTCATTATCTATATCATCACGTAAATTTACATAGATAACAGCTTCGCCTGAACGCGAAAAACTTTTTACATAATCAAGACCTGGTGTATCTTGCAATTTTTTCTCAATCTTATCTGTAACTTGTTCTTCCATCTGTGAAGCTGTCGCTCCTGGCCAAGCTACAGATACTACCATTTGTCTAATCGTAAATGAAGGATCTTCCATTCGTCCCAATTTCGTATAGGAAAAAATTCCTGCAAAAAAAATCACAACGATAAAGTACCAGACTAGATTTTTATTTTTTAATGATACTTCTGTTAAATTTCTCATAAAGTATCACCATCCGCTAATTTTACTGATTGCCCTTCATAAAGTTTATGCACACCTGCTGTTACTACTACATCACCTTTATTTAATCCACTGACAATCACATCATTTTTTCCCAAAGATATTACATTTATATCTTTTAATTCCACACAAGAAGCATCATTGACGATCCAAACTTGAGTTTTATTTTCCACTTGATACAATGCACTCAATGGCAAACTAATATTTGTATCACCATTATTTGCTCCTGTAAATATAACATTTGCAGTCATACCTAATTGAATATCAGATGGAGGATTTACAAGGCTAATTCTAACTTTATAAGTCTTTGCTACGGCATCAGCTATCGGTGATAGTTCTCTGACTACACCTTGAACAGTAGTGCCTTTTAAAGCCCAAAAATCAACTGTCGCATTTTGGCCTATGCTTATATCTTGAATTTTATTTTCAGGAATGGATATTTCAATTTCTCTTTCTCCATCTTGAATAAGTACAGCTACAGTCTGACCTGCACTTACGACTTGACCAGTTTCACCACTTACACTAGAAATAACACCATTTGCATTTGCGACTAATTGTGTATAACCCAAAGAATTATATCCTTGTGTCGCTTGAGCTACAGCTTGATTATATGCTGATAAAGCACTATCATAAGCATTTTGATATTGATCTAAAGATTGAGCACTAACTGCATTAGCTGCATATAACTGTTCATATCTAGCAAGATTAGATTGTGCTAAATTCAATTGCGATTTAGCAGCTTCCACTTGAGCATCATAGGCATTTACACTCTGTCTAATATCTTTATCATCAATGACCATCAAGACATCTCCTGCTGATACTCTATCTCCTAAATTTATATTTCTAGATAATATTTTTCCACTAACTTGAAAAGCCAAATTAGTTTCATAGCGACCTTTAACTACACCTGCATAATTATCTTCATTACTACTTGCACCATAATCAATTGTCTGTGTTTTTACATAAACAGTGTTATCCACAACTTGTTCATTTTTTCCACAACCTGTGCATAAATATAAAGATAATAACAAACATAGCACAAAAAATATTTTCTTCATCATAAATCCCTCCTTCTATATTCATTTCTATTTTATTCATCACTTATATAATATCAGAAAAATCCTAATATAATAACAAATTTTATCATCTCATCTCATAAATGAATAAATTCATTCATTTAAATATTACTACAAATAAACTATACCGTCAAATAAAAAAACTAAGTGTTGATATAATATAACACCTAGTTTTTTACATCTATATCTATAAAATGTTTTCCCAACCTTCACCTAGTAATTCAGGTTCTTTTATATTTAAAATCAATACTAAATTTGTCTTTAAATACTCTAAAAAAGACTTAATATAATTTTTTATATTTCGCTTAGGCATTTCTTCATGAAAAGTATGCACCAAACCAAAAATAAAAATCTTAGTCGTTCTTTCTATATCATGACAATTAAATATCTTTTCTTCATTACCTTGCTTAATTATCGGTATGATTACTTCTATAATCTGTCTGGAAATACTATCTAATCTATCTGCACGTAAGGCACTTACTTCACTATTAGCTTCAAACTCACCATGTTTGATAATATATTGAAAAAGTCTTTTTATCGTAACATTAAATTTATCAATTGCTTTCATATTTTCAGGAAAAGGTTGTCTTATTTGAATTAAAATCTGCTGTGCATAAAATTCAGCAGTTGCTGTGAATATCTCCGCTTTAGATTTAAAATAACGATAACATAATCCTTGAGATATATTTAAATATTTAGCAATATCTTGTATAGTTGTATGCTCATATCCCTTTTGGGAAAATAAATGTAAGGCTGCTTCTATGATTTCTTGTTTTCTCTCTTCTGGGTCTTTAATAATTCTTACACGAGAATTACTCATTATCTCCACCTTTACCTTTCCTAAATATAAATTGAATTAATTCATTATTTATCATTTTTATTTATTTTGTCAATAAAAAAAACCCTGATAACAATTTATCTCTGTTATCAGGGCTAGGTATATTACTATATATTTTTATAAATTAAGCATAATACATACTTGCATTTATAGCATTAATAATTTCTTTTTCAGTTTTAGCTGTCTTAGAAGCTTTCAACTGTGCAGGTGTCATTGGTTGTACATATTTAGAGAAATGATTTCTAATAAATCTTGTATCAATATCACCTGTGCAGAAGTATTCATTTTTCAAAATACGTTGATGAAGTGGTATTGTTGTTTTGATGCCACCAACTTTAAATTCATTTAAAGCACGACGCATAATTTTAATAGCATCACCACGAGTACGTCCGCGTACTACGATTTTTGCAATCAAAGAATCATAATATGGAGATATGGAAAGGCCTGCACAAACACCACTATCTACACGAACACGAGGTCCACCAGGTTCTAAGAAGAAATCAATTTTTCCTGGAGATGGCATGAAGTTATTATCTGGGTCTTCAGCATTGATACGACATTCAATAGCATGACCTGTGAATTTTACATCTTCTTGTTGTAAATCTAAAGATTCACCAGCTGCTATACGAATTTGTGTACGCACAAGGTCAATACCTGTAACAGCTTCTGTTACACCATGTTCTACTTGAATACGTGGATTGATTTCCATGAAATTAAACTGATTTGTTTTCAAATCAAGTAAAAATTCTACAGTACCAATATTATTGTAATGAACACTTTTTGCTGCTTTAATAGCTAAAGCACCAACTTCGGCACGACGGTCTGGAGTTAAAGCAATAGAAGGAGATTCTTCTAATAATTTCTGATTACGACGTTGTAAAGAGCATTCACGTTCACCTAAGTGAATAACATGACCATAATTATCAGCTACAATCTGTACTTCAATATGACGAGAATGTTCAATATAATGTTCAAAATAATATTTTACTTTATTTATATCAATGATAGTTAAGATATTTCTTAAATCATCTTCGCTGTTAGCGATAAGCATACCCTTACCACCACCACCAGCTACTGGTTTTAAAATAATAGGATAGCCTACATCTTTTGCCTGTTCAACAGCATCTTCTACACTAGTCAATGGAGTACTACCTTTTGACATTGGAATACCTGATGGTATCATTGCAGCTCTAGCTTCATCTTTATCGCCAACTTTACGGATAGTATCTGCCCATGGACCAATCCATGTCATTCCAGCTTTAGTTACCATTTCTGCAAAATCAGCATCTTCGGATAAAAATCCATATCCTGGATGAACGGCATCTGCTTCTGTTCTTTCAGCAGCTTCCATTAAAGCATCAATATTTAAATAACTTTCACTAGCATCAGCTGGACCAATATTATAACTATAATCTGCTAATCTTACATGCATTGCATCTGCATCTTCATCAGAATAAACAGCTACAGTTTCTATACCCATTTCTTGACAAGCACGTATGATACGTACTGCTATTTCACCACGATTAGCAATTAAGACTCTTTTAAACATTTATTATGACCTCCTATAAGCCAATCTTATCATTTCATTGGTTCTCTTTATACTAAATACTATTATTAAAAGAGCCTTCTTAGTAAATTTAAATATAAATGTTATGGCAATCGGCTCATCTTTAATAAAATCTATAACTTTTTGTTATAGATTTTATACATATA
>ENA-OQHF01000179-OQHF01000179.1-human-gut-metagenome-genome-assembly--contig:-NODE-179-length-39926-cov-8.932636_pt1 | contig 39926 bp, 36 predicted proteins | sample MGYA00242559_ERZ504709 | MGnify/ENA primary metagenome ERZ504709 (study PRJEB26092, sample SAMD00036203) | human gut metagenome | host: Homo sapiens | study: EMG produced TPA metagenomics assembly of... | reverse complement strand
TTGTGTGTCTGAATCAGGCATACAGCAATGTTTGAGCAATGATCCGAAGCTCTCTCACAGTTTGTGATGTAATCTGTGAGGAATACACCGAGTCTGCTGTCACATTTGCCCTTCTGAAGACGCTCGATATGATGATTTCTAATCTCCTTGGTGAGATCATCAATAACCTGCTCAAGAGGCTCAACCTTGACTGCCTCTGTCAAATCGTTTTGCTAAATGCCTCTACAGTGAGAGTGAGAATCTCGCGCAGAGCATTATTGAGCACCGTGAGCTCTTTTCTTGCGTTCTTTGAAAACTCAAGATTGTTGTCATCAATCTGCTTGGCAAGCTTTGCCATATTTATCGCATGATCTCCGATTCTCTCGAAGTCATTGATTGCATGAAGCATCTTTGAAATCTCGTTGTTGCCGTCCTCAGAAACATCCTTTCCGGATAAGTGAATGAGGAAGGTGTCAAGCTGATCCTCTAAGTAATCAAGTCGCTCTTCCATGACTTCAATATCATCAAACTTTGAATCTGAGTAATTGTCAAAGAGGTCTAAAGCATTCTTGAAGCTGTCTCTTGCAAGCTCAGCCATCTCGTTTGTCTTCTCAAGACATTCTTTGACAGCAAGTCCAGGTGAGAGTAAAAGTCTCTCGTCGAGTACAACCTGTCCGTCTGCGTTGTCAGTTGTGACAAGCTTCTTAGCAATCTTTACAAGAGTATTGCTAAATGGCAGAAGGATAATAGTGGTAGCAATATTGAAGATTGAGTGGAATACCGCAATCATTACAGGAGAGATGCTGTCATTAAATAATGCCAGATCAACAGCATAACGTGCGATACAGTATACTACAAGTCCAATTGCTGTACCAAAAAGATTGAAGCTGATGTGGATGATGGATACTCTCTTGGCGTTTTTGTTTACGCCGATTGACGAAAGCAGTGCAGTCACGCATGTACCGATGTTCTGACCCATGATGATCGGGATAGCCATGCTATATGAGATAGCGCCTGTCATGGCTAAAGCCTGCAGCACACCAACTGATGCGGCAGATGACTGGATGACTCCGGTAAATACAGCACCTACAAGCACTCCGAGGAATGGATTGTTAAATGTGGTGAGCAGTCCGGTAAATTCAGGCATATCTGCGAGTGGCGATACAGCGCCGCTCATGAGCTGCATACCATACATGAGTACGGCAAAGCCTGCCATGATGATTCCAACGTCCTTGTGCTTCTCCTTTTTACTTCCCATAATCATAATCACACCGATAAGCGCGATGACAGGTGAGAAGTTCTCAGGCTTTAACATCGAGATGAACAGATTGTCACTTTCGATACCTGAAAGACTAAGAATCCATGCGGTGAGAGTGGTTCCGATGTTGGAACCCATGATGACACCAACAGTCTGGGCAAGCTCCATGATGCCGGAGTTTACGAGTCCGACAAGCATAACAGTAAGTGCGGATGAGGATTGGATTGCAATAGTGACTATTGCTCCAAAAAACAAGCTCTTGATAGGGTTTGAGGTTACCTCCTTAAGTATCTTTTGGAGATTGCCTCCTGCGAGCTTCTCAAGACTGCCTGACATAACATGCATTCCGAAAAGGAAAAAGGCAAGTCCGCCGCATAACTGCAATATAGAGTAAATGTTCATGTTTACCTCCGTTTGTAAAAATAATTTGTTTTACTATTTGCTCCAGTTATACATATTTAGTTTACACAAAACACATATAACATAACATAATTTTTACATTCTATCAATATAATCTGAAATTTTAATAAAAAAAGTGATATTCACTTTTGAACACTTTTGAAAACACTTTAAAATTTATGTATATTTATGTTTTCTTTTGTTTACTTTTGAAGAAAAACGTTGTACAATTACAGTATAATAATTTTAGGTAATTATTCAGAAATTTACATTACAAGGTGGAGGTATATTATGTCAGACGTAAAAAGTGTTATTGAAAGCGGCAAGGCTGTGCTCGGAATAGAGTTCGGTTCTACCAGAATAAAGGCGGTGCTTATCGGGGATGACCATGCTCCTATAGCCACAGGTGCCCATGATTGGGAAAACATGCTTGTGGACGGCATCTGGACATACAGCCTGGATATGATTTGGGAGGGCATTTCAGACTGCTACAGCAAAATGGCGCAGGATGCAAAGGAAAAGTATGGAGTTACCATCAAAAAGCTTGCGGCAATCGGTATTTCCGGCATGATGCACGGCTATCTGCCTTTTGACAAGGAGGATAATCTGCTTGTGCCATTTCGGACATGGAGAAATACCATCACAGGTGAGGCTGCAGCAGAGCTTACTGAGGTGCTTGGCTTTAATATTCCGCAGAGGTGGAGCATAGCGCATCTGTATCAGGCTATATTAAATAAAGAAGAGCATGTATCAAAGATATCATATTTCACAACATTAGCAGGCTATATTCACTGGCAGCTCACAGGTGAAAAGGTCATAGGTGTCGGTGAGGCATCAGGCATGTTTCCTATCGATTCGAAGACCAGGGATTATGATGCGGCAATGCTTGATAAATTTGCAGCATTAGATAAGGTAAAAGAATATCCGTGGGATATAAGAGACATTCTGCCAAAGGTGCTTACGGCTGGAGAAAAGGCAGGTACGCTGACAGAGGAAGGAGCTAAAAGGCTTGATGTAAGCGGCAATCTGGAGAGCGGTATATTGCTTGCACCGCCGGAGGGAGACGCAGGCACTGGAATGGTCGCAACCAATTCTGTTGCAGTGCGTACCGGAAATGTATCAGCGGGCACATCTGTATTTGCTATGGTTGTGCTTGAAAAGGCACTTAAGGCAGTTCATGAGGAGCTTGATATGGTCACCACACCATCGGGAGATGCGGTAGCTATGGTGCACTGCAACAACTGTACGTCAGACTTAAATGCATGGGTGGGATTATTCAAGGAATTTTCAGAGCTGTTTGGCATGGATATAGATATGAATGACATATATGGAAAGCTCTACAACAATGCACTTACAGCCGATAAGGACTGTGGCGGCCTTGTAGCCTTTAATCTTTTCTCGGGAGAGCCTGTCATCGGACTCAACGAGGGCAGACCTATGTTTGCCAGAAAGCCGGATGCAAGGATGAATCTTGCAAACTTTATGCGCACACATCTCTATGCAAGTCTTGCAACACTAAAAATTGGCTGTGATATTCTCTTTAAAGAGGAAAAAGTAAAGGTAGACACACTTTACGGTCATGGTGGTCTGTTCAAGACAAAGGGTGTGGGCCAGAGCATACTTGCAGCGGCTATGGATGCACCGGTTGCGGTCATGGAGACGGCCGGAGAGGGCGGCCCGTGGGGCATGGCAGTGCTCGCAGCTTATATGGTGAATAAAGCAGATGGAGAGCCTTTGGAAAAATATCTTTCAGACAGGGTATTTAATGGCGAAAAGGGCATAGTAATGCAGCCGGACCCTGATGATGTAAAGGGCTTTGATGAGTACATAAATACATATAAGGCAGCAATTGAGGCAGAGCGTGCAATGGTAAAGGCTCTTCCGCTGTAATAGCAGAAAAAAATAATAAGAGAGGAACAGAAAATGCTTGAAGAATTAAAGAAACAGGTTTACGAAGCAAACATGGAGCTCCCAAGAAGAGGGCTCATCACATATACATGGGGCAATGTCAGTGGAATTGACAGGGAAACAGGCTATTTTGTCATCAAGCCAAGTGGAGTGGATTATGATGTGCTCACCCCTGATGATATGGTAGTCATGGATCTTGAAGGAAATAAGATAGAAGGAAAATACAAGCCTTCGTCAGACACTGCAACACACTTAGAGCTCTACAAAAAGTATCCGGATATCGGAGGAATTGTACATACTCACTCACCTGAGGCAGTTGCATGGGCACAGGCCGGCAGGGATATTCCGCTCTACGGCACCACTCACGCAGACTATTTCCTAGGCTCAATTCCATGTGCGAGAAATCTCACCACAGAGGAAATCAACGAAGCCTACGAGAAAAATACAGGCCTTGTCATCATAGAGACCTTTGAGAACAGAAAAATCAATCCTGTATACACACCGGCTGTGCTCTGTCAGAATCACGGACCGTTTGTTTGGGGAAAGGATGCAGCTGAGGCTGTGCACAACGCCGTTGTCCTTGAGGAAGTGGCAAAGATGGCCAGACTCACAGAGTCAGTAAATCCTGACGTGAAGCCAGCCCCGGACAACATAAAGGAGAAGCATTTCTACCGTAAGCATGGGGCTAACGCATACTATGGACAGAACTGATTTGTAGCTGTTATACGTGGCCTAAGTGCCGGTTTCCGTGGCGCATAACGCCTTGCCCCGCCGTTCATGGCGGGGCATTTTGGCGTGTGAAGCATAATTCGTACAGCCACTTAACAGCAAAGCGCAGCTCTCATGTGAGTCCGTGTGTGAAACCGCTTTGTGGGGCTTACGGCCCGTAGTATTCATATTATTTTGTGTTTACATAGCACAAAAAATGTGCTAAATTTTTATGTAAAGTACAGTCTCAAATGACTGTAAATAAGACATAAGGTGGTTGATAGAATGGTACTGGCAGTTGAGATAATAGTCTGCTGCTTAATATTTGGCATATACAGAGTAATACGGATAAAGCGGGATCCGGCATATAAGATAAGCAATATGCCCGAGAAACTGCAGAAAAAGGTCATGCATATGCGTGGATACAGAAATCGGAATATCCGTATCATGACAGACTGGGAGAAGTTTGTAAAGAAGCTTCCGGCACTTATATTCTGGACGATAGCGCTTGTCATACTGACATCAATAGCAGGGGCAACAAGCTTTTCAACGGGCTTTGTGTTTGCACTTTTGATATGGATGGCAGTCCTATTGTTTCTTGAACTGGTAGTATACTGTGGCTGGTATGCACATACACCGAAGGTGTGGATAAAGGGTACCGAGGATATGGCGAAAAAGACATATACCAATTATGCACATTATATCGGGCTGATACCACAGAGAGCTTTGATGGGGATAGTTGTTGCAATCATAGTTGGGCTTGTGATAGACGTGATACCCAGACTTGACAACAATAATTATTCGCCGAAATATACAGAGATAGAGGATACCTTAAAGGCAGCCTGTGACAATTACAGGATTCCGGGCATGGCTGTTGAGGTGGTAGATGCAGAGGGCGTGCTTTTCTCCGGGACTTATGGGGAGTGCAAGAGCCTTGACACACCGTTTATCACCGGTTCACTCAGCAAGTCGTTTACTGCGGCATGCATCATGAAGCTGTATGAGGGAGGACATCTGAATATTGACAGCCCGGTAAATCCTTATCTGGATGCAGCTGAGGTATTCAAAAATCCAAAGGATGCGACAAGGATTACAATAAGACAGCTGCTCAATCACACCAGCGGACTTGGCGTGTACCAGCATGTGGGAAATGCAAAGATTGTTGGCAAAAATGGAGAATATACCTATGCGAATGTCAATTATGACATACTTGGTCTTATAGTGGAAAAAGTATCAGGTGTTAGCTACAGCGATTATCTGACAGCGACATTTTTTACACCACTTGGCATGACTCACAGCAGCGCAGCCTATGCAAAAGCAAAGAAGGATGGTCTGATTACAGGTCACAACAATTATTTCGGTTTTTCGGTGGAAAGCGATGTGAAGTATCCGCTCAGCGATTCGTGGTCCACTGTACCGGCGGGCTATATTGCATCCAGCGCAAATGATATGGGAAAATATCTGCAGATGTATCTGCGTGGCGGCTATGGAATACTCTCTGACAAGAGCCTTAGCACAATGTTTCGGGTAACAGTTCCTATGGATGAGTCCGGTGAGACAGGCTATGGTATGGGCTGGGTACGTTCGGATAAATATGTCGAGACAGTGTACAATCACACAGGTCTCACTGAGAACTATATCGCAGACATGTATCTGCTTCCGGAGAGCGGTGTGGGCGTTGTATTCCTCGCTAATACCAATGACTATATGGTTACAAACCATCTGATGAACAAGGTAACCTCAAAGGTTGTGATGACACTTATGGGATACGCAACAGACGAGCTTGACCCCAAGGATTATGTCGATGCGCACCTGTTCTATGACCTTGTTTTTGCGGCATTTATATCGGTTGCGCTGATGGAGATTATCAAGTCGCACAAATGGAGAACAGACAATAGCGGAAACCTGATAGCGAATATTTTTCTGCATCTGTTTTTGCCGGTGGGCATAGTTATTGCGCCTATTGTCGGAGGTATACCATACTGGGTAATAAAGGACTATGTTCCTGATTTATTTATTGTGGCATGCCTGAGTGTAGTACTTCTTGCAATAGGTGGAATCTTGAAGCTTAAAAACAGGAGAAATTCATAAGATAAAAGCAGAAGAAATAGAAATGCGGCTACTGTAATATGTAGCCGCATAATTTTTTGACCATAGCATCGTGGGAGGAGTCACAGCACACTCCGACAGTACATGAAGAGTATAAGCCGGAGGCTTTGACAAATTCATTGTCATCTGCTGAAAGCCTGATACCACAAGGATATTCCTTACCATCTATTGTCATATATACAAGCCTGTCCTTATATTTTTCAATGATGGTTTTATCCAGATATTTGCTTATATCTTCAAAGCAGACATTTTTGGCGTAATAATCAAAGGTCTTATCATCCATAAAGCATATATCGTATTCGTTAGAAGCAAAGTATGCTGTGAGGGCTGCCATGTTCTGATAGTCTAAGCCATTTTTGTCTACATTGACACGGATATTTTTATTTAAGACAATTTCATCCTCTGACAAATCATAGCCGTTATCTGTGAGAAAGTCATTGAAAATATCGGCGCCGCTGTCCTCTGTGGTGCTGTTTTCTGCATTTACGCATAATACGCTCAAAACAGTATTTTTCTGCGCAAGCCGGTCGTGAATAAAGGATGTGACTGCTATGATTCCGATAATGACAAGAAATATCGGTATTTTGTAATAGTCCCATATATATTGTATTTTCTGACTGAATGTCAGCTCTTTAAAAGGTGTCTTTTGTTCCATGATTTTATCTCCTTCTGATATGATGTGCTGTAGTTTAAGAATATTATAAGGTAATTTATAGAAATTTACCAATAAACATTCTATTAACTGCCTTTTTCTTTTTAGATTATTATGCTATAATGAGCCAAAACATAGATAATACAAAAGGAGAATAATATGAAAGCAAGCCACAGAAAAGATGTTATAATCGCCAGACTGATTTTTGCAGCAATATGTCTTTTTCTTATTGCCCTGATTGCTACAATAGTGATTACCGTTACCTCAAAGGGCGGCAAAAAAAAGGAACAGGACAAGGTACAACAGAATGCAGTTAGCGAAAGTGAAACTGACAGTGCCGGCGATAGTGGTACAGAGATAGGCGCCATATATCTGCCACAGCAGACTACAGAGGGGACCGAAAAAACTTATGTCACCACTACAAGCAGTGTAAACATGAGAGAGAAGCCTGATAAAAACGCAAATATAATTACTGTTATAGGACAGGATGTGAAGCTTGAGTTTGTATCAGAGGACAATGGCTGGACACAGGTTATCTTCCAGGGACAGACAGGCTATGTCAGCTCTGACTACGTCAAGTCAGATATGGCTGACAGCACTACAGACAGCGGCACATCAGGTGCGGCAGATAGCGGGGCTGCCAGTCAGGGTACAGCAGATGGCAGTACAACAGGAGCTGCAGATAGTGCTGCACAGTCACAGTAATAGATACATGGTGAGGTAATGTATATGACAGGAATTATATGGGCATGTGCTGCAACCTTTATTGCAGCATGTGTGCCTATTTTGGCCAAGGTTGGAACTAAAAAGACAGACCCGGCGCTGGCGGGAAGCATTGCCGGGATTGTTTTATGTGCGTCTATATTTTTTTACAGGAAAGATAATATAATGGGAAGCAGCCTGACTGCACTCGGCCAAAGGAGCGTTATATTTATACTTCTGGCAGGGCTTGCAACAGGGCTTTTTGGCATCTGTTTTTTTAAATCCATACATGAGGGCTACACATTTCAGGTTACAGCTATAGTTAAATGCAGCTATATAATCACGCTTGCAGCGGGATTTTTTCTGTTTCATAACACTCCTGACACTTTTGATTATATAGCGATTGCACTCATGATTGTTGGAACGGTTATTTTAAATCTGGATGGAACAGGTATTTTGTTTGCGCTTCTTGCTGCAGTTTGTGCATCGGCAGCACATATTCTGGTGTCACTTGGCGAGATACAGCTGGATAAGGGCTTTATTGCGTTCTGGTGTGTGTTTATAGGAACGCTGGTGCTTATTATATTTACTATTGCAACAGGAGGCATGAAGAAAATCAGATCCATGTCATTTGTTGATGGTATATGCCTGATTCTTGCAGGCATTGCATACCCGTTAGCATATGATTTTTATGGCAGGGCAGTTTCAATGTCCGGCAGCTATGCAGGGTATATTTTTAATTTGACGATTATTGTGATGATGATATGCTCCAGCGTGATACTGAAGGAGAAGGTATCGGGAAAGAAATTCCTGGGAGCATGCATTTTTATTGCAGCATTGTTTGTTATAGCATGCAACTAATAGCTGAATATAGCATATAATGATTAAAAAGAGGTTTTTTGATGTTACCTTTTTATAAAACATTTCCGTTTATGGATTACTATAAAAATGAGGAGGCATTTGCAAAGGACCTGAGGATGATAAAGGATATGTATCCGCTTGATACGGCGATGATACAGTCCGCAGTAGAGCAGCGCATGGATGAGCTGGAGTATGAGGGCAGTTTTATCTATGATGAGGTGCCTGACAGGCAGCGTCTTTTCGATGAGGCAGACAGGATTGCCGGCAGATTTATCTCAGAGCAAAGCAGCAGGTGCTTTATCTGTACAATAGCGGGCATACTTTTTAACTGTGAACTCTGCAGACGCAGATGCAGATACAGAAGGTACCAAAGATTCTGGTAGATATAAGGATATGATTTTATGAGTAAGAAAGTGATAAAGCCGATAGTACTTATAGTAGTATTTATTGCAGCATTAATTACATTTTGCATAATTACAAACAAGGGAAATAAGGATATGACCACGAAGCAGGCGGATGCAACGCTGCCGGTTATGTCATTTAATCTGGATAAAATAAAGATAAACACCCTCCATGGATATACTACTGAGATGGATCCGACAAAGATGCGCGATTGCGTTATTCCAATTTCGGATGACAGGAAGCTCTCATTATCCATTTCAACATATGGCATGGCTGTTGACAGGATATCATACAAGATCAGAAGCATGGATGGCAAGAGGCTGGTGGCCGATGACGAGATATCTTCTTTTTCTAATAAGGATAATACTATTCAGGCGGACATAAGCATGCCGAATGTTATGGATGAAAATACTGAGTATCTTTTGGTGTTTACCATCACAAGCGGTCAGGATAATGTATATTATTACAGCAGGATTATGCAGACCGATGGAAAGGCAGCTGCAAAGGTTGTTGAGTTTGCAAAGAAGTTTCATGATGAGACGTTTATAAAGGATGACAAATCCTTCTTTACAACATATATGGAGACAACAACCGGTGACAGAAATACGCTTGCACATGTGGATCTGACATCTACGGTGAGTCAGATTACCTGGGGCTCAATGGCCGCTGCACAGTATACGAATCCTGTCATAGCCCTAAAGGAAATAAACGATTCTTATGATGTGGTCACAATAGACTATGTGATGAGTTGTGTGGACGGTAAGGGTGAGACTGAGTATTACAATGTAAGAGAATATTTCAGGCTGCGCCAGACGGAAAGCCGTATGTACGTGCTCAACTATGAGAGAACGGCAAATCAGATTTTTAATAGTGAAAACAGCTTTATATCGGATTCAGGCAGCGTAATGCTTGGCATCAGAAGCAGTGAGGCAGAGTACAGGGCCAATGAAGCAGGCAGTGTGATATGCTTTGTCCAGGAGGGAGATTTATACTCCTATGATATCAACAATGGAATGATAATCAAGGTATTCAGCTTCAGGGACGCTGAGGGCATTGATGAGCGTGAGAACTGGAATCATCACGATATAAAGATTGTCAGTGTAGACGAAGCGGGCAGTATTGATTTTGTGGTATACGGATATATGAACAGAGGCACCCACGAGGGAGAGGTGGGAGCCGGTGTGTACCATTATGACGGTCTGGCACATACTATAGATGAGGAAGCGTTTATTCCTTCTAAGACATCATATGAGGTGCTAAAGGCTGAGATGGGCAAGATGCTTTATCTCAATGAGAAGAATGAATTCTATCTCATGATGGATGACAGTCTCTATAGGATTAATTTAGGCTCGATGTCAGTAAAGAAGGTGGTTGAGGGCTTGTCTACAGGCTCTTACTGCGCATCGGAGAGTAACAGATACTTTGCATGGGTGGATTCTGCAAATCAGTACTCATCAAATACCATAAAAGTGATGGATTTAAAGAGTGGTAAGACCTTTGAGGTCAAAAAGGGCGACGACCAGTATCTGCGTCCGCTTGGCTTCATAGGTGAGGATTTCATATATGGACAGGCGAATGCTGCTGATGTGGTCTCTGATGCAGCCGGAAACACGACATTTCCGATGAATGGCCTTATTATTCTTGATACATCTGACCAGTCGGAGCTTAAGACATATACCCCTTCGGGCGGCTATGTCGAGAAAATTTCAGTGGATGGATATACGGTAACGATAGATCTGATTGCACAAAACAATGGTGTGTATGCAGAAATCGGTCAGGATACCATTATGAACCGGGAGGCTGATTCGAAGCAGAAGATAGCTCTTGATACGAGTCAGTCCGATACAAAGCTGACGGTCAGCGCTATTAGTATAGCAGGTGGTAAAAAGCCGGATAAGCTGAAGCAGCTGACAGCACAGATGACTATAAATTCGCATGATACTGCTGTTGATTTAAAGTTTGATGACAATACAGTCCATTTCTATGTTTATGCAAAGGGGGATGTGATTTTTGCATCTGATAACATCTCGGATGCCATAAAACAGGCGAATGACAGCATGGGAGTGGTAATTGACTCAAACCAGCAGTATGTATGGATGAGGGCAAGAAAAAATGCAGTAAATGCATTTGCGAATATTGCATGTAATGAAACCGATAAGGATGCTGACAGTGTCGTGAAGTCAGTAAGTGCAATGCTTACCTACAATGATGTTACGGTAAGTGTGTCTGAGCTGATTGGAGCAGGCAGCAGTGCTGTTGATGTGCTCAAAAATAACCTGCCGGACAAGGAAATCCTGGATTTACAGGGAGTGTCTTCTGAGGATATTATCTTTTATATCAGCCAGGGCAATCCGGTATTTGCGATGACGGGAAATACGTCGGCAGTGCTTGTGACAGGATACTCTTCAAATGGAGCTTTATATATTTATAATCCGGATAATGGCGCAACAACATCGATGAGCTATGAGGATGCTGACAGAATGTTTTATAATGGTGGCTTGCATTTTATCACGTACATGACAAAATAAACAGAATAATGTTGTAATAATGCCGATTTTGTGACATTAAATGTAAGCTCCTTAGGTAAAGTTTAACAGAAATTTTCATAAGGATTGAAAAGCGGTTACAATTGGGATATATTAAATAAGTATGAAACAGGTTTAATACTTTTTGTTTAAGGAGAACGTATGAGTAAGAAGAGTATTGTCGTTACAAAAGTATGTGAAGGTCATGATAATCCAATCGCAGAGCTTGTTCAAGTGGCATGCAAGTTCGATAGTGAGATTACATTGGAGAGTGACAATCGCAAAATCAATGCAAAAAGCATCATGGGTATTATGGCATTTAATCCTTCAGATGGAATGTCTGTTGATATTGTTACAAAGGGTGATGATGAGCAGGAAGCTTTAGTTGCAATTGAAAATTTTTTAGTATGTGAATAATGAGCATGAGGAGGAAAATAGTATGCGTAAAAAGAATAACTCAAAGACAGCAAAGCCAGCAGTAAAGCCGGTTGAAGTTAAAAAAGAGGAAACAGTGGCACAGCCGGTTTCAGAGCCTAAGGCTGATGCAAAAGCCGATGCAAAAGCCGATGTAAAGGCTGAGGTAGAAAAAGCCGTAGAGAAGACAACCGAGAAGGTTGAGAAGGCTGTTGAAAAGACAACTGAGAAGGTTGCTGAGAAGGCCGCTGAGGTTAAGGCTGATGTAAAGGATACTGTTAAGAAGACAACAGCAAAGGCAGCAAAAGCCGCAAAGACAGCTAAAGAGGCAAAACCTGCAAAGAAGGAGCCGGTAAAGCCGGAGATTATTGTTCAGTACCAGAACAGCGAGGTTGATACAGCAGCTGTTGAGGAGCGTGTTAAGGCTCAGTTCGTTGCTGAGGGACACAAGGCAGGCTTCATCAGAAAGCTAAACATCTACATCAAGCCGGAAGAGTATTCTGCATACTATGTTATAAATGATAAGTTTTCAGGTCGTGTAGATTTATTCTAATCAGACATTATTAGGGAATACATATTTTATCTAGCGCATAATAAAAGCCGATACATTTCGTGGAGACACGGTGTATCGGCTTTTGTTTTGTGTATAAGTATGTGTAAAAGCAGCTGTATGACAGTTTAAATGCATTATGAAATACTTAGTGGACAAACAAAAAAGGGTAACAAAAAAGCGGGTGATGGGAATCGAACCCACGTATCCAGCTTGGAAGGCTGGTGTTCTACCATTGAACTACACCCGCATAGGAATATTTAATTTGTTGTATAATGCCCAGTTCCGGAATCGAACCAGAGACACACGGATTTTCAGTCCGTTGCTCTACCAACTGAGCTAACTGGGCTTGTCTCACAACAAAAGTTATTCTACACGATTTGTCTGTTGATGTCAATATTAAAATTGAGAAAAATTTGGATAGTTACAATAAACAAAAAATTGTAGTATTAAAAACCTATATAAAATAGAAAATGATATAATTTTACCTTGACATGAATACCATAAAGGGCTACTATGTATATATGTTTGATTATCAAATAATTTGAATATCAAACAGAAAAATGGAATTTATACATGTTCGGAGGTACATATTATGTTGAGAGAACTGAGAATCGGAGATATGGTTGCAAAGCTTCCTATCATTCAGGGAGGCATGGGAGTTGGAGTGAGTCTTAGCAGACTGGCCGGAGCTGTTGCTAAGGAGGGTGGTGTAGGAGTGATTTCCACCGCACAGATTGGCTTTGAGGAGCCGGAGTTTGAAAAGGACCAGGCAAAGGCTAATCTGATTGCTATCAAAAAGCATATTAAGAAAGCAAAGGAGCTTGCCTGTGGACATGGAATGGTAGGTGTCAATATCATGGTGGCTTTAAAGCATTACAAGGAGCATGTTCTGGCTGCGGTTGAAGCAGGCGCTGATGTTATTATAAGCGGGGCAGGACTTCCAATGGAACTGCCTGAGCTGGTCGATGAAAAGTCACATACAAGGATTGCTCCGATTGTTTCTTCAAAGAGAGCAGCAAATCTGATTCTTAAAATGTGGGCACACAGATACAACCGCACAGCGGACTTTATTGTTATCGAGGGACCAAAGGCCGGAGGACATTTGGGATTTTCCAATGAACAGCTTGCAGATATGGAGAATATGGATTATGACAGCGAGATTAAGGAGATTATCAGCTGTGCAAAGACATATGAGGAGAAGTTTAAAAAGCACATTCCGGTAATTGTAGCAGGCGGAGTGTTTACACATGAGGATGTCATGCACTGCATGGAGCTTGGAGCCGACGGAGTGCAGGTGGCGAGCCGTTTTGTGGCGACAGAGGAGTGTGACGCATCTGATGCCTATAAGCATGCTTATCTAAACGCGAATGAGTCTGATGTGCAGATTATACAAAGCCCGGTCGGAATGCCGGGGCGTGCTGTCAGAAATGAGTTTATCAGGGGATTGGAAAAGGAAAAGCAGCCTATCACAAAGTGCTATAATTGTCTTGAGAAATGTAACCCTGCAACAGTGCCATACTGTATTACGAAGGCACTGATTGCAGCGGTTAAAGGAGATATGCAAAATGGTCTGGTATTCTGCGGTGCCAATGTGGGCCGCATAAACCGGATGACTACGGTACACGAGCTTATGAGTGAGCTTGTGGGAGCATAGGCAGTACATCCTCACAGTAGCAGCGAAGCACTTCACCTACACTCCATGCCTGCGCATAGCAGCCACGGCCGTTGTGAGGGGCATCGCCGTCAAATATCTCGCATATTGAGCCGATACAGTTGTTGAGCAGATGCTCCCTTACAGGGTCAAGCAGTTTGTCAGCGCATAAAGCGGTCGCCTTCGTGCGGCCGTTTACCTTTACATAGGCACTGATAAAACCACCGAGCAGAAAGCCCCAGGCTGTTCCCTGATGATAGGCGTGGTCGCGCTTTGAGAGAGAGCCGATGTAAATCGGATGGTAATCCTTGTGGTCAGGATCGAGCGAACGCAGTCCGCAGCCTACGTACAGCTTATCCATTACCGTATCCACAATTGCTTTTTCACGCTCCTTGTCAAGCATGGTAAATGGCAGGCTTACGGCATAAATCTGGTTTGGACGGATTGTATCGTCATCCTCGTCAACCACATCATACAGGCAGCCTGTGTTTTCATTCCAGAAGCGTTTGTTGAAGGAAGTCTTTACGAGAGAAGCAAGCTGTCTGTAGCTTTCATCGTTATCGCCAAACTTAGCCTGAAGCATATCCATGGTGCACAGTGCGTTGTACCAAAGTGCATTTATCTCGACAGGCTTGCCGTGACGAGGCGTAGCAACCCAGTCACCGACACGCACATCCATCCATGTTACCTGGTCGAGTCCGCTTCCGGCATGAATGAGCCCGTCCGTGTCCATATATATGGAAAAATCAGTGCCTTTTTTATAAGTAGATATGATATCCTTTAAGCATGGATAAATATCCTTCTTTATAAATTCATAGGCATCGGGAGTGGCCACATATTCAAGATATTTGTAGACAGCATAAAAATACCACAGTGATGCATCTACAGTATTGTAGAGAGGCTCAAGTCCGCTGTCCGGGAACATATTCGGGATGAGCCCGTCCTTACAGTACTTGGCAAAGGTCAGTAGTATATCGTGAGCTTTTTCAAAACGGCCGGTGCAAAGTGTCAGGCCGGTGTATGAAATCATAGTGTCACGGCCCCAGTCTGTAAACCAAGGAAGTCCGGCGAGCACAGTGTCATAGCCTGTTGACTGTCTGTATGCGATGAACTGGTTTGCGGCCACAGTAAGCTTCACGGCAAAGTCATCAGTGAAGCCGCTTCTTTTAATCAGCTCGTCGGTGTAGTCAAGCTGCGCACGTAATATTTCAAAAGCACTTTCGTTATCAGAAACAAGGTGTTTGGCGAAGACAGTGCCTGAGTTGTCATTACCGGCTTCAAGCGGTACGATATCGCACATTATAGAAAAATGCATTGATTCACCGGCAGGAATATCCACGCTCACGTCATATGGGCAAAATGCACAGTCGAGGCCAGGAACTTCATTGTCCACCTCGGTCTGAGCCTCAAGGTCACAGATATATTTGTCGTCTCTTTCAATAAGCTCTCCGCCTGAAAAAACAATGCGGATACAGTGGTCATCCTGAGCTTTTGGAATGAGGGTAAAGCCATGCTCCTGCTTTTGGACCTCGAATTTTAATGAATCGACGGTGGAACTTTCAGAGTGCTCACGGAAGTTCATAAGAGGCGTGATCAAAAGCTTAGACGCTTCGCCTTTGTTTTGAACCTCATATGCCACGGCAGCGAGATTTTTTCCCTGTGCCAGTGCGATGTGTTTTTTTATGGTGATATCACCGGCCTCATATGTAAAGCATATGGTTCCATCGTATGTGAAATCTCTTATATATTGGATGCCGTCTGTGTGGCATCCGCCCTTGAACTGGTCACTTGAGAGGTCGTAGGTGTGGCTGTCTGTGACTATTTTTTCGTTTGTCTTTGAGAAGCAGACGTATCTTTGCACAGGAGCATGAAGGCTTGCAATCAGATAGCCCTGATGCGTACGGTTTATCGCACCGGTGACTGAACCGCCGGCATATCCGCCAAGGCCGTTGGTTAAAGCCCACTCCCTTCTTATGTTGTTTTTGAAATCGTTTTGTACTTTTATGTTAAATTGCATCGTAATCCCCCGAAATTTCACTAAAATTTTATAATATTTTAACATATAACTGTGAAAAAATCTATACGAAACGGCAAAAATCTGTTATCATTATAAAGATATATATTTTCAATATGCAAAGGAGAATTATAATGGAAGTATTTACATTGATTGCACGTAAAAAAAATGTGGCGCTGGTATTTGTTTCGTACCTGCTTGTGGCTCTTGCTGCGATAAGTCTTCTGACTATCTGCATCGGCTTTGCACCGGGTATTTTATTTGCAGTAGTATTTGGACTTATTGCATATCTTATGATAATGGCACAGAACACCGAGTTTGAATATTCATATTTTGACGGAGAGCTGCGTTTTGCCAAAATTAAAAACAAGAGCCGCAGAAAGCGTCTTGGAATATACAGCATGGAGTCTGTAGCAGCAATCGCACCGGCAGGAGACAGAAGCGTATACAATTACGAGAATGGAAATGAGCTCAAGGAAATAGACTATACCTCAGGTCAGAAGGATGTACCTTATTATGATATCGTCATCAAATCGCCTGAAGAGAATGTGCTTATAAAGGCGGAGCTTGATGACAAGTTCCTCACAGAGGTGGAGAAAAAATACAGATCAAAGGTTAAAAGAAGAGAGGAGTAATTACTCCTCTCCTTCCAAATGGTACATTTTGGATTTTGTTTTGCCGACATCGTGGGCAGAGATTCTCTTTATAGTCATATGGCAGAGGACTTTTACAGTTTTCACATACTTTTGTGTTGGTGTTAAAAAGACTTTTAGGATTATCCATGGGTGCCGCCTTAAGCTTGTTTTATTCACTATATCATAACAGATTTTATAAAGAAAGTAGGGACTTTTATAATGTCAATTGCAGTTTTCGATTCAGGAGTCGGCGGAATAAGCGTCTTAAAGAGCCTGGTTGAAGTGATGCCTAACGAAGATTTTATATATTACGGTGATTCAGCAAATGCGCCTTATGGTACAAAAACACTTGAGCAGGTGCGAGCTTTGACCTGTGAGCATGCAAAGAAGCTGATTTTAAATCAGCATGCAAAGGGGCTTGTTGTCGCATGCAATACAGCCACCAGCGCGGCAGTGCGTATATTAAGAGAGCAATATCCCGATGTTCCTATCGTAGGGATAGAGCCTGCAGTCAAGCCTGCGATGCTTTTTATGGAAAATCCGAGAGTGCTTGTGATGGCTACACCTATGACTATCAGGGAGGAAAAACTTAAAAAGCTTATGGACAGATACAGACACTTGGGTGAGATTATTCCATTGCCTTGTCCGGGGCTTATGAATTTCGTTGAGAGAGGTGACTTGTACGGTGATGATGTGAGACAGTATCTCGAGGAACTTTTGTATTCATATTCGCATAATGAGATAGATGCGGTTGTGCTGGGATGCACACATTATCCGTTTGTCAGAAAAATGATACAGGATGTGCTTGGAGATAGGGTGCGTGTGTTCGATGGAGGAAACGGTACAGCGCGTGAGATGAAAAGACGTCTCGCAGAAAAAGGTCTGCTGACAGACAGCACCGCTGCAGGTATTGTGGATTTTCAAAACAGCCTGACCGGTCAGAGCCACGAAGATAAAATACAGCTCTGTAAGGCGCTTTTTAACAAAAAAATTTAGTTGTTATTTACAGAATATTACAAATCTAAAAAAAGTATAAAATAATCACGACTTTTTTAATAAAATATTTCTAAAATGTACATTGTTAGGACATAATTACCACATATACTTGTTCTTGTAAGAGGAACAAAACCTTTTACATTATTCCCTTTTTATTAATAAACATTTTCATAACTAAACTCCTCGAGAAAGGATCGCGTTGTTACCGCGTGTAACATCGCGGTCCTTTCTCACGTTTTGCATGCAGGCTGCGGAGCCGCAGCCTTACTGTTTTAGTTATGCATAACGCTTCCACATATATCGTTCAGCACACACATGTCACAGTGCGGTGTGGTTCGGGCAGTGCATACGGCGCGTCCATGATCAACCAGCCTGTGGCAGAAGTCATTGCTCTCCTCGGGTGGGATGATTTTCCAAAGCTCCATCTCCACTTTTTTTGGGTCTTTTATTCCATCTACAAGTCCTATACGGTTGCAAAGGCGTATGCAGTGTGTGTCGGTGACGATGGCAGGCTTGCCGTACACATCACCCATAATCAGGTTGGCACTCTTTCTGCCGACTCCCGGCAGCTTCAGCAGATCGGTCATATTGTCAGGCACAAGACCGCCAAAATTATCGCGAAGCATTCTCATGCAGGCACTTATATCACGTGCCTTACTCTTTCCCAGGCCGCATGGACGTACAATTTCTTCTATGTCGGAAACATCAGCATCAGCGAGAGCCTCGATTGAAGGATATTTTTTGAACAAATCCACCACGACTACATTTACGCGGGCATCAGTGCACTGGGCTGCGAGCCTGACTGATACGAGGAGCTTCCATGCCTCGTCGTACTCAAGAGTGCAATCGGTGCGGGGATATGCGGTTTTTAGTCTTTTTATTACTTCAATGGCTAATTTTTCTTTTGTCATATGAGCCTCCTTATATTTGTTTTGTAACTATTAAGAACCATCCCACGCACATTCGCAAAACCGCACGATACTCGTGCTTTGTCTACACTCCGTTTCGGTCCGCGCTGAACAAACGTCCACAGGACGTTTAGCGCCACTACTGTGCAGCTAATTTTGCTCATATGTGTGGGGTGGCTCTATTCGAGCCACCTTGAGAACAAGAAAACCTGCTGCTTACATGCAAGCATGACGCATCAGCTTTTCTTGTTCTCAGTGGTTCTGAATAGTTACTTTATTTTATAGTATACAAAAATGCACGGAGATTGTAAAATGGATTTACGTGGAGCGGATTACGTGAGAGGAACGGTGTGAAACTGGAAAATATGAATAACGCATATGCAAATAAAAAATGTACAAATAACATATATATAAACAACAGATATACAATAGAAGTAACTAGGAAAAAAATAAAAAACATGTATCTTCGTGTGAAGGACACAGATGGCACACTATCAGTGAGTGCCCCTTATGGCATGAGTGATACAGAAATCAGGAAATTTGTGGAGAGCAAATCAGACTGGATTGAGCAAACCACACGGGAAATGCTTAATGTAAGGCAGCTTAAGGAGCAGGAGCCGGTTATGGCACCCTTCATGGAGAGGGAGATGCGTCGGCGGCTTAAGATGCAGCTGCAGAGGTTTATCGACAAATGGGAGCCGGTTATGGGAGTTAAGTCAGCCGGCTTTACGATAAAGAAGATGAAGACAAGGTGGGGATCGTGCAACGTGAAGTCACATCATCTGAATTTCAACCTTCTGCTGGCTAAGGTGCCGTCGGAGTGCGCAGAGTATGTGGTGGTTCACGAGCTTACACATCTGCTTGAACCAAGTCATAATGCCAGGTTCTGGTCGCTGATGGAATATTATCTGCCGGAAAGCAAAAAGCTGCGTAAACAACTTGCTGGCTTTTCTGCGCAGGATATGATATGATATCATTAAAGACCCGCTTAGAGAAAGGAAGCTTCAAATGGAATTTTGGGATATATACGATAAGGATAAAAAGCCGACAGGCCGTACAATGAAAAAAAACGACTGGATACTTAAGGATGGAGAGTATCATCTTTCAGTGCTTGGCGTGATTCACAGACCAGATGGCAGATTCCTTATCACACAGCGTGTCATGACAAAGGCATGGGCACCGGGCTGGTGGGAGGTTTCAGGAGGAGCTGCACAGGCAGGTGAGAGCTCATTTACCGCAGTCTGCAGAGAGGTGAAGGAGGAGGTAGGCCTTGATGTATCACAGTGTTCGGGAGGGCTTGCCTATACCTATCACAGAGAAAATCCGGGCGAGGGTGACAACTATTTCGTGGATGTTTACCGCTTTGAGCTTGATTTCAAGGAGTCTGACGTACAGATTCAGACAGAGGAGGCACTTGGGTTTAAAATTGCCACACTCGATGAAATAAAAGAGCTTGCTGCGCAGGGTGTGTTCCTGCACTATGACAGCATAAAGCAGGTATTTGAAAATTAATTGCTATGATTATGATAATAAGATAACATAGAATTATAAAATTACATAGAATTATAAGGAGCAGATTATGGCATTACCAAAGGATCCGGTTATGCTGCTTAGCTTTGTAAACACACAGCTTCGGGACAATTATTCAGGATTGAAGGAGCTTGCGGCAGCATATGATATTGATGAGAAAGAGCTTTGCGACAAGCTTGCACAGATTGATTACAAATATGACGAGACTGTCAATCAGTTTAAGTAGATTTTCAGCATACATATTAAAAGTGATGGAAGGATAAGATAATGGAGACATGCTGCGATTTTTGTGCATACAATGAATATGATGAGGATGATGAGGAGTATTATTGCTCGGTAAATATGGACGAGGATGATATGGCGAGATTTGTCCAAAGCAGCTATAAGCGCTGTCCGTTTTACCGCTCAGGCGATGAATACAGGGTTGTCCGTCACCAGATGTGAAGCATTATAACAAAATATAATAAATATAATAAAAAAATAAATTGCATTAATCAATTTAAGGCTGTATAATAAGTTGGTTATTTTAAAAATTAAGGTAACTATTCAGAACAACTGAGAACAAAAAAGCTGATGTGTCATGCTTGCATGTAAGCAGCAGGTTTTTTGTTCTCAAGATGGCTCGAATAGAGCCACCCCCACACATATGAGTAAAATTAGCTGCGCAGCAGAGGCGCTAAACGTCCGGGGGACGTTTGTTCAGCGCGGACCGTAACGGAGTGTAGACAAAGCACGAGTATCGTGCGGTTTTGCGAATATGCGTGGGGTGGTTCTAAATAGTTGCAAATAAGAATTTACAAATATACAAAGCATATTGATAAGGAGGAAAATTATGCCTGTAAAATACGTGTTCGTCACCGGTGGAGTTGTTTCCGGTCTTGGAAAAGGAATTACCGCAGCGTCTCTTGGACGTCTTTTAAAAGCTCGTGGATACAAGGTGACAATGCAGAAGTTCGATCCATACATTAATATTGATCCGGGTACCATGAACCCTATTCAGCACGGAGAGGTGTTTGTAACAGACGATGGAGCTGAGACAGATCTTGACCTGGGACACTATGAGCGTTTTATTGATGAGAGCCTGACAAAGAACTCAAACGTTACCACAGGAAAGGTATACTGGTCAGTATTACAGAAAGAACGTCGTGGTGACTACGGCGGAGGAACAGTACAGGTTATCCCTCATATCACCAATGAGATAAAGAGCAGATTCTACAGGGATTTCACATCTGAGGATACCACAATCGCAATCATCGAGGTGGGCGGTACAGTCGGCGATATCGAGAGTCAGCCGTTCCTCGAGGCAATCAGACAGTTCCAGCATGAGGTGGGACACGACAATGCCATCCTGTGTCATGTGACACTGATTCCATACATCAAGGCGTCAGGAGAGCTCAAGACAAAGCCTACACAGGCCAGCGTAAAGGAGCTTCAGGGCATGGGAATCCAGCCGGATATCATTGTATGCCGTTCAGAGCATGAGCTTGACCAGAATCTTAAGGACAAGATTGCGCTGTTTTGTAATGTACCGAATTCACATGTATTACAGAACCTTGATGTGGAGTATCTCTATGAGGCACCACTTGCCATGGAGCAGGAGAATCTTGCAAAGGTTGCATGCGAGTGCTTGAATCTCGACTGTCCTGAGCCGGATCTTGCAGACTGGAAGCAGATGGTTGAGGATCTCCGTCATCCTGATAAAGAGGTCAAGATTGCACTTGTCGGAAAATATACAGCACTTCACGATGCATACATTTCAGTTGTTGAGGCATTGAAGCATGGCGGTATTCCTGAGCATACCACAGTTGATATAAAGTGGGTTGACTCAGAGGAGCTTAATGATGACAATGCAGCAGAGGTATTCAAGGGTATTCAGGGAATTATCGTTCCGGGAGGCTTTGGAGACCGTGGTGTTGAGGGCATGATTGCTGCAGCTAAGTATGCCAGGGAAAACAATATCCCATATCTGGGACTCTGCCTTGGAATGCAGGTGGCAATCATCGAGTATGCGCGCCACGTATGTATGTTCCATGACGCACACAGTATAGAGCTTGATCCAAACACTACTCATCCGGTTATCGCACTTATGCCTGACCAGAACGGAATAGAGGATATCGGAGGTACACTTAGACTTGGCTCTTATCCATGTGTACTCGACAAGACATCAAAGGCATATCAGGTATACGGTACAGAGAATATAAGCGAGCGTCATCGTCATCGTTATGAGGTTAACAATGACTACAGAACAGCTCTCACAGAGCATGGCATGAAGCTTTGCGGTACATCACCTGATGGCAGAATCGTGGAGATGATTGAGATTCCGGAGCATCCGTGGTTTATCGCCACACAGGCACATCCTGAGCTTAAGTCACGTCCGAACCGTCCACATCCGCTTTTCCATGGCTTCATAGAGGCGGCAAACAAGGTGAACAGATAATTTTTCGTTATATTTAATACAATATTTAGAAAGTGCGGTTGATTTTGACCGCACTTTTTCTTATAATAAAGTGAAGCTTCACACTTTATATATTGTGAGGAGACAGTTTCATATACAATATGTTCCTCGGAAAATAAGAAGTCTGTAATGATATTTTTCGGGGATAGGGTTTCATGGGAATGACTATAAAAATTACAGGTCAAAATTGCCTTGAAGCTTGTAATAAATAAGAAAAGAACGGAGAAAATATGGATAATCAGGGACCTAATAACTATAATTACAACAATGGCCCGGGCAATAATGGGTCCGGTGGAAACGGAAATAACGGCGGTAACAGACCTGGTGGAAACGGTGGCAGAAACAACCGTGGCGGACAGGGTATCATGGCATTTATCCTGCTGACACTCGTGGCATTGTTTGTGTATGCACTTATATCAAACAGCATATCGCATGCCAGCACACAGGAAAAGTCATACAGTGATTTCATAAAACAGCTCGACAAGGGCAATGTCAAGAGCGTGGAGTTTGATTCCTACGAGATAGACTACAAGCTTGTAGATGACGGACACAAGGATTATGACATCACATATTACACAGGCCGTGTGGCTGATGATGAGCTTGTGCCGACACTCAAAAAAGCAAAGACCTCAGAGGGCAAGTCTATTGAAATAAAGGCAGCGATACCTGATAATACATCTACATGGATTTTTAATATATTAAGTTTTATAGTTCCGCTTATACTGCTGTGGGTGCTTTTAGCATTTGTTTCAAAGAAGATGGGCGGCAGCATGGGAATGGGAGTCGGCAAATCGACTGCCAAGGTATATGTGGAGAAGTCCACAGGTGTCACCTTCAAGGATGTTGCGGGACAGGATGAAGCCAAGGAATCTCTCCAGGAGGTTGTTGATTTCCTTCACAATCCTAAGAGATATACAGATATCGGAGCAAAGCTGCCTAAGGGTGCGCTTCTCGTGGGACCTCCGGGAACAGGTAAGACACTCCTTGCCAAGGCAGTAGCAGGAGAGGCAGGAGTACCATTTTTTTCACTTGCAGGTTCAGACTTTGTGGAGATGTTTGTCGGAGTCGGAGCTTCGAGAGTGCGTGATTTGTTCAAGGAAGCACAAAAGATGGCACCATGTATTATCTTTATCGATGAGATAGATGCAATAGGAAAGAGCCGTGACAGCAGATACGGCGGTGGCAATGACGAGCGTGAGCAGACACTAAACCAGCTCCTTGCAGAGATGGATGGCTTTGATACATCAAAGGGATTACTTATATTAGCAGCAACTAACCGCCCTGAGGTGCTTGATAAGGCGCTTCTTCGTCCGGGACGTTTTGACAGAAGAATCATTGTTGACAAGCCTGACTTAAAGGGGCGTCTGGAGACCTTAAAGGTACACTCAAAGGATGTCAAGATGGATGAGTCGGTAGACCTCGATGCACTGGCACTTGCAACAGCAGGACTTGTTGGCTCAGATCTTGCCAACATGATTAATGAGGCTGCCATCAATGCAGTCAAAAACGGCAGACAGCTTGTAAACCAGTCAGATCTCTTTGAGGCCTTCGAGCTTGTAGCAGTCGGCGGCAAGGAAAAGAAGGATCGTGTCATGAGTGATAAAGAGAGAAAAATCGTCTCATACCATGAGGTTGGACACGCACTTGTATCAGCCCTGCAGAAAAATACAGAGCCTGTGCAGAAAATCACAATCGTACCACGTACCATGGGAGCACTCGGATATACACTCCAGACACCTGAAGAGGAGAAATACCTTGAGACAAAGGATGAACTTCTCGCCAAAATCACAACATATATGGCAGGACGTGCAGCAGAGGTGCTGGTATTTAACTCGGTCACAAGCGGAGCCGCAAATGATATAGAAAATGCCACAAAGATAGCCCGTGCCATGGTAACTATGTACGGAATGTCAGATAAATTCGGCATGATGTGCCTTGCAACAGTACAAAACCAGTACTTAGAGGGCGGAGCAGGATTAATCTGCGGAGAGAATACAGCATCGCAGATAGATGATGAGGTACTCTCAATCATCAACAGCAGCTACGCAGAGGCCATGAAGCTCCTCGATGAAAACAGAGAAATCCTCGACAGTATATCAGATTATCTCTACGAGAAGGAAACGATCACAGGTAAGGAATTCATGAAGATGTTCCGCGATATGAAGGGACTCCCAGATCCGGACGAGGAAAAAGATGGTGAAGAGAGCAAAGAGCAGGAAAATGCACAGAAAGATACGACATTAGCAGCAGATCCACTCCTTCGTAACGACACAGACCAACCTGCAGATACAAATGAATCTTCCGAATATACAGCGCCGGATGATAATACATTGAATAACTAGTACCTTATAGGTCAATTTTCGAACACAACGAGCAACCAAGCAATTTTCGCGTAGCGAAAGAGCGAAAAAAGAATTTCGTACAAAAAAGCGCAGTAGAAAAGAGTTTCGCACACATAAACTGAAAAAGCCGGAGGGTACACAGTGTGTTCAGAAGGAAAATATGAACTGCCGCGGGTTTCCGGGCAGGAAAAGGGACGAAAAAGCCTTGCAAACAAAGAAAACCAAACGGAGAGAAACCCCGCGGCTGACTTCATATTTTCCTGAGGAATACACTGTGTGCCATGCCGGCAACCACACAACCTGAAGGTGCGAAACTCCACCACGCACCACGAAAAGTGCGAAATTCCACCACAACCCAAAATAGCGAATATGGAAAAAACATTTGATATCAAAGAAGAATTAAAAAAACTCCCGGATGCCCCGGGAGTTTATATTATGCATGACAAGGATGATGTAATCATATATATCGGCAAAGCCAAAAGCCTGACGAAGCGAGTACATCAGTACTTTCAGGCGAGCCACAATGAGGGCATCAAGAAAAAACAGATGGTAGAGCATATAGATCATTTTGAGTATATAGTCACCGACTCTGAGCTTGAGGCCCTTGTTTTGGAGTGCAATCTGATAAAGGAGCATACACCAAAGTACAATACTATGCTTCGTGATGACAAGACATATCCGTACATCAAGGTGACACTGGGAGAGGACTATCCGAGGGTGCTGTTTTCGCGTCAGATGAAAAAGGACAAATCCCGTTACTTTGGTCCGTATACGAGTGCCTCTGCGGTGAAAAGCTCAATAGATCTGATAAACAAAATCTATAAGCTTCGTACCTGCAATCGCAGGCTGCCGCGTGATATAGGAGCAGACCGGCCGTGCCTCAACTATCATATACACCAGTGCAGTGCACCATGCCAGGGGTATGTGACGAAGGAAGAGTATGCCATAGCGGTAAAGGGAGCTATAGATTTCTTAAACGGCGACTATGAGCAGACAATAAAGGCTCTTAGCGATAAAATGCTAAAGGCCTCAGAGAGCATGGAGTTTGAGAAGGCGGCTGAATACAGGGATCTGATAAACAGTGTGAAGCAGGTAGCGCAGAAGCAGAAGATAACAAATGCCGACGGCGAGGATAAGGATATCATAGCACTTGCAAATGACGATACTGATGCAGTGGTGCAGGTATTTTTCATAAGAAACGGAAAGCTGATAGGCAGAGACCATTTCCATGTGAGGGTCGGAAGCGAGGAGGCAGCGGATGATGTGCTAAATAACTTTGTGAAGCAGTTTTATTCCGGAACACCTTTTATACCGCGCGAGGTCATGCTGCAGAGCGAGATAGAGGATATGGCTGTTTTGGAGCAGTGGCTCAGCGAAAAGCGAGGCAGGCGGGTGAATATAAAAGTGCCGCAGAAGGGCATGAAGGAAAAGCTTGTTGAGCTTGCCTACAAGAACGCACTCTTAGTGCTCAGCCAGGATAAGGAGCGGATAAAGAGAGAAGAGGGGCGCACAATAGGAGCTGTAAAGGAAATCGAGGGACTTTTGGGCTTACATGGATTAAACCGTATGGAGGCCTATGATATTTCCAATATCAACGGCTTTGAGACTGTCGGCTCCATGATAGTGTATGAGAAGGGCAAGCCTAAAAAGAGCGATTACAGAAAGTTTAAGCTTCGCACAGTTACAGGACCTGATGATTATGCGTCAATGCACGAGGTGCTCACACGCCGCTTTACACATGGCATGGAAGAACAGAAGCAGCTTGAAAAAGATGGCTCTCCACAGGAAATAGGCAGCTTCAACCGTTTTCCGGATATTATAATGATGGATGGTGGAAGAGGTCAGGTAAATATATGCCTTCAGGTGCTTTCCGAGCTGGGACTCGACATACCTGTGTGTGGCATGGTGAAGGATGATTTCCACCGCACAAGAGGTCTTTATTACAACAATGTGGAGATACCTATCGACCGCCACGGCGAAGGCTTCAAGCTCATCACGAGAATACAGGATGAGGCACACCGCTTTGCAATAGAGTTTCATAGGTCACTACGCTCAAAAAGTCAGGTACATTCGGTGCTTGATGATATTGAAGGCATAGGGCCGGCACGCAGAAAGGCGCTTATGCGCCGTTACCAGTCGCTAGAGAAGATAAAGGAAGCAGATGTCGAAGACCTTATGCAGACAGAGACCATGAACGAAAAAGCAGCACAGGCAGTGTATGCATTTTTCCACTCTGCCACGTAGATTTTGAAGCTAATCTGTGGTATACTAAAAAACAAATATACATCAAGGGGGACCGCGAATGGATGCATTACACTCAGTATCAGTTGCAAAGGTAGCAGAATTGCTCGATCTCAACAATCTCACAAAAGAGATGAACCTAAAGGAGAGGACGATAGAGTGCTCGGACGTCAACAGACCGGCGCTTCAGCTCTCAGGATATTTTGAGCATTTTGAGGAGAGACGAATACAGATTATCGGAAATGTAGAGTATACTTATATAGAGAAGATGAGCGACAGCGAGAAAAAAGAGCGCTATAGCCGCTTCATGGAGTTTGATATACCATGTATCATCTTCTGCAGAGATTTACAGCCGGATGAGATATTTATGGAAGAGGCCAGAGAGCACGGTATTCCGGTGCTGTCAACAGGCCGTTCCACATCAAGCTTTATGGCTGAGCTCATATATTGTCTTGGTGAGCAGCTCGCACCATGCATCACAGTGCACGGCGTGCTGGTAGATGTATACGGTGAGGGAGTTATGATCACAGGTGAGAGCGGTATAGGAAAGAGTGAGGCCGCACTCGAGCTCATCAGACGAGGCCATCGTCTCGTGACGGATGATGTGGTGGAAATCAGAAAGATCAACGAGCATACGCTCATGGGCACATCGCCTGAGATAACCAGACACTTTATAGAGCTTCGAGGCATCGGAATCATTGATGTCAAGACACTTTACGGAGTAGAGTGTGTAAAGGAAAAACAGCAGATAGATCTCGTAATCAAGCTCGAGGACTGGAAAAAGGAGGCAGATTACGACAGACTCGGCCTCGAGGAAGAATATGCCGAGTACCTCGGCAACAAGGTAGTGTGTCATTCACTGCCAATCAGACCGGGACGTAATCTGGCGGTCATTGTAGAGACAGCAGCAGTCAATCACAGACAAAAGAAGATGGGCTACAATGCAGCTCAGGAGCTGTATCGCCGCGTCCAGGAAAATCTTACAAAAAATTCGGAGGTATAATAAATCATGGCAATAGAAAAGAAAAACGCCTGGGAGAAATATCCCCAGGGACCTGAAAGAGAAAAATTATTTGCATTTGCAGAGGATTACAGAAGGTTTATATCCGGCTGCAAGACAGAGCGCGAGTGCACGGCAGCAGTTTATGCTGACGCCACAGGACACGGCTTTGTGGACCTTGATGAGCTCATCGAGACAGGAAAGAGCGTAAAGGCAGGAGATAAAATCATAGCAAACAATATGGGAAAGGGACTGGCACTGTTTATCATGGGCAGTAAGTCTCTTGAGAAGGGTATGAATATCCTTGGAGCCCATATTGATTCACCTAGAATGGACTTAAAGCAGGTGCCTTTATACGAGGACACAGACATGGCACTTTTCGATACACATTATTATGGCGGCATCAAGAAATATCAGTGGGTTACACTGCCGCTTTCACTTCACGGAGTCATCTGTAAAAAGGATGGCAGCACAGTGACAGTCAATATCGGAGACAAGCCAAATGATCCTGTAGTGGGTGTGAGTGATCTGCTTATTCATCTGTCAGGCGAGCAGATGGGCAAGAAGGCCTCAGAGGTCATAAAGGGCGAGAGCCTTGATGTGCTGATCGGAAGCATACCGGGACCAGAAAAGGACGAGGACGACAAGGATATCAAGGAGAGAGTAAAGGCCAATATCCTCACAATACTTTCACAGGAGTACGGTGTGGACGAGGATGATTTCCTTTCAGCAGAGATAGAGGTTGTACCTGCCGGAGAGGCAAGAGACTACGGACTTGACAGAAGTATGATCATGGGTTACGGCCACGACGACAGAGTGTGCGCATATCCTTCATACAGAGCTATGCTTGAGATAGAGGGCGCACCGGAATATACAAGTGTATGCCTGCTCGTGGACAAAGAGGAAATCGGCTCTGTGGGAGCCAGCGGCATGCAGTCACGCTTTTTCGAAAACTGTGTGGCAGAGGTGATGAACCTGGCAGGAGACTATAGCGAGCTTGCAGTCAGACGTGCACTGAAAAACTCAAAGGTACTCTCATCAGACGTATCAGCAGCCTTTGACCCGAACTATCCATCGGTTATGGAAAAGAAGAACTCGGCATACTTCGGAAAGGGCCTTGTATTCAACAAATATACAGGCGCCAGAGGCAAATCAGGCTCAAACGATGCCAACGCAGAGTATGTTGCAAGGCTTAGAAATATCATGGATACAGCAGATGTTTCATTCCAGACAGCGGAGCTTGGAAAGGTAGACGAGGGAGGCGGCGGAACAATCGCATATATCCTCGCAAACTATGACATGAATGTTATTGACAGCGGTGTGCCGGTGCTCAACATGCATGCGCCATGGGAAATCATCAGCAAGGTCGATTTATATGAGGCATTCAGAGGCTACATTGCATTTTTGAAGGAAGCATAGGCTAAAGGAATATAAGATGAATCAGACATTTGTAAAAAGTGTAACAGAACAATTGCCGCAGCTTGGTCTCCTGCAGGATGAGTCGATGAAAAAACACACGACCTTCCGCATAGGAGGCCCGGCAGATTACTATGCAGAGCCTGATATGAGCCAGATTTCAAAGCTTATAGAAATGGCTAAGGCATGTGATATGCCGGTTACAGTGATAGGAAACGGAAGCAATCTGCTGGTAGGAGATAAGGGCATCAGAGGCCTTGTAATTGGTATTGGAAAAGGCCTGTCCGAAATCGAGGTGACAGAAGCTGTGGCGCAGCAAAGCACAGCGCAGGACTTCACAGCACAAGACAACGGTCATATCATCACAGCGGGCGCCGGGGCTATCCTTGCAGCAGTGGCGGCAAAGGCAGCGGAGGCGTCGCTATCAGGTCTTGAGTTTGCATCGGGCATCCCGGGAAGTGTTGGCGGAGCGGTAGTCATGAACGCAGGAGCCTATGGCGGAGAGATAAAGGATGTCCTAATCGATGCCACAGTGCTCACAGCAGAGGGCGAGATAAAGACTGTCACAAGGGATGAGCTTGACTTATCCTACAGGCACAGCATAGTCCCGGAAAAGGGCTATATAGTGCTGTCAGCCAGATTCAGGCTCACACCAAAGCCTAAGGATGAGATAAAGTCATATATGGCAGAGCTTCGCACAAAGAGAGTGGAGAAGCAGCCACTTGAGTACCCAAGTGCAGGCAGCACCTTTAAGAGACCGGAGGGCTATTTTGCAGGGAAGCTTATCATGGATGCAGGCCTTCGAGGTTACAGCGTGGGAGATGCACAGGTGTCGGAGAAGCACTGCGGCTTTGTAGTCAATAAGGGCGAAGCCACTGCAGCGGATGTCCTGACACTCATAAAAGACGTGCAGGAAACAGTTTTAAAGCAGTTTGGAGTAAAGCTCGAACCGGAAGTTAAGATGATTGGAGAATTCTAGTGAAATTTGTAATAGTGACGGGCATGTCAGGTGCCGGAAAAAGCACAGCAATGAAAATGATGGAGGATATGGGATATTTCTGTATAGACAATCTGCCTATACAGCTATTAGATAAGCTCATAGATTTTTCAAACACCTTCCACAGTGATGTGTCCAAGGTGGCAGTCGGCATAGATGTGCGAAACGGCTCAGGAATTGATGCGATTCCACAGACACTCGAGCAGCTAAGGCAGAAAAATTTTCCGTATGAGATACTTTTCCTCGATGCTGAGGATGAGGTGCTTGTAAAGCGATACAAGGAGACGAGGCGAAACCATCCTCTCGCAGGCAGTGAGCGCATCAATAAGGGCATCGTGCTTGAGAGGGAAAAGCTGCAGTATTTAAAGGACAATGCTGACTATATCATAGACACAAGTCAGCTTCTCACAAGGGAGCTTAAAATTGAGCTGGAAAAGATATTTGTGCAGAATGAGGATTACAAAAATCTGTTTATCACGATACTGTCATTCGGCTTCAAGTATGGCATACCGTCAGACTCTGATATAGTTATGGATGTGAGGTTTTTGCCAAATCCCTACTATGTGGACGGACTGCGCGCGAAAACCGGCAATGATAAGGAGATACAGGACTATGTCATGCAGTTTCCGGAGGCAAATGAGTTTATCGACAAGCTTGATGATATGATAAAGTTTCTCATTCCAAACTATATCTCTGAGGGCAAGAACCAGCTTGTTATATCTATAGGCTGCACCGGAGGCAAGCACCGCTCGGTAACGCTTGCAAACGAGCTGTACAAGAGGCTTAGCGGCTGTAATGACTATGGACTTAAGATAGAGCATCGCGACATAGGAAAGGATGCATTGAGAGGTAAATAACATGTCGTTTTCCAGTGATGTAAAGGAAGAGCTGGCAAAGCAGGTATCAAAGAGCAGGCACTGTCAGCTCGCTGAGCTTGCAGGCATCATAGAGCTTTCGGGCCGTATCAATGAAAAAACAAAGGGACTTGAGCTCGACACCGAAAACCTGCTGCTTTTAAATAAATATGCCACACTTATGAAGCGTGCCTTTGGCACAGATACCACAAAGGCGCTGGATGAGCAGGATACCGGAAAAATACTTGCAGCGCTTAAAATCACGGCACAGCCTGTCAACAGACAGACCGCAGACGGACTGCTTCTTATGCAGACATGCTGCAAGAGAGCCTTTATCAGGGGAGCTTTCATGGCAGCGGGCTCGATAAGCGACCCCAACAAAGCGTACCATTTTGAGATAGTGTGTCATAACGAAAGACGCAGGGCAAGGCAGCGTTCAGGACGCTCTTGTGCGGCTTTGATACGGATGCCAAGATAGTAGAGCGCAAGGGGCACTATGTAGTGTACATAAAGGAGGGCGCCCACATCGTGGACAGTCTCAACATCATGGAGGCGTATGTGTCACTCATGAAGCTGGAAAATGTGCGCATATTAAAGGAAATGCGCAACAGTGTAAACCGTAAAGTAAACTGCGAAACCGCAAACATCAGCAAGACTGTGAATGCGGCTGTAAAGCAGATAGAGGATATCAGACTGATACAGAAAATGAGAGGACTCGATGATTTACCGGCGCAGCTTCGGGAGATGGCGCTGCTTCGGCTTGAATATCCGGATGCACCGCTAAAGGAGCTCGGAGGATATCTGGATCCGCCAATGGGCAAATCGGGAGTCAACCACAGGCTTAGAAAATTATCGGCGATTGCGGAGGAACTGAGATAGATGAAGAAAAAGCTTTTATTTATATTTAATCCCAAATCAGGCAAGGGGCTCATAAAGGAGCATCTGGTAAATATCGTGGACATCATGACAAAGGCCGGATACAAAATCACCATTTATCCTACACAGTGTCAGGGAGATGCCATAAAAAAGGTTAGGAAAAATGCTAAGAAGTATGACCTTGTAGTGTGCAGCGGCGGAGACGGCACACTCGACGAGGTAGTGACCGGCATGGAGCAAAGCGAGGTAAATGTACCGATAGGATACATCCCTGCGGGCAGCACCAATGACTTTGCAAACTCTCTCGGCATACCCAAAAATATGGAGGAGGCCGCAAGAGTTGCCGTAAACGGTACTCCATTCCCGTGTGATGTGGGAGGCTTCAATGGAGATACCTTCGTATATGTCGCAGCCTTTGGCCTTTTTACAGAGGTATCATACCAGACCTCGCAGCAGATGAAAAATATACTGGGACATGCCGCATATATTTTAGAGGGTGCAAAGCACCTGATGGATATCACCTCGTACAGGATGAAGGTGAGCCATGACGGTGAGATAATAGAGGATGAGTTTATATATGGAATGGTGACCAACTCCCTTTCGGTAGGAGGCTTCAAGGGCATATCAGGTCCTGACGTACTGCTTGATGACGGCCTTTTTGAGGTGACACTCATCAAGAATCCAAAAAACCCAATCGAGCTCAACAAGATACTTGCGGGACTGGCAAACCGTGAAAATGACAATGAGCTCATCTACTCCTTCAAGACCAGTGAGCTGCATATGGAGAGTGAGGAGGAGGTACCGTGGACACTCGACGGAGAGTTTGGCGGCAGCCACACTGATCTGACCATCACTAATCTGAACAAACAGATTACCATTATGTGCTGATAAATACAAAATCGGATATAAAATAGTAATAGTACACAATTTTTTGTCTGATTGTGTTAAAAATTTAACTTTATTTTTATAAGGTTATGTAATATAATAACATTAGCATTTAATTAACAGGAGGAAAAAAATATGTTAGTATCTGCAACAGAAATGCTTAAGAAAGCAAAAGAAGGACATTACGCAGTAGGCCAGTTCAACATCAACAACCTTGAGTGGACAAAATCAGTACTTTTAACAGCAGAGGAGCTTAAGAGCCCTGTAATCCTTGGTGTATCTGAGGGTGCCGGAAAGTACATGACAGGCTTCGGTACAGTAGCAGCAATGGTTAAGGCTATGCATGACGAGCTCGGTATCACAGTACCTGTAGCACTTCACCTTGATCACGGCACATACGAAGGATGCTACAAGTGCATCAAGGCCGGCTTCACATCAATCATGTTCGACGGATCTCATTATCCAATCGATGAGAACGTTGCAAAGACAAAAGAGTTAGTAGCAGTTGCTCATGCAATGGGCATGTCTATCGAGGCTGAAGTTGGTTCAATCGGTGGCGAGGAAGACGGAGTTGTTGGAATGGGCGAGTGCGCTGATCCTGACGAGTGCAAGAGAGTTGCTGATCTTGGTGTAGATATGCTTGCAGCAGGAATCGGAAACATCCACGGAAAATATCCTGCAAACTGGCAGGGACTCAGCTTTGAGACTCTTGACGCTATCCAGCAGAAGACTGGTGTTATGCCATTAGTACTTCACGGTGGTACAGGAATCCCAGCTGACATGATCAAGAAAGCAATCGACCTTGGAGTATCTAAGATCAACGTTAACACAGAGTGCCAGCTTTCATTCGCAGATGCAACACGTAAATACATCGAGGCCGGAAAGGATCTTGAGGGCAAGGGATTTGACCCTCGTAAGCTTCTTGCTCCAGGTGCTGAGGCAATCAAGGCTACCGTTAAGGAAAAGATGGAGCTGTTCGGTTCTGTAGGTAAGGCTTGAAACAAATAAGACAATTATCGTTCAGGTTTAGCGTGAAAAAGAGGAACATTTCACAAAAGTGAAATGATTCTGGAAAAACACTTGCTTTTCTGAATGAAAAGGTGTATTTTATTGTCATCAGTGATTGAAACAGACAATCACGACCTGACTGGAACAAGGGCGTTCTTATCTTAGTTGATAAGGGCGCTCTTTCTTTTACATTATCATAGTAAAGTGGTCGATAATATATCAGTTCAGTCAGGTGGCTCTGCAGAATAGCTTAACAGAAGAAAAGGCAGCAGACAGAGCGTTATATCAGTATAGAATGAGAGGGTTGAAAACATGAGCGGCAGAATTACAGAGTTATTTAACAACAATGTTTTTACAGATGCTGAGATGAAGGCTCGTCTTCCGAAGAAGGTTTATAATGAAGTGAAGGCGTGCAAGCTGGATAAGGGATCTGCAGACATCGTTGCACAGGCAGTAAGAGACTGGGCAATTGAGAAAGGTGCAACACATTTTACACATGTATTTGAACCACTGACAATGCTTACTGCAGAGAAGCATGACTCCTTCGTTTCGCTTCCAGATGAAGATGGTAAGGTCATGATGGATTTTACCGGAAAAGAATTGTGTGAGTCCGAGCCAGATGGTTCATCCTTCCCGTCAGGTGGTATTCGTGATACCTCTCGCGCAAGATCTTACACTTCATGGGATATGACTTCACCGATTTACGTAAAGGAGGATGCAATTGGAACCATTCTTTGTATCCCGGCAGCATTCTGCTCATACACAGGTGAAGCACTTGATGCAAAGACACCGCTTCTTCGTTCTATGGACGCAGTAAGTGAGCAGGGTGTCAGACTTCTTCGTCTGTTAGGAAACACTACATCTACAAAGGTGACTGCAGGTGTTGGACCTGAGCAGGAGTATTTCATTGTAGACAGAGATAAATATTTACAGAGAGATGACCTTGTATTTACAGGTCGTACACTGTTTGGCGCACCGGCTCCAAAGGGACAGGAGCTCGATGATCAGTATTTTGGTGTAATTCCGGAGCGTGTTGGTTCCTTTATGAAGGAGCTAAACGAAGAGCTGTGGAGATTTGGTATCACTGCAAAGACACAGCATAACGAGGTTGCGCCAGGACAGCATGAGGTTGCTCCGATTTTCTCTGTGACAAACGTTGCAGCAGACAGCAACCTGCTTTTAATGGATACCTTAAAGAAGGTTGCAACACGTCACGGTCTTGTATGTTTGCTTCATGAGAAGCCATTTGCAGGCGTAAATGGTTCTGGTAAGCACAACAACTGGTCTCTTTCCACAGATGATGGTATTAATCTGTTTAAGCCAAGCAAGAAGCCAGAGACTGATACTCGCTTCCAGTTAGTTGTTGGCTGCGTTATGAAGGCAGTGAAAAAGCATGCACTTCTTCTTCGTACCGCTGCTTCTAACCCAGGAAATGATCATCGTTTGGGTGCAAATGAGGCACCGCCAGCAATTATTTCTATCTTCTTAGGTGATCAGATTGGTGGTGTAGTTGATCAGATTATCGAGAAGGGATATGCAGATTCATCTATTCCAGCTGGAAATGCTTGATCTTGGTGTAAAAGGAGTAGCCCGGCTGTTGAATAAGGATCCGACCGACCGTAACCGTACATCACCATTTGCATTTACCGGAAACCGTTTCGAGTTTAGAATGGTTGCTTCATCCTGCAACGTTGCAGAGCCAAACATTGTATTAAATGCAATGATGGCAGAAGCATTCTCTGATGCAGCAGATGCAATTGAGGCAAAGCTTAGAGAAGGTAAGCACACAGATGTTGCTATTCGCGAAGTGACTGCAGAGTTTATCCGTGAGAACAAGGATATCTACTTTAACGGAAACGGATATACTGATGAGTGGGTTGCAGAGGCCGAAAGACGTGGTCTTCCAAATGTAAAGACATGGGTTGACTCCATCAAGTCTGTTACAGAGCCAACGACAGTAGAGATGTATGAGAAGTTCCACATCTTAACAAAGAGAGAGCTTGAGGCTCGTGCAGAAGTCTTCTATGAGACATACAGCAAGACTTTAAATATTGAAGCAGGTACAATGATTGATATGGTAACAAAGAAGATTATTCCGGCTGTTATCAAGTATGAGAACAATTTGGCTGCATCTGTAAATACTATTAAGTCTGCATACGCAGCAGCAAACATCTCCACTCAGGAGGGTATGCTTCATGAGATTGCCGAGCTTCTTGGTGAAACATATAAGGCATTAAAGAAGTTAAGTGATGTTCACGCAAAGGCTGTTGCTATGGAAGGAAAAGAGCAGGCATTCTATTATAAGGATGTTGTAAAGGAAGCAATGGATGAGCTACGTGCACCAGTTGATAAGCTTGAGGTATTAGTAGAGCGCAAGGTATGGCCGATGCCAACATATGGCGATCTTCTGTTTGAAATCTAAAAACAAAAGTGATTGTGAATGTGCTTCTGAATACTTAATAAAATATAAAAGAATGCATAGCTGTCCGAAAATTCTTCGGACAGCTATCTTTTTTTACTTGACAATCAATAGTAGATAAAGGTAGAATAAGTATATATGTGTACAGAAAAGGCGTGGTTATTTCTATGGGGATAACGAATATTTTATTATTGGTATTAGGATATGTTCTACTGTTATTTAGTACAAAGCTAGTCAATGGAGGCGGAATTTCTATTATGAGAAAAGGACCGACATCCGATGCGCAGGAGCGAAATTTTTTTCCTGGTTTGCACTTAGCTTGATGCCATTTTTAAGCATAGCAATCTCAGGTGGTGTATTAGGTCTTGGGAACATGGTATTTACAGCAGCGCTGACAGCTGGTGTACTGCAGCTTCTTTTGATCTATGGAATGCTTGGAATCACTGGAACGTACCGTCTCGCAGGCAATGCACTTCGCGATCTTGTGCTTCTTCTTGTTTGCGTTGTGATTCTGATTGTTTGTACTAACTACACCTGGAGTAAAGGTCATCCAGCAAGCACGATCTCTAGGGAATGGGTCTTTTTCTTTGTGTTCTTGCAGTAGCGTTTACTGTGTGGATGCTTCCTTATTTTATGGGAAAAAACCGTAAGCTTCAGCGCCGTCCTGATACGGATTTTGTTCCCGGCAATTGTGTTTACACTTGTGGGACTTGCACTGGCAGGTCTTGGCGGTGTTCTTCTTATGAATAATACGGCAGCGCTTACCCATGCGCTGAACATAGAGCAGGGTGTGCTTGGTGTTGCTGTGATTGGCGTAGGCCTTGTACTTCCAGAGTATGTGCGTGTAGCAAGAAAGTACTGGATGAACACACAAAAACCAGTATCAATGCATTTGACACTTGCTACTGGAAATCTTGGATTATTGCTTATGATAGGTCTTAGTGCAGTAATTTCACCTATTATTGTTACATTTGCAGGTGCGTACCTGTTGCTTGCATGTGTGGTGGCGATTATCGTATTTGGTATTTTGTTCTACGTAGGCGGTGAAGTTGGAAAAATTAAGGCGATCTTGTTTTTTAGCTGGTTTTGCTCTTGTTTTTGTGCTTCTTATGAAGTTTAGCCTGCATTAAGCAACAAATTAGGAGAAAGAGAGGGAGAAGTTATGCTGTTTTCGGATATTACGGATTGTGAAATGCTAGTTTATCGATGTATTCAGGAAGCTGATAATGAAATTGGTCTGGTTGGCATCATGGATGAACTTGAAAAGAAATACCAGAAGGACTGGAAACGTTCAACGGTATGTACATTTATTGCACATTTGATTGAAAAAGGTTATGTAAATGGAAGAAGAGAAGGACGTGTGTTCTACTATTCTTCAGCAATAAATGATAAGAAGTTTTTGGAAGCGCTTGTAAAGCAATTCATGAATTTCTGGTTTGACGGATCTCTCGAAGAACTGGTGCAGTATGCATGCTTGGCTAAAGGAATTTCAAAGAAGAATGCAGCTGAGGTTGTAGCTGCGATAAAGGAGCTTGAAAAGAAGTAAGAAGATGCTGCAGAGTTCCCTGCGGCATCTTTCTCATTTATTGAGGTGAAAGGATCTGAAGAATTATGGAAAACCAGAATACACCATTGTGGGATGCCTCGCTTGACATCAATGAACGGTTAGACTGGCTGCTTGAGGCACTGAATCTGGATGAAAAATGCAGGATGTTCTCGACGCTTACACCAGAAGTGGCGCGTCTTGGAATCCGAAGTACTTATCTGGGTGAAGAAGCTGCTCATGGTGTGGAAGCAAAGCATGATCGAAGCGTAAACTGGGGAGCACCGAAGCCGACAACGACATTTCCACAGCCGTTTGGTATGAGTCAGACTTGGGATACTAAGCTTATGGAAAAAATGGGGGGCAGCCGTTGGAGATGAGGCAAGAATCCTCTATTATCGAGAGGGTGAACATGGCGGTCTATGTCGTTGGGCACCTATGGCGGAGCCAGAGCGTGATCCACGTTTTGGAAGGACAGAAGAAGGATTTGGCGAAGATCCCCATTTGGGTGGTCAAATGGCATCTGCTTACATAAAGGGGATGCGTGGTGATAATCCTAACTATATAAAAACAGCAGCTACGCTTAAATATTTTACCGGTTATAATTCAGAAGATCGGCCACTTCGTGTATCAATTGATCCGCGCAGCTTTTATGAATATTATTTGGAGCCGTATCGCAGGTGCATCATAGAAGGCGGTGCGGAAGGCGTTATGACAGCAAGTAATGCAATTAATGGCACACCAGCACTTTTTGGCGATCATTTACAGGATGTACTTCGTAAAGAGTGGCGTTTTAGCGGTCATATCGTTGGAAATGAATGTTCGCTAGAAGAACTGTGTCAGGATGAGCGTTTTTCTGACAGGGAAAAGACAGCAGCTCTTGCAATAAAGGCAGGCGTGGATTGTTTTGCTGATGAGCCTGAGTTTGTGGAAGCAGCGGTGCGCGGTGCTTACGACAGAAATCTTCTTTCAATGCAGGACATTAATCAGGCGGTGCGCCGCAGCTTTGCGACAAGGATTCGTCTTGGTATGTTTAATAAAAAAGAAGATGATCCATTTGCAAATCCAGTGAATCACTTTTAGGCGGCAGTGATCATGCTGATTTGTCACGTCAGGCTGGACGAGAGGCAATTGTACTTTTGAAAAATGAAGAACAGATATTGCCTATTTCTCCAAAGAAAAGAAAAAATTGCAGTGATAGGACCATTGGCAAATGAATGGTTTAAGGATTGGAATGGAGGTATCCCGCCATATCGTATTTCACCGTATGAAGGAATAAGAGATGCATTTGGTGAAGATTGTGTGACTTACACAGATGGAAAAAAGCGTCTTTGTCTTCGTTGTGGAGAGAGGTTTGTCTGTCTGACGCAAGAAGGACGACTGGCGCTTGGTTCGCGCTCAGAGGCTGAGGAATTTGTTATAACTGACTGGGGACAGGGAAAAATGAATCTGCAGGCGGCATCGACAGGATGCTATCTGACAAGCGTAGATGAGAATGGAAAGTTATTTGCAAACCGCAGTGAGGCATTTGGGCGTCATGTAAAAGAATGCTTTTGTGTGGAGATGCTGTCAGATGGACGTTTTCGCCTGACAACATGGCGTGGACGTGATGTGTATTGGGACAGCGAGGGTATGCTTCGTGCAGCAACAGATGAGCAGGTTGGCATTGGCTGGCCAGGCGAAAAT
>ENA-OQHF01000173-OQHF01000173.1-human-gut-metagenome-genome-assembly--contig:-NODE-173-length-40688-cov-5.234684_pt1 | contig 40688 bp, 39 predicted proteins | sample MGYA00242559_ERZ504709 | MGnify/ENA primary metagenome ERZ504709 (study PRJEB26092, sample SAMD00036203) | human gut metagenome | host: Homo sapiens | study: EMG produced TPA metagenomics assembly of... | reverse complement strand
ATGTATCCGGTCATGCGTGTCAGGAGGAGATTAAGTTGATCTACTCTCTGGTGAGACCGAAATATGCGATTCCGGTGCATGGAGAATACCGTCATCTGATCGCACAGGCGAGAGTGGCAGAGGAACTTGGAATTGACAAGGACAATATCTTTATCTTATCTTCCGGCGACGTATTAGAACTCGACGAGGAGAGCGCGGCAGTGACCGGAAAAGTCCATACCGGAGCGATCATGGTAGACGGACTTGGCGTCGGAGATGTCGGCAATATCGTATTGAGAGACAGACAGCATCTTGCAGAAGATGGTATTATCATTGTTGTATTGACATTGGAAGGCGGCTCCGGACAGGTGCTTGCAGGACCTGATATCGTATCCCGTGGATTTGTTTATGTCCGCGGTGCAGAGACACTCATGGAGGAAGCAAAGCAGGTACTGGATGAGAGAATGCAGTACTGCATGGATAAAGGCATCACAGACTGGGGCAAGATCAAGACAGAGATCAAAGATTCTCTCAGTGATTTTGTATGGAAAGAGACAAAGAGACGTCCGATGATCATGCCAATTATTATGGAAGTATAAAGCACTTGAAAAAAGCAGCTTGGGAGCAGATATGAGTCAGATAGAAGATGCTATGGATGGATTAATGACTGCAATCAGAAACAGTGAGGAATTCATCCGATATCAGGCAATTAAGGAAAAGGTACATGGCTTTCCAAAACTGGAAAGCCAGATCACAGAATTTCGTAAGAAAAATTATCTGCTGCAGAACAGTCAGGGAACTGTGGATCTGTATGAAGAGACAGACCGCATGGAGAATGAGTACCGGGAGTTTCGGAAGAATCCTATGGTGTCAGAGTATCTTGCAGCAGAAAATGCACTCTGCAAAATTGTGCAGCAGATCAACTGGACTTTGATCGAGGGACTGGAATTTGAAGTTGGCTTTGAGGAATCATGAGGGAAGAGATGAATTTGAACAAAGTAGTTTTTCGTTTTGTCAGCATTAGATTTTTCAATACTTGTCATTTTGCTTGTATTGATCGGATTTGTGAAAATTGGAACATATGCTATGATTTTGGCTATCGTGTATTTACGGAGGCACCTGTCGATGCAGAGCCGGGCAGGGATGTTGTCGTCCAGATCTCAGACGACATGTCAGACATGGACATCGCAAAGGAACTGAAAGAAAAAGGTCTTGTGGAGAATGCAAAGCTCTTTTTTGTACAGTTAAAAGTGTCTGCTTACTCCGGCAGGCTTCATTCCGGCGTCTATACATTGAATACGTCCATGACAACGAGAGACATGATGGTGCTTATGGCAGCAGAACCGGAGCAGAGTTCTACAGATGACACGGAGACGGTCACAGGCACTACCGAAGAGACAACTGAAGAGACAACCGATACACAGACAGATGCAGATACAGTCACAGGAGAGGAATAGAAGTGATCGTTGACGAGAGACTGGTAACATATATCAATTCCCTGGATACCGGGAATACAGAGATTTTAGATGAGATAGAACGCGAGGCATTAGAAACCTATGTGCCGATCGTGCGCAAGGAAATGCAGAGTTTTCTGAAACTGATCTTATCGATAAAAAGACCCGCAAGAATCCTTGAAGTTGGAACAGCAGTTGGATTTTCAGCAATTTTAATGGCTGAATACAATCCAATCCCATGTGAAATCACCACAATTGAGAATTATGAAAAAAGAATTCCCATTGCAAAACAAAATTTTGTGCGGGCAGGAAAAGAAAAACAGATCACCCTCTTAGAGGGGGATGCAGCAGATATCTTAAAAGAATTGCGGGAACCGTTTGATTTTATTTTTATGGATGCCGCAAAAGGGCAGTATATCCATTTTATGCCGGAAATCTTAAGATTGTTAAAACCGGAAGGGATTCTGGTATCAGACAATGTTTTGCAGGACGGAGATATTATCGAATCCCATTTTATTGTGACGAGAAGAAACCGTACGATTTATAAGAGAATGAGGGAATATCTGTACGAACTGACACATTCCGACGAGCTGGTGACTTCGGTGTTACCGATCGGAGATGGAATTACCGTGAGTGTGAAGAAATAGGAAAGGAAGGATACAAAAGGAATGAGAAGACCGGAACTTTTGATACCGGCAAGCAGCCTTGAAGTATTAAAAACAGCTGTTATTTACGGCGCAGATGCAGTATATATTGGTGGCGAGGCATTTGGACTGCGTGCGAAAGCAAAAAATTTCTCTATGGAAGAAATGAAAGAGGGAATTGAATTTGCACATGCGCATGATGTAAAGGTTTATGTCACTGCAAATATTCTGGCGCACAACGGCGATCTTGAAGGTGTGCGGGAATATTTCAAAGAGTTAAGGGAAATAAAACCGGATGCGCTGATCATTGCGGATCCGGGCGTATTCCAGATTGCAAAAGAGGTCTGTCCTGAGATCGAGCGCCATGTCAGCACACAGGCGAATAACACAAACTATGCGACTTATCTGTTCTGGTATGGACTCGGGGCAAAGCGTGTCGTCTCTGCAAGAGAGTTATCAATCGCAGAAATCAAAGAGATCCGGGAACATATCCCGGATGATCTTGAGATCGAGACATTTATCCATGGCGCAATGTGTATTTCCTATTCCGGACGCTGCCTGCTTTCCAATTATTTTACCGGGAGAGATGCAAATCAGGGAGCATGTACACATCCGTGCAGATGGAAGTATTCCATCGTGGAAGAGACCAGACCAAATGAATATATGCCGGTATATGAAAATGAGCGTGGAACTTATATTTTCAATTCAAAAGATCTGTGCATGATCGAACATATTCCAGATCATTTTTGATGCAGGTATTGACAGTTTTAAAATAGAGGGTAGAATGAAGACAGCACTCTATGTTGCGACTGTGGCAAGAACATATCGTAAGGCAATTGATGATTATAAGAAATCACCGGAGCTTTATCAGCAAAATATGCCATGGTATTTAGATCAGATCTCAAACTGCACTTACCGTCAGTTTACCACTGGTTTCTTTTACGGAAAGCCATCGGATGAAGCGCAGATTTACGATAACAATACTTATTTGAAAGAATACACATACCTCGGTATCGTGGGCGGGACAAATGAAGAAGGGCTATATCGTATTGAACAGCGTAATAAGTTTTCCGTTGGTGAGCAAATAGAAGTGATGAAGCCGGATGGAGAGAATATTGAAGTTACGGTAAAACGCATTGTGGATGAAGAGGGCAATGAAATGGAATCTGCGCCGCATCCAAAACAGGTATTATATATCGATCTGGGACATCCATTGGAAATGTATGATATTTTACGCAGAAAAGAGTAGGCAGGAGTGACAGTTCAGCAGTTTACATGGAGCTGAATCACAATAAACGGACTGGAAAGGAATGGTTACGAGTATGGCACAGGAAAAATATGTTGCATATGTGGGCACCTATACCCATGAGAACAGTGTAGGAATTCATATTTATGATGTTGATGTAACGAAAGGTTATATGAAGGAACGCAAAGTTGTTCCAATCAATAATCCGTCTGATCTTGTTGTATCCAAGAACAGAAAATTCCTTTATTCTATTGCAGATGAAGGTGTGGAAGCTTTCAAAATTTTAAAAGACGGGGATCTCGAACCAATCAATGAACAGTGGATTGGTGGTATGAGAGGATGTTATGTCGAAGTAGATGATGAGAACCGTTATCTTTTTGTAGGCGGACACCATGATGGACGTGTTACCATGATGCGTCTGAATGAAGATGGAAGTATTGGTGATATCGCAGATGGTATTTTCCACAAAGGAATGGGAAGAAGTATTGCACAGCGTAATTTTATACCACATGTAGACTGCGTAAAATTGACTCCGGATCAGAAGTTCCTCTGTGCAGTTGATAATGGCCTGGATCAGGTTAAAATTTACCGTGTCGATTATGAAAACGGAAAATTAGAGCTGGTCGATATTATCCGTGGACCGCTGGAGTCAGCTCCTCGTATGATCCGTTTCTCCAGAGACGGCAGATTTGCATATATTCTGTACGAGTTGCTGAATCAGGTAGAAGTGTACAGTTATAAGATTGTGGATGATATGCCTGTATTTGAAAAAATCCAGACGATCACCACAATGGGACCAAAAGATGATGATGTCTGCGCAGCATCCGGTATGGAAGTTTCCAAGAGTGGAAAGTATTTATATGTAAGTAATTCCGGTGTAAACTCTGTTATCTGCTATGCAATCGACCAAAAAGAGGGAACTCTTACCGTCACATTCCAGACGAGAGTCTGCAGCGATTTCCCTAAGATGCTTGCAATCTTCCCGGATGAAAAACATTATCTGACTCTGAATAATGCATCCAATGATATTGCATTTTATGCAGTGGACTACGAGAAGAAATACTCTATCTGGGAAGGAAAACCGATCAAGGTTGACAAACCGAACTGCATTTACATTTTGAAACTGGAAGCATAACCGGAGTTTAATTGGCGTAGTGTCGCAGATTCCGTGGTGCTTTTATAGGGTGTGAAGGGCAGATATAAGCGTCCTCTCACAAGTCGTGAATTTTATATGTTAATGAAAAAGAAAAACGGTATAAACGAAATATTATGTTTCTGTTCGCTGGACATTCCGATAGGCTTCTAAGCAACAATCTTGAGAAGCAGTGGCTTCCCAAGATTGTTAGAATCCTATCTCCATAGCTCACAAAGAAAATAATATTTGTTTATACCGTTTTTCTTTCATTTACGTTATGAATGACTTGTGAGAGGACGCTTATACATGCCCAATTTACGCTGTGAATTGCACCACAGAATCTGCAATTTATGTTATGGAAAAGATAGGTGAGATTATCGTACAGATTGAGGATATAGCCAGCCAGACAAATCTTCTTTCCTTAAATGCTTCCATTGAAGCAGCAAGAGCCGGAGAAGCAGGAAAAGGATTTGCTGTTGTCGCAGACCAGATCAGAAATCTGGCAGAGCAGAGTGCAAAATCGGCAGTAGATTAAAAAGCACTTATTGAAGCTGCTATTCACGAAGTTGGGGATGGAAATATGTATGCCGAGAAAGCTTCCGCTTCATTAAAAGAAGTTGTGGATGGCATACAGACGATTGCCGGCAGTGCAAGGAAGATGAAAGAAATCTCCATTGAACAGGCAGATAGCATGGATCAGGTAGAGCAGACAGCAGAAAGAATTGCCGAGGTAGTTCAGAATAATTCGGTAGCAGCAGAGGAAACATCAGCAACAAGTGAAGAACTTACGGCACAGGCTACAACACTTAGCGGTATGGTTTCGGTATTCAAATTGAGGGAATAAGAATAGACAAAGTTTTTTTACTTTCTGTTCTGTTGATTTTTGCTTATATCGTGATTTTCTGCAATGAGTATTGAAAACCTTTTTTTCTAATGTTAAAATTAAGTAAAGATTAAAAGACATAATATATATTTCAGATAATATTAATTTCATTGAGAAAAGCTGTGAGCAGCATATACATGAGTAGACATTGTTAATTTACAATACATAAAATGTAGACAGACAAGGAGGTTGGTTTATGTCAAGGATAACGGATTATGCTTTTTTATTTCAAAAATCATTTGGAACATCAGGAGTGAATTCAATAGGTAGTTTTCAGTTGTCCCAGTTGAATAGCAGTTCTGTTCAAGCACAATTAAAAGCTGCCGGAATTAACACGAATAGTAAACAATATAAGTCTGCTGTAAAACAAATGATGTCTGCTGGAAATGGTGCAATGTATGGCAATATTCAGGGAATAAAAAATCTGATGAGTCATTATGATAAGGACGGAGATTATATTAATCCTGTAAATGGATTGTCAGGACTTTTAGTGACAGATGAAAATGAAAGTTCGAGAAAAAAGATTATATCAATTCCGGATAGCAGCAAAGAAGAAATGTATGAACTGACAAAAAAAGAATTTCTGCGTGAAAATGGTGTATGCAATGGTGATACAACAAGACGCTCAGATGTATATAACAATTTGTATCGTAAAATGCAGAAGAAAGACAGACTGGCTGCCGGGTACACTCTTGAAAAATATGAGAGAATTTACAGACAGGCATTTTATGATGCAGCAAAAACGGCTGATCCTAACTGGGAAATTGGTAAGCCAATCAAAGAGGGAGCATTAGATAATGTTACAAGAGAATCAATAGAAGCTAAGAAATCTCTTGCTCAGTCAACGGTAGATACTAAAATTTGACATATGGATACTATTGCCTTTGGACATATGAAGGAAGTGAATATGAAGCTGGAACATTTACAGCAAATTCCACTTCGGCAAATTCTCCGTGGAATACAATGAGTTTGAGATTTAATGTGTACTAAGGAGGATTTGCAATATGCAGATTAATTCTAATTATTCTATGAATGGTGTGCCGTGTGAAACTAGACGTAAGCAGGATAATATCCCTCAATTTAGTACAGAATGTGTTACTCAGGAAAATGAAAATATAAATCCATATATGGCAGAAGCAGATTTTGATGAAAAAGCATTTGGTATGATTCTTTTACGGATGAAGGAATGATAAATACAGTTGATGAAAATGTGACACCTGGAATTTCAGTTCAAGCTCCTGCACCAGCAGTGTCAAGCGTAAAGGTAGTTGCAGCGCAAATAAAAAGTGATGGATATGTGTATGTTACAGTGCAGGTAGCTGGATATGGGAAAAATATTTATGCGATATCTGTCATATAAGGAATTGTATGATTACATAAATGACAGAACAGAGAGGTGATTCAATTAAATGGAAATATCAAATAATTATAGCACAGCAAAAGTGTGGAACACATCGAATAAAAATGTTTCTAAACCTTCTGAACAAAACAAATGGAAATTAACAGATTCTTTAAAAGAGAAGATTGTTGATCTGGCAAAAAAAGATGCACAGGACAATGTATATATGGGAAATGCATTTATGAATTTGAGAAAGACGGAAGTAAGCAAAGTAGCCCCGAATAGAGCTGCTTTAATTGGAAAGTTTAGTCAATCAATGAATTCAGGTAATATGTCAGCAATGAAAGAAGTTGAGGAAGCAGACAAAAAATGGCTCTGTATGCTGTTTGGAATACCTTATGAGGCAAAATATCAGGGAACAGGGACAGGCTCGGCAATTCATGTATACAATGAAGCTGGCGAAGAAGTTTTGACCTATACAGGGGGAGTAGGCTGGCAGGAAAAAGAAACAAAAGCAGAGTCGCAGGTTCATTCAGCATTGAAAATGACATATTATGAGGCATTTAGTGAGGCGAGAAAAGCATTAAATAGTGAAGAAAAGACTGGTAGTGTAGGTGAAAACATAATATTGCAAGATAATTTTGATATGAAGGCATGAAGTATTTGCTCCTTTTTCCTTGCACCGCTTACCATGACGGATGAACAGATGGAAAAGGGACTTGAAATTTTTGAAGAAGCATTAAAAGAAGCGTTAAACGCATAGCAGATAAGCAGACTATAGAACAGAAATCAAGATTTACAGCAGACGAACAATAGGCAAAGAAAGGGGCATAAAGAAGCATGAAAGGGTTTTCAATAAAAACAGAAATTGAAGAATACGATACATTTGAACAATTTGCAAAAGAAGCACAGCTTGGGGAAAAGGATTTAGTCCTTTGTGGTGAGCATACTTATAAGCAGTATGTAGAGCCGCTCTCACTCGGTGTACAGACACTTTTCCGTGAAAAGTACGGAAAAGGCGAACCGACAGACGGTGCGGTCGATGCAATTCTTGATGCGCTGCGGGATAAGAACTTTGACCGGATTGTTGCAATCGGCGGCGGTACCGTTATTGATATTGCAAAGGCGGTTGCCGTTGCAGCCCCTGAGGATAAAGTCGATGATTTATACGACCATGTCAGTGAACTTGAAAAAAGACATCCGTTGATTATCGTACCGACCACCTGCGGAACGGGCAGTGAAGTGACAAACATTTCCGTCATGAACCGTGTCAGCAAGGGTGTAAAAATGGGACTGGCATCCGATGCCATGCTCGCAGATAAGGCGGTTCTGATTACAAATCTTTTGGATTCCATGCCGTATCAGGTATTTGCGACATCATCGATTGATGCAATGGTTCACAGTGCAGAATCCTTTTTAAGCCCGAACGGTTGCAGTATTTCAAGACTTTTCTCGTCAGAAGCATTAAAATTAATTCTTACCTGCTGGGATAAGGTGGTAAAGGAAGGCGGAGAAGAGGCGTGGAAAAGGTATGCTGCAGAATTTTTAGAGGCTTCCAACTGGGCAGGACTGGGGTTTGGTTATGCGGGCTGTGCCGCCGTTCATGCGTGTGCCTATCCACTCGGTTCGGTATATCACATTCCGCACGGACAGTCCAATCAGTTAATGTTTCAGGACGTTATGAAAATGTATAAAAAGTTATGTCCGGACGGCAGAATCAACGAACTGGAAGCACTGATTGCGGAAAGCCTTCATGTTACACCGGATACGTCGCTTGAGACACTGTATGCTTTAATGGATAAGGTTTTAAAGAAAGCACCGTTAAAGGAATTCGGTGTCAGGGAAAGTGACCTTGCGCAGTTTGCAAAAGACGTCATTCAGACACAGCAAAGACTGTTAAGAAACAATTATGTTGAACTGACGGAAGAACAGATTCTGGAAATCTACCGTGCGGCATTTTAAAAGTTATAAAGAAAAAGCGTTACAGGACATCTGCATTAGGGCGGGTGTCCAGTTTTTGTCCGTAAAAATATACAGGGAATTGTATACAGACCATTGAATTTCCGAATTGAAAGTCGTATAGTATGAATAAATATTCATGCCACTTGTTACAGAACCGAATTTATCAGGTTTGTGAGCGGTGTATTACCGTTTTACTGCAAAGTCGTTTAGGAAACGGGAGTGGTGTGAAAATATGTACGACTGGAAGAAAAGAGGAAGAAAAATGTTAAGTTACAGTGTATTTTTACCAAGCTATAGTGTAGGTGAGGACTGCTATCAACAGATACCGTATGTTACAAGAAAATACGGAAAGACCGCAGTCGTTATCGGCGGAAAGACTGCCATGGAAAAGGCAAGACAGGAGTTAGATGCGGCTGTTCAAGGTTCGGACGTTCAAATCCTGGATTACATATGGTACGGCGGTGATTCTAACTATGAAAATGTGGAAATGTTAAAGGCAGACAGCCGTGTGCAGGAGGCTGATATGCTGTTTGGCGTGGGTGGCGGACGTGCCTGTGATACGGTAAAGACACTTGCCGATATGTTAGACAAACCGTTTTTTACTTTCCCGACACTGGCATCAAACTGTGCGGCATGTACGGCAATTACCGTTATGTACAATCCGGATGGTTCTTTTAAGGAATATTACTATATGCATGCACCGTCTTATCATACATTTGTGAATACAAAGATTATTGCAGATTCACCGGAAAAGCTTTTATGGGCGGGAATCGGCGATGCTTTATCCAAAGAGTGTGAGGTTTTATTTGCCAGCAGGGATAAATTTATTTACCATACACCGCTTATGGGACAGTGCATTTCCAAGGTTTGTACAACACCGCTTGTTGAGTACGGTGCAAAGGCACTGGAAGCGTGCAGAAATAACAAGCCGGATTTTGCGTTGGAGCAGGTCGCACTCGATATTATCATTTCAACGGGAATTGTTTCAAATTTTGCAACACACGAAAACCAGCCGGATCCGAAGGACAATTACTATTACAACAGTTCACTGGCGCACTGTGTTTACTACGGGGCTTCGACACTGCCGCAGTGCGAAAGACATCTGCACGGTGAAATTGTATCGTTCGGTGTGCTTTGTCTGCTGACCTATGACGGACAGTTAGAAGAGCGTGACCGCATTATGCAGTTTAATAAATCTGTCGGACTGCCGGTTACATTAGACGAACTTGAAATTTCACGAGAAGATTTAGTAAAAATTGCAGACAAGGCCGCCAGTGTGGTTGAATGGACATATGTTCCGGGCATACCGACAAAAGAACGCTTCATTCAGGCAATGATTGACACGGACGAAGCAGGAAAGCGGTTATAATTTTGTTGTTTCGTGCTTAAATTTTTATCAAATTTTTATAATTCTCCCTTATTCCGGATTTATCAAAAGAATAGGGGAGAATTTTTTATGGAAAAGTGACAGTTGCTTTTGGGTGACTCTGTAAAAATTTATATTGAAATACAGAAGTACTTTGTACTACAATAGGATGACAGGAATTGCAAATAAATACGGCGCAGATACGATTCTTTCCGGTGCAGAGCTGATTTATATGCTACTTGTGCCATCAGCTTTTGAGTTTGATAAAGAAGAAAATGAAGGGAGTCGAGAAACGACATGGGTAGTGCAGAATTAAATAAAAACAAAAAAATACGGACAATGGGAACGGTAGTACAGAGTGTATTGATTCTGATTTTAATGATACTTGTAATTCTGCTTATGAGCGAAATCGGCAGATTACAGGGAACAGCAAGGGTTATTAATTATGCGGGGCTGGTGCGAGGTGCGACACAGCGGGAGGTTAAGCTTGAAATTACCGGTTATCAGAACGATGAACTGATTCAGTATTTAGACGATATTTTAAATGGATTAAAGTATGGGGACGGCAATTACAATCTGATAACACTGGATGATACAGATTATAATAAGAAGCTGGATGCACAGATAGAGTATTGGGGAAATTTAAAAAGACAGATTCGCAAGGTGCGTGAGCTTGGATATGAAGATACCGATATTGTAGAAGTGAGTGAAACTTATTTTGATATGGCAGATGAAACGTTTTTTGCAGCCGAAAAATATTCCGTGCAGACGGCCGGAAAAATTCGCGCACTGGAGACAGCATCTGCGGTGGATATGCTGATTTTAGTGATCTTAATGATAATGCAGATGGTTTCGGCAGTCCGGATAACCAGAAAGAATAAGATTTTAGAGCAGAAAGCCTATATTGATTTACATACGGGACTGCCTAATAAGAGCCGCTGTGAGGAAATTTTTCATGATATGAGGGCAATTAAAGGTGAGGTTGCTTGTATTATTTTTGATTTGAATAATTTAAAAATTACCAATGATACGCTGGGGCATTCAGTTGGCGACCAGTTGATTATGAATTTTGCACGCCTTTTAAGAAATGTTGTTCCAATGAAGAATTTTGTCGGACGGTACGGAGGCGATGAATTTGTAGCGGTTATTTGTGATACATCCAAAGAGGAAATTGAAAATATTTTAAATCAGTTACAGGAGGAAGTAGACCAGTTTAACCGGTACGGCAGAAACGAGACAATCAGTTATGCATATGGCTGGGCATTTTCAAAGGATTGCACGGACTGCACGCTCCGGGTGCTGTTTGATAAGGCTGACCCCTATATGTATGAAAATAAGCGTGCCAAAAAGGAGACTTCAAAAAATGAGTAAAACTAATAAAAATACAATGGATATGACACATGGCACGCTGTGGAATAAAATCCTGATTTTTGCACTGCCACTTGCGGCAAGCAGTATTTTACAGCAGCTTTTTAATTCCATTGATACGGCAGTTGTCGGACAGTTTGCCAGCAGTCAGGCACTGGCGGCAGTCGGCAGCAACAGTTCGCTGATTGCACTGATGATTAACCTATTTATCGGCATTTCACTCGGTTCAAATGTTGTTATTGCACATTATATCGGACAGCGCTCAGAAAAGAATATTCAGGCGGCAATTCATACGGCTATTGTGGTCGCCTTGGTGAGCGGCATTTTTGTTATGATATTCGGACAGTTTATTGCCAAACCGGTATTAAGCCTTATGGGGACACCGGATGACGTTATAGATTTAGCGGTAGTTTATTTGAGAATTTATCTGCTCGGTATGCCGTTTATCATGCTGTATGATTTCGGTTCATCCATCCTTAGAAGTACAGGTGACAGCAGACGTCCGCTCTACAGCCTGATTGTTGCGGGTGTGATAAATACGGTGTTAAATCTTGTGCTGGTTATCGGATTTAAAATGGGCGTTTCAGGGGTTGCCATAGCCACTGTTATATCCAATATGGTCAGTTCAGGTATTATTGTATACATAATGACACATGAATCCGAACCGATACGGCTGGAATTTCGTAAACTGGCAATTGCACCGACAGAGTTAAAAAAGATATTGGTCATTGGTGTCCCGGCAGGAATTCAGGGCATGATGTTTTCAATTGCCAATGTGTGTATACAAAGTGCAATTAACAGCTTCGGCTCGGATGCAATTGCGGGTTCTGCGGCAGCACTGAATTATGAGTATTTTACATACTTTCTTGTCAATGCTTTTGCGCAGGCAACCGTGACATTTACCAGTCAGAATTACGGTGCGGGCGACTATGGACGCTGTAAGAAAATTTTTCATATATCCATGGTATTTTCACTGGTATCCTGCGGACTGCTCTCTATGGTGTTTGTTCTTGGGCGCGGCATGTTTCTTCGCTTTTACACCACAGATCCGGCGGTGCTTGAATATGCCATGACACGAATTTTAATAGCGACGACACTTGAACTTCTGACGTCTGTTTATGAAATCAGCGCAGGCGCAATGCGCGGCTTTGGACATTCACTGACACCGGCAGTCATCACATTTTTAGGTTCCTGTGTCCTGCGGTTAATCTGGGTTTCAACGGTTTGCCGTGCCGTGCATGAATTCTGGGTACTGGTGATTATTTATCCGATTTCATGGGTCGTGACAGGCATTGTCATGACATCCGCTTATTATATTGTAAGAAAACGTGCATTTGCGCAAAATGTGCAAAAAGCGGCTTGAATTTAGCGGGATAGCTTTATATAATGATAAGAGTGTCAAAAGTAGAATATCACAGAAAAAATAAGAGAGACTAATGGATAAGAGATAGAAAACAAGAAAGGAAATTAAAAAATGGAATATACACAGGAAATTAAAGGGAAAATACATTCTGTAGAGAGCTTCGGCTCGGTAGACGGACCGGGTGTGCGCTATATTGTATTTTTACAGGGTTGCCACATGCGCTGTAAATACTGCCACAACCCGGAAACATGGGCAATGGAAGGCGGAGAAGAACTGACGGCAAAGGAAGTTTTTGACAAAGCATACCGTTACCGCAACTACTGGAAAAAGAACGGCGGTATTACAGTCAGTGGCGGAGAAGCACTGTTACAGATTGATTTTGTGATTGCGCTGTTTAAGCTGGCAAAGGAAAAGGGCGTGCATACGACACTGGATACGTCCGGCAATCCTTTTACAAGAGAAGAACCGTTCTTTAGCAAATTTAATGAACTCATGAAGGTGACAGACCTTTTTATGCTCGATATTAAGCAGATTGATGATGAAAAACACAAGAAACTGACGGGTTGGACAAACAGCAATATCTTAGATCTGGCACAGTATTTGTCAGACAACGGAAAGGCAATGTGGATCCGTCATGTATTAGTACCGGGAATTACAACAGATGATGCAGATTTAGAAAAGTTAAGAGATTTTGTCGGCTCGTTAAAGACGGTAGAACGTTTTGAAATCCTGCCATATCATACACTGGGTGTATTTAAGTGGGAAAACTTAGGAATTCCATACGAACTTGGCGATGTAATGCCGCCGACAAAAGAGGAGATTGCACATGCCGAAGAAATCCTGCATACTGCCGATTACAAGGATTACGCAAAATAAAATGCAGGCTGGATAAAAATAGATAGAATAAAAAGCATAAAAAAGACAGGCATATATGTCAAGAGCATTACGGTTTCTGACATGTATGCCTGTTTTGTTATTTGTAATAAAAAATTAAAAGTCTAATGCCGGTTGACATGCTTTTTAATCGCTTCAAAGCTTTCCGGACTGATAACGTGTTCAATCCTGCAGGCATCATCTTCCGCAACCTTTGGGTCAACACCCAGTGTTGTCAGCCACGAAGATAATAACTGATGGCGTTCATAAATGGTTTCGGCGATTTTCTGACCGGATTCTGTCAGGTAAATGTAGCCTTCTTTTGTGACCGTGATGTGATTCGCCTCTCTTAAATTTTTCATTGCAATGCTGACGCTGGATTTTTTAAAGTCCAGTTCATTTGCAATATCAACAGCACGTACAACAGGACGTTCCTTGCTGAGCATTAAAATAGTTTCAAGATAATTTTCCGCAGATTCATGTATTGCCATAATAATTTCTCCATTTAAAAACCGATTAATTTGATGTTATTAGTATATCATAAAAACAACAAATAGGCAAATTTATAATGATATTTACAATTTTATGGGCGGAAGGAATTGTTTTTATGATAAAAAAATGGTAAATTATAAAGATGAATATACAAAATTTAAACTGTTTAATAGATTTGCATCTGCATTTAGACGGCTCTCTGCCATTGCATACGGTAAAGGAACTGGCAGAGCAGCAAGGAATCACACTGCAGATGACAGACGGGGAATTAAAGAAAAAACTTTCCGTGCCTGCAGGCTGCCGGGATTTGAATGAGTATCTGACAAAGTTTGAATTTCCGCTGACTCTGATGCAGACACCGGAGGCACTTGAAAAATGTATGCACGATCTGCTGACTGAATTAGAAGGGCAGGGTGTGCAGTATTGTGAGGTCCGTTTCGCACCACAGCTTCATACACAGAAAGGGATGAGTCAGAATGAAGTGATTGAAGCAGTGAAAGCGGGGCTTTACAGTGTGGCAGGTGTGAAGCCGGAGAGTATTCACGCGGGTATTATTTTATGCTGTATGCGTGGCAGTGACAATGGACAGCAAAATAAAATTACGGTTGAAGAAGCTGCAAGACATCTGGGAAGCGGTGTGTGTGCAGTAGACCTTGCCGGAGCGGAGGCATTGTATCCGACAGAGCAGTATGCGGATTTATTTGCCTATGCAAAGCAGTTACGCATACCGGTTACGATTCATGCAGGTGAGGCAGCAGGTACAGAGAGTATCCGTGCAGCAGTGGCAATGGGTGCTGCGCGTATCGGACACGGAATTCGTGCCGCATATGATGCGGAAACTATGGAACTGTTAAAAGAACATCACATTACACTGGAATTATGTCCGACCAGTAACTTAAATACGAAAGTTGTCGATTCCATTGGACAGTATCCCATCCGTCAGTTAATGGATGCTGGAGTGGCAGTGACAATTAACACCGATAATATGACGGTATCGGATACCTGCATACAGCACGAATATCAGCTGCTTGCAGATACATTTGCATTTGGGGATACGCAGATAAAAGAATTTCTGTACCATGCGGCAGAAGCATCATTTACAACAGAGGATATAAAACAGCTGCTAAAGGCGCGGATTACATATACGTTTTAAAAGATACAAGGGGGAAGTTTATAGTTTATGCGTTATGTTGCGATAGAAAAGGCAAAGGATAACATGGTACTGGCAATGCCCATATATGACAGTATTAACAGAGTACTGCTGGCAACAGGTACCATTATGACCAGGGATTATATCAGAAAATTAAAAGCGCGGGGACTGCCGGGTTTTTATGTGGAAGATGAACTGGCAAAAGACATTGAAGTACAGGATATCGTTACACAGGAACTGCGCAATGAAGGGGTAGAAGCCTTGCAGCGTGGTGATCTGGATGCCTGCATGAAAGTTGCGGAACGGATTGTGGAACAGATTCTGTCACGGCCGCCAATCCGTCTGGATATGATTGATTTAAGAATGTTTGATGATTATACGTACCGTCATTCTGTCAATGTGGCGGTCATGAGTACAGTCATTGCGCTCAATTTAGGGTTTAATAAGAAAAAATTAAAAGAGGTCAGTATTTCCGCCATGCTGCATGATATTGGTAAACTGATGTTAAATCCGGAAATTTTAAATAAGCCCGGACCGTTAACGGAGAGTGAGTACGAACATATCAGGCAGCATCCGCAGATAGCTTTTGATTTTCTGCGGCAGCGCATGGATATTAGTTCAACAATCCGTGCCGGGATTCTGTCCCATCATGAAAATGAAGACGGCAGCGGGTATCCGAATGGATTCGTAGGTGATGATATTTACATTTATGCAAAAATCATTCACGTAGCGGATGTGTTTGATGCACTGACATCCAAAAGACCGTATAAAGTACCTTATGCACGTTCGGAAGCAGTTGAGTATCTGATGGGCGGATGCGGCAGATTTTTTGACAGAGATGTGGTAGAGGCGTTTATTCAGTCTGTGGCAATCTATCCGTCCGGGACGGAAGTGATGCTCTCAGACGGCAGAGAAGGCATTGTGGCGGCAAATAAATGGAATCCGCTGCGGCCGTTAATCAGGCTGTGGGATGGGGAAGAAATAGACCTAAATGATTCGTGTAATTATCGTGATCTGACAATTGTTCCGGAAACCGATGCGATTTTGGTGTAAAATATTCGTTATAAATAAACGGGGGCGTGTAACTTGACGTTGTGCTTTGTGTCGCAGGCACCATAAAGCCGCTTTTTATCGCAGAACTGAATAAATTCGGTTTGCGACTCCTCCGGTATTAAAATGCCTGTGGAATGGGGATTAGTATGGATAATAAGAAAATAAACCCGCTGTTTACCAAAGAAAATGTTGAAAAAATTGTTGTACCTGATATTGTGAAAGTAGATTTGCTGAGTATTCTGGAAGAAAAGTTACAAAAGGCGGGGTTTTATTACAGAGTGGCATATCGTGTTAAAGCGGTAGATTCGATGGTCAACAAGCTGATATTTAAGGATTACCGGCGGAAAGGCACGGAAAACGAAGATAAGAAAATGCAGGATTTAATCGGAATCCGGATTATGCTGTATTTCAGTGATGATCTGGAAATCTGTATGAGGCTGCTGGATACGCTGTTTGTCGAGCCCGGCAAGTGGGAAACCACGGAAAACAATGAATATGAGTTTAAGGCAATGAAGGTCAACGGAATTTTTAAGCTGCCGGCATATTTAAGCAAGACGATTGTCAATCCGTCACTGGCAGATTATGTTGACAGTACTTTTGAAGTACAGGTCAGAACCAACTCCTTTGAAGGGTGGCACGAGATTGAACATGATCTGCGCTATAAAGGTTCGGCATTCGGTATCGGTAATGAAGCGCTGGCACGCAAGATGAACAGTATTCTGGCAACACTGGAGCTGTGCGATGATTCTATTGTACAGCTGCTAGAGGATCTGGGACACCAGCACTATAAGGATAAGCTGTGGTGCGACATGATACGATGCCATTACAGGCTGAAACTGGACAATACGCCGATGTATCCTGAAATTGAAGAAATTTTAAACAGAGATACGGAGCTTGCAAAGCAGTTTTACCGTTTTGACCGCGGAAAAACAATTGCACAGCTTTGGAATAATACATCGGATAAGGGTGTGCAGTTAAATGTTAATAATATTATCCGTATTGTCAATCAGATCGGCCCGAATGATGAGCGGTTGAAGGAAGTTTTTGCAAAGCGCGACAGGGCGGCTCATCAGGAAACGGAAAACAGCGGCAGGCGCAAGCGTTTTGAACCGTTTAAGACACTGGGAAGATATAAAGTTTTTCAGGCACAGACATACATAGAAACGGCCAATTTAAAGACAGAAGACGCGTTCCGCAAGGCGGCAGGATACATTTATTCATGGGTAAAGTCCCGCTTTAATGAGGTCTTTTCTGATATACCGGAGCAGGTTGCCGGTTACAGCGGCAGTACGCCGGGATACAGTGTGTTGGTTGACTATGATGAGGGAAAATGCTATTTTAAAGAATATACCACGCATTTTGATACCAGAATATCTTCCCGTATCTGGATTTCAGAGGCGGTTGTCAAAAAAGACGAAAAAGGACTGCTTTTTACGGTGCTGAATGAATATGCAGAGCCAAAGGAACGGTACCGGGATAATGAAAATATTTTATTTTCCAGACCGAATTTTTATGGTGAAATTGCGGACAATATCGGAATCTGTGATGTGGTACGGCTCCGCGAGAGTGTTCATCATGTTGATACGGAAAATGCGGCGGAAATGGACAGCCTGATTGCCAATCCGGACAGAAAGTTTCCGGTGATTGTCTTTATGGCAGCAGACAAGGAATGGACGGAAAAATTTGACGTGGATTATTTTTCTTATCTGGTTGGCTATTATGCGCACATTATGTTTGTAGAGAAAGCGGAATCAGAAGCTTTTGCTCATAAATACGGACTTCATGCGGGATATGAAGATTCAATTACGGTATTTTATCCGGGCGAAGCACCGCAGACCAGCTACAAATCCGATATTCTGGAAACACGATTTGAAGTCATTAAGTTAGAACAGAAAAAATATTGGAATGAATTTGGCTGCCGCGCGTACAGACGCCAGCTCGTATCCCAGATTCGTGAAAAGAATGTGGCTTATGGGGCTGGGAAAGAAACAAAACAGTAAAACAGACATAAAAATAAAAATCCTCCCATACGTTAAAACAGATGAAACGCTGTCAGACGCATGGGAGGATTTTTTTATGGCAGATTGTAAAAATGAGCAGATGGGTATAGTGCAGATTGCAGATAAACAGGGTACAGATGAACGAATAAACATGTCAATAACAGATGTGATGTACTGGCTTGACAAAATGCAGGAAAAAGACCGGCTGATTTACACGAAGGAAGAAATAGAGCGGTTAAACCGGCAGATTTATTGCAGGTGTCTTGAAACGGGAGATATGTTTGATATTAAAGAAATAGTAAAAGAATATTCACCCGCGGTTTGGCCGGGAATCTGTATCAGCCGTGCAGATGTAAAAAAGAAGCTGGGTGCATGGCAGGAAAGTCCGTGTGATTGGACAGAAAAAGATGGGGACAATCAAATTACGGTGTTATTGCCCAATGAGCCGGTAGTGATTGTGCGCGAAAGCTTGTGTAAAGAATGGTACTATTTGTATGCACGTAATGCCGCAGGCTGGGTACGCAAAGACTGTATTGCGGATTGCGGTGGCAGTGACTGTGACATACAGCAAAGAAATGGACGACAACCGGATTTTTATGTGATTACGGCAAGCCGCTGGAGGACAGAGTGTAATCCAAAAGATAAGTGTGTATCACAGATACCGCTTTATATGGGAACAATATTGAAAAAATGTAATGAAAAAGAATTTGCGGGAATTCCCTATAATGGAAATATTGCCGCATTATTTCCGGTAAAAAATCAAAACGGTCAGTATGAAGAAAGAGCGATACAGCTGACACAGGCGGCGGGAGCGGTTTGTGGCTTTTTACCGTGCACGGCAGAAAATATTCTGAAACTGGCTTTTTCAATGCTGGGTGAAGTCTATGGCTGGGGCGGCAGTCTGGACTCGAGGGATTGCTCCATGATGGTACACGATATTTTTGCGTGCTTTGGTATCTGCCTGCCCAAAGACACAACGGGACTGCAAAGTCTTAAGGGACTGGATATTTTTATGGATTTGACATCGTATTCCAAAGAAGAAAAAGAGCAGATTCTGACCCGTCTGCGTCCGGGTGCGGTACTGGGCTTTCCTGGACATGTCATGATTTATCTGGGAAAGACAGGACAGGATTATTATGTTATCAGCCAGACCGGGCATTTTTATCAAAAGACGGATACCGAATTTGAAAAAGTGACTGTTAATTCCTGTGTTGTCAATTCTTTATCAGTGTATCGGAAAAATGAAAAAACATGGCTGAATTCGCTGACATATTGCCTGCTATATGATTTTTAGCATGAAAATATTTTAATGAGTATTGACACATTTTTAACCGGACGGTATAACTGCGTAAAGCATGTATCAGGTATATAAAGTGTATTTGTCAATTATTTGTTTAAAAGTTTTATCAATATTAACCCCCTTTTAATAGTATTTTATACCCCCCGGTGTTATACTTACCATATAAACTACATACAAAGCGGTGAAGGATATGGAAAAAGAAGTACAGACAGATGTTACAAAAAACATAGAAAATATAGAAATACAGCGGATAGAGCCGACCCAGCTTGAGGTGGTGCAAAACGATGCACTGACTATAGAAGAAATCGAAACCGGTCTGGTCTATAACGGTAGTATGGTGCGCGTGGCAGATATTTCGGAAGAATTCCGGAAAGTCATCGAGCCGATTTTAAGAATGTACAATGCGGCAATGAATGTGACAACGGCGCGGATTGAAATTATCAAAGATGAGTCGCGCTATAAAAATGTGCGCTGTCCGGTGCATCATATTGATACCCGTTTGAAATCTGCGGGCAGTATTCTGGGAAAATTACAGAAGAAAAATCTGGATTTGACGATTGGTGCGGCGTGCAATAACATTTACGACATCGCGGGTGTAAGAATTGTCTGTCCGTATATTAAAGATGTATATTTTATACGTGACAGAATTCTGGCGCAGGACGACATTGAAGTTATGAAAGTCAAAGATTATATCGAACATCCGAAGGAAAACGGCTACCGCAGTTATCATCTGATTATCCGTGTGCCGGTCTTTTTTATGAATAAAAAGCAGATGGTTCCGGTTGAGATTCAGATTCGGACAATGGCTATGGATTTGTGGGCAAGCTTAGAACATGATATCAGCTATAAAGCGATTAACAGCAAAGGCGAATATCAGGGGGATTATTCGGAATTCAGAGAGGAATTAACCGAATGCAGCCGTCTGATTTACGAAGCAGAAGAAAAGATGGAGAGAATGAACAGTATGCTGGAATAAACTTGATTTTTTACATTAAATGCAATAAACTATATAAGTGTGAAAAAAGATGTATTTTAGCATAATGGAGGAAAAAATGGATAATCAAAAACTTGCTGAATTATTATTTCCCGATGTAACCAAAACACCGGAATACTATGAGGAGAAGTACCCTTATAGAAAACTGCCAAATAAAGCGGAGGTAACAAGACTCGCACCGAGTCCGACGGGATTTATTCATCTGGGAAATCTCTATAGTGCATTGACGGATGAACGTCTTGCACATAGAAACGGTGGTAAGTTTTATTTAAGAATTGAAGATACAGATGCCAAAAGAACGGTAGAAGGTGCGGTTGATACCGTTATCAATGTACTGCGTTATTTTAATATTGAATTTGATGAGGGTGCAGGCTACCCGGACGATGACGAGCGCAATGCCTACGGTCCGTATTATCAGACACAGCGTGTAGATATTTATCATGTCTATGCAAAAAGCCTTGTAGAACGAGGACTGGCGTATCCTTGCTTCTGTACGGAAGAGGAACTGGAAGAAGTCAGAAAGCAGCAGGAAGAAGCGAAAGAACTGACCGGTTATTACGGAAAGTATGCAACCTGCCGCAATTTAAGCGATGAAGAAATCGAAGCCAATATCAAAGCCGGAAAGCCGTATGTATTAAGACTTCGTTCACAGGGAAGCCCGGATAAGGAAATCGTATTTGTCGATGAAATCAAGGGCGAAGTAAAGCTTCCTGAAAATATTCACGATATTGTCTTATTAAAGAAAGACGGGATTCCAACCTATCATTTTGCCCACGCGATTGATGACCATTTAATGCGTACAACGGTTGTTGTCCGTGGCGGCGAATGGCTTGCATCAGCACCGATTCACTATGAACTGTTCCATGTATTGGGCTTTAAGATGCCAAAGTATGCCCATACGGCACATTTAATGAAGTTTGATGAAGAAACAGGCGGAAAGAGAAAGTTATCCAAGAGAAAAGACCCTGAACTGTCACTTGATTACTACAGAAAAGACGGTTATCATCCGTATACGATGAAGGTTTATCTGATGACACTGCTCAATTCCAACTTTGAAGAATGGCATGAAAAGTTCCCGGACAAGGATATCAACGAATTCCCGTTCTCACTGGATAAGATGAGTACATCCGGCGCATTATTTGATAAGGATAAGTTACATAATATCTGTAAAAATGAGTTATCAAAGCTTTCAGAGGACGAGCTTTATGACTTCTTATATGACTGGGCAGAGGAAAATGAACCGGAAAAGAAGAACATCTGGTTTGCCGATAAGGAAAAAATGCTTGGAATCCTGCGCCTGTACATGGGTATCGGCATGAAACGCAGAAGAAAAGATTTCATGTATGCAAAGCAGATTTTTGAAATGATCGGCTATTTCTTTGATATGGAAGATACACAGGAAAAAGATGAATTCCGCATGGATATGGAAGATGTCAAGACGATTCTGAACGAGTATCTTTCCATGTATAACCATGAAGACGACAATTCCGAATGGTTTAACAAGTTAAAGGCGATTGCGGACAAGCACGGCTACGCTTCCGATATGAAGGCATACAAGGCAAATCCTGAAGCTTTCAAGGGCAATGTATCCGATATTGCGGAGGTAATCCGTATTGCAGTAACCGGAAAAGCCAATACACCGGATTTATGGTCTATCGTTCATGTGATGGGCGAAGCACAGATGCGTGATAAGATTCAGAAAGTTTTAGCGTAAATACGGATAGAAAAAGAGGAAGAAGAAATGTTGACAAAAGATGTGGAAACAATGGCAGGTGCCGCACATGGAAAGGCAGACATCTGTGAACACTATCCTGTAAAGTTTTTTATCCGTGCAATTATGGCGGGCTTTTTTATTGTCGTTGCAACGATTTTATCCAACGTATCCGCTGCGGTGCTGTATTCAACCTATCCGCAGTTTGGCAAGCTTTTAGGAGCATTTTTGTTCTCAATTGCGATTGTGCTGATTGTTTTTATCGGTGGTGAACTTTTTACCGGTAATAACATGACAATGGCAATGGGCGCATATGCCGGAACCTGTACATGGAAACAGGTTTTAAAGGTGTGGCTGGTCAGCTACATCGGCAATTTTGTGGGTGCGTTTTTTTTAAGCTTTTTATTTGTGAAAAGCGGTGCATCCCATCAGATTTTAGTAGATTATTACAACAGCTTTTTAGCGGCAAAGCTTTCAGCGCCGCCGATGCAGCTGTTTTTACGCGGTGTCCTGTGTAATTTCTGCGTGTGTCTTGCAGTCCTTACGGGAACGCGCATGAAGTCGGAAAGCGGCAAGCTCATTGTTATGTTCTGTGTGATTATGGCATTTGTTGTATCCGGTTTTGAACACTGTGTTGCCAATATGGGCACATTTTCAATTGCGTATCTGTTGTTTGGCAGCATCAACCCGGTGTTACTTGCAAAGAGCATGATTTGCGTAACACTGGGCAACATTGTCGGTGGTGCGCTGCTGCTTGCGGCACCGTTAAAGCTGATGAGTGCGGAGAAGTAATGGAACAGATGAAAATAATAGGCTGGGTCCGAACAGATTTCCCGGAAAAATTCGGTGCACCCAGACAAAGCGGACTTGTCCGTGAATTGACAGGAAGAATTGAATTTGCACCGGAATACCGCAATAAAGAGGCATTCCGCGGGCTGGATGAATATTCCCATCTTTGGATTTTGTGGCAGTTTTCGGAAAGCATCCGGGATGACTGGAGTCCGACGGTCAAACCGCCGCGGCTGGGCGGCAACCGGCGCATGGGTGTGTTTGCAACACGCTCGCCGTTTCGCCCAAACCCCATCGGACTTTCCTGTGTCCGGCTGGAGCAGGTCTGTCTGGATGGAAAAGATGCACCGTACTTAATGGTATCCGGTGTGGATATGATGGATCATACTCCTGTGTATGATATCAAACCGTATCTGGCATATACGGACAGCCATGCAGATGCGGTGTGTGGATTTGCGGATACGGTAATGGATCACGGGTTACAGGTTGTGATTCCAGAGGAACTTAAAGCAGAAGTGCCGCCGGAAAAGTGGGCAGGGCTTATCGGTCTTTTAAAGCAGGATATCCGTCCGGGATATCTTCATGCGCCGGACAGGGTATTCGGGGTGTCTTTTGCGGGAATGAATATAAAATTTACGGTAAATAACAATGTACTTACAGTCTGCGCCATAGCAAAATTATAGAATGCTATAGAAAAGGAAGGTATCATTGAATAAAACGGTCGTTGTAGAACTTGATCAGAATGGAAAAGAAATTTTTCATACGGCAGGTTATGAAAAGTACTGGATCAGCCGGGTGGGCATGGAAACCGTCTGGCTGAGAAAAGAACGTGTAAAAGAAGTGGTTTCCGTTCAGGAAACCTTTGCCGCCATGGAGTTTTTAGAAAAGCCGGAGAGGGGAATTGTATCGGCAGAAATATCGATACGGATGAAGATGATAGATGAATCCTGCCGCTGGACACGTGTCGGGTATGAAATTATGATGCCGGACAACGGCACGGACAAAAAAGTCGTTGTTACTTTTACCGATGAAGAAAAAGAAAAACAGTCCGAAGCGGAATACGCAGAAGTTATCCGTGAGCGGGATAATCTGATTCTGACCATTTCAGGCGGAATCGCCATTTATGAAATCACAGACAAAATACGGACTGTTTATATTACGGAAGAAACGGCGGCGCTTGCCGGTTATACGAAAAAGGAATTGATGGAGATTATCGGGGAAAATGCGTTGGCATTATGCCATCCCGATGATATTAAAACAACGCAGAATTATTTTAAAACAAGAAGACAACAGGTTCGTGTCATGTCGTATGAGTACCGGATTAAGAATAAAAATGGTATGTATCAGTGGGTCAGTGTACGCGCCCGTTTTGTACAGCAGAAAAATTCGATCCTGCTGTATACGATTATGACCGATATTGATCAGATAAAAAAAGCAGAAGAAGATGCCAGAATGCAGAAAAAGATGTTGGAATTGGCATTGCAGCAGTCAGATTTCCGGTTTTGGGACTATGACATTAAAACGCATCGTTTATACCGCTCCTGGGCGGTAACACAGCAGGTCGGTTTTGGCGAATATGAGGAAAATGTACCGGAAGGATTTGTAGAGCTTGGATTGATTCATCCGGATGACTGTGAAGCGTATTTGGAATTTTATCACAATGTACAGCAGGGGAAGAATCAGCGCCTGACATTTCGTGCCATTCATCAGAATGGAGAATGGGGATGGATGGACATTGCTTACCGTGTATTTTTTAATGAACAGGGTGAGCCGGTGCGTGCAATTGGCGTAGGTGGAGATGTGTCTAAGCAAAGAGAAAAAGAACAGAAGTATTTAAAAGATTTTGAATTATTCCGTGATGTCAGTATTTATGCAATTCAAAGAGTATTTCTGGATGTTTTTCTTGTGGATATTCCAACCGACAGCATACGGCTTGTGCTGGCACAGGGCGGATATATGAATATGAAAGAAATACAGGGATATGATAAAATTTTAAATCAGAAACTTTGCAGATATGTACGTGATAAAGAAGATGCGGTAAAGAAATTAAGTATTGCACAGATTAAAAAAAATATCGCATTGACAAAGGATCACAAACTTGAATATACGTTTGAACTGCGGAATGAAAAGGGACGGAAGTGCTGGTATAAGTATTATATTTCATATTTTCACGAGAATACGGAAAAATTGCTGGTGCTTGTGAAAGACGTAACAAATACAACCCGCCTTGAAGATGAAAAAAGACTGGAATTAGAGGCAGCATTATTGCAGGCGAAAAAGGCGAATGATGCCAAAAAAGCATTTTTATCGAATATGAGCCATGATATTCGTACCCCGATGAATGTCATTACCAATATGGCAAAAATGGTACTGGAAGAACCGGAAAATAAAACGCAGGTACTAGATTATATGAATAAAATCTGCTCAATGAGTACGTTTTTAATGGGGGTTATCAGTGATATTCTGGATGTGTCCAAAATGGAAAGCGGAAAACTGCAATTAAGGAAAGAACCATATTCGTGTATTGAACTGCACGATGCAGTCTGCGCCATGATGGAACCTCTGTGCCGGGAAAAAAATATTACTTTCTATACGAATCTAAATCCGCAGAATGACATTATTTTTACGGATAAGACAAAGCTAAACCGTATATTTTTCAATCTGCTCGGTAATGCGGTCAAGTTCACGCCGGCGGGCGGAAAGGTTTCGTTTCTGCATAAAAATATTGTGCGTAAAGACGGTTTTCTTGAATGGGATACAGTGATTACCGATACCGGAAGCGGCATGAGTAAAGAATTCCAGCGAAAAATGTATCAGCCGTTTGAACAGGAGAACCAGCTTGTGACAGACAGTCTTGCAGGTGTCGGGCTGGGTCTTGCCATTGTTAAGATGAATACAGAAGCCTTTGGCGGTACAATTGCAGTAGAGAGTGAGCCGGGGAAAGGTACGGAATTTACAATTCATTTAAAAGCACCGTATATGAGTGGGGAAGATTATCATATGCATTATACAGCGGCAAAGCTGCAGACAAACCTTGCGGGAAAGAAAATTTTACTCGTTGAAGATCATAAACTGAACATGGAAATTGCAAAGAAGATTCTGGAAAAGAAACAGATGAAGGTAACATGTGCATATAATGGTGCAGAAGCTGTGGCATTGTTCGAAAAAATGCCGGAGTATACGTTTGATGCAGTGATTATGGATATCCGTATGCCGGTGATGAACGGACTGGAAGCGGCGGCGGCAATCCGTGCCGGTGCAAAAGCAGATGCTAAGACCATACCGATTATTGCGATGTCTGCCAATGCTTTTGCAGAGGATATGGAGAAGAGCCGGCGGGCGGGCATGAACCGCCACGTTGCCAAACCGGTAGAACCGGAGAGGCTGTTTGGTGTGCTTTCTGAAATTTTTTCGGACTAATATAAGATTAAAGTGCAGGAGAGTGAGGCTATGGCAGGAATTTTTGAAGATATTCAGTTTCAAAAGACGGATTTAAATACTGTAAAAGAATTAAAAGAAGACTGCTGGAGAAAAGCACAGGGTGAGGATTTAGAGGCATTTCTGGGATTTTACTTAAAAAAGAAACCCGCACGCAGCTGGCAGATTGCAGCCTGGGCGGCACTGTTTGTATTTTTAATATCTGCCGGTGAACTGGGGTTTGAACGGCTTTGCAAAAATGATCCGTCTTATAATCCGGTGCCGATGACAATCGGTGTCATTGCAGGGGGACTGTTGTATCTGTTTTTTGCATGTATGCGCCAGATTCAAAGCCGCAGAGAGCTGTTACGGATAAAGAGCAGCGTTTATGTGACAGATGCCATTGCCTACGGCGGTGGCGGAAATGTACAGGTGATGGTCAATCACAAGCGGATTGCGTTTGATATGTATGTGTTTGACGAAACTGTAAGCCCGACAGAACAGGTGCATAAACCCGACGGAACATATGAAGGGTTCCGGGTATTATTATATGCAGTCATACAGGACAATTCCTGTAGGATGAAAGCGGTGCTTGGAAGTGCAGGCGTGCGTTACTATGCATCACAGTGCAGGAAATTTGAAAAAAGGAGCGGACAGGTAGTGTGAAAATCACACTGATGTGCTGATTTTTCACACAGCGATTTGTTTCTGAGCAAAAACAAATCGCTATGATGGCAGATGAGAAATCGCCTGCGCGAATTTCTCATCGCCGCTTCGCAACAAGTTGCTCAGAAATGAGGATTATTATGAAAAGATATGATGTGATTATAGTAGGTGCGGGACCGGGCGGTATATTTTCCGCATATGAACTGACAAAAAAAGACAGTGACCTAAAAATCGCCGTATTTGAAACGGGAACGTCCCTTGAAAAGAGAAAATGTCCGATTGATGGCAAAAAGGTAAAAAGCTGTGTGGGCTGTAAAACGTGTGCGATTATGAACGGTTTCGGCGGTGCAGGCGCATTTTCAGACGGAAAGTACAATATTACCAACCAGTTCGGCGGCAATCTGTATGAATATATCGGCAAGCAGGAAGCACTGGATTTAATGCATTATGTCGATGAAATCAATCTTTCACACGGCGGAGAGGGTACGGCATTGTATTCTACGGCAAATACCGAGATTAAAAAGCTGTGCCTCACCAACGGACTGCATTTGCTAGATGCTTCCGTGCGGCATCTGGGAACAGATATTAATTATGTGGTACTGGAAAATCTGTATCAGGAATTAAAAGAAAAGGTAGACTTTTACTTTGAATCACCGGTACAGACCGTGGAAAAAAATGCGATAACGGCTATATTGTCCATGTAAAAGATGAAAGCTTTTACTGCGACAAATGTATCATTTCGGCAGGACGAAGTGGCAGTAAGTGGATGGAAGGGGTCTGTGCACAGCTTGAAATTCCGACAAAATCTAACCGCGTGGACATCGGTGTGCGCGTGGAACTTCCGGCAGAGGTTTTTGGCACATCTGACAGATGAACTTTACGAGAGCAAGATTGTATACCGTACCAAGGGCTTTGAAGATTTAGTCCGTACTTTCTGCATGAATCCGAAGGGTGTGGTTGTAAATGAAAACACCAACGGCATTGTAACAGTCAACGGACACAGCTATGAAGATGAAAATAAGCATACGGAAAATACGAATTTTGCCCTGCTGGTTGCAAAGCATTTTTCAGAACCGTTTAAAGACAGCAACGGATACGGCGAAAGCATTGCCAGACTGTCAAATATGCTTGGCGGCGGCGTTATCGTTCAGCGTTTCGGGGATTTAATCCGCGGCAGACGAAGCAATAAAGCACGAATCGAAGAAAACTTTGTAACACCGACATTGTCAGCGACACCAGGCGATTTAAGCCTTGTTATGCCAAAACGTATCTTAGACGGCATTATTGAAATGATTTACGCATTGGATAAGATTGCGCCGGGTACGGCAAACGATGATACCCTGCTCTATGGTGTGGAAGTCAAATTCTACAATATGCAGGTTGAGATTGACAATAATCTGGAAACAAGAAATAAAGGGCTTTACATTATCGGGGATTGCAGCGGTGTAACCCATTCGCTTTCACATGCTTCTGCAAGCGGGGTTTATGTAGCCAGACATATTTTAAATCAGCTAAACTGAAAGGAAAAATACTGTGGACGATGAATTGATAACGGTAACGGTAGACAGACCGATAGGAAGTTCCCATCCGGACTATCCCTCGCTGGTTTATCCGGTAAATTATGGGTATATCGAAGGTGTTCTGACCCCGGGCGGGGAAGAACAGGATGCCTATATCATAGGTGTGGATATACCTGTTGATAAATTTACAGGCAGAAAAATTGCCATTATACACAGAAAAGATGATGTTGGGGATAAATGGGTGGTTGCACCGGAAAATATGCCGTATACCAAGCAGCAGATTGAGGAAATGGTGTATTTTCAGGAGCAGTATTATGACAGCTTTGTTCAAATGCTCAATGAAGAAATGTGGGACGCCTGCGATGCATGGGAAAACAAATTAGGCTATAAAGTGCCGCGCAGCATGGCAAAATCTCTTGCAGACGGTGTATTTCATGTGGTTGTCATGATTTATACCGTGACAACAGACGGCAGGGTGCTTGTTACACAGCGTTCCCAGAATAAGACTAATCCGTTAAAATGGGAAGTGACCGGCGGCTCGATTCTTGCGGGAGAAACGCCACAGGAGGGGGCAGTGCGTGAACTTTCAGAGGAAACCGGAATTACGGCTCAGACATCAGATTTGGTGCAGTTGTATGAATATGCAGATTACAGAAGACATTCGATTTATCACAGCTATGTGTATGTTACACAGCCGGATACAAAAGTGACTTTACAGGAAGGCGAAACAATGAATTATAGGTGGCTTTCTTATAAAGAATTTGTTGAACTGGTGGAATCCGACCGTTTTGTGCCGTCAGAACAGGAGCGCTTCTGCACGAACCGGGCAATCATTGAAAAGAAGCTGATGTCAATTAAAGAGTTTAAAGAAATGTCCGATATATAAAACAGCAGTTAAAGTACATGGAGGTCACCTGCAATATAATTATTGAAAGGTAGATAAAAATGAGAGTTGTAGCGAATTATAGCACGTCCCTGTTTGATTACATCAACAGTGACAAGAATTTAAAAGAGGTACTTTCACAGGGTGCGGATGAGTCTTTATTATCGGAAGGCGCCAAAAAGACGCTTCGGGAAAAGGGAATCAGCTTAAACGGCAGTACAACAAAGGATGCTTCTGTTTATGAAACAGTTCAGGAAACAGCAGAAAGTGTACGTGACAGTGTGATTGCGTTTACCGGTTCAGACGCCGAAAGTCTTTTTACGACAGCCGAAAGCTCAGGCAGTACGGCAAAGATTGTAACAGAAGTGAAGTCATTTGTGGAAAATTATAATGCATTTGCAAGTGCAGTCAAGGAAATGGGCGGTTCAGAGAATACCACCTATTTGGAACAAATGAACGAATTGCTGTCTAAAGACAGCGATGCTTATGAAAAAATCGGTATTACATTTGCAGAAGACGGTACACTGACACTGGATGAAAAGGTACTTGACGGTGCATCCGTACAAGATTTAAAGACTGCATTTTACAAGGACAATGATTTGGAAGAAATTGCCCAGAAGAGTATCCGCGTACAGGCGAATGCGATTTCCGGAAAATATGCCGCGACTGTTTCTAACTATACGGACAGCGGTACATACAGCAATTCCGCACTGAGCAGCTTTTTAAAGAGTATTTAGTATCCTGTATTTAGTGCGTGACACATTTTAAAATCAAAAAAATGCCACATGAGGAACAGCTATGGAGAGCTGGTTCTGTGTGCATTTTTGTGATTGTATTTCTCATGTATTTTGGGTTGCTATTTAGAAAACGTTGGTATATACTTGTACCGAAAAAGGAAAGAAAATGGAGAATAAGAGGAATTATGAAGTACGTAAGACAGTTTTTAATCATACTTGTCATTTCATTTATCGGTGAATTGTTAAGATATTATATCCCGTTAAAGATTCCGGCAAGCATCTATGGTCTGGTATTATTATTTGCCGCACTGGAGCTGCGCATTATCAAATTGGTATCCATTCGTGAAACAAGCCGCTTTTTTAATAGAAATTATGCCGCTGATGTTTGTTCCGGCAGGTGTCGGACTGTTGTCAAGCTGGGGCGTTTTAAAGCCGGTCTGTGTTCCGATTATGGTCATTGTACTGATATCAACCATTATTGTTATGGCAGTATCAGGGAAAGTAACCCAGGGTGTTATCCGTATGGAGAAAAAACATCCGAAAAAGAAAAACGGTGCAGACCATATTTATGTTAAAGATTCCGAAGGCGAAAGGCAGTATATCAGTGAAAATTCTATCTAGATAGCAATCTGAATAAATGGAAATGGAGATAAAAAGTGAAAGAGTTACTTACAAATTCAGTATTTTTCGGAGTGATGGTCAGTATTCTGACCTATGAGCTTGGAATGTTTTTAAAAAGAAAATTGAAACTGGCAATCTTTAATCCGCTGTTAATTTCAATTGCGGCAGTCATTGTCTGCCTGCTGGCATTTAACATTGACTATGACAGCTACAATGCAGGTGCGAAATATATCAGCTATCTTTTAACACCGGCAACGGTTTGTCTGGCGGTGCCGCTTTACGAACAGGTTGAGCTGTTAAAGAAAAATGCAAAAGCGATTTTTGCAGGCATTTTATCCGGTGTGTTGACCAGTATTCTTTGTGTGCTGGCGGGCTGTGTGATTTTCGGTCTGAGCCATGAACAGTATGTAACATTGCTTCCGAAGTCTATTACCACGGCAATCGGCATGGGTGTATCGGAAGAACTCGGCGGTATTGTAACGATTACGGTTGCCGTCATTATTATTACCGGTGTATTTGGCAATATGATGGCAGAATTTGTCTGTAAGGTGTTCCGTATTCAGGAGCCGGTGGCAAAGGGAATCGCAATCGGTTCTGCGGCACATGCGGTGGGTACGGCAAAAGCAATGGAAATGGGTGATATTGAAGGCGCGATGAGCAGTCTGTCCATTGCAGTTGCAGGATTGATGACGGTTGTGGCAGCACCGCTGTTTGCGGAAATACTTTAAAATTTGAAAAAGAAAATTAGAAAAATAAAAATGAAGCAGGAAAAGGAGAAGGTGCAATGATAATTACAGTTGGCAGAGAATGTGGAAGCGGCGGACATGCAATCGGAGAGGCACTTGCGGCACATTATGGAATCCGTTGTTATGACAGACATATTTTGGTGTCAGAGGCAAAAGCCAAAGGCATGTATGATGAACTGGAAAACTTCTTCTCGGAGAAACCGATGGACAGTCTGCTGTATTCTATCGCCATCAATAATATGGAAAAAAGAAATGCAACGGTTTTAAAGCAGTTTCATGAGCTGATTACAGAAAATTCATTTGTTCTGATTGGACGGTGTGGAAACTATATTTACAAAAATGATGAAGATGTGACAACCTTGTTTATTCATTCTGACATGGACAGCAAAATTGAGCGGACGATGCATAAACAGAATATGGACAGAATCAAGGCAAAAGAGCTGATTGAATATGTGGATTCCAAGCGCGAAGCTTTCCACAAGCGATATACAGATGAAACATGGGGCGATGCAAGAAACTACCAGCTGACAGTAAACAGCAGTGTTCTTGGTGTAGAACAGACAGCAGAACAGATTATTGCCTTTATTGATAAGAAGCATAGATAAGAAATACAGGAAATCAAATGCAGATAGACAGGATATCAGTGCAAATAAAAAATAAATGAAAAAACTGGCGTGTCAGAAACAGTGATGTTTTGATGCGGCAGTTCTTTTGCTTCTATGAAAAAAGTGTAAAATTCACCAATTCATATTGAAATAATATGAATTGCTTGTTATAATAAAAACAGAAATGCAAAGTGAGGTCAGGGATGAAAGTAACGAAAGCGGATTTAAGATTATATGCCATTACAGACAGGCAGTGGCTTGGCGGAAAAGACTTTTATATGGTGGTGGAACAGGTTTTAAAAAACGGTGCCACTTTTTTACAGCTACGCGAAAAAAATGCAACCCATGAACAGCGTGTAGAGGAAGCAAAAAAAATCAAACAGATTGCGGCAAAATATCATGTGCCGTTTGTTGTCAATGACGATATCTGGGCGGCAAAGGAAGCCGGTGCGGACGGTGTGCATATCGGACAGAGTGATATGGATTATGAGCAGGCACGTAAGATATTGGGACCGGATAAGATTATCGGCATGACAGCAAAGACGGTAGAGCAGGCGGTTCAGGCTGAAAAGCTGGGCGCAGATTATATTGGTGTCGGTGCGGTTTTTCATACGACCACCAAACAGGATGCCAAGGATATGAGCCGTGAAACGCTTGCCGCGATTACAAAAAGCGTGTCGATTCCGATTGTTGCAATCGGCGGGATTACATATGATAATATGGATAGTCTGAAGGATACAGGTGTTGCTGGTGTGTCCGTGATATCTGCGATTTTTGCAAAGGAAGACGAGGGTGCGGCGGCTGCGGCACTGCGCAAAAAGGCGGATACACTGTTTGGTGCGGCACGCAGCCTTATTTTTGACATGGACGGCACACTGCTAGATTCCATGCCATACTGGCGCAGGCTGGCAAGAGAATATGCCACGAAAAAAGGCGCAGTTCTCCCGCCGGATTTTGATGAAAAGACCTATACCATGGATTTGAATGAATGTTCGGATTATTTTATCAAAGAACTCGGCATTGCAGGAAACCGCGAGAATATGCAGAAAGAGGTGCTTGAAATGATCCGTGAGCATTATAAGAAGGACATACGGATGAAGCCGGGCATGAAAGAACTCATAGAGCGGGAATATCAAAACGGAAGCAGGATGTGTATTTTTACAACATCTGAAAAAGCCTGTGCTAAAGCAGCACTGGAGCGCCTTGGTGTTTTATCCTGTTTTGAAAAGATTTATACGGTATATGACATTGGTGTGAATAAAAGAAATCCGGAGAGCTATTTAAAAATCTGTGAACAGATGAATTTTGTACCGGAGGATACAATAGTATATGAAGATGTGCTTCATGCCGTGGAATCTGCCAAAAAGGCAGGCTGCCGCGTGACAGCGGTGTATGATGCGGATTCAGCACATTTATGGGAAAAGATCAAGCAGCAGGCAGATGAAACAATTTGCTTTTAAAATGCCTGCGGAATGGAGAAAAGTATGAGCAGGCCATAAACGAAAGCATGCTCATACAGCACTTTGTGCCGCAGGCGCCACAAAGCTGCACTTATCGCAGGACTGAATACATTCAGTCCGCGATTCCTCCGGCATTAAAATGCCTGCGGAATGGAGAGGAAAATGAACAAAAAAGTAGTAGTGGGAATGTCAGGGGGCGTAGATTCTTCGGTTGCGGCATATCTGTTAAAACAACAGGGCTATGATGTAATCGGTGTTACCATGCAGATATGGCAGGACGAGCCGCAGTGCGCCATTGAGGAAAACGGCGGCTGCTGTGGGCTTTCTGCAGTTGAAGATGCAAGAAGGGTTGCCGCCCGGCTTGGCATTCCGTATTATGTTATGAATTTTAAAAAAGAATTTCAGGAAAATGTAATTAATTATTTTGTAGATGAATATTTATGCGGACGGACACCGAATCCGTGTATCGCCTGCAACCGCTATGTAAAATGGGAATCCCTGCTGCAAAGAAGCCTGCAGATCGGTGCGGATTATATTGCAACGGGACATTATGCGAGGATTGAGCAGCTTGCAAACGGCAGATATGCAATCCGCAATTCCGTAACGGCAAAAAAAGACCAGACATATGCGCTGTACAACCTGACACAGGAACAGCTCTCAAGGACACTTATGCCGGTCGGAGATTATACAAAGGATGAGATTCGTAAAATTGCCTCAGAAATCGGTATTCAGGTTGCCAATAAGCCTGACAGCATGGAAATCTGTTTTGTGCCGGATAACGATTATGCCGGATTTATCCAGCGGGAAACGGATTATATCCCGAAAGAAGGCAATTTTGTTGATATTCATGGCAATGTCATCGGAAAGCACAAGGGAATTATCCACTATACGGTCGGTCAGCGTAAAGGACTTGGACTGGCAATGGGACATCCGGTATTTGTGACGGAAATCCGGCCGGATACGAATGAAGTTGTTATTGGTGAAAATGCAGATGTATTTGCATCAAAATTGTATGCAAATAAGTTAAATTTCATGGCGGCAGAAGCATTTACAGGTGATGTACGTGCAAAAGCCAAAATCCGCTACAGCCATGCCGGTGCGGACTGTACGGTAAGAATGATAAATGAGGATACACTCGAATGTGTATTTGATGAACCGCAGCGTGCGGTGACACCGGGACAGGCTCTCGTTTTATATGACGGTGAATATGTTCTGGGCGGCGGCACGATTATCGGAAAAGCGGCAGAATAAAGGAGGAAAAACGAATATGAAAATTTCAACAAAGGGAAGATATGCCCTGCGTCTGATGCTGGATCTGGCACTGAATAATACAGGTGAGGCAGTCAGCTTAAAGGATATTGCCAGACGTCAGGATATTTCAGATAAATATTTGGAACAGATTATATCCATACTAAATAAAGCGGGGTATGTAAGAAGTATCCGCGGGGCACAGGGCGGTTATATGTTGCGCCGTCCTCCAAAGGAGTACACGGTGGGCATGATTTTAAGACTGACGGAAGGAACACTTGCACCGGTCAGCTGTGTAGAGGATGATGCCGTGGAATGTGAGCGTGAAGCTTCATGCGTAACCTTTATCGTGTGGAAAAAGATTAATGATGCCATTAATGAGGTTGTTGACAATATTACACTGGAAGACTTGGTGGAATGGTATCACAGCAAAAGTGATGATTATGTTATTTAGTGCTTGACTTTGCAGGAAAATCCTGTATTATACATATAACATACGGGATTACTATGAAATGAAATATAAATCCCGGTTCTGCAGGTACCGGACTTCCGGTGGAACTGCAAAGCGGCTGCTGCCGTATGAAATATAAAGGAGAATGAAAATGAGTCAGTTGATTTATCTTGATAATGCAGCAACAACAGCAGTAAGACCTGAGGTTTTTGAAAAAATGAAACCTTTTTTATAGAGAATTACAGTAACCCATCCGCAGTATACAGTTTTGCGGGAGATACCAAGGAAGCCGTAGAAAAGGCAAGAGAACAGATTGCTGCCGTTCTTGGTGCAAAGGCAAAGGAAATTTACTTTACAGCAGGCGGAAGTGAATCCGACAAACTGGGCAATTAAAAGGTATTGCAGAAGCATTTCAGGAAAAGGGTAAGCACATTATCACTTCGAAGATTGAACATCACGCAGTGCTGCATACCTGTGAGTATCTGGAAAAGCACGGCTATGAAGTGACTTACTTAGACGTAGATGCAGACGGTGTTGTATCACCGGAAGCAGTGGAAAATGCAATCCGTCCGGATACGATTTTAATCAGTATCATGACCGCCAATAATGAAATCGGAACGATTGAACCGATTGCCCAAATCGGTGCGGTTGCAAAGAAGCACGGTATTTTATTCCATACCGATGCCGTTCAGGCATTTGCACATATCCCGATGAATGTCGATGAAATGAATATTGATTTATTAAGTGCCAGCGGACACAAATTTAACGGACCAAAGGGTGTGGGCTTCCTTTATATCAGAAGCGGCATTAAAATCGGACCGTTTGTACACGGCGGTGCGCAGGAGCGTGGAAGACGTGCCGGAACAACGAATGTACCGGGCATTGTCGGTATGGCAGAAGCAGCCAGACTGGCGCAGGAAGAAATGGACAAGCGCATTGAAAAAAGAAGTTGCTGTCAGAGATTATTTTATTGAACAGATTGAAAAAAGAGTACCATATGCAAAGTTAAACGGACACAGAACAAACCGTCTTCCGAATAACGTTAATTTCTGCTTCCGTTTTATCGAAGGTGAATCCTTACTGATTTTATTAGATCAGAAGGGCATCTGCGGTTCAAGCGGTTCAGCCTGCACATCCGGTTCGCTCGACCCGTCCCATGTGCTTCTTGCAATCGGTCTGCCGCATGAAATTGCACACGGTTCATTAAGACTGACACTTTCAGAAGTAACGACAAAGGACGATGCAGAATTTGTTGTATCCGAGCTTGAAAAGATTGTAGAGCGTTTAAGAAGCAATGTCACCGTTATATGAAGATTTTGTAAAAGAAGAAAGAAAAACGCATAGTAAAATACGGAAAGGAAAGAAGTGAAGTATGTATAGACGAAAAGGTAATGGACCATTTTAATAACCAAGAAAGTCGGGAAATCGAAAATGCAGCGGTGTCGGTACAGTCGGTAATGCAAAGTGCGGCGACATCATGCGTATTTATCTGGATATTGACGAAGATACAAAGATTATCAAGGACTGTAAGTTTAAGACTTTTGGCTGCGGCGCTGCGGTCGCAACCAGCAGTATGGCAACGGAAATGGTAAAGGGTAAGACCATTTATGAAGCCTTACAGGTAACGAACAAAGCAGTTATGGATGCATTAGACGGACTGCCGCCGGTAAAGGTACACTGCTCTTTACTTGCAGAAGAAGCAGTTCATGCAGCGCTTTGGGATTACGCAGAAAAGAATCATATCGTGATTGAAGGACTGGATAAGCCAAAGGCAGATATCCATGAAGGCGAAGAAGACGAGGACGAAGAATAAGATTGTCACATTGGGATTTGACAATGTAAAGGAATAGGAAAGGGTGTCTGTGAAAACGGGCACTCTTTTTTGCATAAGAAGAAAACTGCGTCGTAAGAATGAGATGAAGATACTTGACAAAACATATGTTTGTGTTATACTGATACTAAATTAATTAAATTTATATTTGCAATGAAGTTTTATAAAAATGGGGAGTGACATGAAGTTTATACATATTTCGGATCTGCATCTGGGAAAGCGTGTCAACGAATTTTCAATGCTGGAAGAACAAAAATATATTTTACAGCAGGTGTTGGACACCGTACAGAATGAGGCGGCGGATGCGGTGCTGATTGCGGGGGATATTTACGATAAGCCGGTGCCGCCCGCAGAAGCAGTTGTGCTGTTTGATACATTTCTTACGCGTCTTTCGCAGATGAAAAAGGAAGTTTTTATCATCAGCGGCAATCACGACAGCGCTGAGCGGCTCTCATTCGGAAGCAGTCTGTTTACGGCAGAGGGAATTCATATTGCGCCGGTATTTGAGGGAAATATGGAGAAAGTATCACTTTGGGACGATGCGGGAGAAGTGTGTGTCTATCTGCTTCCGTTTATCAAGCCGTCTACGGTGCGACGGTTTTATGAAGAAGATTTAACGGACTATACAAAGACTGTACAGACGGTAATTGAGCATACGCCGGTTGATGCGTCTAAAAGAAATGTACTGGTGGCACACCAGTTCGTAACAGGGGCTGGCAGATGTGATTCGGAAGAAGTATCTGTCGGAGGGCTGGATAATGTGGATGCATCGGTGTTTGAACCGTTTGATTATGTGGCACTGGGGCATATTCACAATGCACAGCACTGTAGCAGGGAAAGTGTGCGCTACTGTGGGACACTGCTTAAATATTCATTTTCTGAGGTGAATCATATTAAGAGCATTACAGTTGTTGAATTAAAAGAAAAAGGAAAAAATCCACAGATTCACACCGTGCCGGTGACACCGCTTCATGATATGAGGGAAATTAAGGGAAGTTATGAAGAACTGACGTTTAGAAAAAATTATATGAATACACCGGTCAATGATTATCTGCATATTACACTGACGGATGAGGAAGATATTCCGGATGCCATCAGCAGACTGCGCAGTATCTATCCGAATATTATGCGCCTTGATTATGATAATACAAGAACAAGTAACAGCGGCAGCTTAGAGATTGGTGAAGCGGCGGTGGAACGAACACCGCTTGAACTTTTTGAAGATTTTTATGAACAGCAGAATCACCGGCAGATGAGTGAAGAACAAAAACAGTTTGTCGGCGGGCTGATAGAATCTATTTGGGAATAAGGAGCAGTGTGAAAAATCACACGGATGTGCTGATTTTTCACACGGATGTTTGCTTCCAGACGAAAGCAAACATCTATAATGGCAGATGAGAAATCGCCTGCGCGAATTTCTCATCGCATCTTCGCAACAAGTTGCTTAGGAATAAGGAGTAGTATGAGACCGTTAAAATTAATTCTGTCCGCATTTGGACCGTACAGCGAAAAAACACAACTGGATATGACACAACTTGGAACCGGCGGCATTTATCTGATTACCGGGGATACCGGCGCAGGAAAGACGACACTGTTTGATGCCATTACGTATGCTCTTTACGGAGAAGCAAGCGGCGGCAGCAGAACGACGGAAATGCTTCGCAGTAAATATGCCGATGCCGCGACACCGACATTCGTCGAACTGACATTTTTATTAAAAGGAAAGACGTATGTGATTTGCAGAAATCCTGAATATATGCGTCCGTCAAAACGCGGTGCGGGAAAAGAAACGAAGGAAACCGCCAAAGCAGAGCTTACAATGCCGGACGGCGGTGTTATCAGCGGGATCAGTGCGGTAAATGAGAAAATGACAGAACTGCTCGGTATCCGCAAAGAGCAGTTTACGCAGATTGCGATGATTCCACAGGGGGATTTTTTAAAGCTGTTATTGTCGGGAACGAAGGAGCGCGCTGCGATTTTCCGTGAAATATTTAATACCAGACCGTATCTGCAGCTGCAGGAACAGTTAAAAAAGGAAGCCGGAACACTTTATAACGCGATTAAAGACGATGAAAAAAGTATCCGGCAGTATCTGGCAGAAGTGCGCTGTAAAAAAGAAAGTGCTTATGCCGATTCTTTGGAAAATCTGCAAAAAGAAGAAGTTATACTGGATACGGAGTACTGTCTGGAACTGATTGCAAATATTATGGCAGAAGATATAAAGATACAGGAATCCGTTGTCCAAAAATCAGATGACCTGTCGGCGGAAATGGCACAGCTTGACAGAGCACTTGGAAAACAGCAGCAGCGGGAAGTAGTAGAAAAAGCACTTGAAGAGGCAAAGCAGAAGACGGCAGAACTGGGTACGCTTGCGAGCCGGTTAAAGATAGAATACGAACAGGCAGAAAAACTGCAGGAAAACAACAACACCCTGACTGCACAAATTGAAGCGGAGCAGTTTGCACTTCCGGGCTATGAAAAGCTGGAATTTATTTTGAATGAAACCGGACAGAAAAAACAGCAGCTTGAAAAGGAAGAACATTTACTGGAAAAAAGCAGGCAGGAAGCACAGAAAACGAAACTGCAAAGAGAGCAGTATCAACAGCAGCTTGCCGGATTAAAGGACAGCGGTGCGGCATTTGAGCGGACAGCGGCACAGATTGCCGTAAATGAACAGCAGTGTCGGAAAACAGAAGTCTTACAGGAAAAGGTTGTACAGAATAAAAATCTTGTCAATGAAATGTACCGCATACAGAAGCGGTATATTATGGCGGCAGAGCAATTGGCACAGGCAGGAAGCATTTACGAGGAAATGGAAAAACGTTATTTTGACGAGCAGGCGGGCATACTGGCACAGAACCTGCGTGAAGATGAAGCCTGCCCGGTATGCGGTTCACTGCACCACCCAAAGAAAGCAGTGCTTCATGAAAATGCGCCGACACAGCAGCAGTTAAAAAGTCAAAAAGACGATTATGACAAAAAGACGAAAATACGTTCTGAACTCAGTTCAGAGGCAGGACTTGCAAAAGGACGGGTACAGAGCGCATATAAAGAAATGCTTGCGCAGTATGCGGCATTGATAAGTGATACACATCCAACGATCGTTGCCGGGGTACAAGATATGTCAAATGTATCAGATTTATCGCATTTATCAGATTCGGAAGAAGCATCACAGGAACAGATGATTGACGTGATAAAGCAGGTGAGTTACCGGACACAGCAGGCAGCAGAAGCACTGGCAGATGAGAAGCAGCAGCTGATGGTGCAGAAAGCCAGACTGGAAGCCGATGTCGCATTAGAGCAGAAGATTTCCGGGCAGTTACCGGAGTGCGAAAAGCGCCAGAAAGAACTGGAAGAAGAGGTGGCAGAGCGTACCAGCCGTATTTCTGTATTAAAAGACAG
>ENA-OQHF01000172-OQHF01000172.1-human-gut-metagenome-genome-assembly--contig:-NODE-172-length-40788-cov-3.311552_pt1 | contig 40788 bp, 38 predicted proteins | sample MGYA00242559_ERZ504709 | MGnify/ENA primary metagenome ERZ504709 (study PRJEB26092, sample SAMD00036203) | human gut metagenome | host: Homo sapiens | study: EMG produced TPA metagenomics assembly of... | reverse complement strand
GGAAAGACCAAATTCGTATGCGGGATGGTCCTGAGTTTGATGGGCACCAAGTGGACTTCGACGAAATGCTGAAACGCATGGTGCCTTCAAGAGCATCGAACGCGAGAGATGCACAAACTGGAAGAACCTCAGACCTGCCAAGCCACCCATGAGAACGTGCAGGAAGCGGACGAGAAAAGCCGCAATGCCGCCTGGCGCCAAGAACTACGCAAGTCCATGAAAGCCAAAGAGCGTACCGCCATTCCACGTGTAGAGATGAACGAACTCGATGCGGAATATCGTTCGCACAGCCGCAAGGAGGAAGTCAATCAAGGCTTGACGGAAGAGCAGGCACTGACCGAAGCCAAGCGTTGCCTGGACTGTGCTAATCCGGGCTGCACGGAAGGCTGTCCCGTAGGTATCGACATCCCCCGCTTCATCAAGAACATTGAGCGCGGAGAATTCCTCGAAGCGGCCAAGACACTGAAAGAAACCAGTGCACTGCCTGCCGTCTGCGGTCGCGTCTGTCCGCAGGAAAAGCAGTGTGAATCCAAATGTATACACCTGAAGATGAACGAGAAGCCGGTAGCTATCGGTTATCTGGAACGGACTTGCCTGCCCGATTGCACGTAACGGGAAGGAGCAGGGCAGCGATCTCCGTACCGGAAATCAAGGAAAAGAACGGCATCAAAGTTGCCGTCATCGGTTCGGGTCCCGCCGGTCTGTCGTTTGCCGGAGATATGGCAAAGTATGGCTATGACGTTACCGTTTTCGAAGCACTGCATGAGATTGGCGGTGTATTGAAATACGGCATTCCGGAGTTCCGCCTGCCCAACAAAGTGGTGGATGTGGAGATTGACAACCTTGCCAAAATGGGAGTGGAATTCGTCAAGGACTGCATTATCGGTAAGACGCTCAGCGTGGAACAACTGGAAGAGGAAGGATTCAAGGGCATATTCGTAGCTTCCGGAGCAGGACTGCCCAACTTTATGAATATCCCCGGCGAGAACTCCATCAATATCCTCTCGTCCAATGAATACCTGACCCGTGTAAATCTGATGGATGCCGCCAGTGAAGACTCCGATACTCCGGTTCCTTTCGGCAAATGCGTAGCCGTGATAGGTGGTGGAAATACAGCTATGGACTCCGTACGTACCGCACGCCGTCTCGGTGCAGAGCGTGCCATGATTATCTACCGTCGTTCGGAAGAAGAAATGCCGGCACGTATCGAGGAGGTGAAACATGCCAAGGAAGAAGGTGTAGAATTCCTGACCCTCCAACACCCAATCGATACATTGCCGACGAACAAGGAAAACGTAAAACAAGTGGTGCTTCAGAAAATGGAATTGGGATGAACCGGATGCCAGCGGACGCCGCAGTCCCGTACCCATCCCAGGCAGCCACAGAAACCATCGACATCGACCTTGCCATCGTCAGCGTAGGTGTATCTCCCAACCCGATTGTCCCAAGCTCCATCAAGGGATTGGAATTAGGCCGGAAGGGGAACGATTGCCGTCAATGATAACATGCAGTCGTCCATCCCGACCATCTTTGCCGGAGGCGACATTGTCCGCGGAGGTGCCACCGTAATACCTTGCCATGGGAGACGGACGAAAGGCAGCAGCAGCGATGAATGAGCAGCTAAAAAAATAAGAATCTGTCATGAAAGGTTGGAGACATACGAACTCCACCTTTTTTATTCTACTACAACCTCTCCCTCTACTTTCCCCTTCTAGCATACAATTTAAATATTTCAAGAATATGAAACGTATTTATCTATCCCTCCTTCCCTGTCTGGCTTCCCTATTGCAGCGCCCAAGAGCCCTAAACGGGGATTCCCTTGCCTCAGACTTTCGGTATCTGGTAAAAGAACTGGCAGCAACCCATCCCGACCCTTACAGCGGCTTCGGAGGAAAAGTATTCTTCTACGAACAAGCTTTCCATCTGGAGAACGAGTTACGCCGGACTCCCGGTACGAAACAGACCTTTTTTGACAAGGTAAGCATTTTCCTATCCAATCTGCAAGACGGACATACCTACCTTTTACCTCCCACAGCCAATCAACAAGCAAATCAGCGTTACCTGGCACTGGAAGTACGCACCATCCCCGACGGCATTATACTTCAAGGAATCCCTGAAACGTACAAAGACTTGTTAGGTAGCCGTATCACAACCATCAACGGAGATTCTTTAGAAGAGGTACTGGCCCGCACTGCCGCTATCCAAGCCAGTGAAAACCTATATGACCGTTATGCCAATCTATGCAGGTCCATGCCTACGGAACATTTCTTGAGACAGCTTTTCCCTGAAATGAAAGACAACCTTCACCTCTCACTTCTTACTCCCGACGGCAAATCAAGAGGATTAACCCTTCCCTTATTGTCAAGGCAGGAAGTGCAAAACACACCCATGCAACACAATAACAGTTGGAAAGCTTATACAGACAAACAACTGGCCTATCAGTTCATAGACAACGACAAGCAAATAATGCTCATCAATATCAACAGTATCATGGCACGGGATAAATTTTGAGTATATGCAAAAACAAGGGCTGAAAGATTTATACCGGCAAATAGGATTCTATTATCGGGATATCCTGAAACAAGAGATGCCCGCCGATACCCTGCTAGCCATTCGGCAACTCCCGTCCCTTTCCGAAGTTTTCGCCCATATGCTGAAAGAGATGAAGAAGGAAGCCTCCTCCACCCTCATCATAGATTTGCGCAACAATAGCGGTGGCTGGACTCCAATTGTCCTACCCACACTTTACCAACTGTTCGGCGACCACTTCCTGCAAACGGATATGGATATAGAATTCTATCGTATCATCTCTCCCCTCTACATGCAAAAAACTACAGACAAACTTACAGGATTTCAACCAAGCATACGGAACAGACTATGCCTACGGTGACTACACTTTTAGTACGGACGAAGCAGACACCACAAACATAGAACAGCGACGGACCGACTTCATCAAGAACTGTATATCCAGTGTGCCGGAAGAACTGAGAAAGCAACAAGGAAAGGCGCTCTATACTCCGGAACACATTTACGTCATTACCAACGAACGTACCTTCAGTGCAGCTTTCCACTACACTTTCTATCTGTGGAAAATGGGTGCTACCCTTGTAGGAATACCCAGCGGACAAGCCCCCAATACCTACATGGAACAAACCTTATTCCGGCTACCCTATACCGGTATGCAAGGCTCTATCTCCAACTCCATACAAATATGCTTTCCGGGCAAAGACCGGTGTGCCCACACACTTTATCCAGACTTGATGCCCACCTATCAGGATTACCAAAGATATAATTTCGATGTCCAAACTGAGATTCTGTATTTACTCGACAAGATTAAATCGGCTCCTCATTCTCATACGAACCCTGCGGAGAAGAATCAGAAGTAAAACAAAGCCCCGTTTACAAATAAATTGCAAACAGGGCTTTATTTCCATATTTCAATATGGAGACTACTTCACCACCTTGTTCGTTGCCGGGTCGGGAAAATCACCGTCGGCTTGAACGACTTGGCTTCTTCAAAGTCCATCAGCGCGTAGGACATGATAATAACGATGTCATCAGGTTGCACCTTGCGGGCTGCCGCACCGTTCAGGCAAATTTTGCCAGAGCCACGCTCGCCTTTAATAATGTAGGTTTCAAAACGTTCACCGTTATTATTATCGTACGACGAACGATTGCCATATGAGCGTTGCTGGCGATAACCACCTTCACCCTGCTGACCACCGTTAAAACGCGGACGATACGGACGTTGTTCTCCACCGTCACCATTATTATTGTAACGAGAGTTGTAAGAACGCTGAGAACGCTCACCTCCTTCATTATTCGAAGCAAAGCGCGGACGACGTCCATAATTATTACCTCCCTCGTTGCGGTTGTATCTGTTATAACCTTCTCTATTGTAAGACTTGTAACCATCGCGGCCAGACTGAGTGTTTTCACCATCTTTGTCTGTTTTCTCTTTCTGCCATAATTGTTGTTTTCTGTTTATAAATTAATAAATGCACCCTTCTCGGGCTAGACTTTGTTATATTACATTCCTGTATAATTGTGCGGAGTTATCGCACGCAATTCTTTCTTAATATCTTCACTGACATTCAGTGTTTCAATAAAATCTTTAATAGAAGCTTCGTTGATAGCCTGATTTGTACGAGTCAGCGCTTTCAATGCTTCATAAGGATGTGGATATGCCTCACGGCGGAGAATAGTCTGAATAGCTTCTGCCACCACACTCCAACAGTTATCCAAGTCCTCATAAATCTTATGCTCGTTCAACAGCAATTTACCGAGTCCTTTCAATGAGCTCTGGATAGCAATCACTGTATGTCCGAACGGAACACCGATGTTACGCAAAACCGTAGAGTCTGTCAAGTCACGCTGCAAACGTGATACAGGGAGTTTAGACGACAAATGTTCCAATACAGCATTTGCCATACCCAAGTTACCCTCTGCATTTTCAAAATCGATAGGATTTACCTTATGAGGCATCGCACTTGAACCAACTTCTCCCGCTTTGATTTTCTGTTTAAAGTATTCCATAGAAATATACTGCCAGAAATCACGATTCATATCAATCATAATCGTATTGATACGTTTCATAGCATCAAATATGGCGCCAAGATTATCGTAATTAGAAATCTGAGTAGTATATTCTTCACGCTCCAGACCGAGCTTTTCTGCAACGAACTTATTTCCGAACGCTTTCCAGTCAAACTCCGGATATGCTACATGATGAGCATTATAATTACCAGTTGCACCACCAAACTTAGCAGTAATAGGACATGCTTTCAGAACAGCCAACTGACGGTTCAAACGGTAAGCAAATACCATAATTTCTTTACCCAGACGAGTTGGAGATGCCGGTTGGCCGTGTGTTTTAGCCAACATCGGAATATCTTTCCATTCTTCCGCATACGCTGTCAGCTGATCAATCAGCTTCTGAATCTGCGGATAATAAACATCATTCAATGCATCTTTGATAGACAAAGGCACAGAAGTATTATTAATATCCTGAGAAGTCAGACCGAAGTGAATAAATTCCTTATAAGATTCCAGACCTCCCAATTTATCAAACTGTTCCTTGATGAAATACTCAACAGCCTTTACATCATGGTTTGTAACACTTTCAATCTCTTTAATGCGCTGAGCGTCTGCTTCTGAGAAGTTACGATAAATATCACGCAATGATTCGAAACGTGCTGAATCGAAACTTTTCAGCTGCGGCAACGGCAATTCACACAAAGTTATAAAATATTCGATTTCAACCTGCACACGATATTTTATCAGTGCAAACTCTGAAAAATAAGCAGCCAAAGCACCGGCTTTGCTTCTGTATCGACCGTCAATAGGTGATATAGCTGTGAGTAAATCAAGCTCCATCATGTTTCACAAATACTTTTTGAGTCTATATAATGATCATTATTGAGAGTGCAAAGGTAATGTTTTTTCCCGAGTTGAAGGGGGTAACATTGAAAACTTTAGTATTTATTTTACAATTATTTCCGTTTTAAGAGCCCACATCCACACAAAAGTAACCGAAGTATGTTATATCTTGCAAATTATCGGAACAATGAAAGGCAAAATCATGTAATTTTGCACCCGCAAATAAAATAAACAACAAACATTATGGAATTACCTAAAGACCCGATGATGCTATTTAGCTTCATCAACATGAAACTTCGGGATTTCTATCCTTCTCTGGATGCGCTTTGCCAAGACATGCAAGTCAGCAAAGAAGAAATCGTAAACAAACTAAAAGCTGTAGGATTTGAATACAATCCTGAACAAAACAAATTCTGGTGATCATTCATTTTGAACAATCACCAGAATTTTTGTTTTTATTCGTTCAAGCAACACCATATGCTTTAACTGTCATGATATATCTTCATTAGTCCGAGAGCTAATCTCCCTTTACAAAAGAAACTACCTAAGCCACGCAAGGCAACACCCAAATAGACTTTTTATAAACTTCCGACTGGCAACACATCAACGATGTAACCAAAGTTCCGGATTCAATTTTTCAGTTTCTTTGCGAAGCTGGAAATGAAGAACCGTATTGCCGTCTTTATCGGTATTTACCTGACCAATAATATCGCGTGCCTTCAATACACTGCCTTTTTTCACCAGTACCGACGACAAGTTACAATATACTGAGATATAGCTACCATGACGGACGAGCACATTCGACAATCCGTTATATTGAAATACAGCCGAAACTTCTCCATCGAATATAGCACGAGCCTGTGCGCCATCTTTGCCTTTTATATCAATACCTTTATTGTCCAGACGTACGTTTCGCAGGCCTTTGACCTGATACTGCCCAAAATGCCCTACTATCACATAAGGTCCGGTAATAGGAATCGGAAGCCGACCTTTATTTTGCGTAAAGACACCCGACAAGCGACGATCTTCTGAATCCACTTTATACTCTCCCATTTTCGACGGAGTAGTTTTAGACTTAGCACCTTCTTTACTTTCTCCGGTAGCCACAGCCTTTTCCTTAACCGTTCCAGCTTTCTTCTCAGCCTTACGTCGTGCTTCTTCTTCAGCTCTTTTACGCGCGTTTTCTATTTCTATTTCAATCAGGCGATCAATCTGTGCATTCAACCGATCTGCAGAACGACGCTTCTTCGAAATTTCAGACTGAATGCTCCGCTGTTTCTTTTGCAGAGAAGTAAGCAACGTTTTACGTTCCTTTTCCTGTTCTTCCAGCTTCAACCTTTCAGCTTCTCCCTGTTTCAGCATCTCTTCCTTCGCCTTTCTGCTAGCCAACAGCGTTTGTTGTTTTTCTGAAACCTGTTTCTGCTTCCTTTCCACTTGCAGTCCTTGCAAACGCTGATAATCAGCATATTCACGAACATACCTCAACCGACGGTACATCTGGCTTAAATTATCAGCAGAAAAAATAAACATCAGCTTCTCTTGTATCGACTTATTCTGATACATATACTTCACCGACCGTTCGTACTTTTTCTTCTTATCAGCCAGCTCTCGCTGCAAAGCTTTCAGTTCCACCTGTAAACGACTGACTTCTGTCTGTATAATCTTTACATCCTGCTCGATTGTTTCAATATATTTCTTGCGTTCATTAATCTGCCCCGACAATAAAGCTAAATTATCCAACTGACTTTTTACATCCTTCTTAGTCGACTGCAATAGGGTTTCCGATGCAGAAATCTGTTTCTGCAACTCCGCATGCTGTTTTTCCAATTCTCGGATCTTACGCGTGCTTTGTGTAAATCCTTGTACACAGAGCAGGCAGACCATCAACAACACAAGTAATCGTTTCATTGCTTAAACAAAGTCTTTAGCAGTTCCTGCAATTCAATTTGTTGATAACGGGATGAAAGTTCAGTCTTTCCTTCCCAGTCTCCACCGACCGACAGGCGTGAAAATTTCATATCAAGTGAAAGAGTTTTTCCTGTTCCTTCTACAGCAAGCAACATATGACTAGGAAACAAACGATTGTCCAACGTTGTAAAATCATCATATTTCCAATTCAATGCATAAGGCGTATTCGATACTCCTATGCGACTTTCCTCCAGTAATCCACGATCGGCAGAAGTACGGAAACGATAAGATAGTCCCTTGGAAGGTTTCGCTTCCAGCAGGGCATAGCCATTTTCCAACGAAATACGGAAAGATTTCGCATCAGATACATCCAGCTGCACTTTTCCCGGTAAAAACAACTCATTCAAGAACAGCGATTGCAGAATATTAAAACTCAAGTCCGTATTCGCCAGGCGACTAAGTTCTTCGAACGAAACGTTAACATACCGTTTATTCAGCCGGTCGACAGCCAGCAATCCACCAGGAGTAATTTCCAGACGTGCAACTTCAATACCCAATAACGGAGCTACAAGCAATTGTATAGACTCTCCGCGTTTCAGACGAAGCGTAGCACTTACCTTTGCATCTTTCTGCCCCTCCATATTCAAAGTCAGTGCAACCTTTCCACTAACCGTCTTCCACGAAGGCGAAAGTTCGATCACTTTTTCCATATATGCCTCACCGGTCAGTCCACCAATCATGGGAGTCTTTTCCAGCTTTCGGGTAGACGAACACGAAGCTACCAGCACAAGGGCAACCAGTACATATAAATATCTTACAACCAATTTTATCATTCTGCACTATATTTCTTTTGAGCTATTTTTTGCTTCAAACGTTTCTTTTCCTTTTCCGTTGGAGGAGTAGACCCATCTTCAGGAGTTTCATCCATTGCGTCTGCTTTTTTCCAATACTCCAACGCTTTACCTTTCTCTCCCGACATATAATAAATATCACCGGCATGCTCTACTATCGTGCGGCTCTTATCTCCTTTATTACGTAAAGCTTGTTCAATATAAATACGCGCTTCAGTATATCTTCCTTTTTCGAACAGAATCCACGCATAAGTATCAAGATAAGTTTCATTATTCGGTTCAGCCTTTACCGTGCGATAACTCATTTCTTCTGCTTTATCCAAATTCTTACGTTCAACAGAAAGGAAATAAGCATAATTGTTCAGTGTCGCAATATTATCCGGATTGTACACCAAAGAAGAATCATAGGCTGCATAAGCTTCCGCATGCATTTCCTTGGAATGATACAAATCACCCAATATGGCGTAGAAGTCGGACGCAATACCTTTATCGCTCTTTTCGTTTATCTGTTTTACCCCTCGTGTAAAGACATCCAGAGCCTCATCATCCTCTCCTTTCTGATGATGGGCGATACCCAGATAATAATAGAACTCAAGCGACTCCGGATTATACTCCAATGCAGGCTTTGCTATCTGTATCACTTCATCCAGATTGTTATCACGTATAGCATAACTCAGCAACTGAAGACGTGCAGGTTTATTTTCCGGATCAAGTTTTAATATTTGATGCAATACCGGAACGGCCTCTTTCTCCATCTTTTTTGTCAGCAAATACTGTGCACACAACATTGCCAGATCGGCATTTTGCTGCGGCCGCTTCAGTATATTCTGAAACAAAGAAACAATCTGCGTACTGTCCTTCGTTCCTTGTTCCGACTGAAGAATCAGCTGACGCATAATTTCCATTTTCGTATCCGACAGCACATTATCATTCAACAGAATTGTATCAAGCTGCATCCGATACAAACTATCCTGTCCGGTCTTCTGATAATAAGAAGCCATCGATACCAAAGCAGGAGAATACCCTGGTTCTTCTTTCAATATACGTTGATAAATACCCAAAGCTTCCTGAGGCTTGTCATTATTCAAATACACATCCCCCAAAATAGTCTGATAGCGCATATCATAAGGATATTCTTTCGACAAGCTTTCTATTTCCGTAAATGCTTTTTCCTGATCACCCAACAGCAGATACATACGGAATTTTTCCATACTGATTTGTTCTGACTTTCCATCCAGTTCCTCCAAACGATTCAGTGTATTAATGACCTGCTGATAGCTTTTGGTCTGATTATACAGGTCAATCAAAGACATCAGCGGTTCCAGGCGAGAAGGAAACTGGTCTGCCATATTTTCATAAACTGTTATCGCTCTAGGTACGTTACGCTTCCGCTCGTAATAAGAAGCTAACGTTTGCTTATACCAAAAATTGGACTCATCCGAACTGACAGCCTGCTTCAAAGCCTGTTCACCTTTTTCTTCTTGCCCCAAATACATATAAAATTGGGCTATTTCATACAGAGCAGCCCCCGAAGTCGGATAAATATCAAGGCAGTGCTGATAAAGTTCATAAGCCGCATCGTATTCTCCTTTTTGCTTCATGCGTACAGCTTCCAGAAAATAATAATCAAATTTTCTGCGCTGTTCAGGAGTAAGCGGATCTTTTACAAATTCGGCCTGCTGGCTTTTTGTTTTTTGCCTGCTTGCCCGAAGTACCACAAGCGGCTAATCCTACCGCCATACAGAGTGATATGATATATATAATTTTTTCGCATATCAATGACTATTAAAAATAAAGGAATCGCACATCATTCTATTTGACTCCTGTATGCCCAAATCCTCCAGCACCACGTTCTGTATCTTCCAGCACTTCCACTTCCTGCCATTCAGCCTGTTCATAGCGGGCAATTACCATCTGTGCAATGCGCTCCCCGTCTTCTATTATAAAGTCTTCAGCAGAAAGATTGATCACGATTACACCTATTTCTCCACGATAATCAGCATCAATCGTACCCGGAGTATTCAGTAAAGTAATACCCTTTTTTCAAGGCAAGTCCGCTCCTCGGACGTATTTGTGCTTCAAAACCTTCAGGAAGAGAGATATACAGTCCAGTAGGGACAAGACAACGTTGCAAAGGTTTCAATACAATAGGATTATCCAAATTGGCGCGCAAATCCATTCCGGCCGAACTACTTGTTGCATACTGAGGTAACGAATGCTTTGATTTATTTATAATCTGTACTTTCATTGTTTTATCATTTAATTTTGCGAAGTTAAACATTTCAGAGGACTTACAGTTTATGTTTATCAATTTTTTATTATATTTCAGAATAGCAGGAAACAAATAACTATAAAGCCTGTAAAAAAGCAAGAGATTTACACAAAACCATTTCAAAGCTAAAAACAAAAAAACTTACGCATCTGTTTGTATTTATTTTTTCTTTAAGTTTGCAAAAACTATCACAATCGGTTATGAACTGGAAACAACTCATATCAAACAAACGCTTTGGACTGGAGGCACTGCACGAAATAAGAAAGAAGATAGAACCGAATTTCAGCGAGATTACGATCGCCTTATCTTCTCTGCTCCTTTCCGACGACTGCAAAACAAGACTCAGGTATTTCCCCTTCCAGGGAGTATCTTTGTACACAATCGTCTGACACACAGCCTGGAGGTTTCTTGTGTAGGGAGATCGCTTGGAAACGATATAGCAGCCAGCTTATTACAAAAGCATCCGGAATTATCCGATTCTCACTTATCAGAAATAGGAGCAATCGTTTCGGCAGCCTGCCTTGCACACGACTTAGGAAACCCACCTTTCGGTCATTCGGGTGAAAAAGCTATCGGCACATATTTTTCAGAAGGGAAAGGACTTGCCCTCAAACCCCTGCTTTCGGAGGCTGAGTGGGAGGATCTCACCCATTTCGAAGGCAATGCAAATGCATTCCGTCTGCTAACTCATCAATTCGAAGGAAGGCGTCCGGGAGGTTTTGTCATGACATATTCTACTCTTGCTTCTATTGTAAAATATCCGTTTTCATCACGACTTGCCGGCAAAAAGCAAAAATTTGGCTTCTTCCTGAGCGAAGAAGAAGACTACAAGCGCATTGCCGAAGAGTTAGGTATCATCAAATTAAGTAAAGATGGTGAGCCCATACGCTATGCACGCCATCCGCTTGTTTATCTGGTAGAAGCAGCAGACGATATTTGTTATCAGATGATGGATATTGAAGATGCGCATAAGCTAAAGATTCTGACTACTCAGGAAACAAAAGAACTATACCTGCAGTTTTTCACAGAATCCAGATTGAAACGAATCAATGAGATATGCAAACTGGTGGCCGACACAAACGAACAAATAGCCTACTTGCGTACATCTGCCATCGGAGTACTGATAAAGGCATGCACACAGGTCTTTGTAGACAATGAAGAAGATATACTGAATGGTACATTCGAGGGACCCCTCATCAAGCATATGGACAAACCCATAAGACAAGCATATGAGAATTGTTCAAAAACAGCTTTTGCCAAAATCTATTGCTCAAAAGATGTACTGGACATTGAGCTGGCAGGTTATCAGGTTATCACAACCCTGATAGACTTGATGATAGAAGCAGTACGCTACCCAGACAAAGCTTATTCGAAGCTACTCATCAACCGTGTATCCAAGCAATATGAAGTACATGCTCCTACATTATATGGAAAAATTCAGGCAGTACTTGATTACATTTCTGGAATGACCGATGTTTATGCCCTCGATCTTTACAGAAAAATCAACGGAAACAGTTTACCGGCTGTTTAATTTCACACAGATCAGAAGCAGAAAAACAAAGCCAGTGACAACTGCTCCCGACCAGAAGGGACAAGCAGATATCACTGGCTTTATTTATTTAGCATTCAGAATTATCAGTTTTTTGACAATATCGGATTAGCTCCAGAAGTAAGCTGAAGAGTCTCAGGGTGCTCCTTAATATACGATTCAATATGACGTATACGTTTTTCTTCCAGAATTTCATCTACAGCTATCAGAATACCGGTTTCTTCTACATCTCCAAAACCATCGTTAATAGCTGTACCAAACATACGCATCGTAGGTGACAGACTCATATACGCATTAACCAAAGGAGGTATATTATAACCTAACTTACGGACTTCTGTATTCAAGACTTTATAATCCTCCTTAAATGTATCATAACAGAACAGCTTTTCCAGAATAGCTGGGTCGGTTTCTATCTCCAACGGTACCATTGGGGTTATCAAGCCATCCTTATCCGAAAAATGCTTCTTCAGGAAGAAGAGAATCATATCGCGGCCGAAACGATTATAACTTGGATACATAGTCATTTTACCGAAGAAATATTTTACATTCGATTTTATGACGGTCAACGCACCCAAACCATCCCAAAGATTATCAAGCGCAAACAAACCCTTTGAGCCGGCACGAGTGGACTGATACTCCAAAGTTACAAACGAACGTCCTAGCTCCACGGTAGTAGGAAGATATTCCTTCAAGAACTTTTCCGAGAAATTGAACATATGTGCTGTTGCCAGGACAGGCTTGCCATGTTTGTCAAATTCCACCTCATCGCCCAATATATAACGATAACCTCCAAGAATTTCTTCCGCATCCGGATTCCAGACTACCAACTGCTGATATGGATTTTCCATCAAGTCATATTCATCCAAATCCAGCGGCTGTCCAGTTCCTCCTCCGGCAGCACGAAAAGCTATTTCACGCAAACGGCCAATCTCCTTCAGTACATTGGGAGCATTTTTCCAGTTCACGATATAAATTTCGTTATGGCTTTTATTTGTCGATCTCAAACGTCTTTCGGCGGTAAGTTCCGACTTTAATAACTCTCTGTCAATCGGTGCAATAATATCTTCCATATATGTAGTTAAAATCTTCCTAAATTACAGCTTATATACCAACTCTCTGACATACTCTGCCCATTCGGCCGGAGATTTAGATTTATCAAACGTATGCCATGGTATAGGCTTTCCTATTGTTACACGGAATGTTTTATGACGGTTCTTAAACATTTCATCTGCCAGATAAAGCATGGCTATATTGAATTTTATTCCAAAAAACTTACAAGCATTGGCCAGATTATAAAAGAAATTGGAATTTCGGCCTTCAAAATGTATAGGAACCACGTAACGACGTGTTTCAATGCTTTTAGTTATAAATGTTTTCTTCCATGCCAGATCTTTTATCACTCCATGCTGACGCCGGGAACATATTCCCGCAGGAAACATGATTATATGGCTGTCCGAACGAAATCCTTCCTCTACCATTTTCGGAAAGTCGCGCGACTGCGAACCGGTTTTATTTATCGGAATACAGAGAGGAGCCAGTCCATGCAGATTCATAAGCAAATCATTCACCAGATATTTGATACGTCCGTTATAATGCGTTCCCAGCAAATATCCTAATGCAACTCCATCCTGTCCTCCCAGCGGATGATTTGATACAAAGGTACACAATCCATCTTCAGGCAAATTTTCCAGACCATGTACATCCAGCTTCGCATCCAGAAAATCCATACATGCAGCCAGAAAATCAACTCCGCTCTTGTCTGTCACACTTTTCAGAAATGTATTTATCTCTTCCTGATGTACGATATGCTTCAGATAAGATACGAAAAAACGAGGAATCCGTTTGGCTTTTCTTCCTGCCTTATCCCTTAATATTTTATCAATATCTATTAAAAAAATCGAATCACTAGCCATTCTTCATTTACACATTTCTCTGCAAAAGTAATCTATCTTTTGAAAAGTTGCTCATCTATACTGGAAAAATGTAACATTGAAAGAAGAAAAAAAGAGTATAATGAATTAAAATGTAACAGAATTGCACAAAGCCACATTCTCATGTGCATATTTTAAGACTATCTTATAAAGATAGATCTGACAGAAGCAGTAAATAGCATAAGAACAACACCTTAGCGTCTTCGTGAAAAATTGTACATATTTCAAATTTATTTGTACGATTTTTCATAAAAAATTCAGCAAGTTTTTCCTAAAAGATGCTGATGTTTTTCTAAAACATGATGACATTCTCACAACACCTCTCAGACCTGTTGATAACTTCCTCAAATATTTTCACAAAACTATACCTGCTAATTGTTGAGAAATATGTAATTTTACCCCCTCAATATATATAAGGTGTAAAACCTATTAAAGTGGCAACATGATAATGAACGAATCAGAACAAACATATCATATACCGGTACTGCTGAATGAAAGTATCGACGGCATGAATTTACACCCTGCCGGAATATATGCAGACATGACTTTCGGAGGCGGAGGACACTCGAAAGAGATTCTGCGCAGAATGGATAAAAACAGCCACCTGTATAGTTTCGACCAGGATGAAGATGCCGAAAAAAATATTGTCGATGACTCCCGATTTACGTTTGTGCGAAGCAATTTCCGATACTTACACAACTTCTTGCGCTATTATGGTGTAGAGGAAGCAGATGCCATTCTTGCCGATCTGGGAGTATCATCACACCATTTTGATGATTCTGAACGCGGCTTTTCGTTCCGCTTCGACGGCAAACTGGACATGCGAATGAACAAACGCGCCGGAATGACTGCGGCAGACATCGTAAACAACTATGAGGAGGAACGACTGGCGAATGTGTTCTACCTGTACGGAGAGCTGAAAAACAGCCGTAAGCTGGCTTCGGTACTAGTAAAGGCACGTGCACAAAAGCAAATCGTAACTATAGGCGACTTTCTGGAAATTATAAAACCGTTGTTTGGCAAGGAACGGGAAAAGAAAGAACTGGCAAAAGTATTTCAAGCCCTGCGCATAGAGGTGAACCAAGAAATGGAGGCTTTGAAAGAAATGCTTTATGCCGCAACTGAAGCTTTAAAACCGGGAGGCCGACTTGTTATCATTACCTACCATTCGCTGGAAGACCGCATCGTAAAGAACCTGATCAAGACAGCAATGTAGAGGGTAAGGTGGAACAAGATTTTTTCGGTAATGTGCAAACACCTTTCCGGGCAGTAAACAATAAAGTTATTGTCCCTAGCGATGAAGAAATAGCACGTAACCCTCGCTCACGAAGTGCAAAATTACGAATAGCAGAAAAGAAATAGTAAAAATCATGGAACAGCAAAATACAACATCACAACAAGAAAGCGATTCACACATCACACTGAAGAGTATTCTGGGAGGAGATATTCTGGCCCACAGTTTTCTGAAGCGACAGGCGAATTTGCTCATTCTGATTGTTCTCCTTACCATCCTGTATATCGACAACCGCTATTCAAGCCAGCAGGAGCTGATTGAAATCGACCGGCTGAAAAAGGAACTGACAGACATCAAGTATGATGCGCTGACTATTTCTTCTGAACTTACAGAACGAAGCCGTCAGTCACGCATCGAAGAATATATTGCAACCGAGGGAACTCCGCTGCAAACAGCGGCAACACCTCCATATCTGATTAAAAAAGAGGATTGATACAATGATACCCGGACTGAAAAATATCATGCTGCGCTACACGTTTATTGTAGTGATTATGCTTGTGTTGGCTATATTGATTATAGTCAAGGCGGGATTCATCATGTTTGCCGAACGGCAATACTGGAAGGATGTAGCCGACCGTTTTGTAAAAGAAAACGTAATAGTTCCTCCAACACGAGGAAATATTATTTCTTCTGATGGCAAACTGATGGCAAGCAGTCTGCCTGAATACCGCATCTACATGGACTTTCGCGCTGGCGGAACGGAAAAAGACACTATGCTGATGAACCATCTGGCAGAAATCAGCCAAGGACTGCACGAAATTTTTCCGGACAAGAGCGCACAGGAATTTCGCAAACATTTGCTGAAAGGACGCCGTTCGAAAAGCCGTCACTTCCTGGTTTATCCGAAACGTATTTCCTATATCGAATATAAAGAAGTGAAAAGACTGCCTGTATTCGAGTTAAGCCCGAACAAAGGTGGACTGCATGTTGAAAAGTTCAACCAACGTAAAAAAACCCGTTCGGTTCACTCGCCATGCGTACATTGGGGGATATGTATCCCGACATAGCACAAGGAGCTAAGAACGGACTGGAACTGACATACGACTCTATTCTGAAAGGACAAAACGGTATTACTCATCGACAGAAAGTCATGAACAAATACCTGAACATTATCGATAAACCCGCCGTTGACGGATGTGATATTATCACAACCATCGATGTCGATATGCAAGATATCGCAGAGAAAGCATTGGTAGACCAATTGAAGAACCTGAAGCCATATCAGGTGTAGCAGTTCTGATGGAGGTAAAAACCGGTGAGGTAAAGGCCAACGTAAACATGACCAGAGGAAACGATGGAAATTATTATGAAATGCGAAATGCAGCAGTCAGCAACTTGATGGAACCAGGATCTACTTTCAAAACGGCATCTATCATGGTGGCGATGGAGGATAAATATATCACTCCAGATTATGAAGTAGATACCGGAAACGGCCAAGTTAACATGTATGGCAGCTGGATGAAGGACTGGAACTGGTATAAAGGCGGATACGGTAAAATAGATGTAACAAAAATTTTGGAGGTTTCATCGAGTGTAGGAGTATCTACCATCATAGACAAGTTCTATAAAAATAATCCTCAAAAGTTTGTCGACGGTCTGAAACGTATGAGCATCGATACACCGCTAAATCTGGGATTCGTGGGAGAAGCTAGTCCCCGCATACTCGGACCGAAAGAGCGTTATTTTGCAAAAACGACTCTTCCGTGGATGAGTATCGGTTATGAAACAATGATTCCTCCCATCTACATTCTGAATTTCTATAATGCTATAGCCAATGATGGTGTAATGGTGAAACCTAAATTCGTAAAAGCGATAGCCAAAGACGGAGATATACTAGAAGAAATTCCGACAGAGATTGTTAATCCTAAAATTTGTTCGGATACGACACTTACCATGATTCGCACCATTTTGCGGAAAGTGGTTTCGGAAGGGCTTGCCAAGCCGGCAGGAAGCAAGCAATTCAGCGTATCTGGAAAGACAGGAACAGCCCAAATCTCTCAAGGTAAGGCAGGTTATAAATCCGGAGGTGTAAGTTATCTGGTTAGTTTCTGTGGCTATTTCCCCTCAGAAGCTCCCAAATATAGCTGCATTGTTTCAATACAAATTCCTCACGGACCAGCTTCCGGAGGATTGCAGGCAGGAAGTGTGTTCAGCCGTATTGCCGAACGTATTTATGCCAAACACCTGTTCCGCGATCTGGCTCATGCCAAAGATTCAACGGCAGTCCTTATTCCGGGCGTAAAAAATGGAGATATAAATGAATCGGCATATGTACTGCGTGCACTGAACGTACCAGGAAACAGCAGTTCCATCCCCTATTCTGCCCAGCCACTTTGGGGAAAAGCTTCGTGCACAGACAGCTATGCAGATTTAAAGACTACCAAAATGAATAAAAAGCTAGTTCCCAATGTACTGAATATGGGCGCAAAAGATGCTGTTTATCTGCTGGAAAGTTACGGACTGAAAGTACGTATCACAGGTATAGGCAAAGTAAGAGCTCAAAGTATAGCTGCCGGATCTACTATTCATAGAGGACAAACAATTACATTAACATTAAGGTAACAGAAATAACATAAAAACATGAAACTGGAAAATATCATTGAATCCGTCAACGTCTGCGAAATAAAAGGTAATGTTGACAAAGAAATAGCAGGTATCCAAATGGACTCACGTTTGGTTGAAGCCGGACATTTGTTTGTTGCCGTTAAAGGAACTCAGACAGACGGACACGCTTATATTGAAAAGGCTATTGAAAAAGGAGCCTCTGCAATTGTCTGCGAAACACTTCCTGACACACTGAATGAACATGTAACGTACATAAGAGTAGCTGATACCGAAGATGCAGTAGGCAAACTGGCTACCACTTTTTATGGAGATCCAACTTCCAAACTCGATCTGGTAGGAGTAACCGGAACAAACGGAAAAACTACAATCGCCACCTTATTATATAATATGTTCCGCAAATTCGGATATAAGGTAGGATTATTGTCTACCGTTTGCAATTATATCGACGGTGAAGCAATCCCGACCGACCATACGACTCCCGACCCTATCACATTAAACCGTCTGCTGGGACGTATGGCTGATGAAGGATGTAAATATGCATTCATGGAAGTAAGCTCACACTCTGTCGCACAGAAGCGTATCGGAGGACTGAAGTTTGCTGGAGGTATTTTTACCAACATCACACGCGATCATCTGGACTATCACAAGACATTCGAAAATTACCTGAAAGCTAAAAAGGCATTTTTCGACAATCTTCCCAAGACTGCATTTGCTCTAACCAATGCTGACGACAAGAATGGCAGTGTAATGGTACAGAATACAAAAGCGAAAATTGCGACTTACTCTTTGCGTGCGCTTTGCGAATTCAAGGGAAAGGTTCTGGAAGATGGCTTCGAAGGTATGCTGATGGATATAAACAATCGTGAAGTCAACGTACAGTTCATCGGTCGTTTCAATGCATCGAACTTGCTTGCTGTATATGGAGCGGCATGTTTATTAGGCAAACAGCCTGAAGATGTCCTGCTGATACTGAGCACACTGCGTCCGGTAGCGGGACGTTTCGACGCTTTGCGCTCGAAAAAAGGCTATACAGCAATAGTCGATTATGCACATACTCCAGACGCATTGGTAAATGTACTGAACGCCATACACGAAGTTCTGAAAGGAAGAGGACGAGTGATAACAGTGGTAGGTGCAGGAGGTAACCGGGATAAGGGTAAACGCCCCATCATGGCACAAGAGGCAGCTAAACAAAGCGATCGTGTAATCATCACATCTGACAACCCTCGCTTCGAAGAGCCTCAGGATATCATCAACGATATGCTAGCCGGACTGACAAAAGAAGATATGAACAAAGTTCTTTCCATAGCCGACCGTAAAGAAGCTATACGCACAGCCTGCATGCTGGCACAAGCTGGTGACGTAATTCTCGTAGCAGGAAAAGGACACGAAAATTATCAGGAAATCAAAGGAGTAAAGCATCATTTTGATGACAAAGAAGTGTTAGCAGAGATTTTTGACAACGAATAATACAAGTACAACATGTTATATTACTTATTTAATTATCTGGAGCAGCTTGATTTTCCCGGAGCACGTATGTTCGGATACGTATCGTTCCGTTCGCTTATGGCTATCATTCTGTCTTTGCTGATATCAGCGATATTCGGAGAATATTTTATCAAGTTACTCAAGCGGAAACAAATTACGGAAACGCAGCGTGATGCTTCGATTGACCCGTTTAATGTAAATAAAATCGGAGTTCCTACGATGGGAGGAATTATCATTATCGTCGCCATTCTTATTCCTTGCCTCTTGCTGGGTAAGCTGCACAATATATACATGATATTGATGCTGATAACTACAATATGGCTAGGCAGTCTAGGATTTGCCGACGACTATATCAAGGTCTTCCGCAAAGACAAAGAAGGACTTCACGGAAAGTTTAAGATCATCGGACAGGTAGGACTTGGTCTGATTGTCGGTCTGACGCTTTACCTCAGTCCTAATGTAGTAATCCGCGAAAACGTCGAAATCCAGAAAGACGGACATGTAGTTGATGTGGTACACAAAAGTCAAGACGAAAAATCGACAAAAACTACAATTCCTTTCTTTAAGAACAACAACCTGGATTATGCAGACTTTGTAGGTTTTATGGGAGAAAGTGCACAGTCTGCTGGATGGATTGTTTTTGTACTAGTTACTATTTTTGTAGTAACCGCTGTATCCAACGGAGCAAACTTGAACGACGGTATGGATGGCATGGCCGCAGGAAACTCGGCTATCATCGGAGTTACGCTGGGAATACTGGCTTACGTGTCCAGTCACATAGAGTATGCCAGCTACCTGAACATCATGTACATTCCGGGAAGCGAAGAGCTGGTTATCTTCATATGTGCTTTCATCGGAGCTCTGATAGGTTTTCTCTGGTACAATGCTTTCCCGGCACAAGTATTCATGGGAGATACAGGCAGCTTGACTATTGGAGGTATCATAGCAGTATTTGCTATTATCATTCATAAGGAACTGCTGATTCCTATATTATGCGGTATCTTCCTTGTAGAAAACTTATCGGTTATTCTTCAAGTAAGATATTTCAAGAGTGGCAAGAAGAAAGGACTTAAACGCCGGATCTTCAAGCGTACTCCTATACACGATCACTTCCGTACTACACTATCACAACTTGATCCGAACTGTACGTATCTGATAACATCTCCAAGTAGTGTCTTTCACGAATCGAAAATTACTGTTCGGTTCTGGATTGTCACTATTGTATTAGCAGCAATAACAATTATAACTTTAAAGATAAGATAAGAGATCATGGCAAAAAGAATTGTCATTTTAGGAGCTGGCGAAAGCGGTGCGGGAGCAGCCGTGCTGGCACAGAAACAAGGTTTCGATACATTTGTTTCTGACATGTCTTTAATAAAAGACAAATATAAGAATATGTTAAACGAACGAGGCATTCAGTGGGAGGAAGGGCGTCATACAGAAGAGCTGATCCTGAATGCAGACGAAGTCATCAAGAGTCCGGGAATACCTAACGACGCACCGATGATCTTGAAACTGAAGGAACAAGGCACTCCGATTATTTCAGAAATCGAATTTGCCGGACGATACACCAATGCTAAGATGATTTGTATCACAGGAAGCAACGGAAAAACTACTACTACTTCTCTTATTTATCACATTTTTAAGAAAGCAGGATTAAACGTTGGACTGGCAGGAAATATCGGACAAAGTCTGGCTTATCAAGTTGCAGAATGTAATTATGACTATTATGTTATCGAACTAAGCAGTTTCCAACTGGACAATATGTATAAGTTCCATGCTAATATTGCTGTCCTGATGAATATCACCCCCGACCATCTGGACCGTTACGATTATAAAATGCAGAACTATGTGGATGCCAAGTTCCGTATTATCCAGAACCAGACAGACAATGATGCATTCATTTTCTGGAACGACGACCCAGTCATCCAAAAAGAATTGCATAAATATGGAATACACGGACACTACTATCCGTTTGCCGAAAAGAAAGAAGAAGGACTGGCTGCTTTCGTAGAACAAAATAAAGTCTACTTTACCAAGCCAATTGAATTTAACATGGAACAAGAGGAACTTGCCCTGACAGGTACTCACAACTTGTTCAACTCAATGGCTGCCGGTATTTCAGCCAATATTGCTGGCATCCGAAAAGAATGTATCCGCGAAGCACTGAGTGATTTTAAAGGGGTTGAACACCGTCTGGAAAAAGTAACACGCGTACGTGGAGTAGATTATATCAACGACTCGAAAGCGACTAATGTCAACTCGTGCTGGTATGCACTCAACAGTATGAAAACTAAGACAGTGCTTATCTTAGGAGGCAAAGACAAAGGAAATGACTATAACGAAATAGCCGATCTGGTGAAAGAAAAATGCTCCGGATTAATATTCCTTGGACTCCACAACGAGAAACTACATGACTTCTTTGATGGATTTGGATTGCCTATCGCCGATGTACAAAGCATGAAAGATGCAGTAGATGCCGCATACCGTATGGCGAAAAAAGGAGAAACCGTACTTCTGAGTCCATGCTGCGCTAGCTTCGACTTATTCAAAAGTTATGAAGACCGTGGCGACCAGTTTAAAGAATGTGTGAGAAATTTATAATAAAATTATCCTGACAAAATGGATTTGCTAAAAAACTTATTCAAAGGCGACAAAGTAATATGGATTATTTTCCTATTACTTTGCCTTGTTTCTATCATTGAAGTATTCAGCGCCTCTAGTACACTGACTTACAAAAGCGGTGATCACTGGAGACCTATTACCATGCACATGATATTAATGGCGGTAGGAGCTATTGTAGTACTTATCGTCCACAATATTCCTTGCCGCTGGTTTAAAACATTCATTATACTATTGCCGATATCATGGCTATTACTGATTGCCGTGTTTATAATAGGAGCTTTGACTAATGGAGCAAAACGCTGGATAGATTTGGGATTTATTCAATTCCAGCCTTCTGAAGTAGCAAAAATGGCAACAATCATAACTGTTGCATTCATCTTGTCGAAAATGCAAGAGGAAAAACAAGCAAATCCAAAAGCTTTTAAATACATACTATGGGTTACGGGTATAACCTGCATACTTATCATTACCGAGAATCTTTCCACAGCCGTATTGTTATGTGGAAGCGTATTTCTCATGATGTATGTCGGACGAGTTCCTCTCCGGCAAATGGCTATGCTTGTAGGCATATGCGGTGGAGCTCTAATCTTTGCTTTATGCACAATTAAATATGTTCCTTCTGAAACATGGGATAAAATAGGTTTACATCGTATGGTAACCTGGCAAAGCCGTTTGGATAACCATTTTGACACATCGACGGTTCCTCCTGAGAAATTCGATATCGACGGGGACGGACAGATTGCCCATGCCAATATAGCCATAGCAACAAGTAACATTCTAGGAAAAGGCCCAGGCAATAGTGTACAGCGCGATTTCCTTTCACAAGCTTTTTCAGATTTCATTTATGCCATCATCATAGAAGAATTGGGACTGATAGGCGGAGGCATCGTTGCCTTTCTGTACATATGGCTTTTAATGAGGATAGGAAAAATTGCGAGAAACTGCGACAAGTCGTACTACTCCTTTTTAGTCATGGGCATCGGTTTACTTCTTGTAACACAGGCAATGTTTAACATGCTGGTGGCTGTCGGCATCATGCCGGTAACCGGACAACCTCTCCCTTTAATCAGTAAAGGAGGTACTTCCACGCTGGTCAACTGTGCATACATCGGCATCATATTAAGCATCAGCCGTCACGTAAATGAATTGAAGAAACAACAAGAGCAGGAAGAAGCAGAAAAGCAAAAACAAATACAAGAAGCTGCAGTTACATTGCTGCAAAATGCAGCTAATCTTGCAAAAGAACAAACATTAAATGAATCGCAGAATAAAGAGCAAAATGGAGAAATCTAAAAAAGAATAGAGCTTCTTATCCCTGTAATTTTGCAGCTAAATAAAATAGAAACAGAATAATTATTTTTACAAGTTTATTCCTAACTTTGCAGGAAAATATAAAATTATGAAAGATAATTTGAGGATTATAATCAGCGGAGGAGGTACGGGAGGTCACATCTTTCCAGCAGTATCCATAGCCAATGCAATCAAGGAACAGCATCCCGATACGGAAATTCTGTTTGTTGGTGCAGAAGGGCGTATGGAAATGCAACGTGTGCCAGCCGCAGGATATAAAATAATAGGCTTACCTGTTGCCGGATTCGACAGAAAAAACTTATTGAAGAACTTTAGTGTTCTCATAAAACTGTTTCGCAGTCAGTTGAAAGCACGTCAAATTATCAAAGAGTTCAAACCAGATGCCGCAGTGGGAGTTGGCGGATATGCCAGTGGTCCCACCCTTAAAATGGCAGGCATGATGGGTATCCCGACGCTGATTCAAGAACAAAATTCTTATGCAGGAGTAACCAACAAACTGCTTGCAAAGAAAGCATGCAAGATTTGTGTTGCTTATGAAGGTATGGAACGTTTTTTTGATAAAGAAAAAATCATCCTTACCGGTAATCCGGTACGGCAAGGGTTATTAAACAGTTCCATCGATCGTGAAAAAGCAATTCAATCGTTTGGATTAGATCCGCAGAAGAAAACAATATTAATTGTCGGAGGTAGTCTGGGTGCACGCACAATAAACAATTGTGTTATGCAAGGGTTGGAAAAGATTAAAAACTCCGGAGTTCAGTTTATCTGGCAAACCGGTAAGTTTTACATCAACGAAGCTAAAGCTACAGTAGCGAAAGCTGGAGAAATTCCGATGTTGCACACTACTGATTTCATATCAGACATGGCAGCAGCATACACCGCAGCCGATTTGGTTATCAGCCGTGCCGGAGCAGGATCGATTTCTGAGTTTTGCCTACTGCAAAAACCAGTCATACTCGTTCCCTCGCCGAATGTAGCCGAAGACCACCAGACTAAAAATGCACTTGCTTTAGTCAACAAAGGGGCAGCTCTATATGTTAAAGACTCAGAAGCTACACAAAAGCTCCTCGACCTGGCAATAGCAACTGTATCGCAGCCGGACACATTAAAAAATTTAAGTATGAACATAGCCAAGCTGGCGTTTAAGGATTCTGCAAATGTCATTGCAAACGAAGTCTATAAGCTAGCTGTAAAATATAAAAAAGAACATGAACGTTAATACACTGAAAGCTGTTTATTTCATCGGAGCAGGAGGTATAGGTATGAGTGCTCTGGTTCGCTACTTTTTATCAAAAGGTAAAAAGGTAGGCGGCTACGACCGTACACCAAGTGAACTGACCGAAACATTAATTAAAGAAGGAGCAGCTATTCATTATGAAGAAAACGTTTCACTCATTCCAGATGATTTTCTGAATCCGGAAACGACTTTGATTGTATATACTCCTGCAATTCCTGCTGACCACAAAGAGCTTAACTATTTTCGTGAGCATGGATTTGAAATACAAAAACGTGCTCAAGTATTGGGTATGCTTACACGTACAGAAAAAGGACTCTGTGTAGCGGGTACCCATGGAAAGACAACAACTTCCACAATGACCGCCTATCTGCTGGATCATTCTCATGTAGGATGTAATGCCTTTCTGGGAGGAATATCAAAGAATTATCACACAAATCTGTTGCTGTCCGATAAAAGCGACTTTGTTGTTATCGAAGCCGATGAATTCGACCGTTCATTCCATTGGCTGACTCCATATGCGACTGTTATCACTGCAACAGACTCAGATCATTTGGATATATACGGTACTCACGAAGCATATGTAGAAAGTTTTCAGAAATATACCTCTCTAATTCAGCCGGAAGGTTACCTTATCATAAAAAAAGGGATCGATCTCAACCCAGCTGTACAACCAGGAGTGACGGTATATACCTATTCCACAGAAGAGGGGGATTTCCATGCAGAAAACATCCGGATCGAAAACGGAGAAATTTATTTCGACTTCATTTCTCCATTGGGTAATATAAAAGGAATACAATTAGGAGTTCCTGTCTACGTCAATATCGAAAATGGAATAGCTGCAATGGCCTTAGCACAAATAGGAGGAGCTACAAACGAGGAGATCAAACAGGCGATGCCTGGTTTCCGGGGAGTAGACCGCCGATTTGACTTCAAGCTGAAAAATGACCGAATCGTGTTTATCAGTGACTATGCCCATCATCCGGCAGAAATCAAGCAAAGCATATCTTCTGTACGAATGCTTTATCCTGATAAAAAGATAACAGCTGTTTTCCAGCCTCATCTATATACACGTACTCGCGATTTCTATAAAGATTTTGCAGACAGTTTGTCACTTCTCGACGAAGTTATCCTGCTTGATATTTATCCGGCACGCGAATTACCGATAGAAGGTATAACCAGCAAATTAATTTATGATAACCTACGCCCTGATATCGAAAAAAAGTATGTGTTCTAAAGAAAATTTACTGGAAGTCATAAAACACAAAAAGACTGATGTTCTTATAACATTAGGAGCCGGAGATATAGAAAACTATGTACCACAGATATACGAATTATTAAAAGACAAATGATAAAACGAATTTTCATACTCTGCACATTATTACTGGCAACAGCTTATTTAATATTAGCCGTTACCACATTTAATAGCAAGCCTGCCGATCAGGTTTGCAAGGGTATGGAATTGACTGTCAAAGATAGTATTGATTACGGCTTTGTTACGGATAAAGAAGTCAAAGAGATTCTGAAAAAAGGAAAGATATACCCTGAGGGCAAGCAACTCTCAAGCATAAATGTGCGCCAGCTGGAGGAATTTCTTTCCAACCATCCCTTTATCGAAAATGCAGAGTGCTATCTTACATCAGGAGGCAAGGTGGCTATTGACATTTATCAAAGAGTTCCTGTCATGCGAGTCATGAGCAGCAACGGAAACAATTACTATTTAGATAATGCAGGAAAAATAATGACCGCAGCCGGGAAATCGATTCATGTAGTTGTTGCAACCGGATTCATAGACCGCAAGTTTGCCCAAACAGAATTATACCCGTTGGGAAAATTCCTACAATCGGACAAATTCTGGGAATCACAAATTGAGCAAATCAATGTAACTCCCAAACAAGAACTGGAATTGGTTCCCCGAGTAGGTGAACATATACTCTTTTTAGGGAAACCTGGAAATTATAAAGAAAAATTCAGTAAATTGCGAACATTCTACCAAAGTGCGCTGAACCGGGTAGGATGGAACAAATACGAACGGATCAGCATTGAATTTAACAATCAGATTATTTGTACCAAAAAGGAGAAATAAGATATGGCAGCAACAGACTTTATAGCAGCAATAGAGCTGGGATCGGCAAAAATAACAGGTATTGCGGGAAAGAAGAATGCTGACGGAAGCATCCAGGTTCTTGCATATGCCAGCGAACGCTCATCCGATTGTATCAAGAAAGGAGCAATATACAATCTGGACAAAACGACGCAATGCCTCAGTGCAGTAATCTGTCAATTGGAAGAGACTTTACATGCATCTATAAAAAAAGTGTATGTGGGTATCGGAGGACAGTCGGTAAGAAGCATTCGACATACAGAAACAAAGCAACTGACAGAAGAAACTAAAATATCTCAGGCTCTCATCGATGCTATTATGGAAAGCAACCGTGAAATAACATTGATGGATCAGGAAATTTTAGCTGTCGAACCTCAAGAATATAAACTGGGAAACAACCAGCTTACTACAGAACCGGTGGGTATTCAGACAGACCGCATCGAAGGAAACTTTCTGAATATTATTGCACGTAACTCACTAAAGAGCAACATACGTCAATGTTTCCGCCAAACCGGATATGAAGTTGCCGAATATTTACTTTCTCCATTGGCAACGGCCAACGCTGTACTCACCGGAAGTGAGAAACGTTCTGGCTGTGCCCTCGTAGATTTTGGTGCAGATACAACTACTGTATCGGTTTATAAAAACAACTTGCTTCGCCATCTGGCTGTCATACCTTTGGGAAGCAGCAATATAACAAAAGATATCTGTAGCCTGCAAATAGAAGAAGAAGATGCAGAGCAACTTAAGCTTCATTATGCTTGTGCCTACACAGAACCTAGTGAAAATGAAGATGAGTTAGGCAAAGAATACAGCATCGACGGAAAATGCAGCATCCGTGCTCATAAACTCGAAGACATCGTCGAAGCACGTGTCAAGGAAATACTGGAAAATGTATGGAATCAGATTATCCTATCAGAATATAGCGATAAATTGCTGGCCGGTGTCATACTGACAGGAGGAGCCTCCACGTTACCTAATCTGGACAAAGCTTTCTTCAATATCACAAAGATTGAGAAGATACGAATTGCGCAAAATGGAGCTATCGAACTGAGAGGGGACATTAATATTCCGCAAGATGGAAGCTGTAATACATTGATTGGACTTCTGGCTGCAGGAAAAGACAACTGCTGTAAGATAGATCCACGCAAGGGACATCAGTTAGACTTTATCGACGACTTGCAAAAGAAAGAAGAAGAAGCTCGCCTGAAAGCTGAAGCAGAGCGTAAAGCAGCTGAAGAAAAAGCAGCCAAAGAAGCCGAGGCAGAACGTATCCGCCAATTGGAAGAAGCTAAGATACGTCAGGAGTTAGAACGGGCTCAGAAACGTCTGCACGATTGCGAAACGCTGATTACTGAAGCACACCGTCAGATGAATCGCAAGAAATACAAAGACGCACTTGCCAAGTTGGAACAGGCCCGCAGCCTGAACGTGCAGGAAAAGGATGAAGAAATAACATCCATGATAGCTGAAATAGAAAAACTTAAAGAGGATAATCCGTTTAAGCGACTGCTAAACGCTTTAAAAAACGGAGCAGACGAGATGATGAAAGATTAAATATTCACCGCATAAAGAAAAGGAAGAATTATGTCTGACGAAACAATTATGCCATTCGATTTCCAAAGTGGATCACCGAGTATCATTAAAGTAATCGGTGTAGGCGGTGGTGGCGGTAACGCAGTCAACCACATGTATAGAGAAGGAATCCACGATGTCACATTCGTGGTTTGCAATACAGATAATCAGGCACTCGACGAGTCGCCTGTACCTATAAAACTTCAATTGGGACGTGAAGGCCTTGGAGCGGGAAACCGACCTGAGCGAGCACGCGATGCAGCCAACGAAAGTTTGGAAGACGTAAAAAACATGCTGAATGATGGCTGTAAGATGGCTTTTATTACAGCAGGTATGGGAGGAGGAACCGGAACGGGTGCTGCTCCAATTATTGCTAAGACTGCCAAGGATATGGGAATCCTTACTGTCGGCATTGTTACCATTCCATTCCTTTTTGAAGGAAATAAAAAGATAGACCAGGCACTCGACGGTGTAGAAGAAATGAGTAAGCACGTCGATGCGTTGCTCGTTATCAATAACGAACGCCTGCGCGATGTGTATTCCGACCTGAGCGTAATGAATGCCTTCGGAAAAGCAGATGATACCCTTTCTGTTGCAGCCAAAAGTATTGCAGAAATCATTACAATACGTGGTAAAATCAACCTCGACTTCAATGATGTGAAAACAGTATTGAAAGATGGAGGTGTGGCTATTATGAGTACTGGATACGGATATGGAGAAGGAAGAGTTACCCAAGCCATTACTGATGCTCTGCACTCACCATTACTGAACAACAACGATATCTTCAACTCTAAGAAAGTTCTTTTCAACATCTCATATAGCAGCAACAGCGACCTGATGATGGAAGAAATGAATGAGGTACACGAATTCATGAGCCGCTTCGGCAAAGATGTAGAAACGAAATGGGGATTGTACATCGACGACAATCTGGAAGATAAGGTGAAGTTTACCATCCTTGCAACCGGATTTGGCATCAAAGATGTGCCGGGAATGAACAACAAACTTTCTGCAGAAGAACAAAAACGTCAGGAAGAATTAGAGGAAGAAGAACAAAAGAAGGCCGAACGCCGTGATGATTTCTATCCGGGAAGTTATAAAAACAACCGGAAGAAAGGAAACTACAAAATCTATATCTTCACACAAGAAGATCTGGACAATGATGATATCATCAGCATGGTAGAAACAACTCCTACCTACAAGCGTTCAAAAGCTGTACTCGAAAGTATCCAGTCGAGAGCCGTTGCCGAAGAAAGCTCAACCCCTAAGCTGGACAATAGCGAGAATGGCTCTATGACCATTACTTTCTAAACAAGAAACGAACTACAATTTTATAACTATATTACTATGGATTTATTCGAACAAATCAGCAACGATATCAAAGAGGCAATGAAAGCCAAAGACAAGGTCAGACTGGAAACCTTGCGCAATGTCAAAAAGTGTTTCCTGGAAGCTAAAACAGCTCCGGGAGCAAATGATACACTGACCGATGAAGCTGCACTGAAAATTATGCAGAAGCTGGTAAAACAAGGAAAAGATTCTGCTGCCGTTTACGAAGGACAAGGCCGTGCAGATCTCGCAGAAGAAGAAATGGCTCAGGTACGTGTCATCGAAGCATACCTTCCCAAACAACTTTCAGCTGAAGAACTGGAAGCTAAATTGAAAGAAATCATTGCACGTGTTGGTGCAACTAGCGGAAAGGATATGGGAAAAGTTATGGGTGTTGCCAGCAAAGAACTGGCCGGACTTGCCGAAGGACGTGCTATTTCTGCAAAAAGTAAAAGAATTGTTGCAGTAATTCTCCTCCATCCAGAAAAGTTAGACTAAACCTTATACAGATACGGAACTTTCCATGAGAGTTCCGTATCTTTTTTTATTGCTTAGAAAACAAGGTGTTATGTCTTATATAGCGAAAGCAAATAAGTCAACGAAAAGGTCATAAAAAAATGTTCTTTTTTTGTACAATTTTTCAAAAAAGATCTCGATGAATTTCCGAAAAATTCACGATGTTTTTCTAAAACTTCCTGTTATTTTATCCGAGTTACTTTCAGAGGCTATACATCTAAAACAATTCTTGCAAAACAGGAAGCGATTTCAACTCCGGAAAGTCAGGTAAATGTAAACGATAATATTCATTGATGATATCCAGACAACGATTCCGCTCCATCCGGTTCATAGCAAACAGATGCATTGTTTCATAATTCATACGCATCAGAGTACGTATATGAGAAGCCTCTTCCGGACGAACAAACATGCCATGATAAGGCTGAGAAGAAACAAAGCAAGCATTCAGCAAATCAAAATAGTCGCTGGAAGAATACTCTTCAACGTTGGGATAAAGCCCGAGAAAACGGGAAAGTCGCATTAAAAAGACCAGATGAAAATTGGCAAAACTGGTTTCACAAACATCCAGCCACTGTACAGAGTGAACCAGATAGGCAAATAAAGGAATATTGGTAGTTTCCTCCTTCAATGCACGATAAAGGAATTCTGCCAGAAACATGGCTATTGCCGATTTGTAAGGATCATAAGGCAATGACGTAAAGACGTACCAGGCTTTTGCCTCCTTGATGGGATGAATACCGGAACGAGGACGCATATCCGCCTCAAATTCCACGACAGACAAAGGCTGGAAAAGCACTTGCTTTACAGCTGATTTACGAGAACGCTGTGCCGGAATCAGAAAAGACATTCTGCCCGACTGCTCGGTATAGACATGCACGATATTTGCCTTGTCGTTATACTTTACCGTATGAAGAACTATGCCAACGTATTTTTGCAACATAACGGAGGCAAAGATACACATAATGCAAAAATCCCTGCATGTAAATAACAGTAATTATTTATCATGCAGGGCAACCATTTTATAAAAACTTTAATAAGAGAGAGAGCGACTTCAGATTTTCAGAGTCTCTCCTATTCTTTCCCCGAAGAAACCGGACACTCTGATATATTGCAAATATACAAGCTTTCAATAATCAAACTAAACCAGCTCAGCTATACAAAAGGAATAAACGGTTGTTTTCCATGACCAAACGAGTAAAAATCGCACCTATCCGAACCAAAATTTCACGTACCCCGACAAACTGCAAATGATTTAATAAAAAAAATCACAGAAAGTTTTGCAGGAATGAAAATTCTTCATACCTTTGCATCCGCAATCGAGAGATATATGTCCTCGGAAAGCAAGTCAGGAATAATCCTGAATCTAAGGATGGCCCGTTCGTCTATCGGTTAGGACGCAAGATTTTCATTCTTGAAAGGGGGGTTCGATTCCCCCACGGGCTACATAATAAACAAAATCACGAACAATATTAAAGATTAGTCGAGATGGCAAATCACAAATCATCTATTAAAAGAATCAGACAGGAAGAAAAAAGAAGACTTCACAACAGATATTATGCTAAGACAATGCGTAACGCAGTGAAGAAACTTCGTGCAACTACAGACAAAGCTGAAGCTGTTGCATTGTATCCTAGTGTACAGAAAATGTTGGATAAGCTGGCTAAGCGCAACATTATCCACGCGAACAAGGCTGCTAACTTGAAGTCTAAACTGGCTGCTCACATCAGCAAATTGGCTTAAGTCTACGCTTGACGCAAGAAAGATATTAAGGCTGGATGATTACATCTGGCCTTTTGTCGTATAGACTCGGTTCATGTCTTTTTCACGATTTTTAGAGTGCTGAAAATCGCTTCGTTCCAGTTTTTTAGTATCTTTGAAAGCTTAAAAAAACGAAGAAAAAAAACATGAGTGAAGAACTGACACAAAACAGCGGAAGCAACTACTCGGCCAGCAGTATCCAGGTGCTGGAAGGACTGGAGGCCGTTCGTAAACGCCCCGCCATGTATATCGGCGACATCAGCGAAAAAGGCTTGCATCACCTGGTCTACGAGGTAGTAGACAACTCCATTGACGAAGCCCTTGCCGGTTATTGTACACATATAGAAGTAACTATCAACGAAGACAACTCGATTACCGTACAAGACAACGGTCGCGGTATTCCGGTCGATTTCCACGAAAAAGAAAAAAAATCAGCCCTCGAAGTCGTAATGACCGTGCTTCATGCCGGAGGTAAGTTCGACAAAGGTTCCTATAAGGTTTCCGGAGGTCTGCACGGTGTGGGTGTATCTTGTGTGAACGCCTTGTCTACTCACATGACCACCAACGTATTCCGCAACGGAAAAATCTATCAGCAGGAATATGAATGCGGAAAGCCGCTGTATGCCGTAAAAGAAGTGGGTACAACCGACATTACCGGTACACGCCAGACTTTCTGGCCGGATGGAAGTATCTTCACCGTAACCGAATATAAATACAGCATTCTTCAGGCCCGCATGCGCGAGCTGGCTTACCTGAACAAAGGAATCACCATCACCCTGACCGACAAGCGCGTGAAGGAGGAAGACGGTTCTTACAAACAGGAAAAGTTCCACTCAGAAGAAGGCGTGAAAGAATTCGTACGTTTCCTGAATTCCAACAATACACCGCTCATTGATGACGTAATCTACTTGAATACCGAAAAACAGGGTATTCCCATTGAATGCGCCATTATGTACAACACCGGATTCCGTGAAAACCTTCACTCGTATGTGAACAACATCAACACCATCGAAGGCGGTACACACGAAGCCGGATTCCGTATGGCACTGACACGTGTATTGAAGAAATATGCAGAAGAAAGCAAGGCGCTTGAAAAAGCCAAGGTGGAAATCTCAGGTGAAGACTTCCGCGAAGGACTGATTGCCGTGATTTCTGTAAAAGTATCGGAACCTCAGTTTGAAGGACAGACCAAGACCAAGTTGGGTAACAACGAAGTGAGCGGTGCTGTGAATCAGGCTGTGGGAGAAGCCCTGACTTATTACCTGGAAGAACATCCGAAAGAAGCCAAGATTATTGTCGACAAAGTGGTACTGGCTGCTACCGCACGTGTGGCTGCCCGCAAGGCCCGCGAATCGGTTCAGCGTAAAAGTCCGATGGGCGGCGGCGGACTGCCGGGAAAACTGGCCGACTGCTCCAGCCGTGTAGCCGAAGAATGCGAACTCTTCCTCGTCGAGGGTGATTCTGCAGGTGGTTCAGCCAAGCAAGGAAGAAGCCGTCAGTTCCAGGCCATCCTGCCATTGCGCGGTAAAATTCTGAATGTGGAAAAAGCCATGTGGCACAAAGCTTTCGAAAGCGATGAAGTGAACAACATCATTCAGGCACTGGGCGTACGTTTCGGTGTAGACGGTGAGGAAGACAGCAAGAAAGCCAACATTGACAAGCTGCGCTACCACAAGGTCATCATCATGACCGATGCCGACGTCGATGGTTCTCACATCGACACACTGATCATGACACTGTTCTACCGCTATATGCCTGAAGTAATTCAGGGTGGTCACCTGTATATCGCTACCCCTCCGTTGTACAAATGCAGCAAAGGTAAAATCAGCGAATACTGCTATACAGACGAAGCCCGCCAGGCTTTCATCCAGAAATATGGCGAAGGAAACGAGCAAGGCATCCACACCCAGCGTTACAAAGGTTTGGGTGAAATGAATCCGGAACAGTTGTGGGAAACTACCATGAATCCGGAAACCCGTATCCTGAAACAGGTAAATATCGAAAACGCGGCCGAAGCCGACTATATATTCTCCATGCTAATGGGCGACGATGTAGGTCCACGCCGTGAATTTATCGAGAAAAATGCGACGTATGCAAATATCGACGCATAATCTCATTTTTTAATTCATTATTATTAAATCCATCCTCACATCTTACACGAGGGAACCTCCGGAGCCGAAAGGACATCCGGAGGTTTTTTATTTGCATGAATCCATGAGATTCATTATTTTTGGACAAAACTATGAGCCACAACTAATACATAAGATATGAAAATTACTTTTCGCATACAATACCGTACAGTCTGGGGAGAAAGCCTGTGCGTGCTTCTCAGCCAGAATCACATACAACATACCGTAGAAATGACTACCCGCAACGGAGAAGAATGGACCGGAAAGGCAGAATTCGACTTTCACCCTTCCGAACCTATCTGCTACCGTTATGCCGTAAGCCGTCAAGGCACCCTTGTACGCCAGGAATTTGGCGCCATCCCCCATTCTTTCTATCCGGGCAACCTGCAACAGCAGCATTACCTCGTAGAAGACTGGTGGAGAGATCTGCCACAAGATGCCTACCGCTATACATCGGCTTTCAACAATGCATACACACCGGAACAGCCTTCCCGCTTGTCTGACAATACCGGCAGGTGCATCACCTTCCGCGCACTCTGCCCCGGCCTGAGTACCCACGGACAGCGTCTGGGCCTCATCGGGAGCTGTGCGGCACTGGGTAGTTGGGAGTACTGCCGCCCGCTGAGAATGAAGGAAGTACAGCCCAACGTATGGCACCTGACACTAGATGCCTCCTCATTGGAATATCCTTTTGAGTATAAGTTCGTGGCCATCCATGAAGAAACCGGAGCCGTAGAGAAATGGGAAACCCGCCCCAACCGGATATTCCCTCTGCAACCGTTGCAACGCGGAGAAACCTATCTGCCCATGGAAACGGAAGTGTTCTTTGACGATGCCCCGCAACGGATAGCCGGTTGCGCCATTCCCGTGTTCTCCCTTCGCTCGGAAGGCAGTTGCGGCGTAGGCGACTTCGGCGACCTGAAGCTACTGACTGACTGGGCAGATGAGACCGGACAGAAAGCCATTCAGATTCTTCCCATCAACGATACGACAATGAGCGGTACATGGACTGACTCTTATCCCTATAACAGCATCTCCATCTACGCTTTTCACCCGATGTACATCGACCTTCGCCAGCTCCCACCCCTGAAGGACAAGAAAGCCGCAGAAGCGTTCGAAAAAGCACGCATCGAAGTGAATTCCCTCCCCATGATGGATTATGAGAAGGCCAACAAGCTGAAGATGGACTACCTGAGAAAAGCGTACCAGATGGAAGGAAAAAAAGTACTTGCCTCGGAAGATTTCCTGAACTTCTTCCGGCATAATGAGGAATGGCTTCAGCCTTATGCGGCTTTCTGCTACCTGCGCGACTCGTATGGCACACCGGATTTCAATCACTGGCCGAAATATTCTACTTACGATGCCGATGAAATAGCCAGACTGTGTACGCCTGAAAACAAAGCCTATACCAAAATCGCCTTCTACTATTACCTGCAATACCAATTGCACGTGCAGTTGCTTACCGTTAGTACGTATGCCAGAGCAAAAGGCATTCTGCTGAAAGGTGACATCCCCATCGGTATCAGCCGTTCCAGCGTAGAAGCCTGGGTAGAACCCCATTATTTCCACCTCAACGGTCAGGCAGGTGCTCCTCCCGATGCGTTCTCTGTCAACGGACAAAACTGGGGATTCCCAACCTATAACTGGGAAGTAATGGAAAAAGACAATTACCGCTGGTGGCGCCGCCGTTTCTCCAAGATGGCAGAATACTTTACAGCTTACCGCATCGACCATATCTTAGGATTTTTCCGCATCTGGGAAATTCCCGACCATTCGGTACATGGTCTGCTCGGACAGTTCTCCCCTTCCCTTCCCCTGAGCATGGATGAAATCAGAAGCTTTGGTCGAATCTGGACCGGGGACTTCATGACGCAGCCGTTTATCAACGACAAGGTGCTGGAAGAAGTCTTCGGCGCACAAAGTGAGTACGTACGGCAACGTTTTATCACGCCCAATGGAAAAGGAGGCTACGCATTACTGCCGGAGTTTGATACCCAGCGAAAGGTGGAAGCTTATTTCAATGGAAAAGAAGACGAGGATAGCCTGAAACTGAAAGAAGGGCTTTACTCCCTGATCAGCAACGTGCTGTTTGTCACAGACCACCACGACGCCGAGAAACTCCATCCCAGAATTGCCGTACAGAATGATTCCGTATTCCAGCAGCTGAACTGGAAGCAACAGGGAGCCTTCAACCACCTGTACAATCATTACTACTACCAGCGCCACAACGAATTCTGGTATCAGGAAGCCATGAAAAAACTTCCGGTTCTCACCCAATCCACTCCTATGTTAGTATGCGGAGAAGATTTAGGTATGGTTCCGGAGTGTGTGCCCTGGGTAATGAGACAATTGCAGATACTCTCACTTGAAATCCAACGCATGCCCAAACAAATGTACGAAGACTTCGGACACCCTGAAAACTATCCGTTCCTGTCGGTATGCACCATCGGTACGCACGACATGTCCACTTTCCGCGGATGGTGGGAAGAAGACCCAGCCCTCACGGAGCGCTTCTATCATCAGGAAATGCACCATCAGGGAGAGATTCCCGTACATGCTCCCGGATGGCTCTGTAAGGACATCGTCTTCCATCACCTGAAAAGCCCTTCCCTGCTCTGCATTTTGGCATGGCAGGACTGGATGAGCATCAACGAACAGTTACGCAATCCGGATATAGAAGGAGAGCGCATTAACATACCGGCCCATCCACGGCATTACTGGCGATGGAGAATGCACCTCACACTGGAACAACTTCTGAAAGAAAAGGAACTGAACCAGACAATCCGTGAATTGATTGAAGACAGCAACCGTAGATAGAAATATACAATGAGGGCCTGAAATTCCAACAACTTCAGGCCCTCTTATTTTTTCTTATCAGAAGTTTACTTCTTTCCCAATAAAAATTCGTCAATGGTCTTTCTCAAAGTCTCTTCAGGCAAAGCCCCTTGCGCCACCTGAGGAGTTCCCTTTGCCGGAATGAACAGAAGGGTCGGGATACTGCGTATACCAAAAGCAGCCGACAACTCAGGTTCCTTATCTGTATCAATCTTATAGACCACAATCTTTCCTTTATATTCCGCGGCCAGTTTCTCCAGTACCGGAGCGATAGCCTTACATGGGCCACACCAAGTGGCATAGAAATCTACAATAGCCGGTTTATCACCTTCGTATTTCCATTCTTTCGGATTCTTCTCATAATTATATACCTTGGTCAGGAAATCGGCTTTAGTCAGATGAGTAACATTAGCTTGTACGGCTGCACTCTCCTGTACTTCCGCCTTGGTTTCTTTACCAGCATTATTTCCACAAGCCGGAGTCAGCATGGCAGCAGCCAGCGCCATCAACAGCAATCTTTTCATAATTCACAAAATAACGGGTTATCAATTCTTTTCTTTGTGCACAAAAATAGTGCATTTTGTAATAAGAACAAATTTTGAATCAAACAAGTTGAGAGAAACGCGTGTTTATAACTTTTATTGAGAAAGTCCGATGGAATACTATAAAACATCAGCGGGACAAACAAATATACTTTGTTCATCCCGCTGAGATTTAATCTTTTAATCTGCCCTGACGGCTATTAATATTCTTCCTCGTTGAAGAAAAAATCTTCTTTACTCGGATAATCAGGCCAGATATCTTCTATACTTTCATAAATTTCTCCTTCGTCTTCCATTTCCTGCAAGTTTTCGATTACTTCCAGTGGAGCACCTGAACGCATTGCATAGTCAATTAACTCGTCTTTAGTTGCTGGCCAAGGAGCATCTTCCAGCTTTGAGGCCAATTCCAATGTCCAATACATAGTATATAATTTTAAACAGTTTTACTTCTTTATATTGATTCGCAAAAATATAACAAATTCTTTCACTCGCAACGCTTATCCCAATAAATTTCGCTTTCGTCTGTTAAATTGTTTAACCGGCGTGACAAAACGAACAGATAATCAGACAATCGGTTCACAAAACACTTTGCCTGCTCCTCCAATTCATAGGAAAGACTTTCTTCCAAGGCCTGAATCCGACGTTCTGCCCGACGACAGACCGTACGACAGACATGACAAACGGAAGCCGGATAACTCCCTCCCGGAAGGATAAAACCTGCAAGCGACGGTAAAGAAGCGTTTATCTCATCGATAGCCTGTTCCAGACGCTGCACATTCTCCAGTGAGATATGACTTTCTACTGGAAAAGTAGTCTTTTCCAAGTCGGTAGCCAGATAAGAGCCCAATGAAAACAGTTTATGCTGCACAAAGCGTAATAACTCTTCATGCTCTGCATCCTTCATTACCGAAATCAATAATCCGATAAAAGAATTCAGTTCGTCTATGGTTCCGTACGCATCCAGACGTATATCTGCTTTTGAAACACGTACTCCTCCTACCAGCGAGGTGGTACCTTTATCACCTGTCTTGGTATAAATCTTGTTCATTTTCATATATTTAAGGTCTTAAAGTCAAAGAAAGTTCACAATACGATGCTCCTTTACACGCTCTTTATCAAAAAATACCAGTCCGACATCATAAAGGTCGAATGTGATTCCCGTACGAAGATCTGCTATAACTTCCTTCCACCATCTTTTCTTCTCTGGAGTAGCATAAGGATTACCGATGATGAAACAAGTATGTTTATCGGCCAGTGGAATCAGTCGTTCAAACATCTCCTTATACGCTGGAGTATGGGCGATATGTACCACTTCCGGCTTTACTCCCTCCTTGAGCAACCTATCCATATCTGCTTCACAGTTTCCGGTCAGGTAATCAATAGAAGATTTACCGGAGAGAATCCGTTTCACTGCATCTTCCGATTGTTCTGAGAACGTATAAACCTGCATGCCTGTATTGGCTTCGGCCATATAACGGGTACTTATTCCGCTGCCAGTTCCCACTTCCCATACTACAGAAGGCCGGAGGTGATTAATCAGACGGAATAAGAACTTATCGACCTTTTCCCGATAATGAGGCAAAAAAGCCACCACACGTCTCAAGTGATGCAATGGTGCATAGGCATAGAATGGTAAACGTTCGTAAATGACAAACGTAATAAAAAAGAAATCGGAAGGAGAATGTACTCCGTATCCGCAACGATGCCGGAAACGACGACACCAGTTCCACCCTCTTAATATAAAATCCCCCATTTTTCGGACACTAATATTGGTTGATAACGGGGGACAAAGATAAAATTTATAGTGGAAAAACAAAAAGGATAGTGTAATTATGATACAAAATATCCTGAATGGATGCAGAAATCATTCCGCTTCCATCCAGGATCAATATTTCATGAAAAACGTGGTTTATTTACGTTGTCCCAGTTTGTCATCCAAATACAGAATGCCAGCTGCGTCGCCACATTTTCTAAGTTTCTCTACAATGTTCTGTGCTGTAGCTTCTTCTTCCACCTGTTCACGAACATATCCCCACAAGAAATCCTGTGAAGCTTTGTCTTTTACTTCAGAAGCAACATTTACCAACTCGTCAATCAAGCTGGATACATGACATTCGTGCTTGTAAACATGTTCAAATACTTCCTGTACGCTGCCCCATCCTTGTGGAACGACATCAATTTTATCCACTTTAGCTGCACCACCGCGTTTAACCAAATAATCAGCTAAATCATAAGCATGCTGCAATTCTTCTTGTGACTGTTTACGCATCCATGAAGCAAAACCGTCGAAACCTTCTTTCTGCAAGTAGAAAGACATGGACAAATACAAGTTAGAAGACCACATTTCCGCAGTAATCTGCTCGTTGATGGCATTTTGCAATTTTTCTGAAATCATAGTTCTATGTGTTTAAGTAAGTAATTCAATATCTATGAAGTAAACCACAAAAAAGATGCCAGATAAGTTCCTGCCACATTTTTTCCAGCGAACTGACAAGATGTCACCAGACCAAGTCTATCTACGAAAGCATGCGGGCTTTTCCCCAGAAGAAACGGGACAAATTCAGCTTATCCATCCCCCAGGCTATAGCAAACGAACCAATTACACAGAAACATAAGGACACACATAAAAAGAGCATCCCGGTAGGTTCAAAAGCCAATACAGGCACCAAAGGCTTCACTGCCATTGTAAATACCGGAGAAAATACTAACAGCACAAAGGTATGAGAGCCTATGTAACCCAATCCTTTTTTCAGATAATCGGGTAAATAGCGATATACAGCCAACAGAAAACTAATCATCAGATAAGTCAGAGCAGCCCCTGAAAGAGTTGATTTATTCAGGTTTGTCTCATCAGCAGCCAGCCATATTACAGGCAACAAAGCCCAAAATGAAGCTGAAAAGAAAGTACGGAAATTTATCGAGCTCCGTCTCAAAGCCACTCCTGCTGTAAAGTAAAGCGCATTTATTAAAGAAAGTATTCCACAAGCTGACAATACGGCATAGCATAAGGCCAGTATAATTAAGACGGAAACGGTATTACTCCACTTTCCAGCCAATTTGTCCACCAATAAATAAACAAGTCCACACAGCATCAACGTATGAAGATACCAATAGGGTCCCAAAGGATGTAAGAACAATTTATCCAGCCATAGAGGAACACTTAGATGCTCCACTGATTCACGAACCGGCAGAATAGCAGACATGATGACATAACCTGTTTCCATCACAGCGTATGGAATAAAAAATCCACCACATTGTACGCAGAAACGGACGTATTCCTTTAGCTATATTCATGACATAACCGGAAATGACCAAGAAAGCAGGCATGTGGAAAGTATAAACCAAAAGCTTTAGCGTATGGATATTTGTCAACCGATATATACAAGATGAAACACAATCATCAATAAAATAAAAAATGGATTTCAAAGTAATCGAGCTCTGCAATACGATTTTTCATGGAGCATAAGAATTGATTGGTAAATAAAAAAAGGTTGACTTAATCAAAGTCAAACCTCTCTGTACCCAGACCCGGTACAAGCCATAGAAAATAAATAAGAAAACAAAAGAATTTATTTTCCATTATTATCAGTTATTTG
>ENA-OQHF01000161-OQHF01000161.1-human-gut-metagenome-genome-assembly--contig:-NODE-161-length-41636-cov-9.195427_pt1 | contig 41636 bp, 38 predicted proteins | sample MGYA00242559_ERZ504709 | MGnify/ENA primary metagenome ERZ504709 (study PRJEB26092, sample SAMD00036203) | human gut metagenome | host: Homo sapiens | study: EMG produced TPA metagenomics assembly of... | reverse complement strand
CGCTGTACTTTTTAACGGTCTCAGACGGTGTATAGTTATCTGTGCCATACAGTCTCTTGTGCAGCTCGATAACATTACTCTCCAGATCACATGGTGCTACCACGCTTCCAATGCTCTTGCTCGGAGTAAAGGTATCTTTGCTGTACGGGAATCCACCACTGTTTGCCATATCATATTTGATCATGACAGTTGCCATGCTGATAATGTCCTTCTTGTCCAGATCTGTAGAAATCTGCGGAAATACAGTATTGATCAGGCTGTTTAACTCTGTCAGGCTTGCAGATTTTGCCTTCTTGATCATCTCTGTCAGAACACGGCGCTGACGCTCTGCCCGTTTGTAATCATCACCTGCTGTATAACGGATACGTGCATAAGATACTGCCTGTACACCGTTTAAGGTCTGCAATCCGGTATGTTCTACTTCTTCATCACTTCCGCCTACATACTCGCTGGTGTAAGATACATAATCATTCAGATATTTACGCTCTTCCTCACTCTCAACATCAATATCTACACCACCGAGAATATCAATCGCCTGTGCAACCGCTTTGAAATCAAAGGCTACATAATTATCGATATCAATATCCAGGTTACGGTTCAGCATCGTCACTGCCTGCTCCGGTCCACCGTATGCGTAAGCCGCATTGGCTTTCTGGAACTTCTCCTCCTGTCCCTCACCGGCAACATTCAGATAGGTGTCACGATATACAGACATCAGACTTACTTCATGCGTATCATTGTTGATATTCATCAGCATGATCACATCACTGTTGCCGGACTCGTAAACACCCTGTTCACGGTTGTCCAGACCAAAACATGCAATGGTAGTATATCCTTCAAATGTTTTCTGAGTTTCTTCGGAAACCTCATTTTTTCCAACCTTTGTATCATCCAGTTTCTTTGATTTGATCAGATCCAGTTTACTGTACACAAACAGTGCACCTGCAACCAGGATCAAAATAATAATCTCAATAATAAATAAAATCAGTTTTCTTTTTCTTCTCTGTCTCTTGGAATTTTTTTTATTTCTTGCCATTTTTTATCTCCGTGTTTTCTTCGTCAACTCTTACCATTCAACGTTTGTAACTGCCCCGCCGGGACATGGCAGGACTATGCACGGTCAATTTTTTACATGCATGAAAATATCATACTCCAAGGACTATAAAAACTCAACTATTTATTTTCTTAAATTTTTTTTAAACACTGCGGAACCGGCCGGCAATGATTCCTGCATCAGTTCATATACATCCTGACAGAATTTCTCTGTATGTTCAAACACAAGGATGTCAAAACGTGCATCCTTCTGCAGCTCATCTTTATCTCTCATGCGCATTGCAAAAATATACTCCCGGTTCCCGCCATCTACCAGACTTCCTGCCGGTGTCATGATATGATACTCCGGTGCATTTGCGTATGTACCGAAGAATCTTGCATCTTCCGCATTTGCCATATAGATCACACCATAATGCGGATCCGGCTCACCCTCGCCAAACGGACGCTCAATATCCGCTTCTGTCATGGGAAGCCATTCCAATTGTTCTTCATCCCACTTACAACAGGCATAAAACAATGCCAGATCAAAATTGCTGGTGAATTCCAGCCATTCCTCCGGACCGCCGGCACATTCTTTTCTGATCCCCGGAATATATTTGTCCGCAACATCGTACTTCTGCAGATTTTTTCCTGTCGGTGCATATGCATTTTCACCCCGGAAATAATTAGGCAGAGAAAACTGCTTGGTAAAGGTGCCATTCGGCAAAATGATACTCTGATTCATCTCATACCTGCGGCGGTCTTCCAGCGAAAGAATACCCTGCGTCGGTGTCCACGGAATCCCCTGACGTGCACAGGCATCGAGTTCCAGATTTAACAATAATGCTTTTTTTCGTTCCAACTGCTGTGACAAATGCATTTCTGCAATGTCCCTGATAGATACTCTCTTTTCCATCTCTTTTCTCCTAACATTGTAATATTCTTCTCAGAATCTCTGCAACATTCTGGTTTGCAACTATCTTATCAATCTAGTCGTATTTTTCAAGAGACTTTTACATAATTGTTTAACATCTGCTCACCTGTCGACAGCATTCGACACGATTTTCGACAAAATCCGACACGGATTCGACAGCAACGCGCATAGAAAACCACAAAAAAACTCCGGTGAGAATTTTATTTCCCACCGGAGTTTTTCGATGCATATTTATCTTATTTTATGCTATGCCTGTCTGAATGCCCGATATCGGGCATTTCTTTTAAGGAACACATCATCCGAGCATCCTGTCAACAAAAAATCCTGCTCCGGGCATTAGCCTTCGATAGAGATGAATTTAATTTTTCTCCTCTACGGCCTTCTGTTCCTTCTTCGGAACGATGAAGCTCAGGATACCATTTTCATATTTCGGATGGATATCCTCTACATCAACGTGCTCGCCTACATAGAAGCTTCTGCTCATTCCGCCTGCATAACGCTCGCGTCTTACATATTTTTTCTCTTTGTTCTCTTCATCTTTATCAAGACCTTTCGCTGCGCTCACGGTCAGTGTACCGTTCTCCAGCTTCATGGTAATCTCGTCCTTCTTGAAGCCCGGAAGATCAATATCTACTTCATATCCGTTCTCGGTATCTTTGACATCAGTTTTCATCAGATTTTTTGCATGTTTACCATACAAAGCTTTCTCAATATTTGCATTGTCCGTAAAATCCGGAAATGCAAAGTCATTCATAAAATCATCAAATAAGTTTTCTCCAAAAATTCTAGGCATCATCATAGGTCATTACTCCTTTCAGTAACTATATTTTGTGCACGTTCGGAGAATCCGAAGTGTTGATTACTTGAGCAACCGGATTTGAGATCTGCGAAACTTTTCTGTGTTCCTTTTATCTCTCTTCCTTTGTTCTAGTTGTAATATAGCACTTATTATTAGCCATGTCAAGCATCGAGTGCTAATTATTTTGTGAAGAATTTGTGAACGCTACGAGCCATGCAAAATGGTGAAAAAAGACGCCCTGCAAGTTTACTTGCAAGGACGTCTTTTTTGCTATTTTATAGGGCGACAGCCCGACAGCGAAGGAAGTCTTTCCCGAGCTGTGCATGGCGGCTGCCACTACTTCACAGGGATTTTTCACTTGCTTTCGCGCTCAATTTTCTTGGTTTGACCACATTTTTACGACAGCGGCTTCAGGTTTATACCACAGCAGGTACGGTTTCCGGCAAGTTCATTTTAGCCATCTCGTTCTTCACATGAGACTTCCGGTAATTTCATCCTTCCCATCAGCTTACCGCCACCCTATTCTGGTACAGAAACATAATGTTCTGACATAGAAAACGCCTTATTTCCTTTAAATCTTGTATTATTTTATCTGTATCCATGCTGTCCTCCTACCTTATAATTTTCCAATTTGATTTTCGTTTTGTTCCGTTCTGCACCAATCTACCTTTTTCCTGTAAAGAAGCAAACATTCTAGAAACCGTTCTTTTTGATATACCCATTTCTTCCGCATAATACGCCTGTGTTGCAGACGGATTTTTCTCTATAATCTGCAACAATTTTTCAAGCTGCGTCTGTTTCTTATTAAGCGGCACTTTGGCGCCACAATTAACGCCATTAGCGCCATAATTAATGCCATTGGCAGCTTTCCTGGGGAAGTAATTTCTAATCGATTGTCATATACCGCCACCTGTATCGTACCATGATCCAGATAACTACGATGTACCATTGCATTGATAATCAACTCACGAATGGCATCCGGTGGAATCTCATAAATATCCTGCCGATAAATTCCAACAATGGTAGCACCCAGATGAATATTTCTCAGGACAAACTGAAATGCTTCATCTATCTGTTCCCAAATCGGACCGGTATATTCTCTACGGTCAACAAATATCGCTTTCGTTGTACCTTTGAACACGCCGCATTGCGTTGTAACATGAAGTCCACCATTACCCGTTAAAATAGCAAAGGCATTGGACGGATAATCTTTTCCATCACGCTCAATCAAAATACCCCAGGAACGCAGCTGCTGTCTGCCCTCAGAAACCTCTTCTACAATGACAGTCTTACCATCAACCGTCTGTAAAGTAATATCCGGGATGATTGCCGGTTCACAGCTGTCTGATACAGCATTTGCAATGGCATCCATTTTCTTGAACACATCTTCTTTGTCAAAGCCGACAACCTCTCTGGTTTTATCGGCAATTCCGAAAATGATTTTTCCTCCGGTTCCATTTGCAAAGGCAACCACAGATTTCATATATTTGATGCTTTTCTCCGGCAGGTTCTCTTTAAACTCTACATTCTTCGATTCGCCTGCAAGAATTTCTTCTATGGTCATCATAACACCTCGCTCTCTTTGGCAGCCTTTACTGCCATATTTTTACTTAATTGATGAAGAAATTGAGCTCAGTGCTTTGCTTAAAGCATCTTCATCAGCCTGCTTTCTTCTCTCACTTTCCCACATACCGAGTATCTGATAAATGCATTCTTTCACAACAGGAAAATACTTTCGACATTCTTCTTCGCTTAACTCATGAATACCCTTGCTCAAGATTCCATAAATAGTTGTATTTTTGACCAGTATATCTGGAAGATATCCTTCCAACATCTTAATTTTTTCAGCAACTTTCGCCTGTTCAAACATCTCGTTATCAATGACATCAGCCGCAGCTTCTTTTGCTTTGTAAACAAGTCTTTCAAGAATTCGTCTCAAATAAACATATGAACCAGCACCAACACCATTTGCAAAAAGTCCTATTGCAGTTCCAAGTTCCTTACGATCTTCCTTCGAAATTACATGTTTATACGCATCTAATTCTGGAAATGTCATATCTGCAATAGATGGATACTGCCCAATTTTCATCATTGAATTGTCCGTTGTCAGAACAATATAATCAAGATGATGCTTCTCATCCATTGAACAAATATATTCCAATTTCATTAATCTCGTAGTATCAGCTATTTGCCAATTTATCCATTTCCATTCTTCGGCAGGACTCTTTTCTTGTCTGGATTTGGTACTAAATATCATATTTTGAAGTGACTCTATTTCCTCACCAAGAGATGCACAACTAATTTCTTCATCCCCCTCTGGACCCGTTTCAAAATAATACTCAATAGGTTTCATGCTAAAAACACGTTCTTGTTTGCATTCTTTACAATAAGCACTAATTTTAACGTTTCCTTTAAGCAACTCAATTAAGTCAGCAATATTATCTTCATCTATTTTCATGGAATCATAAAGTCCAGCCGTTTGCAAAAAATTTGCAAATACATTATCTTTACTGGAAACTATATCGGATGGTATTGAATCAAAAATATTATGTCTCACTTTATTCTCTCCTTTACTACCGCTTTTTCAGGCACTTTCTCCTCATATTCCTGTTTCAATTCCTCTGCCAAATACGCATCGCTCATGCAGTGCATATCGGAAACACCATCACGGAGCAGCTGATAAACCTGGGAATGATAAAAGAAATCCAATGCCGCATCCAGTGAAAGTCCCTGCTGTTTGGCAAAGCACTCAATAACACGGCTATATTTTTTCTGAAGCAAAATCGGATTTGCTGTCATAATGTTTCACTCCCTTCAAAATGCAACAGAGACAGTGCTTTCTCTGTGCGGAAACATATTTGCAGGTTCGGCTTTTCATAACGCAGGCGGTTGATAGCTTCCGTTTTATCAATCAGTCCGTCAAAGAACAGCTCCACGGTATTGAACACTTTATCATTGGCAACACCGCCTACAACAAGGTCGTAATCTGTCGAATCTTTTCCACTGCGGCAGTTCAGAATGAAATCCAGCCATTCTCCGGAATAAGAATCGAATTTCAGCGTTTTCAGTTCAGATTCCCGGCTTTCATCGTATTCATACCGAGAGATAATGCCATCTTTCCCACGGCGTTTGAACTTACCGCACCACTTCGCTGCCTGTTCATACAGCGGCGTGACATAGAAGCCACGCCCGAAGTCTACATTGGGGCGGGAATGAACCAAATCCGGCTTTGCAATCTCTAAAAAAGAACCATGATAAAGAATCATACTTCCACACCCCTTTCTTTCATCACATCAAGGAGATCATCAACGATATATTCCCGGCTCTGGGTATGCAGCACTTCATATTCCGGCACGATATAACCGTTCAGAATATCGCTTTGTTCGGTAAATGCCTGATAGACACGCTCTGCATCCACCCCCAGCTTTGCTGCTACATTTTCAATGCAAAATACAGCAAACTCCAGCTCACTGGAATTTTTGATTTTTTCATCCGTCATCATATGTCAACCTTTCCTATATTTTTAATAATTCATAGACTTTTTTTGAAAAATTCAACTTTTGTTGTATTTCCTTATCTGCACAATAAAACGAATCGCATTCGTTGTTTTTATATTCATTATACAATCCAGAAATTATAAAAATCATTTTGTCAACAAAATCATTTTCCTTACATACAAATTTGTAGTTTACTTTTTTAGGATATTGTCTAATATGTTTTGCATAATCCCTTATCGAATCAAAATAATCTTTTCCAATTCTAGTTTCGACATCTGGATAACCTGATGTATCAACTATCCACTTCATACTAACTGTTGACATTTTTTCTTTTATACATAAAACAAGCACCTCAAACGCTAATATAGCACTATCCATTTTTTCTTGCTCTGCCATCAGTCTATGTATACTTTCTGCATTTTCAAAAATTTTTTCCTGTGCGCGAATTTCTATTCCAAAAGTAATTTCCTTTAAAAATTTTTCCAACTCATCCCTTTCTTGATCTTGGATGATAAACATATTCATAAAACTCTCATATTTCTTAATAAAATTATTAGCCGATCCATTATCCAGTTTAAAACTTAATGAGATTATTTTTTTCAAATATCGATCAACATCCATTTCATCACCATAAATTTGATGCAATGAATTCGACATTTGTTTTTCTCCATTGCAATTATAACCACTACATTTTCCAACTCATTGAATACATGATGAATACGTTCCAACACTTTAATCGCATACGAGGGCAAGCATCTATCTAATTCATCAACCATGATAACTACTGTTTGTTCTTCTGATATCTTCTTAATTTGCTCTTGTACTTCTTTAAATATATTCTGGAAGTCAAATATTATCATATATTTTCCATCATCTTCAGATGTTCCAACAACACCATCCAAATCTAATCCCGTCTTTGATTTGATTGCTTCGACAGCAATCTTTGTTATTGTATTTTTAACAATGGCTAACATTTCTTTCTTAGTCTCATTTGATAATAAACTCACATACTGTTCAATCTGATCTTTTAATACAGAAATAATAGCAACTATCGGTTCTTCATAGTAATCGTACCGCCAACAATCATATCGAACAACAAAAAAAACGATCCGTGTTTGTTGTTTCCGATTGTTCCACTTGAAGACATTCTTGAATCTTTTCCAGTGCAAAACTCTTACCACTTCCCCATTCTCCTTCAATAGCAAAACAACAATTTTTACGTTTTTCTGAAAGGATCTTAGTCAAATCAACTATCTGTTTGACAAATGGTTCTCTATTTAAAACATCCTCTTTTGACTGCACTTTCTCATCCTCTTTCCTACTTTATTTTAGCCAAAACGTCCTGAAAAATTGCATAATTCTTCTTCACGCCATCGTCCAGATCAATAGAAATCATCTGGTCGGCAAGGTGATGAATCTTTTCCTCGTAGGTTCTGATTTCAGTATCCTGTGCCTGCAAAGTGGTCAGCTTTTTGTTCAGCTTCACACGCTCGCCGGTAGAAGCATTAGCAATACGCTGTTCCAAATCGGCAATAGCAGTACGATAACGAGCCTGCTGTTCATGTACATAATCGGTACGAATACGAGCAATGGTGTCCGGCTGATAGCGGTGCATATAAATCAGAGCCTTAAAGCCATTCTTCTTGCCGCTGTCAAACAGCCAGTAAATCGGACGTTTCTGATAAATTTTGCAATGGTCAGAATAGAAGCCACTCAGAAAATAATTCCGAATCACATCCTTCGGCTGACCTTTGCCGCCCAGCGCATCAGCAATGAATTTCAGATTTTCGTTCAGTGTATCTTCACCGTAAACCGTTTTTACGAACTCCACAAACAGACCAACAATATCATCCTCGAAGTATTCATCGTCGCAAATTGGGATAATGTTATCCTTATCCGCAGCGAAAGAATCGTACTTGCTGTTGTCCCATTCGCCGCCTGCATAGGCAAGACCCTCCACATCCAGAGAGTAGCGACCAAACATACAGCCAACCGCATAGGAAATAAAAGAGCGAATATCTCTGCCAAGGTCGGCCTTGCGGACAGTGACATCCTTATCCTCAACATCCGGTGTCAGCTCATCCTGCAAACCGTAAATATCAATGAAAATACGGTTCAGTTCTTCCTCGTTGTCTTTCAACTGATTGAAACGCTCATCACATTCACTCTGCCACTGGTCAAAGGCTTCCGCAATGGTAGGAACTTTGCGAAGCAATGGATGGTGTTGAAAGTCCCATGAGGTTTCAAAGGAATCCCAATCTATTTTTGAAATAGAAATATTACTGTTTGCAATAGTACAGCATTCACACTCTCTGTTTTTATCTATAACCACAGGCACTTTATTTACATATCCTGACTCAAATCCTAATGTAGGTGAAATCATTGCTAAAACCATTTCCGAAATTCGACTATTAAGGACTGCTGTTAGATAATCAAGTAATACCGAATTATCTGAAATAACGGACTGCCCACTGTTACTAAAAATATGTCCTTGATAATATCTACGGAAACAAACTTTAGACGTAACTACCGTCCAAGAAATGCCTTCTTTAAAATAATATTTTTCATTGCTTATTTTCCAACCAAGATTATCTCCAAGCTGTGGATATACTCTGCGAGTATTCTCTTTAATCTCACATCCATCATTCTCCCAATTTACAACATAATCATGATTACCATACCACTTTCTAAATTCACCGCCTTTATTATAAGGAATCCATTTCATTCCATCTCTTTCAGCAGATGCAGCTGAAGGATACTTATAGCCTATTTTTTTATTTTCCACTTCATACCAAAGTCTTAAAAAAACGGTCATTATTCCCAGTACGCATTCCAATACATGCAGTAGCTACGTCTCGAACACATTCCTTTTCAAACAAATTTGCAAACTTATCACTAACCCAATAAGCCAATGGATTTCCAGGTATTTTTAGAAATTTTATCTGTTGTGCAATGTATCTATTCCTTTTAGAAAGGAACCGATCTTCTTTTGCCTGTTGCGTAGTAGATTCTACCAAACGACAATAAACACCATTATGGTTATTTAAAACAGCTTTTCTAAACACAAACGATGTTGTCTGGACTACTTCACCACCTATTTCTTCAAAAGCCCTTGCTCCCAAATGAGCCATATTCACAACACATATATTTCGTAATTTTGCTCTTAGTTTTTCAAAGCTTGATAAAAACATCCATGTATGCTGTGTAATCATTGCTTGAAAACCATTTTTTCTCGTCATTTGTTCACAATGATCAATAAAAATTGCAAACAAATCACTTTTACTATCTGGATATTGTTTCTTGGCATAATTTGTAAGATTGCTTCCCATGCTTGATGCACCCATATACGGTGGATTTGTCACAACCACATCATACTTCTGTGCCAATGCTTCTGCCACCTGTACCAATGGCAGTAATTCTCTCAGTGCCGTCTCACGAGACATATTTATATCTTCCGTAATCTCAGCAAAACGGTCATACAGAGCAGACCAATCCTGCGGTGTCACAGTCAGAATAGAACCGTATTCCTTTGCATCATGCAGCTCTTTGATGATGGTGTCCATAGAAGCTGTGAGCTTCATATCGCCATTACAGAAATAATCTACTGCAAATTTATCTACATGATTGCTCTCGACAATAGCATACACATGGGGCTGAATGCCACGGCTGAAGAAGCGGCGATCATACTGACGGGCTTTCATCATTACCGCAAAGTAAGCCAGCTGTGCCGCACGGTCATCAATATCCAAACCGTAAAGATTGTTCTCTACAATGCTTGACACTGCTTCACGGGTGGTATAGCCGTAGGATTCATAAATCTTCATCAGTACATCAAACATATATGCAAGAATATGACCGGAACCGGAGCAAGGGTCAATGACTTTCAGCTGATCCGGTGTCAGTGCAGCGTATTCCTTGCGAATCTCTGCAAGCTGTGTCTGCACTTCCGGCTCCTGCTCGGCTTCTTCCAGATAGTAGTGCCATTTGGTATCTTCCGGGTCACGGTTTCCGGCAGCATAAGCAGACTGTTCTTCCTCGGTAGGAAGAAGCTGACTCTTAACATCTGGGTGTCCCTCCAGCCATAAACGACCAAGACTATTCTCTACCATGTAGCGAACAATCCAGTCTGGTGTGAAAAGCTGAGTTGCTGCAGGGATGTTTTCTTTTGTGATTTTCACATTCTTTTTCAGTGCTGCAAAAACATCGTCCTTTTTCTCACTGTTATAATACTGATACAACCAACCGATGATCTGGACAGCATCCTTCCAATCATCCTCCGGTATCAGCTCAATCATCTTCTGAATCACGCTACCTTCACGGAGCAGATTGTCTGGCAGAAGAAGCTCAGTGTAGTCTGAGAGTCTCTGGAACATTCCCGGCAGAATCTTATTCAGAGCGTTACACTGCACGATCAGCAAATATTTATAGAGTTCTTCGGTCTTTTCGGCATCTTTCAGTTCATAGACCTTTTCCATATCCAGTCCATCCAAATCCAGATGAATGGCTTCGGTTATAATCTGCGGCTTAAAATTGTTTTCCTCGTCCGTAAATACACGCACATGGGAAGGAATGTAGCCGTTGACTTCCATAAATCGCAGAGCAGAGAAGCGGTTGAACCAAGTGTAGGCAACCTCCTCCATGACCTGCTTATATCCTTTATCATTAATCTCGGCAATCAGAGCCTGACGCTGCTTCTTTTCATCGGCAGTAAGGACTTTGCCGCCAACGCTGTCCACATTAGCATCCTCAATGTTGCCCTCTGTGATACCGTATTCCACACCTTTCAGGGAAACACGGGCGATCAGCTCTGTTCTTGCCCAGACAGCAAATTTTTTAATCGCATTCTTATCCATTATATTCATCCTCTTAATAAATCAACTCTAACAGCTTGAGCATATTGTAATACAGCAAAAACAATTGCATACAGTCTTTCTTCGTAACCTTTCTTGTAAGCATTCCATGGTCAAGAAAATTTCTATTTATAACCTCCGGTTGTTTTCTAAAATCGTTTCCACTTTCAAACACTTTTTGAAGACAAGCAAAAAGATTTGTACAAAACAATGCTGTATAAAGCACTTCTGTATTCACATCTATTTCCGTTCGTTTCTTTGCATCTCGCACAGCGCTTAACCCAACATTACGCCTTTTTCCATCTAAAGTCGATTTTTTCTGCAATCTAATCAATATCGCATCAATTAAAGCAAACAAAATAAACGCACATGATTTATACTGCTTATGTCTATAATCAAATACTGCTTCTCTAAAATCTGTCTTTTTCGTTCGTTTGTTTTCTAATAAAACTTCAAATATTTGTTCCATTATTTTATTAGGACATTGTTTTAATGCCATAATGTCAGCATCTTTTTTATTAGCTGGCATACTACTAAATAGCGTTTCTTCATCTGCACAAGGATTTATTGTCCATCCATAATGTCCCCACAACCTATGTATTTCAAGAAGTTCTTGCTTTTTTTTCTCAGAAATTGATGGAATTTTAATTTTTCGAATTACTTCTGAAAATTCTGCTGTCATTCTATAGATAGCTTTTGAAAATTCACCAACTTCAATATTATGAGAAAATTTAAATGATTTTTTTAAGATTTTTATAACCTCTTGCATTTGATTCCATTTTGAAACAGACATACCCAACGATTTCTTAAAATTTTCTAGCCCCACTTTCATATTAGTCTGCTTTTCTAATATTGGTTGAAATGACTCAAGAATTTTATTTTGATTTTTCTGTATTTGTTTTATTGATTCATTTGCTATTGAATCCGTTAATTTTGTGTCCGTTTCTTTCTTAGCTTCATCTATTATTTTCTCTTTCTTTTCATAATTATTCATTATTCTTCCTTAATCATAATACTTAATTCAACTTAATCTCATCACAATTCTTCAATAACTGTTTCAACTGAGAACGAATCTTCTCTACATAATCATCAATATCCGCATCCGTCTGTAAGGTCTTTGCCTGGAATACAACCTGACGGTTATAGGCACGAACCACTTTCTTCTTTGCTGGAGCTGCTTCTTTTCCCAGCTGCGTCGGCTGTACTGGCGGCTTCGGTGCAGGCGGAGCCAGAACAGACTCGATATTGCTGACGGTATCATCCTTATATTGGCACATCGGCAGGAACATAGCATCCAGAAGGGCAAGGCTCTTTAATTCTGCGATTTTCTCCTTGCACTGGCTGAAATACCTGTCTGATTTCTCAATCAGATGGGATGCCTTAGAATCGCCGTTTGCGGCAGTGTGGGTTGCTTCCATACACTGACGAACCGTTTCCAGAACCTCAGCACGTTTTTCTTCCAGCATCTTATCATGGGCGGTACGAACCATATCCATCAACGGATTCAGTTCATGAATCCGGTTATAGTTGAACTTGCTTCCGGTCTGAATCATCGTAATCAGGCGAATAGTGTTCAGTGCCTTGTGTGCTTCCTCATTTTCCGCAATTCGGTCAAGGTCATCATGCAGAGAGTTTTCAAACTGTACTGCCTGGTCGAATACCGTCACCTGAGTCTTGAAGAAATTTTCAATGCCGTTGCTCATGGCTTCTTTGTTATCAAAGAGAGCATCCTCTTTTTTCAGCACACGCTCAATTAGAGCAATATTGTCTTTCTTCTGGGAAAGTACATCATCCATCAGATGAATGGCTTCCTGAACTAATGCACGGTCTGGGTATTTATGTCCGTCATAACGGGCGTCCAGAGAAGCATAGTAATCACGCTGTTCACTGAATTTCTCAGTCACAAAGCGAATCAGACCATCTTCATCATCCGGTACATCCATGATGTCGAAATAATCCCGGAGCATTGATTTCACATCACGCATCATCGTTGCTGAAATGGTTTTACGCTTGCTGATAGAAGTCTTACCTATCTCACTCTTTTTGCGGAGCATATCCGGCAGTTTCGGGTCATCCGGCTGAATGGTATTGCCGCATACTTGATGGTACTTTCTGGGAATAAATCAGTTGTGCCGCAACCGCAGCAATATCGATTTCTTTCCATCCATACGGAATCGCACTGTATTTGCTTTGCACATCTGCCATAGAAGTCGGCAACTTTTTCACATCCTGCATTTCCAGATATTCTTCCATAGCAGAAGCAGCATCACGGTTCGGTTCCATGCCCGGAAGTGCCGTTACCGCACCTGTCAGAATCGCAATAATATCTACATCACTGCCTGCATTATCTGTAATCAGGTCGAGCTTGCTATATACATGGGCAACCAGATATTCAAGCGACTGATCAATCTTGCTCTTAGCATTTCCAGCTCTGATTTCCAGATGCTCACCGTCTACATAGAACTGCGCCCCTTCAATAGCATTTTGCAATTCGCTCATGGCACTCAGCTCATATTTTCCGGCTTCGTCTTGCTGGTCACTGATAATTTTCTGCACAGTTTTTGGAAGCTGGCTTACATTTCTCTGCTTTACGTACTTACGAATCTTCATAGCAGATTCCAGAGATTCATAGTAAGGCGTATCAGCCAGAACCACGATTGCTTCATTACCTTTGGACTCCGCCATCAGACGGTAATCTGTTTTTTCAATAGCATCGGTAGCAACGGTCAGGAAACGCAGACGCATACCACCTGTTGCCACTCCAACTGTAATGCCGTCCACCATCTGATCGAAAGCAAAGTCATATTTTCCATAACGGAACTTCTTGGTTGTGAAAATATCACCGTAAATCATCTGAGCGATACGCTCTACGATAGAAGCGGTATCTACATTGGTATCCCGGATTTCACGCTGAATATCCTGTTCTTCATCCGTCAGGAAGTTATAAGTGTCTCCGGTTCTGCCGATATAGTTCTGGCTCATCAGACGGTCAAGGCATCCACGGACAGCTTCACGCATGATAATCTTATCCACACGAATATCATCTGCCATAAGGATAACGATATTGTCCAGATTGGAAGGAATATCATCAATATACCGAATCAGATACAGGAGTTTCAGTACATCTACATCCTGCTGTTCGATGCCATCACCGTTGTCGGCAGCTTTTTGGCAACGTTCAATTACACGACGAATTGAACCATCCAGAAAAGTATGTACGGTATCATAAAAACGGAAGAACGGAACAAGTGCATACTCATCCTTCTCCTGAATTTTCTGTGCAGCTTCCTGGAAACCGGACAGCATGGAACGCTCACCACCGGAAAGGTGCTTGCCGGAATTTCCGTGCTTGCGGATTTCAGCAAATACCTTCTGCATAATAATAAACTGATACGGCACGAACGGGAAGTTCTCAGTAAATTCCCTCGGACCGGAATAGCCTTTAATATCCAGAATAGAGCCATTGAAGCTGAACAGGTTACGCAGGACAGAATCATTCTGCTCATAAACGGTTTCCAAATCCATTGTTGCTTCCGGTTTCTTTTTCAGAATACGCTTCTGGATGACTTCATCCACGGAGGAAGAAGATAAGCTCAGTCTTGTTTTGAAACGAGCCTGGATACGGGAGAACTCATCGGCACGAACTTTGATGATTTCATCAATGGCTTCCTGTCCGGTGCAGATCACCCAAATCTTTCCTTCACACTCACTTCCGATTTTTTCTGTCAAAGACTGGAGGTTCAAAAGCATATCGGTGTCTGTGCCGACATACTGACCAACTTCGTCGATCATAAACAGCAGACGGAAGTTCGCTGGTTTAGTATCCACATAGGCTTTCATATCTTCCACAAGCTGAGCAATAGATATTTCTGTTGCCGTTTTATCATTGAACCATGCCTTGGCATCGTCCTCACTCATATCCAGAACTTCCATTAAAGTCGGAATAATAAACTTTCCATTGAATGCAAAGGCACGGCGCATTTCCATCCAGGACTTGCCTTTCTTTTCTTCAAAAACTCTGCGAAACTCCTCAGTTTTTCCCTGCTGGTCAATATAACGCTCCATCATGGCAACTTTCAGATTCTCACCGTAAAATCCCAGATGGTTGTAGAACATTTTGGCAAATACACGAAGAACCGCAGTCTTATCTTTATTGCTGAATCCCTCAATATCAATATTGAACAGAATTGTCTCGGTCTGTCCCTTTGTGGCACGATCAATCAGCATAAAGGTTGCCGGGTCGTCCTCAAACTTTTTACGGAAACGCTCCACACTGCGAATGCCTTTTACCTCTTTATTTTCCAAAAGGTAGGAAAGCATTTTCAGGAAGTGAGATTTACCACTTCCAAAGAAACCGGAAATCCAAACACCCATATCGGCTGTCGGCTGGTCAAAAGCATCACCGTAATAATTGAAGAACGTAATGAAATGTTTCTTCAATTCTCTGGTAATGACATATTCATTTAACTCCTGCTCGATTACATCATCAGCAGCCTGATCTACTTTAATTACACCATTGATTTTGCGGTTGATGTCATCCGCAAACATATCTCGAATCATCATGGCTTTATCCCCCTTAATCTATGACATTGAATGCCCGGTAATAATCATTTGGTGTCAGACGATTAAACAGTTTTACATGACGACCATCAAACTCACCCGGATACATAACCAAAATCGGAACATCCGAAAAATACGGTTGCAAGGCTTCCAATAACGTATGGATTCTCATAAACGGGAACACCTCGCCCACACCTGTCAGCATCAGCACATCACCCGGTTCGTGTGGCTCATACTGAATTTTATCAATGAACTCTCCATTGCCGATTGCGGAGTTAAGCTGCTCCAGAAGATAAGCACTTCCGTCAGCTTCTTCCATATCGGGAATTGCATCTGTGATGTCCATATCATCGCAGATAGAGAGAAATGTTTTATATAAATTACAAACGATCAAATGGCAATCTAAGGACTGATCAGTTTCCAGCTGATTCACAAAATGACGGACAACCATTTCATTCTCCGGTTCATAACAGAAGATTCTGATATTCACCTCATTGCTGAGTCCTTTGCTTTCCAGGAACTCCGGTTCCTGAATCAATGCCCGAACTTTATCCAAGCGTTCTTTTATGTCACTCATTGGCTACCTCCTAAGAAAAGCAATTAAACGCTGGCAGTATCGCCGTGTCGCCATTGCTTCTGATGGCATTCTCCAAAACAGGATGCAGCCATACTGGATTCAAATGATTTGCCCCCCGGTTGTCGAGATATTCTGTTTCAACAAGCACTCTGGCAATAATCTGTTTTAACTTTGTTATTGTAGTATCGCTCCAGGAAGCCACGGTATCATTCTGCTCCTGCAAACGCATAAAAAATGTATTCAAATCTATCTTACCAAAAGACGTGTCCCTTAATCTGTACTTCTCGCCAATGACGGTCAGCATAAATTCCCAAACCAGTCGGCTCTGCTTCATCAAAGCATAAAGACAAATCTGTTTTGCTACATCCGTTGGCTGTGACGCAATCGCAGCAACCAGCGAATCATCTTCTAGCGCATGGAGTCGTTTGATACAGGCTTTCGCCATGCGTGTAATAGATTTTTCCGTTGGATACTGGAAAAGATTCTGCTCTACAATTTCTTTAACAATCGCATCATTTGAATTTCCTTCTGCCATTAGCTTTGCGGTAGAACGCATCTCGTAGAAAAGGAACGGCTCTCTGGTCAAAGACGCAATATAAGGATAAGAATGATCCATGTTCCCGTACCTCCTTACTGCTCCTCTTTTTTATCAGGAACAAATTCCATGATATCTCCTACATCACAATTCAAAGCAGAACATATCTTTGACAGAATCTCTGTACTTACATTTTCATCTTTTGATAATCGAGACATCGTTGTTGTACTAACTCCTGTCATTGCACGCAAATCTTTCTTCATCATTTCTTTATCAATTAACAATTTCCACAATTTCTTGTAACTAACTGCCATTTTTTCACCTCAATCTTATTTGCTTGAAATATCTGTTCACATGGTATTTATCACCTGTTACTTATCAGCTGTTTCTTATCATCATATCATAAAAATGCGTTTCAAACAATCTAATCTATCAAAAATCGTAATTCAATTCCGAAATATCGCATTTAAAATCACGGTAAATAGTAACCCGAGAATCCCAATTGTAAACCAAGAATCTGCACTGAAATAATATCCGTCATCTTCCTGCACCAGACAAAACGACTGATGCCCCAGAAAGCCTGTAAAATAGCCACTTTCTGGATACACAAGACAGGACAAAAATCGACTTTCATTTTAAGAGATGAGTGCTAATTATTTTAAGTAATTTTTAAAACCCTTGATTTTACAGGGTTTTCAAGTTTTATTAAATTGATTTTGGCGTTTACTGTGCCATTTTTTCATTTCACGCTTAGCATCAAATGATACAAAAAAGCAGTCGAACCTAAATGTGAAAGACTGCTTTATATCATATTTCTTATTGCTTTGTGTGTATATTTAACTGATTGTCTATATCACGTCCTGCATACATTACTCTAAGTATTGTTACAACCATTCAAAAATTCCTCTCAAATCACTGTCAGCCTGTTCTGATACTTCTATTTCATATATCATAAGCCATAATCTTTGCGAATATCAGAAAAGGCTTTCTTAGCATTTTTTGTCCGTCCAGCCTGCATATCCGCATATCCCTTCTCTAATTCTTCATTGAACTCTACCTCTGATAATGCGCTGATATCAACAGGTCTGGCAGATGGTATTTTTACTTCAAACGGAAGACCTCTCTGTAAGATAATCTGCATATAAAACATCTCCTTCCTGCCATATTTTTATATTATGCAAAACCTCCGAACGGCTTTAGGCCATAAATCAGTTATTATTATTCCTAATCAAAATCTGTATGATTTTATCATAATTTTCCGGTCTGTGTGGAAACGTACAGTCTGTACATACCTTGATTTTTTTGCCATTCTTCTCTATGTAGGTCTTACTTCCGGGACAGTTTGGCATACTATACATAGGACAATAACAAAACAGACAATTAAAGTCATCCGAAAGTCCCTTGTGACACGGAAAATATTTGCAATCTGTGTTTTTAAAGTATTTATAAGAGTTTTCCATTTTTATTCCTTCTATATTCATATGCTTTTCTCACAAGGCTCTCTGCAAAATGCGGATTTGACGGATAATACAGGTGTGGAAACCCAAGCCAGTAATTATCATGGCTTATCACACAGTCGTAGCTTCTGCCTGTGGCCGGCTTGGTCGCAATACAATCGGCTCCGTTATCGGTGCTGTCGTAATAATGAAATTCATGCGCCTTTATTTTTTCATTTGGCGGTAGAAAATTGCTATGCTTTTCCGCAAGCTCAATATATCCGAACCTGACCAGCTTTCCCTTAAAATGACACCCACCATCCAGTGCCCCCACAAGCTTCGACTTATTCATATCATTTTGTATATCTGTATTATTTTGTGTATCAGCATTGTTTTTTTTATCATTATCATCACAGATGTTACGGATATATGCGTGAAGATACATAAACCCTCCACACTCTGCAACCATCGGCATTCCGGCTCTAAAAGCTTTTTTTATGGCATTCAGCATAGATACATTTTCACTCAGTTCCTTTGCATACAGCTCCGGATAACCGCCTCCAAGCAACATTGCATCACAATCCTCTGGAAGGCCGGTATCGTGCAGTGGCGAAAAATACCGTAATTGTGCTCCGCATTTTTCAAGAAGCCTCAAATTATCTTCATAATAAAAACAAAATGCTTCGTCCATTGCAACAGCTATGTTTACGGTATTTATTGCTTTATTTTGTGAAAATTCATTTTGATCACAATTACCTATATTTTTTTCATTATATACATCTGCATTTTCGCTGTCACCGATTTCATCTGCCGCGTCTGCTATATCTATAAACAAATCCATATCTATTGTCTTTTTTAGTCTGTCGGCAGTTTCATTGAGCTGTTTTTTTATATCTGAAAGCTCATCCGGCATGACAAGCCCCAGATGTCTGCTTGAAAGCCCGATATCCTTCTGTTCCGGGAAATATCCGACTACTTTTACGGAAAGCTCCTTCTCTATCAGAGGCTTTATGATATCATAATAGCCCTTCGACATCCGATTGAGCAGAACCCCCTTAATCAAGTGCTGAGTGTCATACTGCAAAAAACCGGCTATAAGAGCAAGCACTGACTTTCCCATGCCCTTTGCGTCCACCACGAGTATTATCGGAGTCTGCGTCACCTTTGCCAGATGGTATGACGAACCCTGCTCATATATTCCGCCAAGCCCGTCATATAATCCCATCACGCCCTCAAGCACCGCAAAATCACCATCGGCTCTTTCATCTAAGAAAAGCTGCACTGTTTTCTTTTCATCCGTAAAAAAAGTATCGAGATTTTTGGATGATACGCCAAGCACCTTTTTGTGAAACATTGGGTCAATATAATCAGGTCCGCACTTATATGACAATACGTTTTTTCCGCTATCCTTTAAAAGCTGCAGTAAAGCGCAGGTTATCATTGTTTTTCCACTGCCGCTTTTGGGTGCGGCTATCATAAAACGATTTATTTTCATGTATTCATCCTTTATTTCATCATATATCTTAAAATATTAGCCTTCGATGATTTATTACGAGTTGTAGCATAAAAGCTCCGGTTAAAATTCAAACGAACATATCCACACCGGATTTTCTGCCTGCATCAGATGGTAATGTCCTATCTGCTTTGAGCGGCTGACCTGCAGCTGCACGATATCCTCATTTTTCACATCATATGCCGACAATATTTCCTTTATCTCACAAATTGTTTCCATTGAAATTGCATTTATCACTATACGGATATGTGGATTTTTTGCTTTAAGAGCCTCTATTATCTCCTTTAGATTGCCGCTGCTGCCTCCGATAAATGCGTGTGTCGGCACCGGAAGAGTGTCCATTCCGTCAGGAGCCTTTGCATTTATAACATGGATATTTTCAAGTCCATGCTTTTCTTTATTTTGTGTGATAAGCAGCACGGCATTTTCCTTCTGCTCGATGGCATAGACCTCCATATCATCGGAAAGTGATGCGGCCTCTACCGCTATGGAGCCGGTTCCGCTTCCCACATCATAAAGCACTGAATCCGATTTCAAATGAAGCTTGCAGATACTTACATGCCTTATTTCCTCTTTGGTCATCGGAACCTTTTCACGGATAAATGCTGCATCACTTAGCTGCGGTGTAACATTTTTTGCAACCGGATTGGGATTTTTTATCATACAGATATACAATCCCTCCCTTTTAAGCTTTTTGCATTCCTGTGGCGAAAGCTGCGATATAGTTTCATCCGGATATGATAGCTGGTATCCCACAGTTACCGAGCATTTTTGTAAACCATACCTTTCGTCACTGCTTAATAGGTGTCCAAGCATATTCACATCCTTTACACCTGACATCAGCATAAACGTTTTTGCATGGTGGCTAATCCGTGATGTAATATTAGACAGCTTTACTCCGTGGATGCTGCATATATACGCATCGTTGTAGGTTTCACCGACCGCTGCCGCCATGTATGACACAGATGAAATTCCAGGAAGGATTGACACATCCGCATTTAATTTTCCTTCAGATATTTCATTTTTTATCGCCAGATACAGCTTTTTGCTTCCACTGTAAAAGCCTGTATCTCCCGAGAATAATATAAGAACATTACTGATTTTTTCAGTATCTGCACAAATTTCGTATAGATAAGGAATAATCTGTTCTGCAAGATAATACGGCTTTTTGTCTATCTTCGCACTGTATTTTTCTATCATACGGCTTGCGCCAAGTATAATATCAGCGCTTTCTATTGCATCTGAAACAGCTTTTGTCATGCAAGCATCATTTCCCATTCCAATGCCGGCAAGCATGATATGAAGCCTGTTATATTTTCTGTCAATATATTCACAAACAGCTTCAAATGACATTCCATCATCCTGCACGCTTTGTCCCACAATATAGACCGGAATATTTTTATTTTTTGCGGCAGCTATTTTCTCAATAAAGCCCCCGGCCGCACCGCTTTTTTTGGTGACCAGACATCTGATGTCATACTGATCAATAAGCGCCTCATTAAGCTGTGTGCTAAACGGTCCCTGCAATGCCAGAATGTGCTTTCCTGTAATATCATTGTGCATGCACAAGCTTATGCTCTCAAGCCCCGGAAGCACGCGCACATACAATCTTTCCCTGACGTCTGAGGTTTTACAATACACTGACAGCTCCTTGCTTCCTGTTGTGAGCAGTATATTTCCGTCTGTATTGTTAAGTGCCTTTGCACATGCTTCATTGTCCTCAAAATAGCGGATATTATCATAATCTGCTGATATATCCGTATCTCTTTTAAGACGCACATATTCGATATTTTCTGATATGTTACTATCCGCCTGATTGTCTGTAACAGCACATGCCTCGTTAAACGCATAAACTGCCTGCTTTATATTTTCGGTAACAATGGCTGCATACGGATGGGTTGCATCCACTATGAGCTTACATTTTTGTTCCGCAAAGAAGCTTCTCATGCCTTCGCTGTCCATACGCCCCATATGAACATGCGCGAACGGATTTTCATGCAGCACAATTTCACCGTATTCTGTTGCCACGCAAACCGTATGCTCTATGCCTCTTTCACACAGGTGCTCTGATAGCTTACGTCCCTCTGTTGTTCCTGCAAAAATCAGTATTTTACTCAATCTGATATCCTCTCCTTGTGACAAGCTTTCCGTCAATTATTTGTGTACCCTCATTGCCGATAAATACTGTCGTAAACATGTTAACCTGTGCACTGCGAAGCTCACCGAGGGTACAGACCGTATAGCTTGTTCCCTCACGTCCGATATTTTCGACATAACCGCAGGCTCTATCCGGCTCGATTGCACGAAGCAGAATATCACAGGCTCTCATCAGATAGTCCTTTCTCTTGTGGCTCGACGGATTGTACAGTGCTATGACAAAATCACCCTCTGCAGCAGCCACAAGACGCTTTTCAATCTTATCCCAAGGCGTGAGCAGGTCACTTAAGCTGATGGTACAAAAATCATGGTTTAATGGTGCTCCAAGCACTGCCGCACCACTGTTTGCCGCTGTAATGCCGGGTATTACCGAAAGCTCTACGTTATCGTATTCCTGCCCAATCTCATACATAAGAGAGGCCAGTCCGTATATTCCGGCATCGCCACTACATACAAGGGAGACTGTTTTGCCCTCAAGTGCCTTTTTAAAGCACAGATGACATCTTTCTTTTTCCTGACGCATCGGAGTGGTCAAAAGCTCTTTTGTCCGGAATTTTTCTCCAAGCAGCTTTATATATACGGTGTATCCCACTATGACATCACTCGCTTCCAGGGCGTCAATCGCCTGCTTTGTCATCATGCTTTCAAAGCCCGGTCCCATACCTACTATGTAAATTTTATTCATGTTAATCTCCATCTCTACTAATTTTATATAACCATGCAGCTATTTGCAATTTTTTAATAATATGAAGTTCAAAAGGTATTTTGCCCCTCATTTATGATTAATCAGGATACCTTGCTGCCGCAACCGTTACCCTGTCATATTTATGTTTTTTATAGATAAGTTCTCCTGCTTTATTGCATTCCCTGCTGCATACAAGCACCGCTGCACGCTCGCACACGTTGTCCACTCCAACATGCTCCCTGACAAACTGCGAGGCACTGAATTCTCCCTGCACCGCCATGAGCTCATCCGCGGTATAAGTGACAAATTCTATCCTGTTTCTTTCGCAAAATTCCTTTATTCCCGGTTCATCTTTTTTCACATCTATTGATGCAATCATGTCTATATCCGAAATATCTATTTGTAGCTTTAAAAGACTTTGTCTGATTGCCCTGTCAATATTTTCAAACGCTGTATCCCTTCTGCACCCAATACCAAGTACAAATTGTGTGGGTTTTAAGTAAATACTGCCATTTTTAGGGTCCTTTGCTTTTTCGCATGATACTACAATATCAGCACCGCAAGCAGGTGGGAAGTCCACTGTTTTTATTGCATCAGCACTCATATCAGCTTCATCGAAAAAAGCCTTTATAAGGCTTCTGTGCTTAGCCGGGATGTGCTCCCAGTCGACTGACATAGTAACCACTTCCCCCGCCAATACCTTTGATGATACTCTGGCGATGCCATCTTTATTGACTATTGCAAGCCTGCATTTCTTTGCAAAAACATCAACTGCAAATTTATTATTGATATCAGTAGCGGTTGTCATAACAGGTGTGGCATTCATCAGCGCTGCTAATAATACAGCAAACTCATTGGCACCTCCAACATGCCCTGAAAGAATCGGAATAACAAACTTCCCCAGCTCATCTATCACAATAACAGGACTGTCTTTAAGCTTGTTATTAACAGAAGAAGCTATAGCTCTCACTGCAATACCGCATGCCCCGATAAAAATCAGAGCCTTTTTTTCACTCATCTGTGCAGCTGTCCAGTCTGATATATTTTGTGATATGTAGCCGGTATTTCTAAAATTTTCATCGGTGGAATTTTTAATATTTTCATCCGATAATCTCGAGCACTTGGTAAAAACCTCCACCTCATATGCACTTTTTTCAAGCTTATAAGCTATGTCACATGACAGCTCATAGCCCTTTTTTGTGAAGCTTACAATGCAAATTTTCATATTTTCAGTTCCCATATATTTCCCATATTTATATATTCACGCCTTTTTTCAATCGTTATCCTTTGACTCTACTGAAGCCTTGCGATACTCTGTCGAAAAATCCGGTGCGTAAAGTCTTGATTTCTCGTAATGCCGGTGAGCTATGACATCCCCCACAAGCACAATCGCTGTCTTTGTGATATTGTGCTTCCTCGCAGTCTGCTTAAGTGTAGCGACAGTGCACACGTATGCCTCCTCCTGTGGCCAGGTTGCCTTGTATACAATTGCAGCAGGTGTATCTGCCGCGTATCCTCCCTCAATAAGGCTTTCCGTAAGCTTCTCTAAAAGCCCGGTGCTTAAGTAAATCGCCATGGAAGCGTGGTGTGAGGCAAAGCTTGCTATGCTCTCCTTAGGCGGCACCTTCGTGCGCCCCTCCATGCGTGTGATGATGAGCGACTGGGAAATACCGGGGAGCGTGTACTCAATGTTGAGCGATGCAGCAGCGCCAAAGCACGCGCTCACGCCCGGACAGCTCTCATATGGTATTAAAAGAGTATCAAGCTCATCCATCTGCTCGCGCACTGCGCCGTATATGCTTGGCTCTCCCGTGTGCAGGCGCACAGTAATTTTTCCGTCTGCCTCAGCAGCTTTCATGACTGCGATGACCTCATCCAGTGTCATTTTTGCACTGTTATATATTTCACAGCTCTCCCTTGCATAGTCCAAAAGCTCTGGATTAACAAGCGAGCCTGCATAAATTATCACATCTGCCTTTTGTAAAAGACGCATTCCGCGTACTGTTATTAAATCTGCTGCGCCTGTTCCTGCGCCAACAAAGTAAACCATTTTTCTGCCTTTCTGCTTTTTGCAAGCTCACCAAATTCGTTTGAATACATGATACAGTCTATCTCAAGTCTGCCCTTTGCTCTCTTATCCAGATAAAAGCATATGCGCTCCATCGCATAATCCATTACCTCATACAGCCTGCCGCTTTCCTTAAGTGCCGCCAGGGCCTCCTCTGTCGTAAGGCTGTCCATAATGCGCTTTATGTATTCGGGCGCTACACCACACTTAAACGCAAATGCCGTCAAAAGCTCTATCCTGCAGTCTGCCTCCCTCGAATGAGTGTTCATGATGCCTCCTGCTACCTTTATGAGCTTTCCTATATGTCCTGTCAAAAGCATCCTCTTAAAGCCCATATCTGCAGCCATATCAATTGTTTCACCGATAAAGTTGGAGCATTTGACACTCCTGTCCAGATCATAGCCATAGCTTTCCTTCATAAAGTCAAGACCGTAATTTCCCGGAGCAACCGCCACATAATCATACCCAAACGAATATCTCTGCCTAAGCTCCACCCTTATCGTATCAATAAGAGCCTGTGAGCTCATGGGCTCAACAATACCGCTCGTGCCGAGAATTGATATACCACCAACTATCCCAAGTCTTGGATTAAAGGTCCTTTCTGCAAGCTCCTTTCCCTTTGGAACCGAGATTGCAATGTCAAGTGTCCCCTTAAAATCCAAAAGCTCACAGACCTCCCTTACCTCTTTTTCTATCATCTCACGCGGCACATGATTGATAGCCGCATTTCCGACAGGCTGGTCTAATCCGGGTTTGGTAACTCTTCCCACTCCGTCACCACCGTCAATATTTATGATAGCCAAATCCTGCTTTTTTTTGCTTAAAGCACAGGTATCGGAATGCAAAATCCGTACAGAAGCATATATATAGGCTCCGGTGGTCACATCCGGGTCATCCCCTCCGTCCTTTATCACGGCACAGCTTACCTCATTTTCACTTCTTTTTATGTCGGTGATATCAGCCGTGTAAGCTATTCCCTTAGGTGTCTGAATCGTTATTTTGTTTTTAGCCTTTCCGGTTAAAAGCATATATGCCGCCGCCTTTGATGCCGCCGCCGCACAGCTTCCTGTGGTAAATCCATATCTCATAATCACTAAATTTCCTCATGAATCAGCCTCTATCAACCAGACTGTAAATCAGCGCATTGCATATGGCAGCCGCAATATTACTGCCACCCTTTCGTCCGACATTTACTATGTATGGCACGCCGGTCTCCATAATAAGCTCCTTGGCTGCCTCCACATTGACAAAGCCCACCGGCACACCGATTACAAATGCAGGCTTATATATTCCTTTTTCTATCATATCGTACAGCTCTATAAGCGCTGTCGGTGCATTTCCTATCGCAAAAATCACAGGCTTATCTATCCTTGATGCAAACTCCATGCTTACTGCCGCGCGCGTTGTCTTTTTCTCCTTTGCAATAAGAGCGACCTCATCATCAGCCATAAAGCAGTGCGCCTGTCCACCGAATTTTGCCAGATATTTTTTATTTATGCCTGAAAGAGCCATGTTGGTATCAGTCACTATATCAGCGCCCTCTGATATCAGCCTTTTTGCAATAGCAACGGCGTCCTTAGAGTATTTAAGCGTCTGTATATAATCAAAATCAGCACTCGTGTGTATGACTCTTTTTGTTATCATCTCCTGATCAGCAGGCAGCGTAATCTGCATTTCAGACAGCTCATGTGAAATTATCTCAAAGCTCCTCTTTTCAATCTCCATCGGCTCTAACTGTTTAATTTTTTTCAATACACTCACCTATCACTTTCAATAATCTTACATTTTCATCATAAGTATTTACTGCCACACGAAAATACCCTTCCGAAAGCCCCACATAGTTGAAGCAGTCCCGTATCAGTATTCCCTTATTAAGCAGTATATCATATAATGGAAGCTTGCTGTAAAACAGTATGAAATCAGCATCACTTTTATATACCTTAAACCCAAGCTTTTTTAGTCCATCTGACAGCAGCCTTCTTTGTCCGCTCACATACGATGCCGTTTCTTTAATATACTCTGATTCCCTAATGCATGCCTCTCCTGCCATCTGTGCCAGGACAGACACGTTCCACTCCGGCAGATTTCTTTGAACCTTTTGTCTTACTGCATCATTTTTACTGAGCATATATCCAAGCCTTACTCCCGGAATAGCAAAAAGCTTGGTAAAGGCTCTTACAACAATCAGATTGTCATAGTCACATAAAAGTGACAAAACAGAATAATTTTTTTCACAAAAGCCCATGAAGCATTCATCTGCCACCACATAAATATGCTTTTGTTTGCAATGCCCTATTATTTGCTTCATGAAAGTGCTGTCTGCAAGATACCCTGTCGGATTGTTTGGATTTGCGATAAAAAATATATCTGTATCATCTGTAAGCATATCCATTAAAGCATCCAACCGTGCAGCAGGAGAAAAATCACTCTGCTCATCCAGCAGGAAATATCCGATATCACAGCCGACTGCACGAAGCACATGCTCATAACCGAAAAAGCCCGGGGCCAGAAGCACTGCTTTTTTGGGCTTTATGGCATGAGCTATCGCCATAAAAAGCTCTGAGGCTCCGTTTCCGGGAATTACATCCTCGCTTTGTATGCTGCAGCCTTGCTGTGTGAAATACTCTGATATCGCTTTTTTAAGACCACTGCATGCCATGTCGGGATATCTGTCTGCATACGAAAGTGCATCACTCATAGCCTCTTTAACAGAATGCGGTATGCCAAGAGGATTGATATTTACCGAAAAATCCATATTTACTTTATTGTTGTATATGTCTCCGCCATGGATGCTTTTCATTCAAGTCCTCCATCTATTCTTACATCAATTTTTCATATTCAAAGCAATATTAAACCAAGACTCATAACCGCCACAGATAAAAGCTCACACAAAAACGCAGTAATATACATCAGCCTGTTTGCACGCTTTATATCCTCGTACTCTATCTCACGCAGACCGTCTCCTATGTATTTTTTCTTCACAAGCTTCCCAAAATACACTGCATCACCCGCAAGCTGCACCCTTAAAGCTCCCGCACATACAGACTCTGTCTGGGCTGAGTTTGGGCTTGCATGATTGAAACGATCTCTTTTAAAGATGCGGTATGCATTTTTTCCATCAAACTGCCTGCCACCAATAAATGCCGCAGCAATCATCAGATATGCACTGATTCTTGCCGGTATGAAATTGACCACATCATCAAGCCTTGCCGCAAATCTGCCAAAATACATATATTTATCATTTTTGTAGCCAAGCATGGAGTCCATCGTATTCACAGCCTTGTATACAAAGCCAAGCACCGGTCCTCCGATTGCAGTGTAAAGCATAGGTGCAATCACTCCGTCAGATGTATTTTCAGCTATCGTCTCAACTGCCGCCCTTGTGACGCCTGCTGCATCAAGCACAGATGTATCTCTGCCAACAATCATGGAAACAGCCCTTCTTCCTGCATCAACTCCATCTGTCCTTAGCGCATCGTACACCCTCATGCTCTCTACACGAAGACACTTTGTAGCAAGAATCTGCCACGTCATGACAGCCTCTGCTATTAGCCCGGCATATAAATTTATACTGTATGCTGCCACAATAATAATTACCGACATTGCAAAAGTTGCAAAAATTACAGTAAAAGCAAGAAGCATGCCTCTTTTATATTTTATTAGATTTAATTTTTTTTCAGAGCTATTATATCCGGCATCACAATTAAGCCTCTTATCGAGAAAAGAAATAAGTGAGCCGATAAGTCTGACAGGATGCGGTATAAAATGCGGATCTCCTATTAATAAATCAAGCACAAAGCCTGCTATAAATGCAAAAATATGATAACACATATGTTAGTCCTTCTTAAATAAATCATAGCGATATGGGCACTGTTTCATTAAACACAATCTCATTGCCCTCAACCGCCACCTCACACGAGTAGCCACAGCCGTTTTTCACCTGGTAATCATAGTAATCCATATCACAGTAATGGCTCATTATCGCCATGATAGTCCCTCCATGCACAAAAAATACCATTTGTATCTTTTTATCAGGCATAGCCCTCTTAAGCTCTAATGCCTGTGTGAGTGCCCTCTCAAAGCCACATATACTTCTTTTGCAAAACTCTTTTTTGCTCTCTCCGTTTGGAAAGGCAAGTGTTCCACCACTGTCAATCCACGCCTGATATGAGTCCCTGAAACGGATATCTGTGCTAAGTTCCTTATAGCTTTTTAGCTCCCATTCACCGAAATCCATCTCTGCAAACTCTTTTACGGTATAAATTTTATGGTGCTGTGCGACCGGCAAAATAATCTCTGCCGTCTGTTTGCAGCGCCTCATTGGACTGGTAATAATTATCTGCTCCTTTAAGCTATTTTCCTCTAAAGCCTTGTATACACCATTATTTAGCGCATTTTCTAGTTCAAAAACTCCGGCTTCATCGAGTGGCTCATCTGTCCTGCCCAGATATCTGTGCTCTCTGTTTGAGACAGTGCAGCCGTGTCTTATAAATATACAGTTTATTTTATTTTCTGACCGATTCCACATATTACGCGAACTACCTCGTCTGCTTTTTTTGCAAGCAGTATCTCTGCTCTGCCTGTCTGCTCCCTGTACTCTCTCTCAAACGCATCAAGAGGCACTATGCCGTTTCCAATCTCATCAGCAATGACTATCGTATCCTTATTTTCCTCTGCAAATTGCATAAATTTCAAAATATATTCCTGCAGTGGAAGATTTTTCTCAAGCACAGCCCTGATAAAATAATGGAATTTATCTATTATGAGTATACTCTCATCATCGACGGCAAAATCCCATGGCCATTCCATGTTTGACGCCTTATCATTGCAGGCATTATCTTTTAGAAAAAAGCAGTCATACACATCATATTTTTCTGTTTTTTCTATCATATTTTCGAGCACATAATCAAGCTTTCCCTGTGCCACTCCGCCTATCACAAGCTTCATATTTTCTCCAATTCCAAATTTTCAAATTCATAGTACAACTTTTATCAAAATTCTTATCCGTACCATTCCTATATTCAAAACAAATATACTAAATAATAAAAGAGACACCACCCAGAGCCACTGCCATGGCGCACTCACATATACACACAAAATACCCTGCCGTATCGCCTGTGATGCCGCCAAGCTCCTTTTTTGTTTTCACATAATAATACCAAAAGCTAAGTGCTGCCGCAATGATCATAACCACCGCATAAGGCAGTGACACAATGAGTAAAACAGCTATACACAGTGCAAGCTGGATGTATAGTGCTGCCCTCACGATCGTTCTGTGTGCAGTGTCCGCAAACATAAATAACAGTCCATCGCTTTTTGCCGATTTAAATGACACAACCGCTATTCCGCTTAAGCACCTTGAGATGAAAAAGCCTGCACAAAAAACAATAAATGCTTTATCATTCATTATCTGAGAAAAAGCTCCCATGAATAATAATCCGTAGGCTGCAAGCATTATAACGGCAAACGCTCCTATATGTGAATCCTTAAGTATTGCAAGCTTTTCCTCCCGCGGTTTGTATGAATGAAACGCATCCATTGTATCCATAAAACCATCTATGTGAAAGCCTCCCGTAACCGCTATCGGAATGAGTGCGCCTATGCATACATAGCAGATATCCGCCACTCCAAAATGAGAGTATATATATCTCCAAAGCATAAGAAGCAGTCCAATCACAGCTCCTATCCACGGAAAGAATACCAGCATGTACTTCATGTCATCATCATTCCATTTAAATTGTGGCATAGGTATCTTTGAATACATGGAAAAAGATACTATGCACGACCTTATTAACTTCATAATACACTTAACCTCCACACTGCTTCACTTAACCGTCACCGGAATGCCTGCAACCACCTCAACGACACGCTCTGCCATCGCAGCAAGCCCTCTGTTTACAATTCCCATTGCCTTTATGTAATTCATCGTTGATTCATCATAGCTGACTCCGTCTTCAAATACATTGTTTGTCACAATTACAAGCTCAGCAACATTTTCACTTAAGATACTTACCTCTTTTAACACCTTTTTACTCACATGGCTGATTTGAGCAGTCTCATAATCATTCATATTTTCAGGGTCATCCAAAGTCTCTTTTTCAGCTTCGGCAGCCTGCATACCGGAAGCATCTACAGGTGGAAACATCTCATTTGCCACAAGGTTTGACATACACTCAAGCAGTGCTGACCGCCCGGTTTTTAAACTGCTTTCTGATTGCAGCTTAGAAACCGCATTTTGGATATCACGAGGCTGCTCGATGGTAATAAAGCCTTTTCCGGCACGAAGTCTTCTGTGCCTGTCTATCTTCCGCTGTCCCTCATCATCAAATATCTGCATGGTGGCAATGTAATATTTTTCTTTGTATCCCTTTTCATTTGACACGTGACAAATATACTTTTCTGCATATGCTGATTTGCCACTGCCACTGCCGCCTGTTATAAGTGTAATCATCTATATGTACCTCTCATACTGTGATACCGAGATATCGTCGAAGGTTGTCCGTCCTTTGTATACGCTAAGTGCCATATCCAAAAGCGCAAACATCATCACGGCACCTGTTCCCTCTCCAAGCGCAAGAGATGCTCTTATGACAGGCCTTACGGAAAGTGCCTCACACAAAAGCGCCACGGCAGGCTCCCTGCCCTCATGTGATGGAATGATAAAATCAGTAACTCCGGAAAGAAGCCTTTCTGCTGCCAACGCTGAAACCATGCTTATCACTCCGTCGAGCACAACAGGAATATGGTATAATGCACCGCCTATACACACTCCGACAAGTCCTGCAATATCAAGTCCTCCGACTGTCATAAGTATCTCAAAGGTGTCCTTATTATATAAATCATACTTTTCTATTGCGCTCTCAATTACACGGATTTTTCTCTCAAGCCCACTGTCGTTTAGGCCTGCTCCTCTTCCTGTCACTGTGGCCACATCGCACCTTAGCATGGCGGCTGCCATTGCCGCGCTTGTGGTGGTGTTTCCTATACCCATCTCACCGGTTGCAATAATTCTGCAGCCGTCTGCCTTACACCCACGCACTATTTCTATACCTGCTGCAATCGCTTCAAGTGTCTCAGTCCTTGTCATGGCAGGCTCTTTTGCAAAGTTTCTCGTGCCCATGCGCACCTTTCTTTGAAGCAACCCTTTAACACTCTCGTCACTGTTTATTCCTATATCCACAGGAATTGTATCAACCCCTGCAGTCATTGCCATGCGTCCGACAGATGAAGCCTTCCTTGCCATAGATTTTGCAACTGCAAGTGTCACCTCCTGTCCGGACTGGCTGATGCCCTCAGCAACCACACCATTATCCGCACACATCATTATGACCGCCTTTTTTGAAATATCTATATTTTCATCTCCCAAAACAGCGCCGATTTTGGCCGTTAATAGCTCAAAATCACCCATGCCGTCGAGCGGCTTTGCCACGGAATCCCAGTTTGAGCGTATTTTTTGTACATTTTTTCATCAGGTGGAGTTATTTTAATTTTTTTAATTCTTCAATTGTAAAATGGTCAGAAATAATATTATTTTCAATCATATCTTGCCTCACGAAGCATGCCGTACACTGCATCCATATCCAGATACTCCCTCAGTGTATCCGCAAGCCTGTCATACTGTTTTTCTTTGAAGCTCTTATAGCTTAAAATAGTGCTGTCATTCACATCAATGCCCTTTTTATCGGCAATATAATCCACTATCACTCTGGCGGCCTCTGCAGTATCAAAAATGCCATGGATATACGAGCCATACACATTTCTGCCATCAGATATGACATTATTTAACTCATTTTTCCTGTCATAACAAGCCCCCTGCTCATCTGAAGCTGCGCTATATGCGCTCTTACCCATATGTATCTCATAGCCCAGAAAGTGACAGCCTGAAAGCTTGCTCAATACACCATCTACATGTGCTATTTCACCGCTTGTCTGAAGCCGCGTCTTGCTGTCTTTTAGAACGGTATCTATAGGAAGAAGCTCCATGCCACGCATATATCCCCCCTCCTCGACACCGTCGGGGTCGGCTATTGAAGCCCCAAGCATCTGATAGCCTCCGCATATTCCAAAAACCGGAATCTCACAGGAGAGCTTTTTGACAGCGGTCTCAAGTCCGTTTTGTCTCATCCACAAAAGATCCCCCATCGTATTCTTGCTTCCCGGCAAAAATACGATATCCGGATGACGCAGCTCATTTACTGTTGACACATACCTCACTGTTACCTCTGACATCTGTTCAAAGACATTGAAATCCGTGAAATTTGATATTCTCGGATATCTGATGACCGCTATATCAATAAGCCCATCTGTCTTTTTGTCAAAACGCTCTGTCAGGCTGTCCTCATCCTCAAGCTGTACATCCATATATGGCACCACTCCGGTAACAGGCACCCCGCCTCTCTCCTCAAGCATCTGTATTCCCGGGTCAAGTATTGTCTTGTCTCCACGGAATTTATTGATAATAAGCCCGCAGACACGATTCTTTTCCTCATCGGTTAAAAGCATAAGTGTGCCAAGCAGCTGCGCAAAAACACCACCTCTGTCGATATCACCAACGAGCAGCACCGGTGCATCCACCATATGCGCAAGCCCCATGTTTACAATATCATTTTCCTTCAGATTAATCTCAGCCGGGCTTCCCGCACCCTCAATCACTATGATATCAGCATACTCCTCAAGTTTTTTAAATGCCTTTTTTATATCCGGTATGAGAGTTTTCTTGTATGCAAAATACTCTCTCGCCGGCATGTTCTTAAGCACCCTTCCGTTTACAATCACCTGTGAGCCTGTGTTATTTGTGGGCTTTAAAAGAACAGGATTCATGCACACCATAGGCTTAATGCCTGCTGCCTCAGCCTGCATCACCTGTGCCCGTCCCATCTCAAGTCCTTCGTCTGTTATATAAGAGTTGAGCGCCATGTTCTGTGATTTAAACGGTGCCACTCTGTATCCGTCCTGTCTGAAAATACGGCACAAGCCCGCGACAAGAAAGCTCTTGCCTGAATTGGACATTGTACCCTGTACCATAATTACCTTTGCCATATCTATACCTGCTGTCTGAATTTATGTGGTAGTCTGTTGCTTTATCATGAATATTAAACTGTAGTGTGAACAGTAACTTCCTTAAAGCTGTGCCAATTGTTCCTCCAGAAAAGGAATTTTTATAATTTTTCCTGTAGAGACTGCATACTCATAAAGCCTGCTGTTAAACTGCTCATACGTGCCAAACTCTGTTCTGTCACATATAACGCCCTCGCATGCATCAATAAGCTCCTTTGCCTTTTCAATAAGGGCATCGTCTACAGGCTCAAAGCTTCTTGCACTGACAATCTCAGCAGAAAGCGCCTTTGCCGCAGGATAATCCAGATCATTTTCATAGATGATTCCTGTCGCAAACGGGATACCCTTTCGCTGTAAGCTTCTGAAGCTTTTTCTGCCCAGGCCCCCTCCTGCTATGACAAATATCCTCGTCCTTCCATCCGGTTTTTCCAGCTCTAAATCCTCTCCTGTTTCATCAAAGCTTCCTGCCGTAATTCCAAAAAGACCTGAAACATATTGGTCAGTAAATACCTCCTCGGGAGTTCCGTATCTGTCCACATATCTGCCATCTATACACAAAATATGGTCTGACACACGCTTTGCCATATCAAGCTCATGGAGCGACATTATAACCGTAAGATTCTTCTGTCTTTTAAGCCTTTGGAGTATTGATAAAAACTCAAGCTTGTACTTTATATCAAGATATGAGGTAGGCTCGTCTAACACTATAATCTCCGGCTGCTGACATATAGCCCGTGACAGCATGACGCGCTGCCTTTGACCATCGCTTATCTTTGTAAAATCCTTATCTTTTATCTGTGATACATTGACCAGCTCCATCGCCTCATCCACAGCCTTTTTGTCCTCATCCGAAAGTACTCCGAACCGGCCTGTGTATGGATATCTGCCGGTCGAAACCACATCATAGCAGGTCATAAGCTCCGTCTTTAGCTTATCGGTGAGCACAACAGCCATTTTCTTTGCAAATTCATTGCCATTCATCGTCACTACATCACTTTTATCAAGATATATCGTACCGCTCACAAGCGAAAGCTGTCTTGCAATACTTTTTAAAATAGTCGATTTACCGGCACCGTTTGGCCCAATTAATGTGAGAATCTCTCCCCTTTTCAGGGAAAAATCAATATTTTCAATAAGCGGCCTGTTATCATATCCAACGGCCATCTTTTGAGCAGTAAAATAATATTCCATCAGACATTTTTCTCCTTGCTGCGTCTTATCATGATAAACAGCACTACCGGTGCACCAAATACTGCCGTAACCGTGCTGATACTAAGCTCCGTAGGCGCAAACATCATCCTCGCAAGCAAATCACAAAACAGGCAGAACACCGCTCCACCAAGGAAGCATGCCGGTATCATATATATGGGCTTTGTGCTCTTTAGCATGCTTTTTACTATGTGTGGCACGGCTATTCCGACAAACGATATCGGTCCCGCAAACGCCACTATACATGCGGAAAGCAGGCTTGAAAGCAATACCAGAAGCACCCGGATGCGCTTTATGTTTACACCCAGATTTACGGCATATGACTCTCCGAGCTGATATGCCATAAGGGGCTTTGACATGAGAAAAACTAAAATAAATGTGATTCCCACCACAATGCTCATCACCCCAACGCTGTCCCAGGTCATGCCCGAAAAGCTTCCCCTTGACCAGTTATGCAGGTTTACTATGTCGGAATCATCTGCAAATGTCACCACAAACTCAGTCACCGCAGAGCATATGTAGCCAATCATGACACCGCTCACCACAAGCATTGACATGCTGCTTACCTTTCTTGAAATGATAAGCACAAAACCCATTGAAAGCATTGCTCCCAAAAACGCTGCTGCAATCATGGCCAGTGAGCTCACACGTATGGCATTTCCAAGTAAAAATACCATAACAAGTGCCACAATCATCTTAGCCCCCGATGATATGCCGAGCACAAAAGGTCCCGCGATTGGATTATGAAAAAAAGTCTGCAAAAGATATCCTGCAAGCGCTAATGCCCCACCCAGTATCATCGCTGCAATAGCTCTTGGCATGCGGATATCCCACACAATACGTCCTACCCTGTCTGAGTGGTCATAAATTGTCGCAAATGCAGCCTTAAACGATATATGTACAGTTCCTATGCACACATTCATGATAAGCAATATAATAATTAAGATTATAAGAATAATAAATGTTGTAAAACACCTTATTTTTCTGGTTTTTTCCATGTTATAGCTCCGCTTTTTATCTTTTTGTGCTATTGATTTTCCTGCATTCTGTCATATCCGTTAACAATTCAGCCCACCACACACATTCCACAAATCACAGTTATCTGAGCTTAAACAGATATTTCATGCTGCTGTCGGGTGCACCTGTAATCATCGAATGCATATCATCAATCATATATCCGATGGACATAGACTGCTGATACATATCGTTCGTGGTGCAAAATACATTGCCGTCTTTGACTGCCCTAAAATCAGCAAGCACCGGGCACTTATCCAAAAGCTCATTCAGATTCTTCACACCGCCGTCTATCGCACTGTTATATATCAGATAGTCAGCATCTATTGCTCCATTGTAGAAATCCTCAAGCTGCATATTCATGGTTGACCTGCCTGTATCGTCGTCATTTGACGCATCAAAAATATATTTTCCGCCAGCAAGCGAAATCATCTTTGGCACATAATCTGTGCTTTTGCGCACCTGAACCTGTCCATTGGACGTGATATAGAAAAATGCAACTGTCGGTCTGCTATCATCATTTGCAGCAGTATCTGTCTTCGCGATGCGATTTACAATATCCACCTGCTCATTAAAGAGCTCATCGGCCTTTTCATCCCTGTCTGTGAGTGCTCCGAAAAACTTCACCCACTCCACTCTGCCGAGCGGCTCCTCTTCATAGCTTGAGTACTCGATTATTGAAGGGATATCAAAGCTTTTAAGCTTTTCCGTTACCTGCGGCGAATGGGTAATCATAGTATTTTCTATGGCAAGTGAACAGTTTTCTGACACCAAAAGCTCATAATCGGGCTTTGAATATTTGCCGGCATAAAGCATTCTGCCACTTTCAAGAGCCTTTCTTGCACTGTCAATATACCAGCCGTCACTGTCTAGCCCCGAAAATTTAATAGTGTCCACTGCATCAAGCTTGTCAAACATATCCATCACCCCTGATGCGACCAGATACAAATCACTTACAGGCTCCTTCAATACAATAATATCCTTGTCAATATCCTTTGGAGTCTTTCTGCCCTTTGGCACGGTAAGTATTTTGGTACCGTCCTTTGTCGTAAGTATCTTGTATCCACCCTCATAATAGTCAACAGAAAAATTCTTTGCATATAAAAGCTTCATACTGCTCTTATATATAAGACCGTTTTGTGCCTCAGCCTCAGCCTTCGATTCGGTATTTCCTGAATCGGAAGAAGGACTGTCACAGCCTGACAGCCAGAACAGTCCTATAATTGATATCAATATATATATAATTATCTTTTTTCTTCCATGCATAGCTTAATTATTCTCCATCCTCACCAAGCACCTCTGTAGCAGAATCTGAATGGAAGGTGAGTGTGTACTCAACCTCGTGCGGCTTGCTCATAGCAACTGTATCTCCGATAACCTGCATAGGTGTATCAAGCTTAACCGGAATTTCAAATACAGAATTGCCGTCTGTATTTACAGGCATATATTTCTGTCCGTCAACTATCATATAGTCATAGTTTGGACTGCTCCACTGCACTGTTGCAGTAGCGGCTCCACCGCTTATAGTCACCTCAGCCGGTGATGCAATGCTCGCCCTACCGCTTCCGCCCTCGAAATCGAGATTGATATTGTATGTTCCGTCAGGAAGCTCTTTTCCTGCACTCTCAGATACGCTTGCATCTGCGTCCGCAGGTGTGGCATTTGAAACTTTTACCTTGTGGTCATACCATTTGCCCTTTGTACCGATAAGTGCAAGGTCAAATTCCTCATCCAAAACAGGAACCGGTATATCAAACGCATTGACCTCCTCAGTTGTGCCATCGCCACAATCGACAGTCTCAACAGTTGGCTCTAAAAGCTCAGCCTTGTCCTTTGAGGCATCCTTTGCTGTTCCCAAAAAGAGATTTACAATGTGTGTGGATGTAAGAGCAACATGTATTGTTGCCTTGCCGTCCTTCACGGTGAGTGTACCTTTGTTGTCGTATGCATCATTCACATGAAACATTGAGCTGTCTGTAGTAAACTCTGCTGTATATGTACCATCTGAAAGTGCTATCTTTTCTGTTTTTTCAGCCTTTTTTGTGCTCTCTGTCGCGTCCTGCACTGCTTTTTTGCTTTCTGTTTCAGCTTTTGCATTCTTATTACCGCAGGCTGCCAAGCTCATGGCACAAACCAGTGTCATTGCAACGATATAAGTAAACTTGTTTCTGAATAATTTTCTCATGTCTGATATACTGCTCCTGTTATTTTATAGCTTCCCCACTATACATTTAAGTAACTGCTACTTGCTCATAGCAGCCGCTGTATGCTCAACATAAAGCTTCTGGATACCCTCAATCTCACCAAGTCCGTTAATCTGTGTATCGATTTTATCGAACTTTCCTGATGCCTTAAACTGTGAAAGCCATGAATCATCATCGCTTCCCGCCATATCATTGTTGGCATGGTCTCCTGCAACAACCATAAGCGGACGAAGAATGACATTCTTGTAACCAGCGGCTGACACCTTCTCAATGACAGACTCACATGATGTATCCTCCGGCTCACCCTCTACAGTTCCGATAAATACGTTCTCATAACCCAAATCTGTCATCTGGCTCTGCATCTGGCTGTATGAAATCTTTGCTGTATGGCTTGTTCCATGTCCCATAAATACAAATGCTGTGCTCTCTTCCTTTGCAGCATCAAGGCTGTCATAACCTGCCTTTTCTACAGCTTCCTCTGTAAGAATTTCTGCAACGGCCTTTTTATCCTCATTTACAACTGTTGCATCACTTCCAACCTCACCTAGGAGTGGCTCTGCAATCTTTACAGACTCAAATTTGTCCTTATACTTCTCTACAGCCTCTGAAAGCTCGTCGTACTCTGCGCCATGCATCAGGTGTGTAGGCTGTACCACAAGATTCTTTACACCATTTTTGACTGCACGCTCAAGTGCCTGATCCATATTGTCAATCTTCTCGTCATCTCTTGCCTGTACATGATTGATGATAATCTGTGCTGTGAAGGCTCTTCTGACTGACCAGTCAGGATTTGCAGCTGCTATTGCATCCTCCACACCCTTGATATCAGCCACACGGCTGTTGTTGAAGGATGTACCAAAGCTTACTACAAGAATCTCGTTCTCGCCGATATCATCCTGGTTTCTCGGATCATCCTTTGAAGCATCGCCTGTATCTCTGCCGAAATAGTCAGGATCAGCATTTTCTCCCTCTACAAGCTCCTTCTGTGCGTCTGTGAGCTTGTCCCAGGCCTCCTTAGCCTCCTTGCACTGCTTGTCTGTATCATCTGTTCTCTCCTGCACGTAGATTGCATCGATTAAATCTGCCACATGCATTGCTGCCTCCTGATCTGCGTTTGCGCTTGTCTCACTCTCTGAAGTCTTAGATGCCTGTGTATCATTCTTTGCATCATCTGCCTTGCTGCCACAGCCGGTCACTGCTGTCATAGCCATAACTGCTGCCATCAGTACTACTACTAATTTCTTTTTCATGTTTTCTCCTTTTCATTCTCCTTGCAGCTATTAAGCTGCACATGTTTTAAATATGTAAGACGAAAACATTTAAAGTGTCAAAAATAAAAGCTCTTTGTACTATTATGTCAAAGAGCTATACATGTCAAAATCCTTCTAACCCAGACTATACGGCTATCATAACCTTGTCTGTAATTATAATTATTTCATCACGTACAGCCAGTTACTCGTGGCTTGAAACACTATTGTTTCCGTACAACACAAAGGCAGGTATCCCGGCTTATATATCATTGCTTCGGCCGTCTTCCCGGTTGCCCAGTGACTTATTGGCCGTCACTCCTTAATTACGGTGACGAGTTCGTACAGGATTTGCACCTGTTTCCCTTTTCACCGGAGCCAGCTTCACATCGCCTGTCATAAATCAGCTTCAAATGCTTGTCTGCTCCGACACCTTTATGCTACATATTCAGTTTCTTCGTGCGTCGCTTACGCAATCGCTTGGATTATTATATTACAACTTGTAACATTATTCAACAGATTTTTATCAGACGCTTTACAGACACATTTACAAAAGCGGTGCAAAAAGCTGCAAAATACTCTGCAGCAGCCTGCCTGCAAATGAGATATCATTTGTGCTTTCCTCATACACCTCCTCTGAAACCGCAAACGTCTCTATCGCATCCTCTTTTATTTTTCCGATGCACTGAGTCCTGTACATGTATACAAAATCCTCAAAATTCCAGTACATGCTCCTGAAATCCAGATTGCATGTGCCAACTATCGCAGTATCATCATCTGCCACTATACACTTAGAATGTATAAAGCCGGGTGTGTATAGATATATCCTTACCCCCGCCTCGATAAGAGGTCTGAAATTGGCTTTTGTCTGCAGATAAATGAGCTTTTTATCGGGAATCTTAGGTACAACAATACGCACATCAACACCTGACCTGGCTGCCGATATCATAGCATGTGACAGCTCCGTTCCAAGTATCAGATATGGTGTAAAAATATAAACATATTTTTTAGCTCTTGAGATGATACTCACATACAGATTCTCTCCTACATCATCATGCTCAAGTGGAGAATCGCAAAACGGCTGGACAAAACCGCTTTCCTCTGACTGGCTGAAGGTATTGTGTGGATTCAGATATTCATCATGTACTGCATTGTCCTTATTGATATAATTCCACATCTCAAGGAACATCGTCGTGAAACTGTTCACACACTCTCCCTCTACACGGATACCGGCATCCTTCCAGTAACCAAACCTGATTTTTTTGTTGATATACTCATCTGCTATATTGTAACCACCGGTATGCGCCACACGTCCGTCTATCACCAGTATCTTCCTATGATCCCTGTCATTCATAATTACTGAAAGCATGGGCTTATATGGATTGAATCGTCTGGTCTGTATTCCGATGCTCTCCATCTCCTTTATAAAATGTGGCGGAATGGCATTTATGCTGCCAAAATCATCATATATGATTCTCACCACAACTCCATGCTTTACCTTTTCTTTGAGTATATCAAGTATCTGATCAAGCATAACGCCACTGCCGATTATGAAATACTCCATAAAGATAAACTTTTCAGCTGACCTTAAATCTTTTAAAATGCTTCCAAAAGCCTCCTCACCTGATTTAAAGTACTCTGTGCAGTCCTCCGCATACAGTGGATATTTCTGATTTTGAGTGATAAGCCTGCTTTGTCTGTATGCATCCATATCTGTCTGTCTGAGTGTCTCATTTAGCAGCTCGTTCTCAGGCCGAAGCGGCGCATATGCTTCCACAATTCTTGCCATTCTTTTCTGTGTCTTTGACGTAAGCTCCGGTCTTCCGAAAAAGAAATAGCACGGAATACCAACGATTGGAACACTCAGTATCAAAAATATCCATGACATTTTTATATACATTTTCATCCGCCTGTTGACAATATAAAGCGAAAGCAATATGGCTGCCACATACAGCAGATCCTGAAACACCCTGCTGGCAACAGATGCCGTATAAAACAAAAAGAACCACCATATCATCTGTATGATTATTATTGTCGAAACTATAAAAAGCTTTGAAAGCAGTCTTTGTAATATTTTTCTCATATAAGCCCTACCACGAAATTACAATTATACAACCTAATATAAATCTCTAATACATATTATGATATGAGGGTCAAAAGGTATTTTGCCCCTCATTTATGATTAATCAGATTACTACATGCTACGCATTCCCGTAATCTGACTACACCTCGAAATCCGCTAATTTCCTGCGTCCCCGCAGC
>ENA-OQHF01000159-OQHF01000159.1-human-gut-metagenome-genome-assembly--contig:-NODE-159-length-41853-cov-5.739419_pt1 | contig 41853 bp, 37 predicted proteins | sample MGYA00242559_ERZ504709 | MGnify/ENA primary metagenome ERZ504709 (study PRJEB26092, sample SAMD00036203) | human gut metagenome | host: Homo sapiens | study: EMG produced TPA metagenomics assembly of... | reverse complement strand
TTTTGCATCCAGTAAGATATGCAGCGTATGCGGACATAAGAAGAAAGAGCTGGCATTATCAGAACGGATATACCTATGCGAATGTGGAAACCGGATGGACCGGGATGTGAATGCGGCGGTCAATATTTTGAAAGAAGGAAAAAGAATATATAAAAAATGTGCATAATAGCACAGAAAAAATCCGTAACCGGATAAAAAAAGAACCGCGGGACACGCGGGGATAGCCTGTTTTAGCTTTGCCCTGAAGGACAATTGAGCAGGAAGCTCCCACTTCAAAATCTGTAAGATTTAAGTGGCGAGAGCATGTCACGTATGATATACTGACCATAAAAGAAAAGCTTTTTGGAGAGGATGGAACCATTTTGATGAATAAAAAAGATACAAAGATCAACCGAAATGATATGCTGGAATTAACCCGCAGGATGACATTATCCAGAAACTGCTTTGTGCGTACAGCAGGAGCATATATAGATGATGAGGGATACATAGATAATACCTTCAATGTAAGCTTCAAAAATATGAGCAAACATGATCAGCAGGTAAATCTGGATCTTGCGAAAACCATTCCTTTTTCCAAAACAAATGAACAGTTAAAACGTTATAAATTCCCTGAAGGGGATATGGCATATGACAGCATCCATAAACTACTGATGGCATTATCACAATACGGATTAAAAGATGATCTTCTGGTTCAGACTCTCTGTGAACAGCTTGCGGAGGGAATCTGCAGTACAAGAGATTCATCAAATGGAACAAACCGTCTGCAGGGACAGGAGTTTGGAATTTATATTTATCATGGAATATATGATATTCCCAAGAAAGGCTCAGACCACAGCGAACAGTGGGAGTCAGAAGAAATATACAGTTTCCTGATCTGTGTGGTGGCTCCGGTAGATAAAGATTACAATGCCGGAACTCCAAAATGCGGCTTTATTTTCCCTGCCTTTGAAGACCGTTCCGCAGAACCTGGAAAAATAGATGTATTCTTTGAAATACCGGAGCATCCGGACGAAGGATTCCTGAACAGGATAATAGAGCAATAATCTGAACAAGGTGATCATTTATGAGGAGTGCGATAGATAAATTTTAATTATACCATATGCAATTCAATTTAGTCATTTTGTGTATAAATGACTAAATTGAATTGCGTGATGACTAAATTAACGATAAGGTGTTAGTTGATTTGTTAATGCAGGAATATTTCGGATAGAAGTTTTCTGTATTTTTAATGTTTTCGTGAAGAATAGGGTGATTATATGACAAAAATGACAGTGTATAGTCTTTCTATTGTACAAATGAAAAAAATTCAGGATGTAATGTTAAAAGCCTGTGCAGAGAATGAAGCTATTTGGAGAAATATATGGAAAGGTGGTATATGAATGAAGTGGGCAGATGGCAAGATACGATGCTGCTGGGCAAATCCGAGAAATGAGCGTTACATCCGTTATCACGATGAGGAGTGGGGTGTTCCGGTGCATGATGACCGGAAGCTCTTTGAAATGCTGATATTGGAGTGCTTTCAGGCGGGTCTGTCCTGGGAATGTGTTCTGAACAAGCGAGATGCTTTCCGCAAGGCTTTTGACAACTTCGATCCGGAGAAAGTCAGTGCTTACACTGAGGACAAGCTGGAAGCACTGCGGAGTAATCCCGGCATCATACGAAACCGCCTGAAAATACAGGCTGCCGTTACCAATGCATGGGCATTCCTGGAAATTCAGAAGGAGTATGGCAGCTTTTCGGACTATATCTGGCATTGGACAGATGGCAAAGTAGTCTGTGAAACTGGACGGACAAGTTCGGAACTGTCTGACCGTATATCAAAAGATTTGAAAAAACGTGGTATGAAGTTCGTGGGGACAACGGTCATCTATGCCTATTTACAGGCAGTAGGAGTTCTCTGTTCTCATGAGCAGGGCTGCTTTTTGGCAAATCAGAAAGCTGAGCATCATAATAGTTATTTATAAGACTTTTATTTCCTGATTTTTATCCATCCTGCATGAAGCAGATATACACCTGCCGGAATCAGGGAAAGCAGATGTATATTTGTGCAGCTGCCTGTTTCTGCATATGTCGGCAGAATGAGTGTATGAAATGCAAGATAAAGGTATGTGCCTGCAGCGATGAGATTACACAGAAAAAAACTCCAGCCGAAGATACCGGAAATAGAAGCTGTAAGAATGATGATCAGCGTCAGGGTATCAGGAACAAAGGGAAGATGAATAAAATCAAATTCAGGTTTCAGGGAGAGAAATGCGAGCACTGCGTAAAGAAAAAGCACTGCATTTAATGAACTCATGATCTTAAACGGTAAACTGTAAAAAGGTGTAACAGGGCAGTTGGGCCATAGTTCAACATCCAGTTTCTGTGCAAGCTGGGTTGCTGACTTTGTAAAGGTTATGTTTGTCATTACAACAGCTTTATCGCAGTCGTAGAAGTTTGCACCTGCATAGGCTTCCTGAACAGCTTTATTTCCAACGGGATGGGTGTAATATTTACATTGTATCCCGTATTTTTTTCGATGTTTGAAAGCAATGATATCGATTCCCTGGTCTCCGGAGCTTTGGGTTACTTTTATTTTAGAAAAATGCTTTCGCTTTAGTATCTTTGCACATTGATATTCAAATTCATATCCATCCATGTGTTGAGTCTCCTGTATTATATAAAATTGTATAGCAGTCCTCGTAAATGATACATTTAAGAGGATTGCTATAGATGTAGTGCATATTGCAATATATTATATCTGCAACATACCATTTATAGAAATTCAGGAAAATACTGTAAGTAATGAAATGGCTGGTGTTACGGTATTTTCCTGAATTACGATAACAGTTTGCAGCAAAATAAGAATACCATGTTTGATGATAAAGAACAAGTGTTTTGCGAAGAAAAGAAGAATGGGTTATTGTTTACTGGCTGGTTTACTGGTTGCGTTACTGAGACGTTACCGAGAATGGAATAAACAGTAACGAGAATGGTTACTCTTTGCGGGAATTGTGTTATAATAGTCTTTGATTTATTGCTACTGAAAAAAAGTGGACAGTTTATAGCGAGCCTATTAAATGCACTATTTACGAGGATTGCTATAGTAATTATACAAAACCGTAAGAGGGGGAGGAACATTTGAAAAATTTTGAAGAAATTATGTCGGAACGAAAAAACCGTATAGAAGCCAGAAAGGACGAGCTGATCCGCAGGAGTCTACTGTCTGAAGAATTTCTGGAAATGATCCAGAAAAATAAAAGGCCCTTTGATCTGCTGATGTCTTACTATCAGTGTGCTGTCATGGAGATTGAGACAAAATTCAGAGTGCTGAATCAGGAGTATTCCTTGGAATATGATAAAAATCCTATCGAGGGTATTAAAACCAGAATTAAATCTTATGACAGCATTGTGCGGAAAATACGCAGAAAAAATATTCCCATGTCTTTAACTGCTATAGAAGAAAATATCAAGGATATCGCAGGTGTCCGGGTAATCTGTTCTTTTCCGGAGGATATCTATGAGCTGGCAGACAGCTTTCTGCGTCAGGATGATATTGTACTGATCGAGAAAAAAGATTATATAAAAAATCCAAAACCCAGTGGTTACAGAAGCCTGCATCTGATCGTGCAGGTGCCTATCTTTCTGCAGAAAAACAAAAAAATGGTAAATGTGGAAGTCCAGTTTCGAACTATTGCCATGGATTTCTGGGCAAGTCTGGAACATAAGCTTCGCTATAAAAAAGATATCCCGGCAGATCAGGCACAGCAATTGCAGGAGGAGCTTCTGGCGTGTGCCACCCAGAGTGCTCAGTTGGATAACCGGATGCAGGAAATTCGTAATCAACTGGTCAGCAGAGCTGATAAGGGGAATCAATCCTGAGAAAGTTCCTTATTTCAGGAACTTCCTCAATAATTTTTCATAAATTTTTCTATATGGCTGGTATCTCATTGGCAAATCCAGCCATGTTTTTTTGTCTACAATACTCTTATAGTGGGAGAAGGTATGAAAACCGTCTTTGCCATGGTAGGAACCCATTCCGCTTTCACCAAAGCCGCCAAATCCCATCTCACTGGTTGCCAGGTGGATGATGGTGTCATTGACACATCCGCCTCCGAATCCACAGCGGGAAGTAACTTTTTCCGCAGCTTCTTTGTCGGAGGTGAAGATATATAGTGCCAGAGGATGTGCCATGGAGTTGACCTTTTCAATGGCCTCATCCAGGGAATCATAGGCCAGCACAGGAAGCACAGGACCGAAGATTTCCTCCTGCATTACTGCATCCCCGAAGGTTACATTATCCATAACAGTAGGAGCGATCTGAAGAGCTCCCGGATTGTTGTCACCGCCGCAGACTACCTTGCTGGGATCGATCAGATTGCAGATACGAGTAAAGTGCTTTTCATTAATAATTTTCCCATAATTCTTATTATTCAGAGGTGTGGAACCAAACTGTTTCCTGATCTGTTTCTGGATCTGTCGGATCAGTTCATCCTTGATTTCTCTGTCGCAGTAAATATAATCAGGTGCTACACAGGTCTGACCACAGTTGAGATATTTTCCAAATACAATTCTTCTGGCTGCAAGTTTCAGGTTGGCACTTTTCTCTACAATGCAGGGGCTTTTACCGCCCAGCTCCAGGGTAACGGGGGTCAGATGTACAGATGCTTTTGCCATTACTTCCCTGCCAACATGCTGGCTTCCTGTAAAGAAAATATAGTCAAAATGTTCATTGAGAAGAGTGTTATTTTCCGCACGTCCGCCGTTTACCACAGCCACATACTGGGGATCAAAACATTCGGTGATAATGGTTTCAATCACCCGGCTGGTGTGAGGAGAGTAGGCACTTGGTTTCAGTACAACTGTATTTCCGGCTGCAATCGCATCGATCAGCGGATCAATGGTGAGCAGGAAAGGATAATTCCATGGGCTCATAACCAGGACAACACCATAAGGAGATGGCTTCTTATAGCTTCTGGAAGCGAACTGGGCAAGGGGAGTCAGTACTGTTTTTTCTTTTGCATAGGAAGGTGTATGGCGGATCATGTAGCTGAGTTCTGAGAGCACAAGTCCCACTTCACACATATAGGATTCAAAGTTACTTTTTCCAAGGTCACGTTTCAGTGCTTCATTGATCAGTGGTTCATATTTCTGAATACAGGTCTTTAATTTTTTTAAGGCATCCAGCCTTTTTTCTACCGGTAAAGTGGCACCTGTGTAAAAATAGCTGCGTTGTTTCTGAACGATTTCTTTAATTTCTGTTTCTGTCATAATACATTATTTCCTTATATAATATAGATATCAGGTAACTATTGAGAGTCTGCAGGTTCCTGTATTTTGATATTTTTATAAAAAACGCTTTGCAGGATAGAAGAATATTAACAGTTACTTCTCAGCTTCTGAGGTATTTTCCTTGGAAGTCAGAGACATCAGCATGTAATAAAATTTCTCCAGTTCGGAGGCATCCATAAGCTTCGGCACAGGATACAGAGGATTGGCCTCTTTATCTGCATAATGGGCAAGCTTGGGGATATCTGTTTCCTGAATTTCTTTTACAATATTTACGATTCCAAATCGCTCTTTCATCTCTTCAATTGCCCGGATAAAAAGCTCTGCTGCTTCATGGTCCGGCGTATTTTTGTCTGCAAGTCCTGCTGCAATGGCAAGTCTGTGGAGCTTTTTGTCAATGCAGGAACCATATTCCCGAAGTACCAGCGGCAGCAGAATGGCATTGGCAAGTCCATGGGGAACGTTGTACTGTCCGCCCAGAGAGTGAGCGACTGCATGAACATATCCTACATAGGATTTGGTAAAAGCACAGCCTGCATAGAAGGAGGCGTGGAGCATATTTCGTCTTGCATGAATATTATCGCCATGCTCATAGGCAATATCTATATTTTCAAAAATCAGTTTTACCGCTTTTAATGCATCCCTGCGTGTATCAATGGTGGTGGAATTGCCGATATATGCCTCCACTGCGTGAGTCAGGGCATCCATACCTGTAGTTGCGGTGATAAATGGGGGCAGGCTTAAGGTAACCTTGGGATCCAGCACTGCATAGCGGGGAATCAGCGGGAAATCGTTGATCGCGTATTTGTATCTGGTGTCTGCATCTGTGATCACAGCGGCGAGAGTGGTCTCACTTCCTGTTCCGGCAGTGGTTGGAACTGCCATGAGAAGGGGAAGCTTCTTATGTACCTTCAGGATTCCCTTCATCTGAGCCAGAGACTGATTGGGTTTGACCGCACAGGCACCGACTGCCTTGGCACAGTCCATGCTGGAACCGCCGCCGAAACCGATGATGGCATCACAGCCTTCTTTATGGTAAAGCTCCAACGCCTCGCGGACATTGACAGTAGTAGGGTTGGCAACTGTTTTATCATAAATGGTATAGGGGATACCGGCCTCCTTTAAAGCTTTTTCCAGTCTTCGGGTAAGTCCAAGCTTCATGATACCGCCATCTGTAATGATTAATACATGAGTACATTTGTGGCGCATGATGATTTCAGGGAGTTCCTTGACGCTTCCTGCGATTTTAGGTTTTCTGTAAGGTAAAAAGGGAATTGCAATGTGAAAAGCTTTCTGAAAAGCCCTGCAATATATTTTTCTGAGAGTGTTCATGGATAATTCCTTTCCTGGGGGCAGCCTGCTACTTTGCAGACTGCCGGACAGCAGTTACTTCAGAAAAAATATAACAAGGTAAAAAAGAAAAGTCAATATATTTTGATGTTCAAAATTTATCTTTGGTAAAAGAGCTTATTCCGAGACATACGAGCCAAAATTCCATTGCCGCAGGCAATCTGGAATGAATTTTGGCTACGTTACTGTGAACGGAGTGAACAGTAACGAACATATCCATAAAATTTTACAAAACTACGAAAATCAGTTGACAATGGAGTAAGTTTATACTAACCTAAAGTTAGCAAAGTATAACAATATTGTAAAACAGCAGTGTTATTATATTAAAGAATTAAAGAAATTTGCTCCACAGGAAGTGGATATGAGGGAGGAATGAAAAAATGTTTCTGCAGATACAGGGAATTCAGAAGTCTTTTGGTGCAGGGGACAGCCGGGTGGATGTGCTGAAAGGGCTGGATTTTGACATTGAGAGAGGAGAGTTTTGTGTGCTTCTGGGGCCGTCTGGTTCCGGTAAGTCTACGCTTCTGAATATTATCGGTGGGATTGACAGTGCAGACGAGGGAAATCTGGTCATAGACGGGGAGCGTCTGGCAGATATGTCGGAGAAGAATCTGTCTTTGTACAGGCGTAAGCATCTGGGATATATTTTTCAGATGTATAATCTGATCCCCAATCTTACAGTGCGGGAGAATATAGAGGTGGGAGCCTATCTCAGTGATAAGCCTCTGGATGTAGATGAACTGCTCCATACGCTGGGAATCTATGAGCACCAGAGAAAAGCTTCCCAATCAGCTTTCCGGCGGTCAGCAGCAAAGGACTGCCATTGGCAGAGCCATTGTAAAGAATCCGGATATTCTTCTTTGCGATGAGCCTACAGGAGCCCTGGATTATAATACCTCCAAGGAAATCCTGAAGCTGATCGAGACGGTAAACCAGAAATATGGCAACACCATCGTCATGGTAACGCATAACGATGCCATCAAAGATATGGCTGACCGGGTGGTGAAGCTTCGCGATGGGATGATCCGCAAAAATTACCTCAATGAGCATAAGATCCCGGCAGCAGAGCTTGACTGGTAAGGAGGCATATGATGAAAAATCCTTTACGCAAACGTCTGCCCAGAGAACTGAAGGGAGAACTGGGAAAATATCTGGTTGTATTTATCCTGATGGTTGCATCCATTGGATTTGTGTCAGGCTTTCTGGTTGCAGATAACAGTATGCTTATTGCTTACAATGAAGGTTTTGGGAAGTACAACATAGAAGACGGAAACTTTCGCACAGCAGAGCAAGTCCACAAAACCCAGAGAGAAGAAATAGAGGCGCTGGGTGTGAAGCTGTATGATAATTATTATGTGGAGGAACCTCTGGATAATGGAAGCACCATGCGTTTTTTTAAAAACAGGCAGCAGGTGGACAAGGTCTGCCTGATGAAGGGAGAGCTGCCTGCCGGGACAGGAGAGATTGCCATTGACAGAATGTATGCAGACAACAACAATCTGTCTGTAGGAGATACGCTCCGGAGCGGAAAAAGAACCTGGAAGATTACCGGCCTGGTGGCACTTTCCGACTACAGCTGCCTGTTTCAGAATAACAACGATTCCATGTTTGATGCTGTGAAATTTGGGGTTTCTGTTGTGACTGAGGAGGAGTTTGATTCTTTGGATCAGGAAAAACTGCAGTACAATTATTCCTGGATCTATGACGAAAAACCGAAGACAGAAAAGGAAGAGAAAGAAGTTTCCGAGGATCTGATGGAGGATATGGGAAAGATTGTCACACTGGAGGCTTTTGTACCCCGGTATCTGAATCAGGCCATTACTTTTACAGGGGATGATATGGGTGGAGACAAGGCCATGATGATCATGCTTCTTTATATTATTATGGTGATCATGGCCTTTGTATTCGGAATTACCATCAGCAATACGATACGGAAAGAAGCCGGTGTTATCGGTACCTTACGTGCGTCCGGATATACCAGACAGGAACTGATTCTTCACTATATGACACTTCCGGTGCTGGTTACTTTTGTGGGTGCACTGATCGGAAATATCCTTGGATACACTGTATTAAAGGATGTATGTGCAGATATGTATTATGGAAGCTATAGTCTTCCGACTTATGTGACCGTATGGAATGGGGAGGCATTTGGGCTTACAACTCTGGTTCCGGTAGTTATTATGCTGGTGGTAAATTACGGAGTGCTCAGACATAAGCTGAAGCTGTCACCGTTAAAATTCCTGCGCAGGGATCTGTCGGGAAGAAAGCAGAAGAGGGCAATTTATCTGAGTCCGAAGATGAAAATCTTTTCCAGATTCCGGCTTCGGGTGATTTTTCAGAATATGAGTAATTATATGGTTCTGTTTATCGGGATCCTGTTTGCAAATCTGCTGCTGATGTTTGGATTGCTGCTTCCTTCGGCACTGTCCCATTACCAAGTGGAAATCCAGAACAATATGCTGGCAAAATACCAGTATATGCTTCAGGTTCCGGTCAGCGCAGTAGGTGGAAATAAATTTGACGGTCTGATCTCTCAGCTGGAGTTTTATATGGATTCCAGAACAGACAATGAAGATGCAGAGGAATTTTCTGCTTATTCCCTGAATACACTGCCAGGAAAATATAAGAGTGAGGAAGTACTGCTTTACGGGATCGAACCGGACAGCAGGTATGTAACGATAGATTTTAATAATACAAAAGATAAAAAAGATGAAGCAGGGAATAAAGAAAAAGCAGATAACAAGAATACGGCAAATGCAGAAAAAGAAAGCGCAGCAGTTTATATTTCGAGCGCATATGCGGATAAATTCCTGCTTCATGTGGGGGATACCATCACTCTGAAAGAAAAATACGAAAAAGAGAAATATTCGTTTAAAATAGCAGGAGTTTATGATTATACGGCTGCCTTGTGTGTGTTTATGCCCCGCAGTGAACTGAATGATATTTTTGATCTGGGAGAGGATTATTACAGTGGGTATTTCTCAGATACAGAGCTTACAGATATCAAGAACCAGTATATAGGATCTGTAGTTGACCTTGATGCACTGACAAAGATCTCCAGACAGCTGGATGTATCCATGGGAAGTATGATGGGTATGGTAAACGGATTTGCCATTATGATCTATATGGTACTGATCTATCTTCTTTCCAAGATCATTATCGAAAAAAATGCCCAGTCTATTTCAATGGTAAAAATCCTGGGCTATACAAATGGCGAGATCAGCAAGCTATATATTATGTCCACGTCTTTGGTGGTGGTGTTCTGTCTGCTTTTGAGTCTGCCGCTGGAAACAGTAATCATGAAAGTTCTGTTTCGGGAGATGATGCTGTCCAGTATTTCCGGATGGATCACGCTCTGGATCGACCCGATGATCTATGTGCAGATGTTTGCAGCAGGAATCATTACATACGGAATCGTTGCTTTGCTGGAATTTCGGAGAGTGAAGAAGGTTCCTATGGATGAAGCCTTAAAAAATGTCGAGTAGGACAAAATTTGATAAAAATTTGACATTGTCTGGAATTTGTGGTACGGTTACACAGGAAACTGTTAGAGCGACACGCTCTAGACCAATCAGTTGGAATAGGAGATTATTATGAGAAAAAGAACAACTTCAAGAGCAAAGGAAACTATTAAAGAAGCAACAACAAAGGCCACAGAAGCAGTCAAAGAGACAGTTGAGAAAACAACTGTAAAGGCTTCAGAAGTAATTGAAGAAGCAAAAGACGCTGCAGCTGATATTGCGAAGGCTCCGGTTGTAGAAGAAGCAAAAGAAACTGTGAAAAAAGCAGTAAAAGAAGTGGCTAAAAATATCGACATCAAAAAATTCGCAGAAACAACTATCGAATTACCTGGTTTTGCAGTTACAATGAGCTCCATCGAGGAAGCAATCAAAAAAGACATTAAAGACAAAGGCATCGAAGGAAAAGAAATCAGCGTTTATGTAAATGTTGAGCAGAAAGCCGCTTACTACACAGTAGACGGACAGGGCTCTGACGATTACAGAATCGACCTGAATACATTATAATCTGTAAGCATTTTTTATAAACCGAAAATGGATGTCTGCAGGGATCCGGAAAGAAAATCTGCAGACATAAAAACAGCAGGATTGTTCATAGAATGAACAGACCTGCTGTTTTGCTTATTTATGATAGAACCACACTGCGGCGGATATGGATGATATCTCAGGAAGCTTTCTGCTCAAACAGATTCTCCCTTGTAATATTCTGCGCCCATTTCCCCTGGCGGTAATGATGGAATACCCATGGCCATTTCACAAACTCATCTGTACATAGCAGGAAGTAGACCCACAATACCGGAAGCTTCAGGACAAAGGCCGCAAAAAATCCCAGAGGTACCGCATATACCCACATATCAATGGTATCGCAGATCAGCCCGAACTTCGTATCACCGCCTGCGCGGAATACCCCGGCGATCAGGGCTGTGTTTACAGCAGAACCCATAATATAATAGGTATTGATAAGCAGCATGTACTTCAGATAATGCATTGCGCCGTCACTTAAGGATGCAAATCTCAGGACCAGAGGAGTGATGGCAAATACGATCACACCGCCAATGGCACCGGCTATAATGGTCATCTTCAGCATTCTGGAGGCATACACCTTCGATTTCTCCAGATCCCCTTTTCCCATAACATTTCCAAGAAGAATCGTTCCCGCACTGGCAATTGCAAAGCAGAACACAGAACCGATATTGCGGACAACCGTAACCAGAGAGTTGGCTGCGACGGCATCTGTTCCGAGGTGTCCCAGGATTACAGAGTACATGGAGAAAGCAACACTCCAGGAAACGTCATTTCCAAGAGCGGGAAGTGACAGCCGGATGAAGTCGCCAAACAGCACCTTACTGCGGATAAACATAAAGGTCAGGTTCAATTTAACATCTTTGCTCAGGAAAGAAACAATCACGCATGCTGCCAGTTCGATCAGTCTGGAAACAGCAGTTGCAATGGCAACACCTGTAGCTCCCAGCTTCGGTGCGCCGAAAAGCCCGAAGATAAAAGTGGCATTCAGGATAATATTCAGTATAAAAGCCAGCATATTCAATGCCATACTGATTGTTACGCGTCCGATGCTGCGCAAAATCGCCAGATAAACCTCTGTAATTCCCCAGCAGAGATATGTAATTCCCATAATCCTCAGATAAGAAGAACCGATAGAGATCAGTTCCTGATCAGAAGTAAAAATCTTCATCATAAGCTGAGGAGCGGTAAATGCGATCAGTGCTACGATTCCCGAGATTATGATAGAAAAGCGGAGGGCAATTCCCTCGATCGCATGAATAGCCTGCATATTATTTTTTCCGAAATACTGCGCACACAGAAGAGAGGCACCTGTGCCAAGTCCATAATATACCATAAACAGGATATTGGAGTAATTGGCAGCCAGAGACACCGCAGAAATCGCAGACTGTCCCACATAATTAAGCATAATTACATCTGCGGAGTTAACCGCTGCACTGAGCAGATTCTGGATAATGATCGGAATCGTCAGTTTAAGCATCTGCCGGTAAAAATTATCCTTACCGGCCGATAATGTGTTTATCATATTTACCCCCGTAATAAGTATTTGCCTGATCAGGCAGTTTTATAAGTCTGTTTTCAGCATAATCCTTCCGGCAGAAAAACGCTATCGGTATTTTGACTGATTTCTACGTTATTTTGACTTTTGAGCCCTTAAACAAATCAACTTTGCTTATAATACCTTGCATAAAAGAAGTCGGACTGATATAATTCGTATGTATTTTGAGAGGAATACATACTGTGACTGATAAAAAATATAATGGGAGAAGTTTATGGCGACATTACAGCAATTAGATATGAATATTTTACTGTGGATCCAGGAACATTTAAGGTTGGATGCCCTGACTCCGTTCTGGAGAGCAGTCACCTTCCTCGGAAACGGAGGATGGTTCTGGATCGTATTATGTGTGCTTCTGATCTGTTTCGGGAAAACACGCAAAACAGGAGTGACAGCGGCACTCTCGCTGCTGTCAGGGTTTCTGATCACAAATCTGCTGATAAAAAATGCAGTAGCCCGTCCAAGACCTTTTGATACTTATACACAGATCATTCCGCTGATCACCAGACCGAAAGACTATTCATTTCCATCCGGCCATACCTGCGCTTCCTTTGCCGTTGCACTGGTCTGTCTGCGGATGCTGCCAGGGAAATGGGGGATTTTACCTGTTGTTCTGGCCGGAATGATTGCTTTTTCCAGACTCTATCTGGGCGTACATTATCCGGGGGATGTTCTGGCAGGATTTCTGGTGGCATTGCTCACAAGTACAGTGGCATGCAGGCTGATGCGGAGAACATTTTCACCTCAGAAAAGCTGACCGGTTCAGAAGAAAACTTCCGGGGGGAAATACAAAAAAGATATGCAAAAATCAGCAGAAAAATATTCGAATGTAAAGTGTAAAGGATAATCTTGTAATGAACAAAAATGAAATCTATATAAAGAGCGGAACCAATTACAAAGAAATGACAAAGGAACTGCTGGCACAGTGCGGCCTGGCGTCTGTAATTTCAGATAAAAAGATGCAGATTGGTATCAAGCCTAATCTTGTATCACCTTCCGAGGCTTCATGGGGAGCTACCACACATCCGGAAATTGTGGCGGGAATTATTGAGTATCTGCAGGAAAACGGATATGGAAATATTGCCATTCTGGAAGGCTCCTGGGTGGGAGATAAGACCATAGAAGCATACGAAGTGTGCGGATATCGTGAACTAACAGAAAAATATCAGGTGCCTTTTTGGGATATGCAGAAAGACAAGGGGATTGAAAGAGATTGCAGGGGGATGAAACTGAATGTCTGTGAACGTGCGGCAAATATTGATTTTCTGATCAATGTTCCGGTATTGAAAGGCCATTGTCAGACAAAGATCACATGTGCATTGAAAAATATGAAAGGATTGATCCCCAATACAGAGAAGCGTCATTTTCATGCGATGGGACTGCATGAACCGATTGCACATCTGAATGCGGGGCTCCATCAGGATTTTGTCGTGGTTGATAACATTTGCGGGGATCTGGATTTCGAGGATGGCGGAAATCCGGTAGTGATGAACCGTATCTGGGCGGGGACGGATCCGGTACTGATCGATTCTTATGTATGTCAGATCATGCATTATACAACGAAAGATGTACCGTATATTGAACTGGCAGAGAAGCTTGGGGTTGGAAGTACTGATCTGAAAAATTCCCGCATCGTATACTGTGAGGAAAATGCCCGCAAAGAACTTCCGAAATCAAGAAAAGTGGTAGAACTTCAGGATGCAGTAGAAGAAGTAGAATCCTGCAGTGCCTGCTATGGTTATCTCATCCCGGCTCTGGAAATGCTTAAAAATGACGGCCTTTTCGAGAAACTGGACACGAAAATCTGCATCGGCCAGGGATACCGCGGAAAAACAGGAAAACTGGGTGTAGGTGCATGCACCTGTAAATTTGAACATAACGTAAAGGGATGTCCTCCAACAGAGAATCAGATTTATGATTTCCTGAAGCAGTATATTCTGGGAGAAAATAAATAATATGATATCAGGGTCCTAGTACATCGTTTTCGAAATAACTATACCACTCACTTGTCTGCGAATCCGATTGCACAGGTCTAAAAGCCTCAGCGTAGCCCGCTACGCCTGCGTTTTTATACCAGCACACTCGAATCCGCATCCTACGCGATTGGTATAGTTATTTACGAAACGATGTACTAGGTTCAAAAAGTCGTTCGTGCCTGCATGATAAGACTTTTGAATCTGGAACCCTGTTTGATTTTACAATGCCATCTTTATCATCTGTATAATTTTATCCTGCTCAAATTTACTGCTGTCAAATGCCAGATGATACTGGGAAATATCTTTCCATTTCTTATCTGTAAAGTACTCATAATAAGTACGTCGTTCTTTATCCACTTTCTTAACCAGCTTCTGTGCACTTTTTTCTTCCCGTCCTGTACGCTCGATGACAGTCTGTACACGATACTCAAATGGTGCATGGATAAATACGCTCAGGCATTTATTGTCGAGGATGTGATTGGCGCATCGGCCAACAATCACACAATCTTCTTTCTCAGCAGCATCCAGAATAATCTTTCGCTGAAGATCAAAGAGCACATCATTCATGGGAACAAAGTGAAAATCGCTGTCCATCTGAAGTTCATGGTCAATGGGAAAACGCCACTGGCTGCCACGTTTCTCATCAACCTTGGCAAGCAGATCAAAAGGAATATTTTCTTTCTGAGCTGCAATATCGATCAGCTCTTTGTCATAAAAAGCAAATCCAAGCTCTTCTGCCAGAGCTTTACCGATCAGGCGGCCATTACTGCCGAGCATCCTGTTTATTGTAATCACGCGTTTACTCATAATCAAACCCTCCTTTATGACATCTCTGTTATTGACAGGTATAGATTCAGGCGAATATTCGCAAATTGTACCTGTTATCTGCAATTAACAGTGATAAGTCTTTTATTTGTGAACATTATAACATTGATACCTGAAAAAATCCAGTAAAATATATAAAAAACCAAATATATTACGAAAATATTTAGGTACAGTGCACAAAAACGATTCGCAATGAAACAAATGATACAGTTAATCCGATAATATTTTGAAAAGTGTTTTTTGGATAGTTTTATCAATAGACACTTTTGGCTGTCATATGCTAGAATTAGAGTAATATTTACAGCAAGCAGCAAAGCGGATGATATTGTCCGCCTGACCAGGATTACTGCCGAGTCAGAAGACGCCGGTAAAGTGAAAAATTTATTTATGAAATAGAGGATATTTATAGATTTTTTCTCTAAGTTATGGTATTATATTAAATTGGCTGTCTGACGACAGATCCGAGTCAAAATATTACAAGAGATATGAAAAGTATGTAAGAAAGGGATACGATACATAATGCTGAAAATCAAAAGCTATGTAAAGGTAAACAGTCTGGCGGAAGCTTATGAACTGAACCAGAAGAAAACAGCCCGTATTCTTGGGGGAATGGTCTGGATGAAAATGGGCAACAGAGCAATATCCACAGCGATTGATCTTTCCGGTCTGGGGCTGGATGCGATTTCGGAGAATGATGACGAATTTGTCATCGGATGTATGACTCCGCTTCATGACCTGGAGACAAATGAAGCTCTGAATACCTACACACATGGAGCTATGAAAGAAAGCCTTTGCCACATTGTAGGCGTACAGTTCAGAAACTGTGCCACTGTGGGAGGAAGCATTTATGGAAGATATGGTTTCTCAGATGTTCTGACCATGTTCCTGGGAATGGATACATGGGTAGAATTATATGATGCAGGCCGTATTCCACTGACCGAATTTGTAAATATGAAGAAGGACAATGACATCCTTGTAAATATCATCGTGCGAAAAGAGCCACTTCTTACCTGTTACTTAAGTCAGAGAAACATAAAAACAGATTTCCCGGTGCTGACCTGTGCAGCTTCTGTGATCGGAAATGAGGCAAGGACTGTGATAGGTGCCAGACCTGCACGTGCCATGATCGTGGAAGATAAGAAGCAGATCCTGAAGAATTTCCGGAACATGACAAAAAAGCAGAAGGAAGAGGCGATCGAAGCCTTTGCAGAATATGCGGCAGAGAACGTTCCTACTGCAGGCAATATGCGAGGATCAAAGGAATACAGAACCCTTCTTGTAAAAGTATTGACAAGAAGAGCCTGGGAAGCAGTAGGAGGGATGAAAAATGAATATTAATTTCTGGCTTAACGGAGTGAACCGCCACGCAGAGATCTCCCCGGATACACTGCTGATCGATTTCTTAAGAAAACAGGGCTGTTTCAGCGTGAAAAGAGGCTGCGAAACTGCGAACTGTGGTCTTTGCACAGTTCTTATGGACGGTCGTCCGGTGCTTTCCTGCAGTACACTTGCAGCACGCATTGAGGGAAAGAAAATCGTTACATTGGAAGGAATGCAGAGAGAAGCGCAGGAGTTTGGAAGCTTTCTGGCGAATGAAGGTGCGGAACAGTGCGGTTTCTGCAATCCGGGATTTATCATGAATGTATTTGCGATGCTCAACGAGATCAAAGACCCCACAGAGGAGCAGATCAAAGAATATCTTGCGGGAAATCTGTGCAGATGTTCCGGTTTTGTTTCCCAGACAAGGAGTATCCTGAAGTTCCTGAAATATAAGAAAGCACAGGAGGAAGCATAAAGATGAAATATGTAAATCAACCTGTACGTAAAACAGATGCAATGTCACTGGTAACCGGAAAGCCTGTCTATACAGATGATCTGGCACCAAGGGACTGCCTGATCGTGAAGATACTGAGAAGTCCCCACGCCAACGCCTGGGTGGAAGATATTAAAACAGGTACTGCCGAGAAGGTGGCCGGAATTGCATGTATCCTTACCTATAAAGATGTGCCTCAGAAACGTTTTACCCTTGCCGGCCAGACTGCACCGGAGATGAGTCCGGATGACAGACTGATCCTTGACCGTCATGTACGTTTTGTGGGAGATGCAGTTGCCATTGTTGCGGGTGAGACAGAAGAGGCGGTAGATAAAGCATTGAAGAGAATCCGCGTAGATTACCGCGTGGAGACACCGGTTCTGGATATCCACAAGGCAAAAGATAATCCGATCCTGGTCCATCCGGAGGATGACTGGAAGCTGAAAATTCCTCTTGGCGGAGACAACAAAAGAAACTTATGTGCATCCGCAGTGGAAGAACATGGAAATGTAGATGAAGTTCTGGCAAAGTGTAAATATACTGTAGAGCGCACTTATCATACAAGAGCAAACCAGCAGACTATGATGGAGACTTTCCGCACAGCCTGCTATATGGATCATTTCGGCAGACTGATCGTTCTGTCCTCAACACAGATCCCATTCCATGTGCGAAGGATCGTTGGAAGGGCACTGGACATTCCTGCTTCCAAAGTACGTGTGATCAAGCCAAGGATCGGTGGCGGCTTTGGTGCAAAGCAGACCTCTGTCAGTGAGATCTATCCGGCGATCGTGACCTGGAAAACAGGCCGCCCGTCCAAGATGATCTTTTCCAGATACGAATCCATGATCTGCTCTTCACCGCGCCATGAGATGGAGATCACAGTACGTGCAGGTGCAGATGAGAATGGTATCATCAAGGCAATTGATCTTTATACATTGTCCAACACAGGTGCGTACGGAGAACACAGTTCTACAACAGTAGGACTCAGCGGCCATAAATCAATTGCTCTTTACAGACATACAGAAGCCTACAGATTTGCTTTTGATGTTGTCTATACAAATGTGCAGGCGGCAGGTGCCTATCGTGGTTATGGTGCAACCCAGGGGATTTTTGCAGTGGAATCTGCAGTAAATGAGCTGGCACATAAGATGGGAATGGATCCCGTTAAGGTAAAAGAAATGAATATGCCTATAGAGGGCGGCCCTCTTCCGGGATATCCGGATGTTCCCTATGCACAGAGCTGTTCCATGGACCGCTGTATGGCGCGTGCCAAAGAGATGATGGACTGGGATTCCAAATATCCATGCAGAGATATGGGAAATGGCAAGGTCCGCGGAGTCGGTGTTGCCATGGCTATGCAGGGTTCTTCTATTGCAGGAGTTGACGTAGGCGGCGCAGATATTAAGCTGAATGAAGATGGTTCTTATACACTGGCACTTGGATGTACGGACATGGGAACAGGCTGTGATACTGTTATGGCACAGATTGCGGCAGACTGTCTGAATACACCTATGGATAACATCGTAGTATTCAGTGTGGATACGGATATTTCTCCTTATGATTCCGGTTCCTATGCTTCCGCCACAACCTATACCACAGGTGTGGCAGTTATGAAGGCCTGCGAGGAGCTGAAGAAAAAAATCTGTAAGCTTGGCGCAGAGATGATGGAAGTAGATGAGGGAAAAGTTGATTTTGACGGATCCTGTGTATTCTATGATGAGACACTTGAGATAAGCGATGGGGCAGACGGAAATGCAGCAGGTCATATGACAGATGCAGAAGAGGGCTATAGTGTTGATATGGATGCCATCAGTTCTGAAAATGCCCAGAAGAAAGTTTCATTGGAAGATATCGCATTAAAGAGCACTTTCTTTAACAATATCGAGCTTCAGGTTGTGAAACAGCATTCTTCACCGATCTCGCCGCCGCCGTTTATGGTAGGTATGGCAGAAGTAGAGGTGGATACAGAGACAGGCAGTGTGGATGTTCTGGATTATGTGGCGGTTGTTGACTGCGGTACACCGATCAATCCGAATCTTGCACGTGTACAGACGGAGGGCGGTATTGCACAGGGAATTGGCATGGCTCTCTGGGAAGATGTACAATATACAGATAAAGGTAAGATCCGCAACAACTCTTTTATGCAGTATAAGATCCCAACCAGACAGGATATCGGAAATATCCGCGTGGATTTCGAGTGCAGTTACGAAAAGAGCGGTCCTTTTGGTGCCAAATCCATTGGTGAGCTTGTAATTGATACTCCATGTCCGGCACTGGCTGAGGCAATTTATAATGCAACAGGTGTGCGTCTGACAGAGCTTCCGATGACTCCTGAGAAGATTGCCATGGAGATTTTGAAAAACCGCGAATCCATCCGGTCAGGGACAAAGGTGGAAGAATGAGAGAATTATGCCTTGTCTGTGCAGGTTTTGCCCTGGAGTTTATAGTTTTTTATGCAGCAGGCATTGTTCTGGTCCGGATATTGAAAGTAAAAGGGGATTGTTCCCTGACTTTCATACTGGGATATCTGGTTTACTTTGCAGTGTTTGAACTGGTGATCGTACCGATGACACTGAAATGGGTATCCCTGACAGCTGCGGCTTATATATGGGCAGGAATCATGGCTCTGGTTATCTGCGCAGCTGTGATTTGCACAATAAAAAAACAACGGAGAATACGTGCCGGACAAACGGAAACATGTAGTGGGATTTTTGGAAGCATTTCTGAAATATGGAAAAATCACTCTGTGATGATTATCCTTGCAGGTGCCGTAGTATTGTTGCAGTGTCTGATTGTGATCTTTTACGAGGATACAACAGTAGATGCGGCGTATTATGTAGGTACAGTGAGTACTTCTGTATACACAGATACTCTTGGCAGATATAATCCCTTTAACGGAGCGATCCAGAAGGCATTTCAGGCCAGATATGTTTTTTCCGCATATCCGATGCATAATGCAGTGTGGTGCAGACTTCTGGGAATCCATCCCATTGTGCAGGCAAAGCAGGTAATGTCATGTATGAATGTAGTGACTGCCAATCTGATCATTTATCAGATCGGTAAGAGACTGTTTGACGGAAACAGGAAGAAAGCAGATCTGATGCTTGTCTTTGTCTGTGTTTTACAGCTGTTTTGCGGTACGATTTATTCCTCCGGAACTTTTTTCTTTACCAGAAGCTACGAGGGAAAAGCCATCCTTGCCAACATTGCCATCCCTGCAGTTCTCATGTGTGCCGTCTGGTATCTGCAGGAGAAAAACAGCAGGAATGTCTGGATCATATTGTTTGTCACAGCGGTCAGTGCGCTGACATTTTCCGGTTCTGCTATCATCTTTCCTATCGTGATCGCAGCGGGAATGGCTCCGGCGGCAGTTATGAATAAGAGATTTTCAGGGCTGGTATATTGTGCAGTGTGTATGCTTCCGTCGGCATTATATGCAGCTGTATTTTTTGCATGCAGAATCGGTCTGCTGACGCTGGCTGCATCATAATACAGAAAGGAGAAAAAAATGGCAGGTGTAACAATTCAGGAACTGGGACTGCGCTTTGTTGATGCATGTATGAGGCTGTACTGGGGTTCCTGCTGGTATCCTCTTCTGTTTGCTGTAGGACTGATCTGCACACTGGTCCTGGGGAGAAAAAGAAAGTCCGGGATATTTGTCGGCTATACAGTATTTCTGCTGCTGACAGTATATAATCCGCTGGTTGTAAAATATCTTATCGCAAAGGTGAAGTTTGAGAATGAATATTACCGGTTTATCTGGATTCTTCCTGTGATCCCGGCGGTTGCCTACTATGGAGTCAGACTTGTGACCGCTTTTAGAAAGACCTGGATAAAAGTTCTTATGGCTGCAGCTGTGCTGACAGGTTTTGTGATCCTGGGAAATCCGCTGGACGGGGTAGTGACCAATTTTGCAATGGCAGAGAATATTTATAAGGTGCCCAATGATCTGCGTGCAGTCTGCGACGTGATCCACCAGAACCAGGAGAATGATTTTCCAAGGGTTGTTTTTGACGGCAGTCTTAACAGCATTGTGCGACAGTATGATGCGGGGATCGCCACTGTAATAAGCAGAAATGCAAGTATCTACAGATCAGGCAGTACAGTGGCGGGAAACTATGATGAGAACAGCAGTTTCTATAAAAGACAGAAAGCATTGCTGGATGTGATCGATTATCATATCTATGAAGATAAAGAAGGGTTTCAGGCTGCGTTGAAGAAATCAAAGACAGATTTCGTAGTAACACAGATCGGGCTGGTTGACCATGATTTTCTGACAGAGTGTGGTTGTGAACTGATCGCACAGACGGAATCCTGCTACATTTACAGATTTGATTATAGCAAGCCTCGTAAATAATGCATATTGAATAATGCATATTGATCCGGCTCATCAGAGCGTGAAATTCTGCCAAGCTGTTTCAAATGCATTAATTAAGAGGCGTGCTATGATCGAAATATCATATATCTTACAAGAGAAGGAGAAAAGAAATGAAAAGTAACATAAAAAGACTTTCACTCTGCCTTTCAGCACTGATGCTGCTGATACTGGCAAGTCCGCTGACTGTACTTGCAGCAGAGGAAGAGGTGGCTGCATCTGCGAAATTTTACGGCACATTCTGGTCGTTGGTTCCGCCGCTTGTTGCCATTGCACTGGCACTGATCACCAAAGAAGTATACAGTTCACTGTTTGTAGGAATACTGGTTGGTGCACTGTTTTACTCTAATTTTAATTTCGAAGGAACAATCCTTCATATTTTTGAAGGCGGAATGATCAGCGTTCTGACAGATTCTTATAATATGGGTATCCTGATCTTCCTTGTTATTCTGGGAACTATGGTATGTCTGATGAACAGGGCAGGCGGTTCTGCAGCATTCGGACGCTGGGCCGGTAAGAGGATTAAAAGCAGAGTTGGTGCGGAACTCTCAACCATCATTCTTGGTGTACTGATCTTTATTGACGATTATTTTAACTGTCTGACAGTAGGAAGCGTTATGCGTCCTGTGACAGATAAGCACAATGTGTCCCGCGCAAAGCTGGCGTACCTGATCGATGCCACAGCAGCACCGGTATGTATCATTGCACCGATTTCTTCATGGGCTGCGGCAGTCAGCGGATTTGTAGAAGGAGAGGATGGAATTACCCTGTTTGTACATGCAATTCCCTATAACTTCTACGCACTGCTTACGATCTTCATGATGGTGGCAATGGTTCTTATGAAAGTAGAATTCGGAACAATGGGTGTTCATGAGACAAATGCTTTAAAAGGTGATATCTATACAACACCTGCACGTCCTTATGCAAACGCGGCTGAAGATGAGAAAAGTAATCCGCGTGGCAAGGTGATCGATCTTCTGATCCCGATCGTAAGCCTTGTAATATGCTGCGTAATCGGTATGATCTATACAGGTGGTTTCTTTAGCGGAACTGATTTTGTAACTGCATTTTCACAGAGTGATGCATCTGTGGGACTGGTGCTTGGAAGCTTCTTCGGACTGGTTATCACGATTGTTTTATATCTGATACGTCGTGTTATGAATTTCAGAGACTGTATGGCGTGTATTCCGGACGGATTCAAGGCAATGGTACCTGCGATCCTGATCCTTACTTTTGCCTGGACATTGAAGGCCATGACAGACAGCCTTGGTGCATCTGTATTTGTATCTGCAATTGTTAAAAGCTCTGCAGGCGGGCTGATGAATTTCCTTCCTGCAATTATCTTTGTGATCGGGGCTGTTATCGCATTTGCGACAGGTACTTCATGGGGAACCTTTGGTATTCTGATCCCGATTGTTGTTAATGTATTCTCAGGAACAAATCATGAACTGATGATCATCTCTATTTCTGCATGTATGGCAGGTGCTGTATGTGGAGATCACTGTTCACCGATTTCCGATACAACCATCATGGCATCAGCAGGTGCGCAGTGTGAACATGTAAATCATGTCAGCACACAGCTTCCCTATGCAATGGTTGCAGCAGCAGTATCTTTCCTGACTTATATTATCGCAGGATTTGTACAGACAGCATGGATCGCACTTCCGGCAGGAATCATTCTTATGGCGATCACCCTGGTGATCATCCGATTAAAATTCGACGATCTGAAAATGTAAATAAAACCGGGCAGTCAGCACAATGCATGACTGCCCATAATTTTTGACTTGTAACAAAATAATGCATCTTTTGTAACAAAATAAAAAACTTTACTTTTTTCGGTAATTATGATAATATAGACCTTGTATTAAATAAATTATATAAATCCTTTGAAAATCAGATTTTCAAGATACGCGCCTGTAGCTCAGTGGATAGAGCAGTGGTTTCCGGTACCATGTGCGGGGGTTCGATTCCCTTCAGGCGTGCTGCCTGGGACGTATGTACAGTTCCGGTGCGTTGTATCACAGGAGTTATCAGAATCGGGAACTGTCAGAAATCGTATGCGGCAGTGAACGGAGCAAACGGTAACTCATAAGGAGGACAAGAACTTGGATGATTTTAGAGAATGGTTATCAGATAATCTCCGGTATTTTATGCTGGGTGGAGCTATTCTGATAATTGTGGTTGTCCTGTTTTGCGGCATTCGAGCCTGTTCCGGAAGTAATAAGGGGAATTCCGGAGATGAACAGAAAACCACATCCGAAGACCAGGGAAATGTTCCTTCTTCTCCGATAAGTGAAGGGGAGTCTGACGAGAAGAAAGAAGACGCCAATCCCATGGAAACAGCAGATGCAGATGTTACTGCATTGATCACGAGCTATTATCAGGCTCTGGGGGAAAAAGATATTGCAACGCTGAAGACTCTGGAAGATGATTTTACACCGTCTGATGAGTCAAAAGTCACAAATTTGAAAGATTATATCGAAGGGTATGAAGTAGGCGATGTGTACACGAAGAAAGGTATGACAGATGATTCTTACGTGGTTTACGCCTGTTTCTCGTATATCTGTCAGGGCGTTGAGACCAAGGCCCCTGCACTGACTCAGTTCTATGTATATAAGAACAGCGAAGGGAACTGGGTGATCAATAACGGAGCTTTACAGGATTCTGAGATTTCCGCATATATGGAAAAACAGTTATCAGACAGTGATGTTTCAGCTCTTATAAAGAAGGTGCAGAATGAACTGGATCAGGCACAGCAATCTGATCCGTCTCTTGAAGAATTCCTGAATGGTCTTGGGGAGGAAGCAGGTGTGTCAACAGAGGCAGAAGATGGCACGATGCTTACTGCTTCGGAGGAATGTAATGTACGCGCAGAAGCCAGCACAGATGCTGATATCCTTGGCGTGATCTCAGCAGGTGATCAGGTTCAGAAGACAGGTACTGATGGTGAATGGGTTCAGATCGACTACGACGGTCAGACCGGATACATCAGAGGAGATTTACTTGAATAAAATTGAATATGGAACGTAAAAAATACAGGCGGTTATCCTTGTGGTAACTGCCTGTATTTTTACGTTCCGTTTTTCTGACATTGTTCTTGTCAGCTTCTGCTGAAGATTTTGCTGTTCTTATTACTTTTCGCAACTTCCGCAGGGGACTTACTTGATTCGATTAAATTCACCGTATGTAACTCCTGCCGATAATTCTGTCTGATGCAGGGAAGCCAGTTCGTGTACTGTTACAAGCTGATAGCCTTCTTCGATAAGCTGCGGGATCAGGATCTCGGCTGCATCTACAGAGGTGCTGAAAATGTCATGCATCAGAATAATGGAACCATCTTTTACGTTATTCATGACTTCTTCAACTGTAGATTCCACATCCTGCGTTTTCCAGTCCAGAGTGTCAATGGACCACAGAATCATCGGGGTTTCCACAGTTGATTTTACCGTATCATTAACAGATCCATATGGCGGGCGGACCACCGAAGCTCCCTCACCTGTAAGATTTACAAGCTGTTCATCCACTCTTGCAATTTCTGAACTGATCTCATCCGAAGAAAGAGTCGCCAGATCCTTATGGTCATAAGTGTGGTTTCCAAGTTCACAGCCCAGTTTTTTCATGCGTTTTACTTCGTCCGGAAAACTGGCAATCTCAGTACCCACCATAAAGAAAGTTGCCTTTGCATTATTTTCTTCCAGACAGTCCAGAAGACGGTCTGTAAAAGAACTGGGACCATCATCAAAAGTAAGGGCGACCGACTTCTTTGCCGTAGATGTACCGGACTTGTCAGAGGTAGCTGACTTATCTGAAGATTTCTTCTTCGAGGATTTTTTCTTTGGCGTATAACCTTTCAGAGAACCATCTGTATCCAGTTCATAAGTTTTCTTATCTATTATCACAGTCCCTGTCTGCAGAATGCCATCCATATCAAAATAATACCGCTTCTTTCCGATATCTGTCCAGCCTGTCTGCATAATACCGGTCTCATCCATATAGTACTGTTTCCCGTCTGTATCTGTGAACCATCCTGTGTATGGCTTATCATCTACCAGAAACATCCAGTTACTTCCGCTGGAAGCCCAGCTGCCATCTGATGCCTCAGGCGAGATATCAGTGCTTAATGCAGGACCGCCCGGAGAAGCTTCAGATGAATCTGAAGAAGTGCGTCCAAACAGTTTCCCGGAAGAAGAATCCGTAAAATTATCATTGCTATCAGTCAATGTTTCCTCAGAAGTAAACTCCGCAGAATCCTGATCTTCTGACACGAAAGCTCCGGCATCGCTGATGGCATCTGCCTGTGAAGTCACAGCGGAAGAACGGGTGAAAATTCCTCCAAGTATCAGACACAGAATAACAGAAAGTGCGATCAGCCACCGGTTTGTACGTGGTAAATTCTCTGACATGAAAGCCTCCTTTTTGATAAAATCAGTGACAAAAAAGATATCCTGTCATTCGATATCATACAATAAAATCTGACAAAATACAAGGCGATTCCCCATTCCTGCCCTTTTGAAAAAAAATTCCAGAAAAATTCCATCAAAATTTCACCGTTGATAAGATGTACAAAAAATTATATAATAGAACAATGGACGAAAAAATCAGAATAAACAAATATTTAAGCGAGGCAGGCATATGCTCCAGACGGGAAGCCGACCGGATGATCGAAGAGGGAAGGATTACGGTAAACGGAAAAAAAGCAGAAAGCGGTCAGAAAGTCAGCCTGGAAGATGAGGTCTGTGCAGACAATATACCTGTCCATAAAAATGAAAAAAAGTACTGCTTCTTTTTAACAAACCCAGAGGGATCGTGTGCAGCACAAAGCAGCAGTTTGATGAGACGACGGTAACAGATTATCTGGATTATCCTCTGCGTGTTTATCCTGTGGGCAGACTGGATAAAGAATCACAGGGCCTTCTCCTTCTGACAAATGAAGGAGATCTGGTCAATAAGATCATGCGCGCCGGAAACTATCATGAGAAAGAATATTTTGTGACAGTGAATAAGCCGGTGGACAGGGAATTTGTCCGAAGGATGAGCAAGGGAGTCCCTGTTCTTGATACAGTGACCAGACCATGCAGAGTGGTGCAGACAGGAGAATGCAGCTTTCGGATCATTCTGACACAGGGACTGAACCGGCAGATCCGCAGAATGTGCCGGTATCTGGGATATGAGGTACAGAAGCTGAAAAGGATCAGGATCATGAATCTGACTCTGGACGGGATCAGAGAAGGCGAATACAGAGAGATCACAGCACAGGAGTGGGAAGAACTGAACCATTTACTGGAATCTTCCACAAGTGAAACAGTGATCAGAACAGGAGAACAGAATGGAAACAGCAGCGATCATGCGAATGAAAGAGCTGGTGCAAAAGCTGGACAGGGCAGCAAAGGCGTATTACCAGCAGGATACAGAGATCATAAGCAACAGAGAGTACGATCAGATGTACGACGAGCTTCAGGCTCTGGAGAAAGAGACAGGCACTGTTCTGGCAAACAGCCCAACCATAAGCGTAGGGTACGAGGCAGTTGACCAGCTTCCAAAAGAAGAACACGAATCCCCCATGCTGTCTCTGGACAAGACTAAGGACAGAGAAGTTCTGAGGGAATTTATCGGGGAACACAAAACGCTTCTGTCATGGAAGCTGGACGGACTGACGATCGTTCTTACCTACGAGAATGGAGAACTTGCCAAAGCAGTTACACGTGGAAACGGTGTGACAGGAGAGGTTGTCACCAATAATGCCAGAGTATTTAAAAACGTTCCTCTTAAAATCCCGTATCAGGGAAGACTGGTGTTGCGTGGGGAAGCGATCATTACCTATTCGGACTTTGAACGGATCAATGAATCCATAGAAGACGTTGATGCGAAATACAAGAATCCGAGAAACTTATGCAGCGGTTCTGTCCGCCAGTTAAACAATGAGATCACAGCCCGCAGGAATGTGCGTTTCTACGCATTTACGCTGGTAAGCGCCGACGGGGTTGATTTCCATAATTCAAGAGCCCGGCAGTTTGAATGGCTGAAAGAACAGGGATTTGATGTAGTGGAATACAGGACAGTCACAGCTTCAACGTTGGATGAAGCCATGGAATATTTTTCAACTGCGATCACTGAGAATGATTTTCCGTCAGACGGACTGGTTGCTCTTTATGATGATATTGCATACGGAGATTCCCTTGGAAGAACAGCGAAATTTCCCAGAAATGCTGTTGCATTCAAATGGGCAGATGAGATCAGAGAAACCCATCTTCTGGAGATCGAATGGAGCCCGTCAAGAACAGGGCTGATCAATCCGGTGGCTGTTTTTGAACCGGTTGAGCTGGAGGGAACCACTGTGAGCCGCGCCAGCGTACACAATGTGAGCATTCTAAAAGAATTGCAGCTTGGTATCGGGGATACGATCACTGTATATAAAGCAAATATGATCATTCCGCAGATTGCAGAAAACCTCACACGCAGCAGTAAACTGGAAATTCCGGATACTTGCCCTGCATGTGGCCATGGAACACAGATACAGAAGGTAAATGATGTGGAGGCACTTTACTGTACAAATCCTGACTGTGCCGCAAAGAAGATCAAATCCTTTGCACTTTTTGCAAGCAGGGATGCCATGAACATTGACGGACTGTCAGAAGCAACACTGGAGAAATTCATTGCAAGAGGCTTTATTCATGATTTCGGAGATATTTTTGAGATTGGAAAGCATCGTGATGAGATCGTGGAGATGGACGGATTCGGGGAGAAATCCTTTGAGAACCTGATGACCAGCCTTGATAAAGCTAAGGAGACTACTCTTGCGAAGGTGATCTACAGCCTTGGAATCGCCAATATCGGCCTTGCCAATGCAAAAGTGATCTGCAGGCATTTTGATGATGATCTGGAGAAGATCCGCCATGCAGATAAAGAGGAGATCAGCTCTATTGATACCATCGGACCGGTAATTGCCGGAAGTCTGACTGATTATTTTTCAAACGAGGATAATAACAGAAAACTGGATCATCTGATGAGCCATCTGACTGTTAAGAAAGAAGAAAAGACAGGTGAGCAGATTTTCCGGAACATGAATTTCGTTATCACAGGAAGTGTGGAGCACTTTGCAAACAGAGCACAGGCAAAGGAATTTATTGAGTCTCTGGGAGGCAAGGTGACCGGATCAGTAACATCGAAGACGAACTACCTGATCAATAATGACACAACTTCCAATTCTTCAAAGAATAAAAAAGCCAAAGAACTGGGAATTCCAATCCTTTCGGAAGAAGATTTCCTGAAGATGGCACAACAATAAAATAATAAGAACAGGAGATAAGATAATGCCAATTAAAATACAGAGCGATCTGCCCGTAAAAGAGATTCTGGAAAAAGAAAATATTTTCGTGATGGATGAGTCACGTGCATCCCATCAGGATATCCGCCCCATTCAAATCCTTATTCTGAACCTGATGCCTCTGAAAGAGGAGACAGAGCTTCAGCTTCTGCGTTCCCTTTCCAACACACCGCTGCAGGTGGATGTCACCTTTATGGCAGTACAGAGCCATGAAGCGAAGAATACATCTGTGAGTCATCTGAATAAATTTTATCAGACATTTCCGGAACTGAAAAATAACAAATATGATGGAATGATCATCACAGGTGCTCCTGTAGAGCAGATGGAATTCGAAGAGGTAGACTACTGGAAGGAACTGGTAGAGATCATGGACTGGACAAACACCCATGTTACCTCCACCATTTATCTGTGCTGGGCTGCACAGGCAGGACTCTACCACCACTATGGACTGAAAAAACGCAAACTTGATAAGAAGATGTTCGGTCTTTTCTGGCATAAAGTGATGAACCGTAAGATTCCGCTGGTACGCGGATTCGACGATATGTTCCTTGCACCTCATTCCAGACATACGGAAGTTCCCATCGAGGATATCCATAACTGTAAAGAGCTGACAGTGCTTGCTGAATCCGATGAAGCAGGGCTTTTCCTTGCAATGGCAGACGGCGGCCGCAAGATCTTTGTAATGGGACATCCTGAATATGATCGTGTGACTCTTGATGGTGAGTACAAACGTGATGTCAGCAAAAACCTGCCCATCGAAATCCCGGAGAATTATTACAAAGACAACAACCCGGAAAACAGACCGCTCCTTATGTGGAGAGCACATGCGAACAACCTGTATACAAACTGGTTGAACTACTACGTCTACCAGTCAACTCCATTCGACCTGTATGGAACACCGGATTTCAGCGAGATCTAAAGGGTTTGTGGAAATGCTGATTTCACGTATCTTACCGTATTTTTACATAATTTCATGCGAAAATGGAGTAAAAATGGGGTATGGATTCAGTAAAAATGGGGTATGACATATATCTAACAATGTATAATAGGGAATTTCACACAGTAAATGCCTGATATTGCCAATTGAATATTTTAAACATCTGAATAAGTCCATGTACTTGTATAACTACAGGTATGTGGGCTTATTTTAGTGCTTAAAAATAATAGGTAAACCTGATAACAATAGATCAGTAACTACGAAAATTGATTCTAAATCAAGTACAAAATCTAATCCAGATGATTATAGATTTATAAAAGATTCATATGTGAAACAATCTGATCCTGCAATGAATGGATTATCTCAGAGAATGGGAACACCTTCTCATTTAGAATATTTGCATATGAAAGAAAATGATACAAAACGTCATAAGAGCAGATGTATAGAGTATGATAACAAGAAAGACATTTGTATGTGTACAGATTCAGCAAATTATTTATTGAAATGTGGTGGATCAAGTCACTGTAAATATTATAGGGAAGAAACATTAATAAAAAATGATGATACGGAATCTACTATAAAAAAGAAACCAGTAATAAAAGTAATTCCAAAGAATGATATAAAACTGTGTCCTGTATGCAAAATTGGAACTAAAAAGGAATCATTAATTGTTAATTATTTGGAAAATGGGAAGAACAAACGGAACTTGTTGACATCATATCATTGTGAAGTATGTAAATCTTCCTATATTCCAGATTCTTTATATCGTACTTATACAGCGCATAAAGATAAGAACAATATAGATGTGGAATTTGTAATGGAACAGGTAGCACAACAGTAGGATAACGGAAGGGAACTAAAACAGTCATCCGTATAACCATCCCCGTCCTTCACAGAATCAATTCTATGCTGAAATTCCTTATATATAGCCTTAAATTCTGGACGAAAACCATCTATCCTAACAACTTTACCCTTAAAGCATTCGCGTTGAAATTTGATGGTTATTTCTTTTGTATATTGTGAAGAAATGAGTATAAGATGACTGCTGCTACACTGATATCTATATCTGTTTTGTCAGAAGCAGAAAAATAAGTTGCTGAATAGACATAATCTATATTATAATACAAGCATAAGAAACTGAAATTTACAAAAATGAACAGGAGTGAGAGCAGTGCCAGAAATATCATTGTTTTACGGAATACGTGTTACCATGTATTATAATGATCATATGCCACCACATTTCCATGCAGAATATAATGGACAAAAAGCATTAGTAGATATTAATAACATTCAAGTGATTCGAGGTTCATTACCAAATAAACAACTTAGACTTATATTGGCGTGGTGTACTATCCATCAGGATGAACTGATGCAAAACTGGGAACTTGCAAAAGATATGAAGCCATTAAATAGAATTAATCCGCTTATCTAAAGGGGGAAATCATATGAACGAATATTTTCCGACAGTAGTACAGGTGATACCATTGGATAACTTTCATGTGCAGGTATTCTTTGATGACGGTAAGATTGTAGACTATGATGCTACAGAAGATTTGAAAGCAGAAATATTTAAGCCATTAAGAGATATTGATGCATTTAAAGAAGCTTGTACCGTTATGAATGGTACTCTTGCATGGGATCTTTCTGGCAACAGAGATGAATCCAGTTGTATTGATATTGATCCGTTTACTGTATATGAGTTAGAATCCATTAATAATCTGATTGCTTGAATAATGTGATCACAATTTAATATGAGCAGCATGAAAGCCCTCGGGAGTTAATCCTAGGGGGCTTTTGGTATAGCCAAATCCGGTGAAGTATGTTATTATATGCATCAGTTCTCAGAATCGGGAATATTCAGTTGAGATAAGAAAGGACACAACAATCATATGAACATAGGAAACAATATAGGAAATATCATGAAGATCACAGGCGCATGGAACACCTTTAAGAGCAATCATCCCAAGTTCCCGGCATTCTGTCAGGCAGTTTCACGCAAAGGACTTAAAGAAGGAAGCATTATTGAAATTGCGATCACCACTCCTGAGGGAGAGAAGATAGAGACAAACCTGAAAGTAAAGGACAGTGACCTGGAATTACTGAAACAGTTGTCTGACCTGAAAATGTGAAAAAGTTTACAAAAATTTTATTTGAATAACAGGTATAAATCTGCTATAGTATTTTATGTTGGTTAAGTTGATTATTATTCGTTCCCATATATAAGAATGATAGGTTCTCAAAAGAAAGAAGAGGAAGAAAATTGCGTAAAAAATCACATATTTTATTAGCAAGATACCTTGCGGATCAGATGCAGACCACAGCAAGCCTGCAGTCTCACAGAAAGGCTTTCTGCCTGGGCAGCATTCTGCCGGATATCAAACCGTCCTTTATCACCAGAAGACACGAGTTCTACGGAACATTTGAAGATGTCAAGAACCGGATGAAAGAACTGGCAGATATCAGACCGGATGAGAGTAACCAGAGAGTTTACTGGCGGCGGTTCGGCGAAGTGATCCACTATATGGCGGATTATTTTACCTTTCCTCATAACAAAACATATACAGGAAGCTTCAGCCAGCATAATCATTATGAGAAAGTACTTAAGAACAGACTGAAAGAATGTATACAGCAGGGAAAAGCACATGCATATCTGGAACCGGCCATCCGCTTCGCAGATTTCTCCACCCTGATCGATTATATCGAAGCTACTCATGAGAAATACCTCAACAAGCTCCGCAGCGTGGAAGAGGATATCCGCTTTATCCTGAATATGTGTTTTCAGGTAGTGCAGGGACTGATACAGATCTGCATTGGTAATAAGAACTTTGCAGGAGCCATTCAGGCAGCCTGACAGAGATACGCTAAGAATACAGGAAGGCTGTGTGGAAATCATATCCGCACAGCCTTCCTGCATTCTGAAATATATCTTTCTCACTGCTTGAGTCGGTTAAAATGTGACAAAAAAATGAATTTTGGTCAAATCTGGAATTTACCTGCCCTGAGCTGTTGATTTCAAAAAATGATTATGCTAGAATAAAACAGGTTAATATTTCGGGATAATTCACTTATGAAATAACATAATAATGTGAAAAGTAATTTAGACAGTATGCCCTTATAAACAGGGGGTAAGGACATGCTCACAGTAAGAAGGGAGCAATTTAGATATATGAAAAACAAGTATCTTACCAGATTCTTATGTCTGACATTGATGTCAGGAATGGTATTATCCGGTCCTGCGTCCGTACTTGCAGCAGAGGATACTGCTGCGTATACAGCAGACGGTTCTGATTTCAGCGATTCCGGTGATTTTGATTCAGGATCAGAGGATCCGGCGCCGGCAGATCCGACTCCTGCAGAGCCAACACCTGCGCCGGTAGATCCGACACCTGCAGACCCGACACCTGCACCGGTAGATCCGACACCAACAGATCCGACACCAACACCTGCAGAGCCAACACCTGCACCGGCAGATCCGACTCCGACACCAACAGATCCGACTCCGACACCTGCGAATCCTACACCAACACCGTCTTCACAGATTACGAAGGCAGCCCAGGATGTGATCGACAGAATCAAAGAGTTGAACGCACAGACCATCACGCTGGAGAAGAAAGCCACTGTTCAGAGCATCCGCACTGCATATAATGCCCTGTCTGATACAGAGAAGGCACAGGTTTCTAATTATAATCTGCTGGTTCAGGCAGAAGCGACTATTGCTCAGCTGGAAGCGCAGAAGAACAATGCGAATACGAATAATCCATTTACGAGTAATACCAGTGCTGCACAGACCGGAACTCCGGTATATTATGCGTCCAATATCCACGCAGGTAAGGATTTCTATCTGGACAGCCTGAAGAATAACTACAATCTGACCTTCTCAGATGATTTCGCTTCTGTTATGGATGAGATTGAGAAGGAATATAAAGAGAAGAACAAAGTAGCAGATGCCAGCGATGTAAACGGCAGCAAGACCACCACATCTGCAGACAGTCTTCTGGTAAGAAACTGGCAGGATATCCTTGCAGTCTATGTATATCAGCAGAGCCAGGACGGAAAAACAGAATTTACCCTGGATTCCTCCTGCAAGAAAGACCTTGCGAAAATCTTTGCAGAGATGAACCCGATCGTAAGGGACAAGCAGGATATCACTCACGTTACATACGCTAATCGTAAAATCAACTACTATATTAAGAAAAATAAAATCGCAAAAAAGGATCGTACGATCCTTAAGAAATATGTGGAGACAGACTGCAAACTCCTCTGCGCGGTAGTAACAGCTGCCAACGGTTTTGTCCGCGAGAGCGTAGGAGATGATGTTTCCGAGGAAAGAGTAAATGTTATCTCCGCAGCCTATTCACTGGTTGGTAAAGTCGGTTACTTCTGGGGCGGCAAATCCACAGTGATCGGTGAAGATCCAGGCTGGGGAACCAGCGAGAAGGTATCAGCCGAGGGAAGCAAGAGCACCGGAACCATCCGCGCATACGGACTGGACTGCAGTGGTTTTGTCACCTGGGCAGTGATCAACGGATATCAGGATAAAGCAATGCAGGAAGCTGTAGGCGACGGAACTTCCGATCAGTGGGAGAAAGCAAACGTGGTAACTGAGGCAGATGCACAGCCCGGAGATCTGGTGTTCCAGAAAGGACCGGAAGCAGGAAGCGATAATCATGTAGGTATTCTCTGCGGTAAAACAGACGCAGGTGACTGGATCGCAGTACACTGCTCCTCCGGCAAGAATGGAGTAACAGTAGGCGAAGCATACAGTGCAAGCTTCCGTTACATCCGCCAGCCATCCTTCTACCCGACACAGGAACAGGTTCAGGAAATGCAGAGCAGCAGTACAGTAAGCACAACAACAGGTGATGCAGCAGTTTCCACAGGAACAGATATCTTTTCTGCAAATGTGACAGTAAGCAATACTCTGCAGGATGCGATGAAGTCAAATACTTCCGACTCAACAGGATTCACAGCATCGGAATCCACTGAGAAGACTTCCATCCTTCCGGATAAGATCGACCTGTCAAAAGAGAAAGTCGCTGTATTTAAGGCAAAATAAAATGTATAAAAGAAGAGAAGTCATACAAAAAGTCTGGCTTTCCCTTCTTTTTCGTGTGTAAACTTTTTTATCTGTTAACTTAAACGGTTAAGTAAAAACTGACGAATTTGCTTAATGGTCTGCGGAATATGCTTCAAAACGAAAAAATATTCGAAAATATGGAAACCCCTGGAGAGTACAAAAACCTGTGAGTAGATGGATATTTATATCATCAAAAGCATATTCGTTGAAGTAGGAATGGAACATAAAAGTTTATAATTTTTTATAAGTTTTCAGTAACGGTGTCATTAATCTATATGAAGGGATTTGAGAGAGATACGATCATGTATGAAAAAGGTCAGGAAGCTGAACGCAAAAATACAGAAAGGGAACGTCAGAGAGCGGATTTTGCTGAAAAAGAAAAAATAAAGGCCCAAAAAGAGACAACAGAAGCACTTAAAAGAGTAGCTGAACTGGAGAAGATTTTGCAATGTAAAACTACGGAGGGTAAATAAGATTATCTTAAGATAGCCACAGACTGGCACCCATCCAGCCTGCGGCTTTTTCACCCACTATTTTTGAGTTGACTTTTTGGCACATTGCGCATATACTAACAGTAGCTAAGGAATGTGGTGAGATTCCGTGAAGCAAAACAAAAGCCCTCAGAGTGCCAGCTCTGGGGGCTTTCTTGCTCGTTACGGTGAGCTATTCCGTTTAGACTGTTGCTGTCTATCGTCTGCTGTCCAGCCATTTGCATATGTAGTAGCTAACTACGCCTGCTATAACAGAGACAAGAAATGTGGTGAGAATTTCTTCCATGGAGTCCACCTCCTTTCTGCTGGAGGTTTGACAGCTTTTTGAGTATAACATGTTTTAGAACAACTTGGAATAGTAAAACCTGGCATGAGTTAACTGATAGAGGCAGTTAGGGGAGAACCCTCTGCCGGGACTGGTATTAATACTGAACAGGTCTGGCGGGGTCGTCGGTTGGGGTCGCACCCCCTGTCGGGAAAATAAAGAAACAAAATTTGTCTTAAAAGTTCTCTAAAGAAAGTATAAAAATCTAACTGAGCCACAGACTGGCATCCACCCAGTCTGTGGCTTTTTCATACTCCACAATGAAAAAGTTCAGGACAAAGAAATAGCTTTTATTATTTAAAGATTCTTAAAAACGGTACTCAGAAGATTAAAGAAAACACAAAGAGTGATGATACAAAAATTATTGTTTTAACTCAAACCAGAGTCTGTAATAAAGTTTTGTTTTCGGATCAGAAAGATTATCCTGCAATAGATCGGTCAGTTTATTCAAACGTTTAATGAGACTGCTTCTATGAATAAAAAGGGCCTGGGCTGTGGGAGTAATGTTCATTTCGTTTTCAAGGTAGACCTGAAGAGTATGCAGATATTCAGTGTTTTTTCTGGCATCATAGGCAATTACACGACGTAATGCCTCTGTAGTCAATAATTCCCTGGAAATTCTGGTGGTACATTCGTGTAACAGGAATGATACGATATTATTCGTAAAAAAATTCAGAGTCTGGGTACTGTTTTGCAGACTATAATCGGCTTGGATAAGACATTCATCCAATTGTTCCAGTCTGGAAAAAGAATTGCTGATGCCTGCACAGTAATTCATACGTTCCAACATATCTTTGAAGGATAAAAAAGTTCTGGAGGAGCCTTCCTGTTTAGGTATTTTCAGCAAACCTATAATATGCTGATGATAAATAGTTGAGGTCAGAATCTGTGGGACAAAGGAGTATAATGCAGCATGCATGTATTCTTTTGGCATACAGGAGGTTTTATTGGTCTCATGAAGTTTAAAACAATATAATTCTTCGTTATCAGACAAGATCAGTTCTTTTTGTTCATTAGGAGTCAGAGGCTGGTGACGAAGAAGTTTTTGAAGAACGTTATTTTCATAAGTATTAGTTGAACTCACGCTGCGAAGGTGTTTCTCAAAAGCAATCTGGAAAACAGAGAAAAAATAATCGGCAAGGGAAAAATCACTGTCGCGAAAAGGGTGCTCTGTTTCTGTAATAGAAATACAGCCGGTAAAATATCCAAGAGGAAACAGGTTGTTACAATAAGAGCGAAAATTATTATCTTTCAATGAAGAAATATAAGGAACGGAAATACGACGTTCCAAATTACAGACATTTTTTATTGACTCAGTCATATTCGGACGCATGGTATGAGGCGTATTATCTATATGGACTTTTCTTTTTCCGTGAGAGTCAGTTTCCCAGACAGTTTCAAAAATAATCGAAAGAGAATGATCAATTACATTAATCTGGTTTTTGAACAGTTCGGCGCCAAGCCGGAGTATATCCTGAATTTCATAATCGGCCTGCTTTTCAAGTTCTTTATGGAGCATAAAATCCCAGTGATCAAAAAAATCATATATATGGCAAATTGCATTAAAGACAGAAGTAAAACTGGAAGAACCATTTATTTGTAACAGAGAAATGCCACTTTCCTGCCAGTTAAAGGGGACAGGAGATCCGACACAGATAAAAGAACATCCACTGACGGGTGTTATGAAAGGAAGAAGTTCTGCACGGAGAAGATAAGTGTTTCCTGTAATTACGGACGTGTCTGCTTCACAGAGAAAAGGACGAGAACATACAAGTTTATCCTGAGCTTCACCATAAAGGCGAGTTTGCAGCTCTGGTGGCAGGTAATCTTTTAATATGGTCAGATTTAAGTTCATGAAAAATCCTCCTTACATGGTGTTAAAATTGATACTGTTTAGTATACCGCAAATGGACACAGAAAAGTGTAAAATTGGATAAAAACGATAAAAAGAATCAAAAATGACACAAATATAAAATAAAGGTGTCATTTTTAATACCGTTATAAAGTGCTTAACTATAAGTTGAAATCAAAAAAGAGAGTACAAATTAATATATATAATGAATGAAAATTCAATTAGCAGAGCCTGTAGTTTGAAAATGAAATCCTATATACTGATGTTATCAGAAAATCTACGTTGCCTTAAAGAAATGGACAACAATAGCTTTTCAAAACGATCGGAAAGAAGGAAAAAGATTATGAGTAAAAAATTAGACCCCCGTATTCCAAAAGATTCCGGAAGCAAATCTCTTACAAACTATGCGGCTTTGTGTTCCCCATGGAATCATCTGGTAGGTTATCAAGAGGCAATGCACTGGTTATCGAGATATAATGCCTCGTTCAGCGCAGCCTGTATGCAGGCATACAGGATTCTCATGCCAGATTACAGAGAAAGGGCACAGGCAATGTGCGAAGCAGCATACCAGAAATTATATTATACAATGAAACAGTATGGAAAACCGCAGATGGCACAGCATAATGTACATCCGTTCTGCAGAGGAAGTTTTGTCGGAGCACTTGTAGGAGATTCGGGCGATGATGCATTGCTTATGTGTGGACGTGTACAGGATTTTGGAACCTATCGTGCAGAAAAAGAACTGGATGTATGTGACTGGGACATTGTAGGCTCTGAGCTATGCCGTGCAACTACACAGTCTCTGGAAGCGAGCAGTCGCGCCTGGTCAGAAGAACTGAGAGCAGGAACACAGCTTGAATTTCATATGGTAGAAGCAAAAGGCTGCGGGGACTGCCATTGCAGGATTGTTGCAGAAAGTCGTGAAAAATATCCGATGCCATCCCATGAACAGTGGGAATGCTTTGGACCGATCGCAACGGAAGATCAGATCAAATACACTAAAGAAGAGGATATGGTTTCTGAATCAATGGTATTTCGTGAGGAAACTAATTATACTTTTGCGAATGGCACTAATATGGAAGATGATTCTAATAGTGTTGCTGGACTTATGAGACGTTCAAATGCAGCAGCAGGATATATTTTCCCTACAATATCGTATCTGCTTCGCCAGGGTAAACTGGATGAAAAAAATCCGTGGAAACACGTATTTCACTGTGTATGTGAAGCTGCAGGAAAAACTGCGTTCGGAGAAATGACATCAATTGAAGGAATCCGTAAAATGGATGGGAACACCGGAAGCAGTAAAAGATGGCCGTGTGATGGGCGGATATCTGGAAATGTTTTTTCAGGCAATGGGATTGAAATATGAGGTTGAAGCATTTAACAAAGAAGAAGTTCAGTATATTGTAGATCGTAAATAACTTGACTGTATATAATCCGGGAATGGCAGATGCATATGTTGCATACTGGTATGGAATGACCAAGACACTTGTGAATGCACAATGGTCTTTGTGGGAAATCAAAGATGACACTCCGGCAGACAAATTAAGAATCAGAATAGCAAAGAAAATCGATAAGTTCTGTTAGGATATTACGGGAAAAGCGAGGATTGGATATGTATAAGAATATTTATAAATATGATGACATGAAACGCAGAGAGCATATGGCGGTCCGTGAGCATGTAGGCTGGTATCTGTGGACACATCAGTTGGTAGAAGTGCAGGGAGAGGATGCACGGGATTTTCTAGATTTTCTTTGCACAAAGATGATATCAACATTGAAAACAGGAAAGGAGCGATATACAACAATTCTGGATGAGAATGCAGAAATTATTGATGATGTAGTAGTATTTCGATTGGAAGAACAGAAATTCTGGGTATCAAACATTATTTGCTGGGAATCTGATCCATTGGATGGCATCACATCAGGGAAATCGGAAGATAACATACAAAGATGTGACAGACCAATATCATATGTATGCTGTACAGGGACCGGATTCTATGGAAATGATCAATAAACTGACCAAAAATCCTATAGATGAACTGAAATTTTTCTCATTGAAAAGAATCAGATAGAAGAACTCCCTGTCATAATCAATCGTGCCGGATTTACAGGAGAAAAGAAAGGATACGAGATATACGTTGCAGCAGATCAGGCAGACAGAATAGAAGAGCTTTTACACAAAACAGGAGATGCCATGGGAGCAGTGGAAGTAACAGAGTTCCAGGTTATGGCATGGACGCTTCCGACAGAAGCCGGTTTTTATTATATGCGTGATCTTCGTCATACAAATCCTCTGGAAGTTGGAATGGAAAAAGGGATTGGATGGGATAAGGAATTTATTGGTAAAGAAGCTTTACTGAAAATAAAGGAAGAAGTTCCGTTGCGTGAAATGGTTGGTTTTACAGTAGATGAAGCAGATGTTTATATTCAGGGACGACATCTGGGAGGCCCTGGACAGGCCGTACTTGTAGATGGAGAAGAAGTAGGAAGAGTATATAAATTTGTATATAGTTATGTGAAAGATAAAAATATTGGTTATATTCTTGCCAGGAAAAATACACTGAAGCCAGGAGATAAATTAAGATTAACGGTTACGATGCGGAAATTACAGAAAAATATTTTCTTTAAAGGAGGAATTACTAATGAGATTGGAAAATAAGGTAGCAGTTGTTACAGGTGCATCCTCTGGAATGGGAAAAGCCATAACTACCCGTTTTGTACAGGAAGGTGCAAAAGTTGTTGCTGTAGCAAGAAGAATAGAACGTTTGGAAGAACTGGCAGAGAGCCTAAAAGGTGAACCGGGGGAAATAGAGATTTTTTCAGCAGATATTACATCAGTTGATAAAAATAATGAAATGATTGATTTTGCGGTTGAAAAGTTTGGTCATCTGGATATTCTTGTAAATAATGCGGGAATTATGGACGATATGAGCCCAGTTGGTGACATGACAGATGAAATGTTGGATCGCGTAATGAAAATAAACGGGTATGCACCGATTTATGCAATGCGTAAGGCTGTTCAGGTATTTTTGAAACAGGAAAAAGGCGGAAATATCATTAATGTAACATCTGTTGGTGTAGATCATAATACAGCAGGAGCGGCGTATGCGGCTTCCAAGGCAGCTGTAGCAGCGGTGTCAAGGAATGTAACGTTCCAGTATATGAGCCAGAAAATCAGATGCAATAACATAGCACCGGGAGGAATAAGTACAGAAATATCAAAATCCATGGGAATGCCTAATATGGTCGGATTTGGAAATGTCAAAAAACTTCTGGGAATTGCACCAGAAATGGGAAGTGCAGAAGACATTGCTAATGCGGCACTGTATCTGGCATCAGATGAATCAAAGTATGTAAATGGGGCGGTTATCACGGTTGATGGTGGATGGACCTGTCTGTAAATATTCTGCCCTGTATGTTTGGCACCTGGATGATGTTTCTTGCCAGCATTTGCAATCAGAGAAATCGTAATTCCAGTCAGTGTAAGGTATATTGACAAAAGTGCTTTCTACAGATGCAGCATGTTGGATAAGAAATGGATGTGATCAATCGTCTGGAAGAGGGACTCCTTGCTGTAGATACAAAGGGGAACGTTACGCTGATTAATAAATCAGCGAGACAAATGCTTGGTCTTGAAAAAGAAGAAAGTAGTCAGGCAGAAATCGACAAATTACTGTCTCAGAATCAGGAAATTAGACCATCTATTAAGTATACGAAGCATTGAGAAGTATAAAATGAAACAGCTCTGATTTTTTTCGAAAAGTTCAGAGCTGTTTTTTCAGCAGAATATCAGAAGAATTATTCTGCCGGTAATATTGTTATTATGGATTAACAACCGAGATTGAAATATTTGCAGATTGCATTAAATAACTCGGAGCAATTACTGAAATTAAAACACATAGATATTACGTCCTCCTTATTCTTATTATTTGTGTTAGCTAAGCACAAAAGAATAGTAACATTTATGAAACATCTTCTCAATAGGAGGTAGCTGGAAAATCTGGAATTAAGATGAAAACTTCCTTTTGATATTGATATTGTAGAGGGAAGCAAATTACACTATGAAATGATGCAGTATACGATAATCGATTAATTAAGTTAGAAAAATTCACTGTTCCGATTGTAAAAAACTAAGCAGTTGACAGCGCCTGGCGGGGGTCGCACCCCCCTGTCGGGACAGACTGAACCCCACCCAGCCTGTGGCTTTTTTTTCCTTTATGATGTTTTTACGGTACAGAGCTTTCTTCTTTTCTCTTGCCTCTTGCCATCTTTGCGGGATACCATTTTTCAAACCATATTGTAAAAAATCCCATCAAGATTGGAATTAAATTGTTTACAATGATAAGCAGATTTCCAAACCCGGTTCTTCTGAGCAGAAAGGTCCAGACTGCTGTCAGTACATATAACAATCCCCATGCCGCTGCAAGAATATAATTTGTCTTCATGAAGAGAGGGTTTTTATGTGCACTTTCACCACCATAATTGTATTTTACATAAGCAGCGCATAAAGGTTCTTTTGTCAGGCATGAAAGCAGCCAGAACAATCCAAACACAAGATATCCTATATTTGTAGGAATATCTCCATTCCCGGTTACATTTGCTGCTGCGGAAAGTACAGCAACGGCTATCATAGAGAGTT
>ENA-OQHF01000155-OQHF01000155.1-human-gut-metagenome-genome-assembly--contig:-NODE-155-length-42697-cov-9.289829_pt1 | contig 42697 bp, 38 predicted proteins | sample MGYA00242559_ERZ504709 | MGnify/ENA primary metagenome ERZ504709 (study PRJEB26092, sample SAMD00036203) | human gut metagenome | host: Homo sapiens | study: EMG produced TPA metagenomics assembly of... | reverse complement strand
TGGAATACTTATTGCGTTTGCTGCGGCACCGAAGCTCTTATGAGCCCCGACACCTAGTATTCATCGTTTACGGCGTGGACTACCAGGGTATCTAATCCTGTTTGCTCCCCACGCTTTCGAGCCTCAGTGTCAGTTACAGTCCAGCAAGCCGCCTTCGCCACTGGTGTTCCTCCTAATATCTACGCATTTCACCGCTACACTAGGAATTCCACTTGCCTCTCCTGCACTCCAGCTCCACAGTTTCAAAAGCAGTCCCGGGGTTGAGCCCCGGGCTTTCACTTCTGACTTGTGATGCCACCTACACTCCCTTTACACCCAGTAAATCCGGATAACGCTTGCTCCATACGTATTACCGCGGCTGCTGGCACGTATTTAGCCGGAGCTTCTTAGTCAGGTACCGTCACTATCTTCCCTGCTGATAGAGCTTTACATAACGAATTACTTCTTCACTCACGCGGCGTCGCTGCATCAGAGTTTCCTCCATTGTGCAATATTCCCCACTGCTGCCTCCCGTAGGAGTCTGGGCCGTGTCTCAGTCCCAATGTGGCCGGTCACCCTCTCAGGTCGGCTACTGATCGTCGCCTTGGTGGGCTGTTATCTCACCAACTAGCTAATCAGACGCGGGTCCCTCCCTGTTTTCTGTACTGGAAATCTCCCTTGTAAGGAGCATATCCGTCAAACATAGTATTGATGATGCCGGTACCCTTGGTGGAAGTAAGGAACTCACCGCGGAATCCGATCAGTCCACGGGAAGGAATGTGGAATTCCAGACGGACAGTACCGTCACTGGCAGTACTCATACCCTGCAGCTCACCTTTACGTTCGCTCAGCTTCTGGATTACAGTACCGGAAAATTCTTCCGGAACATCTACATAAGCAATCTCCATAGGTTCAAGCTTCTTGCCACGCTCGTCTGTTTTATACAGAACTTCCGGTTTACTTACTGCGAATTCATAACCTTCACGTCTCATGTTTTCAATCAGGACAGACAGATGAAGTTCTCCACGTCCGGAAACCTTAAAGGCTTCTGTTGTTTCAGTATCTTCTACACGAAGGCTGACATCTGTATTCAGCTCACGGTAGAGACGGTCACGCAGATGACGGGAGGTAATGTATTTACCTTCCTGACCGGCCAGCGGACTGTCATTTACGATGAAGTTCATGGCAATAGTAGGCTCGGAAATCTTCTGGAAAGGAATAGCTTCCGGATTATCCCCTGCGCAGAGAGTATCACCGATATGGATATCCGCGATACCGGAAATAGCAACGATAGCACCGATAGTGGCCTCTTTTACTTCAACTTTGTTCAGACCGTCAAACTCGTAGAGCTTGCTGATCTTAACTTTCTTACGTTTGTCCAGATCATGATGGTTTAACAGAGTCAGTTCCTGGTTAACAGCGATTGTACCGTTTTCAACTTTACCAACACCGATACGTCCAACGTATTCGTTGTAATCAATCGTGCTGATCAGAACCTGAGTATCTGCATCCGGATCTCCTTCCGGAGCCGGGATATATTTCAGGATAGCGTCAAACAGAGGAGCCATATCCTTAGGAGTATCGTTTAAGTCGATCACAGCATGTCCTGCTTTTGCAGAAGCATACAGGAACGGGCAGTCAAGCTGCTCATCAGAAGCACCGAGATCCATGAGAAGTTCCAGAACTTCATCTACAACTTCGTCAGGACGAGCCTCCGGACGGTCGATCTTGTTGATACATACGATTACATGGAGATCAAGTTCAAGGGCTTTCTTAAGAACGAATTTAGTCTGAGGCATAGCACCTTCGAAAGCATCAACGAGAAGAATAACACCGTCTACCATTTTAAGTACACGTTCTACTTCGCCGCCGAAATCAGCATGTCCTGGTGTGTCGATGATATTGATCTTTGTATCTTTGTAATGAATAGCTGTATTCTTGGATAAAATAGTGATACCACGCTCGCGCTCAATATCATTGGAGTCCATGACACGTTCCTGAACTTCCTGATTCTCGCGGAATACACCGCTCTGTTTCAGAAGCTGGTCAACCAGAGTTGTTTTACCATGGTCAACGTGGGCGATAATGGCTACGTTACGGACATCTTCACGTTTTGTTTTCATAAAATGATTTTCCTTTCCTCTTTAAGCTTTGAATGGGTAACTGTTCGGCACACTGGATGAACAGTTACCGGGATTGTTAATATTCATGTGTTATCAGCAGGATTATTTTGCTGCAAAAGCAGTTTTTTCAAACATGCATTAATCTTGCAGATGAATTTATTCCTATTATTATGTGTTTTTTCTTCAATAAGTTACCCGAATTTTCAGTTTACCACATTTTCGCCAGATTACAAGGTGTTAAAATAATTTTTTTGATTTTTGCAGATTCTGGTTCTAAATGAGAATGCCTGTACATAACCTTATAAAGAACAATACAAGGTACAGAGGAGCATATGCGGGATTGCTGAAAGAAGCAGAGGAGACTTATGGTCCGTACTGCAGGCAGGGATTCTGACACAGGTGCTCTACAGGGAAGGAGAACCACATTATGGCAGATAAAATTATTGAAAACAATCAGGTATCTATGATGGGCAAAATTGCAGCAGGCTTTACATTCAGTCATCAGGTCTTTGGAGAAGGCTTTTATATGACAGAGTTGCTGGTCAAAAGGCTCAGTGATTCGGAAGACAGGATTCCGGTGATGGTTTCTGAACGGCTGGTGGATGTAACGCAGGATTATATCGGAGAATATGTGGAAATCCATGGACAGTTCCGCTCATATAACCGCCATGAGGAGAAGCACAACCGTCTCGTGCTTTCAGTATTCAGCAGAGAACTGAAGTTTGTGGAAGAAGAGGATGAAACAGTTCCGGTAAATCAGATTTTTCTGGACGGATATATCTGTAAGCCTCCGGTGTACCGTAAAACTCCTCTTGGAAGAGAAATTGCGGATGTGCTGCTGGCAGTAAATCGTCCGTATGGAAAATCAGATTACATACCATGCATCTGCTGGGGCAGAAATGCCCGCTATGCATCTGCGTTTGAGGTTGGCGGTCATGTCCTGATCTGGGGACGTATCCAGAGCAGAGAATATATGAAACGGATCGGGGAAAATGAAACAGAGAAGAGAGTTGCGTATGAAGTATCTGTAAGCAAGCTGGAATATATGGAATAATTCCATTGCCGCAGGCAATTTGGAATGAATTTTGGCCACGTTACTGTGAACGGAGTGAACGGTAACGATTACTGTAAACAGTAACACTTGCAATTCTTCATAAACTGCGGTAATATAAGCGTATTCAGATAACTATGGCAGCCTGCTGTTCCACGAAGCATTCCGGCTTGAATATGCCGGAAGCTCATCGCAGAAGTCGAAAACAGACTGCTGTTTATCATGTCTGTAATGACACAGAGAAGAAGGTACAATTTCAATAACGATAAGAGGAATTGTTTGTTATGGAAAAAGAATTTACAGAGGTTTACTGTGGCGGGGGAAAGGGAAAGACAACTCTGGCGATCGGTCAGTGTCTGAGAGCTTCCGCACAGGGTAAAAGCGTCATTATTATTCAGTTTCTGAAAGGAAGAGAGCGCAGGGAACTGGATTTTCTGGAGGAACTGGATAATCTGGATATTAAGATATTCCGTTTTGAGAAGCATGATGAAGGATATGAGGAGCTGAATGAGCAGGAGAAGGCAGAGGAGAAAACCAATATTCTCAATGCTTTGAATTTTGCGCGCAAAGTGATCGCAACGCAGGAATGCGATTTTCTGCTCCTGGATGAGATTCTTGCACTTCCGGATTATGGGATCACTACTGCAGAGGCAATCGGTGATATCCTGAAGATGAAGGATGAGAGTATGCATATTCTGCTTACGGGACGGACGTTACCGGACAGCCTGCGTAAATATGCAGACAGCATAACTACACTGACAACAGAGATTGTATAAGGTGTATAAAACCTGATTATTGTTTATGAATGGACAGTAATCTGTATGGAAATTACAGAAGAATAAAGGAGGAAGGCAAATGGCAATTTTTAAAGGTGCAGGTGTTGCAATCGTAACCCCTATGTATGAAGATGGTAAGGTTAATTATGATAAACTGGAGGAACTTCTGGAGTATCAGATTGCAAACAGTACAGATGCGATCATTATCTGCGGAACAACAGGAGAATCATCAACGATGACGCATGGAGAGCATCTTAAGACAATTAAGTTTGCAATCGACAAGGTAAACAAACGTGTTCCGGTTATCGCAGGTACAGGTTCCAACTGTACGGAAACTGCAATTATGATGTCAAAGGAGGCTGCTTCTTACGGTGCAGATGCACTTCTTATAGTGACTCCATATTATAACAAGGCGACTCAGAAAGGACTGATCGCTCATTATACAGCTATTGCAGAGGCAGTTCCGGAAACACCGATCATTATGTACAATGTTCCGAGCCGTACAGGATGTAACATCCAGCCTGCAACAGCAGTAGCTCTGGCTAAAAATGTTAAGAATATTGTCGGTATCAAAGCAGCAAGCGGAGATCTTTCACAGATTGCAACCATGATGTCCATGGCTGATGGCTGCATTGAACTCTACTCAGGAAATGATGATCAGGTACTTCCAATCCTTTCACTTGGCGGACTTGGAGTAATTTCCGTACTTTCTAATGTTGCTCCTAAGGAAACACATGATATGGTTATGAAATTCCTTGAAGGAGATACAAAGGGTGCAGCAGAAATTCAGTTAAAGGCAATCCCGTTAATTCATGCACTGTTCAGTGAAGTAAACCCGATTCCGGTGAAAGCAGCTCTGAATCTGATGGGCAAAGAAGTGGGACCACTTCGTATGCCATTATCCGAGATGGAAGATGCAAACAAGGCAAAACTTGCTGAAGAACTGAAGAATTTCGGAATTAAACTTGCATAAATATAACCGCAGGATTGTTCGGAAAATCAACTTGCCGGTATACTGGAATTGAGAGGAATAGACAAATGGTAAAGATTATTATGCATGGCTGTAACGGTCATATGGGTCAGGTAATCTCCGGACTTGTGGAGAAGGATCCGGATGCTGAGATCGTAGCAGGTATTGATGTGGCAGATCAGGGAAAGAACAGCTACCCTGTATATACAAATATGGAAGAATGTCAGGTAGAGGCAGATGCCCTTATCGACTTCTCTTCTGCAAAAGCAACAGATGCACTTCTTGCTTACTGTGAGAAACGCAAACTTCCGGTTGTATTATGTACAACCGGTTTAAGCGAGGAGCAGCTCGCAAAGGTGGAAGAGACATCTAAGACTGTCGCAGTTCTGAAATCTGCAAATATGTCTCTTGGAATCAATACTCTGATGAAACTGCTTCAGGATGCGGCAAAGGTTCTGGCAACAGCAGGATTTGACATGGAGATTGTTGAGAAGCATCACAGACTGAAACTGGATGCACCAAGCGGAACAGCACTTGCACTGGCTGACAGCATTAATGAGGCAATGGATAACCGGTATCATTACACCTATGACCGCAGCCAGAGACGTGAGATGCGAGATGATAAGGAAATCGGTATCTCAGCAGTCCGCGGTGGAACAATCGTAGGAGAACATGAAGTGATCTTCGCAGGTCCGGATGAAGTGATTGAGTTTAAGCATACTGCATATTCCAAAGCTGTATTTGGAAAGGGTGCTGTTGAAGCTGCGAAATTCCTTGCAGGTAAACCGGCAGGAAGATATGATATGAGCGATGTTATCAGCGCAAAATAATCAGGAATGCAGTAAAAATTCATAACTGGTAATTTTCAGTATCTTCATAGCAGTGAAATATATAAAAGTTAAAAAATATATAAAAGGAAAGTGTATCTGATGTTTCAGAGCACTTTCCTTTTTTGGTAATATTGGCCTGTATGCTGCTATAATAATTCTGATCAATGATTATATGCGTAAGTCAGCAATGTTCTGGAATCCTGCCAGCGGGCAGAAGATGAATCTGCACCCAGGACAACGGAAATATAGGTGTTTCCCCTTGCGGAATAAGAAAGTCCGACAAAACAATAGCCTGCTTTGTTAGTATAGCCTGTTTTCATACCCTGAACTCCCGGAACATTACCGAGCAGGGCATTGGTGGTGCCGATAGAATAGCTTCTGCCGGTGTTGAGATTAGAGAAAGAATAATAGCCGGTTCTCACCAGTTTGCGGAACATTGGCTTTTTGATCGCATACTGGGAAATTTTTGCCAGGTCAGAAGCTGTTGTGTAATGGTTATACCCTGCATCCAGACCATTTGGGGTTGCGAAATGTGTATTCGTACATCCGATCTCTGCTGCTTTTTTATTCATTAATTTAACAAACTTTGCAGTGGAACCGCTGACGTGTTCGGCAATGGCAACTGCGGTGTCGTTGTGGGAGGGAAGCATCAGGGAATAAAGCAGATCTTTCAGATAAAATATTTCTCCTGCATTTGCATAAAGCTTGCTGGGTTCAATAGATGCTGCGTAAGGGGAGAACTTTACTTTTTCGTTTAATTTGCAGTTTTCAAGTGCAAGGATACAGGTCATAATCTTGGTTGTGCTGGCGTTGGCATGAGCAACATTTTCATTTTTGCCATAAATAATCTGACCGGTATCTGCATTCATGAGAAGTGCACAGTCAGAGGAAAGGGAATAATTTAATCCGGTGTGGGTGACAGTACCATTCTGGTTAAAGTAATAGTAAGTTCCCTTGATCTTGTGTTTTCCTGTAACTGCTTTTCCGTCTTTGCCGAAATAGTATTTCTTTCCTGATTTGTCAGTGTACCATCCGGTAACCATGGCACCGTCTTTACCGACATAGTAATAATTTCCTTTATATTTGATAAGAGAATTCTTTATCAGATATCCCTGAGATCTGGTTCCGAAATAATAATTTTTGTCTTTGATCGTATGCCAGCTGCACCAACGGTGTCCGAGTCTGTTAAAATAATAGGTCTTTTTGTCAATTTTCAGAAATACATTTTTTGCGATGGTTTTATCATCATAGCGATAAATCCAGTAATCGCCGTTCTTTACAAATTTTCCCGATGCTGCGATATCAGGTTTCTGAAGTGTAGATGCATAGATAGTAGAAACACTGCAGGTAAACAGCAGGAAAAGTGCAGCCAGAAATATGAAAACAGAGCTGCGAAGTGAATGGTTCCTTTTTCTTTTCATGATAACCTCCTGTAAATATGAGTTATAGATATTCCGTAAAATACTGCAGTCAATCCATCTCATTAATGAGTGAAATCCTGCTATAGCAATGTGTTAGTGTGACGACAAGATTGTTTGAGAAATCAACTTGTCGGTACGCTAGATTGTGGGAGTATATATGTACGGAGTAATCTGTTTTGTGTTATTTAAATCATAGCATGAAAAGTAAATTTTTTCCAGAATAGTATTGAGTTTTTGGTACATATTAAAAACATAATATAAAAACATGAAAAGACGGAGAGGTTCTGCTGCATGGACCGGCAGAATGCTTTCCGGGAACAGGAGATGAATATGGGAATAAAGGTAAAAAAGATTCTGACAGGTACAGCACTTATTATGTCACTGTGCATGTTCACAGCATGTGGAAATGCAAATAAAGCAGCTGATGAGGCAGACACAAACGAAGAAAATATGACGGATAATAATGCTGCAAACGATGATAACATGGAAAATAACGCAGGAGAAAACAATACAAATGGAAATAGCACATCAGGAAACAATGCGGCAGATAAAAATGTAAATAATGGTGGAACCGTCACAGACAATGGAACTGCCGCAGAGGATGAAGCTGCAGAAAATGAGACAAAACAGAATAGCAATGCAACAGATAACACTGCAGATAATACCAGAATTGATGAAAACAACAACGGTGACGGCACAGTATCCGGTGAACTGGGAAACAGCGTCAAAGATCTGGGCGAAGGGGTAGGTAATGCTGTAGAAGATGTAGGCGATGCTGTTGGCAATGCGGCAGAAGGAAGATAGACATCAGGAATAATTTATGGTATTATCGTGTTAAATCGATAAAATTTAAATAGTGTACTCCCGAAGTTTTTATTGCATTTGTTTTTGCATCTAACTATAGCAATCATTGTAAATAATGCATATTGATTCAGCTCATCAGAGCGTGAAATCCGTTACTGTGAACGGAGTGAACAGTAACGGAAATCCTGCGTCAGCACGCCTGCAGATATCTTCCTTGTCTTTCGCACTCTGCTGAACTGTCTCAAATGCATTAATTTAAGAGGCTTGCTATAAGTACAAAAAGATTCTGAGAGTACATATAACGGATATGGAGGTACGGATTTTATGAAATTTCGCCCATGTATTGATATACATAATGGAAAAGTAAAGCAGATTGTAGGCGGGAGCCTTACGGACGTACAGGATCAGGCAAGTGAGAATTTTGTATCTGAGCAGGATGCATCTTTCTATGCAGAATTATATAAAAAGGCAGGGATAAAAGGAGGACATGTAATTCTGTTAAATGGTCATGACTCCCCATACTATGAATCAACAAAAGAACAGGCGATTCTTGCATTACATACTTATCCGGGAGGATTACAGATTGGCGGAGGAGTGAACCCGGAAAATGCAGGGGAATATCTTAGTGCAGGTGCCAGTCATGTAATCGTTACATCTTATGTATTTAAAGATGGAAGGATTTCCTGGGAAAATCTGAACAAAATGAAAGAGACTGTGGGAAAAGAGAAGCTGGTTCTTGACCTGAGCTGTCGCAGAAAAGATGGAAAATACTATATTGTGACAGACCGCTGGCAGAAATTTACAGATGTCACTATGACACTGGATATTATGAAAGAACTGGGAAGTTACTGCGATGAGTTTCTGGTCCATGCAGTAGATGTGGAGGGAAAGGCACGCGGAGTTGAAACAGAACTTGCATCTCTGCTGGGGGAGTATAAAGGAAATCCGGTTACTTACGCAGGTGGAGTTGGCTCCATGAAGAATATTGAGGATCTGCGAAAATATGGAAAAGACAGACTGGATGTCACAGTAGGCAGTGCATTGGATCTTTTTGGCGGAAATATTTCATTCTCAGAACTGATTAAACTTTAACTAATTTTTATAGTAATCTCAGGAATCACAGTGAAAATGTACAGAACAATTACAGAATTTTTGCTATTTCCCCATAATGACAAAGGAACTTTAAAGTTATTTCTGAAGTAAACAGAAAAAATGTGAAATTTTAATAAAATAGTGTTAAAATTCAAAAATGTGTGTTATAATAGATTCATCAAACAGCAAAGGGGATGGAAGCATGAAGTTTATCATCAGCGGAAAAAATATTACAGTTACAGAAGGTCTTAAGACAGCAGTCCAGGACAAGCTCAGTAAACTGGAAAGGTATTTCACTCCTGACACCGAAGTTGTAGTAACTTTAAGTGTTGAAAAAGAAAGACAGAAAATTGAAGTGACAATCCCTGTAAAAGGAAATATCATTCGTTCCGAACAGGTAAGCAATGACATGTATGTATCAATCGATCTGGTAGAGGAAGTCATTGAACGTCAGCTTCGCAAGTACAAAAATAAAATCGTAGACAAACAGCAGGCAGCAGCCAACTTCCAGAAAGCATATCTGGACAAAGACTACGATGAGGATGAAGAAGTTAAGATCATCCGTACCAAGAAATTTGGAATCAAACCAATGTATCCGGAAGATGCATGCGTACAGATGGAACTGCTCGGACATAATTTCTTTGTATTCTACAATGCAGAGACAGAGCAGGTAAATGTAGTTTACAAACGTAAAGGCAATACTTACGGTCTGATCGAACCGGAATTCTAAATCTGCTTATAAGATCAAAAATATGAAACATAGACAGCCATAAAAAAGTTTTCATAAAGAAAAGCTTCCTTACAGAGAGACAAAATGCCACCCTGTAAGGGAGCTTTTTTGTTAGGAAAAATATATACCTTTAGCGCATAAGGAATGCTTTGACGCAGTGGCCTAAATATGTTAAAATATCAAAAGATATTATGAAATTTGTAACTGATCAGCAGTTAAAAAATTACAAGTTGAAATTCATTCCGGATTGCCTGCGGCAATGGAATATTGACTTGTATATTCTGTTGGAATGTTCTGTTGGAATGGATTGCTGAAGAATAGTTACCGAAATTTTATAAATGAAGAAGTGTAAAAAGAAGGAAGGAGCACAAAAATCATGAGAAAAGCCGGAGTATTAATGCCAGTTTCCGCACTTCCGTCCCGTATTGGTGCCGGAGAACTTGGAGAATCTGCATTCCAATTTATCGAGTTATTAAAGGAGAATCATGTAAAGATATGGCAGATACTGCCACTGAATCCGGTTGGCTATGGTAATTCCCCATACCAACCATACTCCTCCTGTGCAGGGGATGAGTTATATATCAGTCTTGATGCGCTTGCAGACGAAGGTCTGTTAAAGGAACATCCAAAGGAATTTCAAGAGAGAGCTACAAGAGTAGATTATGAGGCTGTCCGCCAGTACAGAGAGCCTTTCTTAAGAACTGCGTTTGATGTTTTTACAGAGAAAAAGGGACAGGAAGAAACAGCATATAAAGAATTTGCTTCACAGGAATGGGTATATGAGTATGGCGTGTTCCGCGCATTAAAGAAAGCAAATAACGGAGAATGCTGGAATGACTGGCCGGAAGAATATAGAACCTGGCCGGAGAACAGACAGAAGTTACCGGCAGAGGTGGAGACAGAGGCACAATATCAGATGTTCCTTCAGTATATTTTCTACACACAGTGGATGAAGGTGAAGAAGGCTGCAAACGATGCCGGAATCCAGATCATGGGAGATGTTCCTTTCTATGTGGGACAGGATTCCGTGGACGTATGGGGTGGAAAAGATAACTTTCTTCTTGATACAGATGGACGTCCGATCTTCATCGCCGGAGTACCGCCTGATTATTTCAGTGCTACAGGACAGAGATGGGGAAATCCGATCTATGACTGGGAGCATATGAAAGAACAGGATTACAGATTCTGGGTGGACAGGATTGGCTATAGCAACAAATTGTTTGATATTATAAGAATCGACCATTTTCGTGCATTTGACACATACTGGAAAATTCCGGCAGACTGCCCGACTGCTATTGACGGTGAATGGATCGAAGCACCAGGATATGAGGTCATTGATACACTTCAGAAAGAAATTCCGGGGTTAGATCTGGTGGCAGAGGATCTGGGCCTGCTTCGTCCGGAGGTTCTGATGCTGAAAGATCATTATCATCTGAAGGGAATGAAGATTCTGATCTTTTCCATAGAAACAGGTGGAAAGTATGCCCGCGATACCTTCGATGATGTGGAAAATATGATTTTCTACACAGGAACTCATGACAATGATACGATCATGCAGTGGTATGGAAAAATGAGTGTTGCAGCCAAAAGAAAAATCCGCCGGATGTTAAAGAGGGCGGGAGCATCACAGGGCTCTGTCAAGGACAGATTCCTGCAGTACACCATGCAGAATCAGGCAGAATATGCGATCATTCCGCTGGCAGATATTCTCGGAATTGGAAAAGAGGGACATATCAACACACCGGGAACCATTGGTTCTCCGAACTGGGAGTGGCATTTACCGGATTTTGTACAGGCCAAAAGGGAACTGCAGAAATTTGGCAGACTGATCGTGGATACGAAGCGATAAATTTTGGTGACTCCGTAATTTTCTTGGTTTGTTCATGAAAAATTCATTGTTTTCCATAACGGAAAGTGTTAGAATATACAAGTATTGTGTATTATAGTAAGTGTTTGTAATGTCCGCATGCTGCTGACATGTCTGCTGTGGACGGAGTGAACAGAAATTATTCCGCACAGCAGTAATTGTTATATGGCAGCAATGCTTGTATAAAAAAGAAATAAACAGGAGTAAAACCTAATATGAATATGTTTTCAAAAGTATTCGGGACCCGCAGCCAGCGAGAGGTTAAGCGTATCATGCCTCTGGTTGAGAAAATTGAGAGCCTGCGCCCGGACATGCAGAAGTTAAGCGACGAAGAACTCAGAGGAAAAACAAGAGAATTTAAGAAACGTCTTGAAGAGGGAGAGACACTGGATGATCTGCTTCCTGAGGCATTTGCGGTTGTACGTGAAGCCGGTAAGCGTGTTCTTGGAATGGAACATTTCCGTGTGCAGCTTATCGGTGGTATCATTCTCCATCAGGGACGTATCGCAGAGATGAGAACAGGTGAAGGTAAAACACTTGTCGCCACACTTCCGTCATATTTAAATGCACTGGAAGGCAAAGGTGTGCATGTCGTAACAGTCAACGATTACCTGGCTAAACGAGATGCGGAAGAAATGGGAAAGATCCATGAGTTTCTTGGCCTGACAGTCGGTGTTGTTTTAAATGATATGAAGCAGGATGAGCGTCGTGCTGCATACAACTGTGATGTTACCTATGTTACGAACAACGAACTCGGTTTCGATTATCTGCGTGACAACATGGTTATCTATAAAGAACAGCTGGTACAGAGAGATCTGCACTACTGTATCATCGATGAGGTCGACTCCATTCTTATCGACGAGGCACGTACCCCTCTGATCATTTCCGGACAGAGCGGTAAGTCAACCAAGTTATACGAGGCCTGCGATATCCTTGCTCAGCAGTTAGAGCGCGGTGAAGCCAGCCATGAGATGACCAAGATGGCAGCCATCATGGGTGAAGAAGTTATCGAGACAGGTGACTTCGTTGTAAATGAAAAAGATAAGATCGTAAACCTTACAGAGCAGGGCGTTCATAAGGTTGAGAAATTTTTCCATATTGAAAACCTGGCAGATCCGGAGAATCTGGAGATCCAGCATAATATTACACTTGCACTTCGCGCCCATAACCTGATGCATAAGGATCAGGATTATGTAGTTAAAGATGATGAAATCCTTATTGTTGATGAATTCACCGGACGTATCATGCCGGGACGCCGTTACTCAGATGGTCTTCATCAGGCAATCGAAGCGAAAGAGCATGTTAAGATCAAACGTGAGAGCAAGACTCTGGCAACCATCACTTTCCAGAACTTCTTTAATAAATATGATAAGAAGGGCGGTATGACCGGTACAGCTGTCACAGAGGAGAAAGAATTCCGTGATATCTATGCAATGGACGTTGTAGAGATCCCGACTAACAGACCGGTTATCCGAGTTGACCATGAAGATGCTGTTTATATGACAAAGAAAGAGAAATTCAACGCAGTTGTCAATGCTGTAGTGGAAGCTCATGCGAAACAGCAGCCTGTACTGGTCGGTACCATTACGATTGAAACTTCCGAGCTTCTCAGCCGTATGCTGAAGAGACAGGGAATCAAACATAATGTATTGAATGCCAAGTTCCATGAACTTGAGGCAGAGATTGTCTCACAGGCAGGTCAGGCAGGAGCAGTTACGATCGCCACTAACATGGCTGGTCGTGGTACAGATATCAAGCTGGATGATGTGGCAAGAAATGCAGGTGGTCTGATGATCATCGGTACAGAACGTCATGAGTCCAGACGTATTGATAATCAGCTTCGCGGACGTTCCGGACGTCAGGGAGATCCGGGTGAATCCCGTTTCTATATTTCCCTGGAAGATGACCTGATGCGTCTGTTCGGTTCTGAGAGACTGATGAAGATCTTTACATCCCTTGGTGTTGCAGAGAATGAACAGATTGAGCACAAGATGCTTTCCAATGCAATTGAGAAAGCTCAGGAGAAGATTGAGTTTAACAACTTTGGTATCCGTAAGAATCTTCTTGATTATGACCAGGTAAACAATGAACAGCGTGAGATCATCTACAAAGAACGTCGTCAGGTTCTCGACGGTGAGAATATGCGTGAAGCAATCTATAAGATGATCCAGGATACAGTGGATACTTATGTTGATATGTGTTTCTCTGATGATGTAGATTCTGAAGAGTGGGATCTGAATGAATTTAACGGTGTTCTTACTCCGATCATTCCGATCAGACCGCTTACAGCTGAGAGTGTAAAAGGCAAGAAACGCGATGAGATCAGACATGAACTGAAAGAAGAGGCAGTGAAGCTCTATGAAGAAAAAGAAGCAGAGTTCCCGGAACCGGAGCAGCTTCGTGAATTAGAGCGAGTTGTACTTCTGAAATGCATTGACAGCAAGTGGATGGATCACATTGATGATATGGAAATCCTTCGTCAGGGTATCGGACTTGCTGCTTATGGACAGAGAGATCCGGTTGTTGAATATAAAATGAGTGCATTTGATATGTTCAACGAAATGATCACATCCATTCAGGAAGATACTCTTCGTATGCTGTACCATGTACATGTAGAGCAGAAGATCGAGCGTGAACAGGTAGCTAAAGTTACCGGAACAAACAAGGATGACAGTGCCGGTCCTAAGAAACCGGTTCAGAGAAAAGAAATCAAAGTATATCCGAACGATCCCTGCCCATGTGGAAGCGGTAAGAAATACAAACAGTGCTGTGGACGTAAGAATAAGGCCTGACTCGTTTATCTCAGTTGAGAAGACTCCCATTTTTGTAAGTGGTGAGTTCATTACTACAGAGCGGGCAGTAATGATTTTGTAAACAGAACATTGTGAGCAGATCATGTCTGCTGCAAAATAAAAGGGCTGAATCATGAGGCCCTTTTATCGTGCACAAAAACACGTTAGCGCGTTGAATTGGCAGATTGTGAATATCTGTTTGAACTGTTCAGTACATCCACAGCTATGTGATTATGATTGATGAACAGTCACATAACAATTCCATAAAGGGGGAAAAACAGTATGAAAAGAGAGTCTTTCGGCTCACGCCTTGGTTTTATCCTGGTGTCAGCAGGATGTGCCATCGGTATTGGAAACGTGTGGAAGTTTCCGTATATCTGCGGGGAATATGGAGGCGCGGCCTTTATCCTGATCTACTTATGTTTTCTGGTTATTCTCGGTATTCCGGTTCTGGTAGCAGAATTTGCGGTAGGACGGGGAAGCCACACAAGTGTTGCGAAATGTTTTGACAAACTGGCACCTGCAGGAAGCTGCTGGAAGCCATTGAAATTTATTGGTATTATTGGATGTTATATGCTGATGATGTTTTACACAACAGTAGGAGGATGGATGATCTACTATTGTGTGAAGAGTCTGCGGGGAGATTTCGTTGGAGCGACTCCGGAAGCAGTAACACAGTCTTTTTCCGATATGCTGGGAAATGCACCGACGATGATGTTATGGATGGTGATCATCTGTCTGATCGGATTTGCAGTCTGTTTCATGGGATTGCAGAATGGTATTGAAAAAATCTCCAAAATAATGATGAGTGCACTGCTTATCATTATGGTGATCCTTGCGGTTCATTCAGTAATGATGGAAGGTGCGGGAGAAGGAATCCGCTTCTATCTGATTCCTGATTTTCAGAAGATTAAGGAAGCAGGAGTTGGTAATGTAGTATTTGCGGCATTGAGTCAGTCATTCTTTACATTATCCATTGGTATTGGTGCCATGCTGATCTTCGGAAGTTATCTGGACAAATCCAGAAGCCTTACCGGAGAGGCGGTAAGCATCACCGTACTCGATACTTTTGTTGCGCTGACAGCAGGATTTATCATTATTCCGGCATGCTTCTCCTATGGAATCCAGCCGGATGCAGGTCCAAGCCTTATCTTTATCACTCTGCCCAATATTTTTGCAAAGATGAGCGGAGGGGCTTTGTGGGGAAGTCTGTTCTTCCTGTTTCTGACATTTGCTGCGGTTTCAACGATCATTGCTGTATTTGAGAACCTGATCGTGTTTAATATGGAACTGTTTGGCTGGAACCGTAAAAAGAGTGTTGTTGTCTGCGCAGTTCTTGTTGTGGTCTTAAGTATTCCATGTGTGCTTGGATTCAATGTACTTTCCGGATTCCAGCCATTTGGAGATGGAAGCAATATCATGGATCTGGAAGACTTTATTGTTTCTAACAATCTTCTTCCTCTTGGAAGCCTTGGTTACCTTCTGTTTTGCACCAGAAAGAACGGATGGGGATGGGACAATTTCATTGCAGAGGTGAATGCCGGTACAGGTATGAAATTCCCGAAATGTCTGAAAAATTATGTTGCCTATGGAATTCCGGCGATTATCATTGTGATCTATCTGAAAGGTTACTATGATAAATTTGCAGGTCTGGGAACAGCAGCACTGGCCGGATGGATGATCGTTGCACTGGTACTGCTGGGATTCGTATTCTACTGTGCAACAGCGAAGAAGAAAGTGAAACAGTAAGCGGAGCGCGAATATCTGCATGACCTGAGAACAATAAAAGATGTAATTATGTCTGAGAAGAAAGATTTTTTCAGACATGGTTACATCTTTTTTGGAGTTATGAGCAAGTAGCGAAAGCGGATTGCGAATATCCGATTGACTACTCTGATGGGCTGGATTAAGATGCATTATTTTAGAGAATTGCTATAATGAGGCAGTTCTTCGCTGGGGGTGGTTTTAAACTGTTTACGGTATGCCCGGGAAAAAGTGCTGTATTCTGTGAACCCGCTTTCTTGTGCTGCTTTTGTCACAGGCATTCCATTTGAGATCAGAGTACGTGCCATAAGAAGCCGCTTATTTACAATATAATTATGAAGGGTATAGCCGGTTTCTTGTTTGAACTTCCGCATCAGGTGATACTTGCTTACATAATATTTTGCAGAAAGAGCTTCCACAGAAAGGTCTTCCTTCAGGTTATGGTTAATATACTGAAGAATGTTGGCAATCTGCGAGTCAAAGGTGTAGGATTTTTTATCAAAAATGTACTGCTTTTCCAGAAAGATACGGTTCAGATAAACCATAAACTGAAGAAAAAGTGACTGTGTCAGGATTTCCCTTCCATATTCATCGGATTTTGCGGAATTTTCCAGTTCAAACAGGATGTCTTTCATCTTTTCCTGAAGAGCAGAGTTCAGACGTACCAGATTATAGCTTCGGTCATTTGCTTTCTGGAAGCATTTCAGCAGTTCCTGCCAGGGAATATCGTTTTGGATCCAGAGAATGAAACGTTCATATGGAACAGAAGGATCAATCTCCGGGCGGTGGATGGCATGGCGGTTTACCAGAAGAATGTCCCATGGTTTCAGTTGATAAGCTTTTCCTTCTATATGATAGGCAGCTTTGCCGGAGATGAAGATAACTACCTTGTGAAAATCATGATAATGGTAAGAGAATTCCTTTCTGGTCTGGTCTTTAAGATGAAAAAGTCGGAATTGTTCGTTCAGGTATCCTGTTTTTTCTGTCTGATAGAACTGTTCTGATAATAACATATCTGCCTCCGATATCTGCAATGATTATTTAATCGAATCAAGCAAGTCCCCTGTGGAGATTGTGAAAAGAAATAAGCAGTGGAAAGTAATAAGCGGAGGGAAAAGTTTGATTCATGGTATAATCATATCATTTAATGCGCAAATGTACAATTATTACTAAGAATGTAACAAATAGTAACGAATATATTTTATAATTTCTGAGAAAATATGCTACAAAGATATTGACATTATTACACGATAATAGTATCATACAATTACAAAGTAATCGTAAAAACTTTGTAACTATTTCGAAATAGGGTAAAGAAATAGAAAACTGAACAGAGAGGAGTGATGCTGCTGTAAGGCTGTTATATCAGAGAACTGATATAATGGTCTTTTTTGTAACACTTACAGAGCATTTTTTGCAATATTTCAAGCATTTTACTCTATATACATGGTAAAAACAATAAAATATAATGAATACAAAGTCAGGATGTGATAAGAGAAAATTACCTGACACAAAATTTAACCGAATCAAGTAAGTCCCCTGCTTCAATTGCGAAGAGCAATAAGCAGTGGGTGGGGACTCAGACAAGTGGCGAAGTGAGTTGGAAAGATTGCCCGACAATTGATTATCGATGCAGATACAAAAGCGGGAAGTATCCGGGATTATAAATCAGAAGGAGAGATATGGTTATGGCAAATACAATTATTATGAGTAAATATCAGGGACTTGGAAACGATTATCTGATTCTTGATCCGAAGAAAAATCAGGTACAGCTTCAGGGAAAGAAGATTGCACTTCTCTGCCAGAGAGGATTTGGGCTTGGCGCTGACGGTGTGCTTTATGGACCGGTAGAAATTGATGGGAAATTGGGTGTGCGTATTTTTAACGCAGACGGAAGTGAATCTGCCATCAGTGGAAACGGCGTGCGTATTTTTGCCAAATATCTGATGGACAATGGATATATTACTGAGAAAAAATTTGACATTGAAACTATGTCAGGCAAGATTCATGTGGAATGCCTGAACAGTCGGGCAACGGAATTTACAGTAAACATGGGAAAACCATCTTTTATCTCCAGCGATATCCCTGTTTCCGGTGAAGTTCGTGAAGTAATTAAGGAGAATTTCGTATTTCATGGAAAAGAATACAAGGCTACCTGCCTGACAGTTGGTAATCCACACTGCATTATTTTTACTGACAATGTAAGTGCAGAAGCTGTAAAGAATCTGGGACCTTATGTGGAAAATGCAGATGAATTTCCGGAGAGAATGAACCTGCAGATCTGCCGTCAGGTCGACAAGGGAAATCTGGAAATTGAAATCTGGGAAAGAGGATCCGGATATACAAAGGCTTCCGGAACAGGAAGCTGTGCGGCAGCAGCGGCAGCCTATAAGCTGGGACTGGTGGAATCCCGTATTAATGTAAATCAGCCGGGCGGAATGATACAGATCGATATGGAAGAGGACGGAACTATCTATATGACAGGAACAGTGGGATATATTGCAGATATAAGTGTTGCAGAGAGCTTCTTCTCATAAATTACACAGGTTTTATGTGTAATTCTTTGTTTGTAATTTGCTTAAAGATATGTTATTATTTTAAACGAATTATTTATCAGGACTGCTATAATCTATAGCAATTCAGTCGGTTATCCACAGGGAGTCCGACAGAGAATATTTATAATAAGAAAGTGGGTGAAGCTGTGGTTGAATTAGACCAGTTCAAGAGCATTCTTGCGACTTATACAGAACCATTAGTGGAAGTGAGGGATTCACTTTGACCTGGCTAACAAAGAGCAGAAGGTCGAAGAATTAGAGCGCGAAATGGAAGCGCCTGATTTCTGGGATGATGCAGAAGTTTCCCAGAAGAAAATGAAAGAATTAAAAGACATGAAAGATGATATGGAGACCTATCAGAATCTGGTTACACAGATGGAAGATATGGAAACCATGATCGAGATGGGATATGAGGAGAACGATCCTGCACTGATTCCTGAGATTCAGGAAATGCTGGATGAGTTTCAGAAGGATTTTGACAATATCCGTATCAAGACACTTCTTTCCGGAGAATATGACAGTGAGAATGCTATCATTAAGCTGAATGCAGGTGCAGGCGGAACAGAGGCCTGTGACTGGTGCGGTATGCTTTACCGTATGTACAGCCGTTGGGCAGATAAGAAAGGATTTACCCTGGAAGTGTTGGATTATCTGGACGGCGATGAGGCAGGTATCAAATCTGTTACTTTCCAGGTAAACGGAACAAATGCTTACGGTTATCTGAAATCAGAGAAGGGAGTTCACCGTCTGGTGCGTATTTCTCCTTTCAATGCAGCAGGTAAGCGACAGACATCTTTTGTATCCTGTGATGTTATGCCGGATATCAAGAAGGATCTGGATGTAGAGATCAATGACGATGAGATCCGTATTGATACTTATCGAAGCAGTGGTGCCGGCGGTCAGCATATCAACAAGACATCATCTGCCATCCGTATCACACATTATCCTACCGGAATCGTGGTACAGTGTCAGAATGAACGTTCTCAGCACATGAATAAAGATAAAGCCATGCAGATGCTGAAAGCCAAGCTGTATCTTCTCAAGCAGCAGGAGGCAGAGGAAAAACTCTCCGGTATCCGTGGTGAGGTGACAGATATCGGATGGGGAAATCAGATCCGTTCTTATGTTATGCAGCCATATACCATGGTAAAGGATCATCGTACAAACGAGGAGACCGGAAATGTGGATGCAGTACTTGACGGAGGAATTGATATTTTCATCAATGCATATCTGAAATGGATCGCACTGAAGAAATAAAAGAATAAAAAAGGCTGTCTGAAATCAGGACAGCCTTTTTCGTGTTGAGGCATAATGATTTTACACAATGATTCAGCAGAATATATTTCTTGCGTATTTTTGTGTGGTGTGATAATATATCCAGTGTGTAAAAACAAATGTCTTTAAAGAACGGACAGGTAAAGTGATATGCAGAAACCAGTAACAGAGAAAAAGAAATATTTTGTAGTGAGAGAACGTGCGGTTCCGGAAGTCCTGCTGAAGGTTGTGGAGGCAAAGAAGCTTCTGGACTCCGGCAAAGTGGACACTGTACAGGATGCAGCAGAGCGCACAGGAATCAGCAGAAGCTCTTTCTACAAATACAAAGATGATATTTTTCCATTTCATGAAGAGACAAGGGGAAAGACGATCACCTTTATTATCCAGATGGATGATGAACCGGGGCTTTTGTCGGTTGTCCTGCAGACGATTGCACGGTTTCATGGAAACATTCTCACCATTCATCAGAGTATTCCTATCAATGGGGTTGCCACACTTACTCTGAGTGTGGACATTCTTCCGGGCGAGGGGGATGCAGAAGCAATGGTAGAGACGATTGAACAGAATGAAGGAATTCATTATCTGAAAATATTAGGCAGGGAGTAAAAGAAAATGATCAATGTAGCAATTTTAGGATATGGCACAGTTGGAAGCGGTGTATTTGAAGTATTAAATGAAAATAAAGAGAGCATTTCCAGACGTGCCGGACAGGAACTTCATGTAAAATATGTTCTGGATCTTCGTGATTTTCCGGGACAGCCGGTAGAGAAGGTTCTGGTCCATGATTATGAACAGATCGTCAGTGATCCGGAAGTAGATATTGTAGTAGAGGTTATGGGCGGTGTGGAGCCTGCTTATACTTTTGTAAAGAAGGCACTTCTGGCAGGAAAAAATGTCTGCACTTCCAATAAGGCTCTGGTTGCAAAGCATGGCCGCGAGCTGATGGATATTGCAAAGGAAAAGAGCATTAATTTCTTATTTGAAGCAAGCTGTGGCGGCGGAATCCCGATCATTCGTGTCATCAATTCTTCCCTTACAGGAGATGAGATTGACGAAGTAACAGGTATCCTGAACGGAACTACCAACTACATGCTTTATAAGATGAGCACAGAAGGCTGTGAATTTGACACTGTATTAAAGGAAGCACAGCAGAAGGGTTATGCAGAGGCAGATCCTACCGCCGACGTGGAAGGATACGATGCATGCCGTAAGATCGCAATCCTTTCCTCTCTTGCTTATGAGAGATATTTTGATTTTGAAGATATTTATACAGAGGGAATTACAAAGATCACACCTGAAGATATGGAGTATGCTGCGAAGCTTGGCAGAACCATCAAACTTCTTGGAACCAGCCGCAGACTGGCAGACGGAACCTGTTATGCAATGGTAGCACCGTTTATGCTCGGCCAGAACAGCCCTCTTTACAGTGTAAATGATGTGTTTAATGCAGTATTTGTACATGGAAATATGCTTGGAGATGCCATGTTCTATGGAAGCGGTGCAGGTAAACTGCCTACAGCAAGTGCTGTAGTTGGTGATATTGTGGATGCCGCAAAACATCTCCATGTTAATATTGTGACAAACTGGAATAGCACTCCGGCAGTACTGAAACCACTGGATGAAGTGACAGGAAAGTTTTTTGTGAGAATCAAAAAAGAAGCAGCAGAAGAAGCGAAGAAGGTATTTGGTGATGTTGAGATCATCAGCCTGGGACAGCTTCCGCAGGAATGTGCATTTATCACTGATGAAATGACACAGGGAGCATTTGAAGAGAAACTGGCTCAGATCGGAGATCAGGTACTTGCAAAGATTCGAGTTAAAGATTGATAAACTGACAGATTTCGTGTATCATATAGTGTGCCTGATAAGGTAGACACTGATACAATACTTCAGATAAATATTTGTACAGTGATTACTGTAAACAGAACAGGAAAGGGAAGATATGAGAATCTTCTCTTTCCTGTAAACTTATTATGGAGGAAGTAAAACAATGTTGATTGTCAAGAAATTTGGCGGTACATCGGTTGCAAATAAAGAACGTATCTTTAATGTTGCCAGCCGCTGTATAGAAGAGTACAGAAAAGGAAATGACGTGGTTGTCGTTCTGTCCGCAATGGGGAAATATACGGATGAACTGATCACCATGGCAAGGGATGTCAATGAGAAACCGCCGAAAAGAGAGATGGATATGCTCTTTACCATCGGAGAACAGATGTCTGTTGCACTGATGGCAATGGCGATGGATAAACTGGGAGTTCCTGCGGTTTCCCTGAATGCTTTTCAGGTTTCCATGCATACGACAAGCAGTCATGGAAATGCACGTTTAAAAAGAATTGATACAGAGCGTATCAGAAGAGAGCTGGACAGCAAAAAGATTGTAATAGTTACCGGCTTCCAGGGAGTTGACAAGTATGATGATTATACGACTCTTGGAAGAGGCGGTTCTGACACAACAGCGGTTGCTCTTGCGGCTGCTCTTCATGCAGATGCCTGTGAAATCTATACAGATGTAGATGGTGTTTACACAGCAGATCCGCGTAAGGTTCCGAAAGCAAGAAAGCTCAAAGAGATCACTTACGATGAAATGCTTGACCTTGCGACTCTCGGGGCAGGTGTGCTTCACAACCGTTCTGTGGAGATGGCGAAGAAATATGGCGTGCCGCTTGTGGTACGTTCAAGTTTAAACAACAGTGAAGGAACTGTGGTAAAGGAGGAAGTTACAGTGGAGAGAATGTTGATTAGCGGTGTTGCGCTGGATACAGATGCAGTGAGAATCGCGGTAATCGGATTAAAGGATGAGCCGGGTGTGGCTTTTAAATTATTTGATACCCTTGCGAAGAAGAATATTAATGTAGATGTTATCCTGCAGTCTATCGGACGTGCGGGCAGAAAGGATATTTCCTTCACAGTCGATGGAAATGATCTGGATGATGCAGTTGCAGTTCTGGATGCAAATCAGGCAAGACTTGGATTTGCAGAGCTTCATTCTGAGAGAAATATTGCGAAGCTTTCCATCGTAGGTGCAGGAATGATGAGTAATCCCGGAGTAGCAGCAAAGATGTTTGAGAGCCTCTATAATGAGGGCGTAAACATCAATATGATCTCTACATCCGAGATTCGTGTGACAGTTCTGATCAATGAAAAGGACGGAGTGCGCGCAATGAATGCAGTACATGATACCTTTGGTCTGGCAGACTGATTTAGGAGAAATACATGACATCGAGACGTGAATTAAAAAACTATGCGAAGCAGGCTATGTCAGGAAAATATGGGATACTGATCCTGGCGTTTGTTGCAGTTCAGGCACTGGCTCTGATCAGCAGCATGATATCCTCGGCTTTATTTCCGGGAGAGGAAACAATTGATATTGTGCTGTCGTATGCATTTACATTTATTATGACTTTGCTGATCAATGTGGTCGCGGCAGGTATGAATTATATGTATCTGAATATTGCCAGAGGGAAAGTATATTCATTAAATGACCTGTTTTATTTTTACAGACATCATCCGGACAGAGTGATCGTTGCCGGATTTTTTATGGCAGTACTGAATCTGCTTACCATGCTGCCCTATACGATTTACAGTAATGCGAATCTTCCGGGTGAAGATGCTTCCGTGGAGGTGCTGATCACCTGGCTGTATACAGGGGTTGTTCTGATGATCGTAGGAATGATTGTTTATCAGATTCTGGTCATTCCTCTGGAGATGACTTATTATATTCTGGCAGATAAGCCGGAATTGAAAAGTACAGAGGCTATGAAAGAGAGTCTGGAGATGATGCATGGAAACTTCGGAAGATATCTTATGCTGAAGATAAGCTTTATCCCATTGATGTTTCTTTCTGTTTTTACGTTCTATATTGCACTTTTGTGGGTATTTCCATATATGGCCATGACAGAAGTAATGTTCTATCGTGATCTGACAGGGGAGCTTAAAGTGCAGAAAGAGGAAGAAGAACGTGTGGCACGAGACTATGTGAATCCTATGTTTGACAGCTATTCACAGAGTGAACAGCCACAGGAAGATCAGACGCATCCGCAGCAGTTCTGGAGTGTGACAGGTGATTCATCAGTGGCTTCGGATGAGAACAAAGAAGTGCAGAATAATGCAGCAAGTGAGAATACCCAGGATAGTTTGTATGGTTCTGTGGAAAATAATAGAACGACACAGGATAACCCATATGATTCTTCAGAGAGTAAAGAAGTACAGGACAGCCTGCAGAGTCAGACAATTCCGGAAGAGGAAGAAGATAACGAACCAAAACCATGGGATGAATACTTCAATAGCTTGAAATAAAATCATAATATGAAAGACCTTTAACTGACACAATGTAAAAATGTTGATAAAGGTCTTTTTTATTTTTATTAATTTGGTTTTACTGAATTTTCTCATTTATAATGGTGGAAAAAGCTTATACGTAAATGGTATAATAGGAATAATTGCTGGTAGCATAAATATATTTGAGGAAGGTTTTTACAATTATGAACACAAATGAAATCAGTGGAAAACGTCAGATGGAGTTTCTGGCGGAGTTTGATTATATCAGAGAGGCAGGAACTGTAGGAGAGGAAAAAGCAGCAACGATTATTCAGGAAACATTGAATAGTTTTGGTGTGGAGAACCATCTGGAAGAGTTTTGTTTTGAAACTTTTCAGGTAAAAAAGGCGAAGCTTACGATAACGGAACCATATGCAAAAGAATACATCGTAACCGGATATGGAAGATGTGCCAATACAGATGAGAATGGACGGAATGAATCTTTTTTGTATGTGGAGAATGCTGATGAGATCAGCCTCGCAAATGCCAGAGGAAAAATTGTTATGGTAAATGACCCGGTAAGAAAGGAACTGTACCAGAAACTGGTGAAAGCAGGTGTAGCCGGTTTTATCAGTATTGCCGGTTCCCCATTGGACGAGGGCGTAGATTTGACACCGCGTGCATACAGCTTACCGAAGAATCTGCCAGGTGAAGAGAAAAAAGCAGCCGGGATAGAAGCGGCAAATTACGATAACAGAATTCCGGGTGTAAGCATTCATTATAAAGATGCTGTCGAACTAGTGACAAGAGGGGCAGCTAAGGCTTGCCTGTTCGTAGAACAGGAGACAGTGACACGTACATCCCGAAATGTAGTGGCACGAATCAAAGGAACAGATAAAGCAGAGGAGATCCTGACTCTTACTGCACACTATGATTCCGTACCGGAGGGACCTGGTGCTTACGATAATATGTCCGGTGCCGCGATCATCATGGAACTTTGCAGATATTTCAAAGAACACAGACCACGCAGAACAATGGAATTCGTATGGTTTGGTGCAGAAGAGAAAGGTCTGCTTGGAAGTCAGAACTATATTAAAGAACATGAAACAGAACTTCCGGCTCATCGTTTCAATATGAATGTAGACCTCGCAGGACAGCTTGTGGGCGGAACGGTTGTAGGAGTGACAGGTGATGCGTCAATCTGCAATATGATCACATATATGGCTCATGAGACAGGAATCGGCATGTCTACAAAGAATCAGATCTGGGGAAGCGATTCTAACACCTTTGCGTGGAAAGGTATTCCGGCTATGACATTAAACAGGGATGGATTTGGCATGCATACACGTCATGATACCATTGCACTGCTGTCGGACTGGTCGTTGGAGAGAAGCGCGATTTTACTGGGGCATATCGCGGACAGACTGGGAAACATCGAAATTTTTCCGTTTGAACGGAAAGTGCCGGAAGAGTTTATCAGACAACTGGATGAATATTTTGGCTAATGTTATTCCGGCAGTATGTATCATATTGGCAGAATCAATCCCACACTTGACAAATGAACGCCAGATTGATACCCTATCACAAGAGCGTTTTTTATGCTATAGAAGAAAAACAATGTGGATGCAAGGGTCGATTACACGTATCTGCATTCTGAAAAGCAACAAGAGGAGATAAAAAATTAATGGATATTATTCAGGTAATCACACAGGAATTGAAGGTGGAGAAATGGCAGGTAGAAGCCGCAGTCAAATTAATTGACGAAGGCAACACCATCCCATTCATTTCCCGATACAGAAAAGAAGCAACAGGTTCCCTTAATGATGAGCAGCTTCGTACACTCTTTGAGAGACTGACGTATCTGAGAAATCTGGAAGATAAGAAGAATCAGGTATTAAAGAGCATCGAAGACCAGGGCAAGCTGACTGAGGAACTGAAGAAACAGATTCTGGATGCCCAGACACTGGTTGTAGTAGAGGACTTATACAGACCATATCGCCCGAAACGTCGTACCCGTGCGACAATTGCCAAAGAGAAAGGGCTGGAACCACTGGCAGATATCATTCTTCTGCAGATGACAGACAAGCCGGTAGAAGAGGAAGCCAGGGCGTATGTCTCCGAAGAAAAGGGTGTTAAGAATGTTGCAGAAGCATTGAACGGAGCTAAAGATATTATTGCAGAGCGTATTTCCGATGAAGCAGACTATCGTATCTACATCCGTAACCTGACAACAAAGAACGGAAGTATTTCTTCCACAGCAAAGAATGCGGAAACTCAGTCTGTATATGAGATGTATTATGAATTCGAGGAGCCGGTCAGGAAACTGGCAGGACACCGTATTCTTGCGTTAAACCGTGGTGAGAAAGAGAAATTTATCACTGTTAAAGTAAATGCACCGGAGGAAGACATCCTTCGTTATTTGAATAAGAGAGTGATCAAAAAAGACAACCCGAATACAACTCCGATTCTGAAAGCAGTTGTAGAAGACAGTTACAAACGTCTGATCGGACCGGCTATCGAGCGAGAAATCCGCAGTGACCTTACTGATAAGGCAGAAGACGGCGCGATCCATGTATTTGGCAAGAATCTGGAACAGCTTCTGATGCAGCCTCCAATCGCAGGCAAAGTCGTACTTGGATGGGACCCTGCGTTCCGTACAGGCTGTAAGCTGGCAGTTGTAGATGCAACAGGTAAAGTTCTGGATACAACAGTTGTTTATCCCACAGCTCCGACTACTGAGAAAAAGATCCGTGCTGCCAAGGATACAGTGGAAGGTATGATCGAAAAATACGGTGTATCCCTTATTTCAGTAGGAAACGGTACAGCATGTCGTGAATCCGAGCAGGTGATCGTAGATATGCTCAAAGAAATCCCGGAAAAAAAGGTGCAGTATGTTATCACAAATGAGGCAGGAGCATCTGTGTATTCTGCAAGCAAACTGGCGACAGAGGAATTCCCGAACTTTGATGTAGGACAGAGAAGTGCGGCTTCCATTGCAAGACGTGTACAGGATCCGCTTGCAGAACTGGTTAAGATCGATCCGAAATCTATCGGTGTGGGTCAGTATCAGCATGATATGAACCAGAAGAAACTGGATGAAGCATTAAGCGGCGTTGTAGAAGACAGTGTAAATAAAGTTGGTGTAGATTTAAATACAGCATCTGCATCTCTGCTTGAGTATATTTCCGGTATCAGCAAAGCAATTGCCAAAAATATCGTAGCTTACAGAGAAGAGAACGGTCAGTTTACAGACAGAAAAGAACTTCTCAAAGTAGCGAAATTAGGACCGAAGGCATTTGAACAGTGTGCAGGTTTCATGCGTATTTCCGGTGGAAAGAATCCTCTGGATGCAACAAGTGTACATCCTGAAAGCTATGAAGCAGCATCTGCACTTCTTTCAAAACTTGGATATAAGCCAAATGATGTTGTGGCAGGAAATCTCCTTGGACTTTCCCTGCAGGTAAAAGACTATAAGAAGATGGCAGCAGAACTGGGAATCGGTGAGATCACACTTCGTGATATTGTAAAGGAACTGGAGAAACCGGCCCGTGATCCTCGTGATGACATGCCGAAACCGATCCTTCGTTCAGACGTTCTTGAAATGAAAGATCTGAAAGAAGGAATGGTGCTGAAGGGAACTGTCCGTAATGTTATTGATTTCGGTGCATTTGTAGATATCGGTGTACATCAGGACGGTCTGGTGCACATTTCCGAGATGACAGAGAGATTTATCAAACATCCTCTGGAAGCGGTGAGTGTAGGGGATATCGTAGATGTAAGAGTAATCGGAGTTGATATGAAGAAAAAACGTATCAGCTTATCCATGAAAGGATTAAATAAATAACATCAATAAAACAGGGATTACCACTGCAGACCGGATATCTGCAGGAGTGATCCCTGTTTTTGGGGGTACTGCTGTCTGCAGTAACAGTTATTCTGTTTCCCGGTGTGATGTGAGGTGTTCTTCAAGGCTGCGTGCTGCAATGCTCTGTGGCCTTTTTACATTGCGGATCAGACAGATCTTTCGTTCAGGAAGAGGCTCTTCAATGGGAATCTGGACGATTTTCCCCTGAGCAATATGTTCAGCAGCAAGCTCTTCAGGGAAGAATCCGATTCCCAGGTTGTGCTGCACCATAGGGAAGATCTGGTCAGTAGTTGCCACTTCCATATCAGGTGAGAAGGGAAGGTTATGGCGCATAAAATACTGTGTATATAATTCTCTTGTACTGCTTCCGGGAGCAATCCCGATCAGAGGGATATCCTGCAGATCCTGAAGACAGTGTTTGTTGGAAGCTGTTTCCGCATATTCCTCTCCACCTATAAGGATCTCGCGGAAAGAATAGAGGGGAATTCTCTGAAGTGGTTTTTTCAGAGCGACAGGTGTGGTAACTACTGCAAAGTCTACCAGACCGTTTTCCAGTGCCTGAACTGCCTGTGGTGTGGAATGATTAGAGATTCTCAGCTTTACATGTGGATAACGGTGATGAAAGACTTCCAGTTCGTTCAGCAGGAATAAACGCAGTGCGATTTCACTGGCACCAATATTTACAAGTCCGCTTTCCAGACCTTTATCTTTGAGAAGTTCATTTTCTCCTGATACAAGCTGTTCTATTGCAATTGATACATGTTCAAAAAGTCTTTCTCCTTCAATGGTCAGCTGTACTCCGCGATTGGAACGGATAAAAAGTTTACATCCCAGCTCATTCTCCAGAATATTCATACACCGGGTAATGTTAGGCTGATTGTTTCCCATAACGTCGGCTGCTTTGGAAAAACTCTTATACTGGGCAAACATAGTAAAAAAACTACGATAATAATCAAGAATCATGATACAGTCGGCTCCTTATGCTATATAAAAATAGAATATCTGATATAGAAAAATAACGTTTGTATATCAATGTGTGAATCAGTATAATACGACTGGGTCAAAAAATCAATATAAAAGTCCTGACAATAGGACGGAGACCAAAAGGGAAGGGAGATTACCGAATATGACAACAGCAAATAAGACAATTAAGATTAATGACGTAGAGGCAGCAAAGAAACTGGTCTGTGCGGCAGTCAGATGTCCATTTGATATTGACATTGTATCTAAAGGAAAAATTTTTATTGATGCCAAATCTATTCTCGGAGTATTAAGCCTTGATGTGGAAGAACCTCTGGAACTTAAATATGATGGTTATGATGAGGATTTTGAATCAGTGATCGCAGGTTTGGCATGTTAAGATTAAAGAAAGGAATTCGCAGGTGCAGATGACATCTACAAATCTTCTATATATTTATGTGATTATCATTAATGTAGTCACATTTTTTATCTATGGCTTGGATAAAAGCAGGGCAAAAGCCGGACAGTGGCGCATACCGGAAGCGCAGCTGATATTTCTGGCGGTGATCGGAGGGTCGGTGGGAGCTCTGGCCGGTATGAAGGTATTTCATCATAAAACAAGAAAGCCGAAATTTAAGACAGGAGTTCCAGCGATACTGATTATTCAACTAATTATTTATTTTCTGTTTTCGGGAAATGAGGGTATTATTCTGCGCTTATAGCAATCCTTATAAATAATGCATATTGATTTTAGCTCATCAGAGCGTGAAATCCTGTGTCAGTAAAGCGGATATATTGTCCGCTTTCTTTTTTTGCCCGAATAAAATTGATTGTTACAGAGAATGAGGTATGTTATGCTACTCTTATATGAGAATTGCGGGATCTGCAAAGCAGCGGAGTAATTCGTAGATATCAAGTCAGGGGAAAGACATCTTTTAACCCTGATATTATATGAAAAGCTGCCTGTTAAATGAAAGAAGGGCAGAAAAATAATACATGACAAAAATATAAGAGAGCAGGTGAAAAATATTGGACCAGGAAATTCAGGAGGCAAAAAGTTTATATTACAGCTATAAGCAGTATTTTTCAGACTATCTTCCGGCTTTGACGAAACTGGGGCTGAAAGTAGTAATGGCATTGCTGGTATTTGTGGGCGGGCGCAAAGTGATCCAGTGGTTTGTTTCTTTCATAAAGAAGTCCATGGAGCGTGCGTCTGTAGACAAAGGTGTGATCCAGTTTACAGGGTCGCTGTTGAGAATTGTACTTTACATTTTGCTGGTATTTAGCATTGCCACTCATTTTGGTGTAAGGGAATCCTCTATTGCAGCACTGCTTGGTACTGCTGGTGTAACGGTAGGTCTTGCATTGCAGGGCGGCCTTGCAAATATCGCGGGCGGGATCATGCTTCTGATCTTCAAACCATTTCAAGTGGGGGATTATATCATTATCGCACAGCAGAATGGGTGCGAAGGAACTGTATACAAAATAGAAATCTGTTATACAACTCTGATTTCCATAGATAACAAACACATTGTAATCCCAAATGGAACGCTGTCCGGCAGTATTATTACAAATGTAACTGCCAGAGATCTTCGTAAGCTGGAGATCAAAGTAGGAATTTCTTATGATTCAGACATTAAGAAAGCAAAAGCAATCCTGGAAGAAATCCTTCATAATGATGAAGATACGAAAGACGACCAGGGAATGGTGGTGTTTGTAGATGAGCTTGGAGAGAGCGCAGTGGTCATGGGCCTGCGTGTGTGGGTGGCTACGGAGAAATACTGGCCTGCCAGGTGGCGGCTTAATGAACTGATCAAAGAAGCATTTGATGCAAACGGAATTGAAATCCCGTACAATCAGTTACAGGTTCATGTGAAGAAACAGATATGATAACAACATAAGTCCTCTGAACCAACTATAAGGTTTAGAGGATTTATTGTTTGTACAGATTATAGCCAAATAATACCAAACAAGAATAAATAATCCTTGATCGATAGTGATTTATACCAATTTCACTGTCAGATATTGGTATAATACCACCAAAATAATATAAAATACGATAAAATAATTGACAATAGGACAACAGATTGCTATACTGGAGTCAAGTTAAACAACTAAGTGTTTTTATGAAGATGCAAAGGCGCATGTAAGTAAATGGATTGCTGCACGATTTTTATACATTGCAAAGACGCAAAAATATAAAAACACTTTTTTTGTACCCAAAATTAACTTCGTGATTGTAACTAAGTAACAATGTACAGAAAGAAAAGGAGAGAAAACTATGAAAATGTACAAAAAAGTTATGGCAGCAGCTCTTGCAGGAGTAATGACAGTTTCCATGTCCGCTACAGCATTTGCAGCAGATGATGACGGCTATATTCTCAAAGCCACAAATGAAGATTCCAAATCATCCGACAATGATCTGGTGATCGCAATCGAAGGAAGCGTAAGCTCCATGGACCCGGCAAACATTCCGGATACAAACGCAATCTCTGCTACACGTGGTGTATACGAGACACTGGTTTCTTTTGATGAGAACCAGGAATTAACAGGCAAACTTGCTGAATCATGGGAAGTTTCCGATGACTCTCTTACTTATACTTTCAAACTTCGTCAGGGCGTTAAATTCCAGGACGGAACAGACTTCAATGCAGCAGCAGTTAAAGCAAACTACGATCGTGTAGTTAACAAAGACAACAACCTTCGTCAGAGAAGAACATTTATCGTAACTAACGAAGACGGATCTGAAACACCTCGTGTAGACAGCATTGAAACACCGGATGATTACACACTGGTTATCAAACTGACACAGGCATGGGCACCATTTATCAACCGTCTGACACAGTTCTGTATCATCAGCCCTGCAGCTCTTGAAGAGTATGGCAATGATATCATGAACCATCCATGCGGAACCGGCCCATATGTATGTACAGAATGGGAAGAGGGAGACCACACAAGCTTTAAGCGCAATGATGATTACTGGGGAGACAAACCGGGCGTTGACACTGTAACAATCAAAGAGGTTCCGGAAGCAGGTGCACGTACAGCTATGCTTCAGACAGGTGAAGCAGATTTCATCTATCCTACACCGTCTGACCAGATTGAAGCAATCAAAGGAACAGACGATGTAAACATCCTTACAACAGACTCCAACATCATGAGATATGTAACTCTGAACATGGATCTGGAACAGCTTTCTGATGTAAAAGTACGTCAGGCTATGAACTATGCGATCGACAAAGATGCATACATCCAGTTAATGTATTCCGGATACGGAAAACCGGCTACATCTGTAGTTCCATCTATCATCGGCGGATATGAAGAGCAGGATGCTTACACATATGATGTAGACAAAGCAAAAGAACTTATGAAAGAAGCCGGATACGAAGACGGATTCAAACTTACTCTGTGGGGCGATAACACAACACAGGAAATCAAAGGTATGACATTTATTTCCCAGCAGCTTGCTCAGATCGGTATCGAAGTTGACGTTCAGCCAATGGAGCCTGCAACTGTAAGTGACAAGATTTATGTTGACAAAGAAGATGCTGAGATCAATATGTGGTATGTAAACTGGTCTGCATCTGACTTCACAATGGATGGTTCTTTACGTTCCCTGCTTTACAGCACAATGTGCCCTCCTACAAGTGCAAATACAGCATACTTCAACGATGCTGATTTTGATAAAGATATGGACGAAGGTCTTGCAACAGCTAACGAAGAAGAGCAGGCTAAATACTACGGCGATGCTCAGAAGATCGCATGGGAAGCATGCCCGTGGTTATTCCTTGGCAATGACCAGATCATCTATTCTACAAAATCTTATCTGTCTGGCGTATATGTATCTCCGGATGGAGCATTTAACTTCGCAAATGCAACTTTAGCACAGTAGTAATTTGTTTGAGACCAGGCTGCGAAGAACATAAATCTGGCTGCCTGATCTGAAATTGCAGCAATTCCATAAAAATACTGCCGATACAGCAGTGTGAATACAGGACAAGGATGTTCAAACCGGAGAACTGCCATAAGATTCACTATGGCAGTTCTCCGACTATAAAGCATCAATATAAACAACAGGTAAGAAAATGATAAGGAGGAAAAATATGGGACGTTATTTAGGTAAACGTTTGGCAAGCACGATCCCGCTGCTTCTGGTTATCTCATTCGTAGTATTTATGTTTATCCATATGATTCCCGGTGATCCGGCAAGACTGGTAGCCGGTCAGGATGCAACAAAGGAAGATGTGGCAGTTGTACGTGAACAGCTGGGACTGGATGAGCCACTACTTGTACAGTATGGCAAATATATGAAAGGTCTTTTTACAGGAGATCTGGGAAGCTCTATCAAAAACGGTAAAACCGTAGTAGAGACAATCGCACCAAGACTGAAACCAACTATCATGCTGACATTCTCATCCATGATATGGGCTGCGATCATCGGTATTGCAATCGGTATCATCGCTGCCGTATTTCATGGCAGAATTCTTGATTATGTAGGTATGATCATAGCAATCGCAGGTATATCTGTTCCAAGTTTCTGGTTAGGTCTGGAATTAATCCAGCTTTTCTCAGTAAGCCTGGGATGGCTTCCAACCAGTGGACTGGAAACCTGGAAGAGCTATATTCTTCCATCACTTACAATGGGAGCAGGAATCATGGCCGTACTTGCCAGATTTTCCAGATCTTCCATGCTTGAGACCATGCGTGAGGACTATGTGCGTACCGCACGTGCCAAAGGTCTTTCTGAATCACTGGTTGTTATGCGCCATGCATTTAAGAACTCTCTGATCGAGATCGTAACAGTAGCCGGACTTCAGATTGGTGGTCTCCTTTCCGGATCTGTTATGGCAGAGACAGTATTCTCCATTCCCGGACTTGGACGTCTTCTGGTAGACTCCATCCAGATGAGAGATTACAAAGTTGTTCAGGCATTACTTCTGTTCTTTGCTACAGAATATATCCTGATCAACCTGATCGTAGATGTTCTTTATGGCGTGATTAACCCAAGAGTACGTTATGAGTAGAGGAGGAGAGAAGATGGCAGATAAGAACACAACATCAAACATTAACCTTGCTGCTGCCGAAGAACTCCCTAAGGCACAGAGCAAGTTCAAAGAATTTGTCAAGAAATTTATGAAGAGAAAAACAGCAGTGATTTCTCTGGCATTTATAGTTTTTATTATCTTAATGGCGATCATCGGACCATATGTAGTTCCGTATGATCCACAGGCACCGGATTACACAGCTATGATGCAGGGGCCAAGCGCAGCCCACATCTGGGGAACCAATGAATACGGACAGGATGTTTTCTCCCGTCTGATGGTTGGTACCAGACTTTCTCTTACATGCGCGCTGACAGCGACGATCATTGGTACGGCTATCGGTGTTGTTCTTGGACTGATCGCAGGTTTCTACGGCGGAATTATCGATTCCCTGATTATGAGATGCTGTGATGTACTTTTCGCTTTTCCTGATATCCTGCTGGCTATCGCAGTTGTTGCCATCATCGGACAGGGTATGGTAAACGTTATGATCGCAGTTGCGGTATTTACAGTGCCGTCCTTCGCACGAATCATACGAAGCGCGACGATTTCCGTAAAGCAGGCTCCTTATGTAGAGGTTGCCCGCTCCCTGGGATGTTCAAACACAAGAATCCTGTTTGTACATATTTTCCCTGGTACGATCCAGTCTATGATCGTTAACTTTACCATGCGTGTAGGTACTGCAATCCTTGCTGCATCATCCTTAAGCTTCCTGGGATTCGGTGCAAATGTTACAGAGCCTGACTGGGGTTCCATGCTTTCCACAGGACGTAACTATCTGAATACAGCTCCTCACATGGTACTGTTCCCTGGTATTCTGATCTTCCTTACAGTTCTGGCATTCAACCTGCTGGGCGACGGTCTCAGAGATACCCTGGATCCAAAGATGAACTAGGAGGAAGAAACCATGGCAGAAAAATTATTAGAAGTAAAGAACCTCCGTACGGAGTTTAAAAGAGATAAAACATGGGTGACAGCAGTTAATAATGTAAGTTTCTCCATTCAGCCAGGTGAGATCCTTGGTCTGGTAGGAGAGTCCGGATGCGGTAAATCCGTAACCTCCCTTTCCATTATGAAACTTCTGGCACGTAACAGTAAGATTTCTAACGGTGAGATCCTGCTTAATGGCAAGGATCTTCTCAAAGAAGATAAAAAAGGCATGAGAAAGATCAGAGGACGTGAAGTTGCCATGATCTTCCAGGAGCCGATGAACTCTCTGAATCCATGTATGAGAATTGAGAAACAGCTGACAGAAGCAATCCTGCTCCATAACAATTTCTCCAAAAGAAGAAGCGCACAACAGAGCATTCGAAGTACTGAAATCAGTAGGTATCCCTGAACCGGATATGACATTAAAGAGTTATCCGCACCAGCTTTCAGGCGGTATGTGCCAGCGTGTTATGATTGCTATGGCAATGTCCTGTGAGCCGGAGCTTCTTATTGCGGACGAGCCGACTACAGCCCTTGACGTTACCATTCAGGCACAGATCCTGGAGCTGATGGAGGACATCAGGGCAAAGAAGAATACAGGTATTCTGATGATCACACATGACCTTGGTGTTGTTGCTGAAATGTGTTCCAGAGTTGTTGTTATGTATGCCGGTCGAATCGTAGAAGAAGCGCCTGTGCAGGAACTTTTTGCAGATCCGAAACATCCATATACACAGGGGCTGATCGGTTCTGTACCGAAACTTGGAAGTGGTGTGGAATCTCTTCCGTCCATTCCGGGAAGCGTACCGGATCTGTCCGTAATGCCGAAAGGATGTAAGTTTGCACCGAGATGTAAATATGCAATGGATATCTGTCATCAGCAGGAACCGGAGCTTGCAGATATCAACGAAGCAGGCACCAGAAAATGCAGATGTCATCTGCTCAACAAAACCGGAAAGGAGGCGTAACCTGTGAGCGAGCCGTTATTATCAGTAAAGAATATGAAGAAAACATTCCAGGCAAACGGAGGAATGTTCAGCAAGAAGAAATTTGTCCATGCTGTAAATGATGTATCATTCGATATCTATCCGGGTGAAACTTTCTCTCTGGTAGGTGAGTCCGGATGCGGGAAATCTACGACAGGTAAACTGATCGATCATCTGATCACACCGGATTCCGGTGAGATCTGGTTTGAAGGAAAAGAAATCTCCAGACTTTCCGAGAAAGAAATGCGTCCGCTGCGTTCTGATATTCAGATGGTTTTCCAGGATCCGTACGGTTCCCTGAATCCGAGAATGAAAGTTCAGGATCTCATCGGTGAGCCACTTCTGATCCACACAAACATGAGCGCAGGAGAGCGTCTTAAGAAAGTACATGAACTTCTCGGCACTGTAGGATTAAGTCCGTCTCATGGAGAGCGTTATCCACATGAATTCTCCGGTGGTCAGCGTCAGCGTATCGGAATTGCCAGAGCACTGACTGTACAGCCAAAGCTTATCATCGCAGATGAGCCGGTATCTGCCCTTGATGTTTCTATCCAGGCGCAGGTATTAAATCTTCTGCAGCAGTTACAGAAAGACTTTAATCTTACCTATCTGTTCATTTCCCATGACTTGAGTGTCGTTGAGATGATTTCAGACAGAATCGGTGTTATGTATCTGGGTACGATCGTAGAGACAGCTCCGAAGAAAGAACTGTATGCAAACCCGAGACATCCATATACAAGAGCACTTCTTTCCGCAGTTCCGATCCCGGATCCGGAAGTGAAGAAAGAGCGTATTACATTAAAAGGTGATCTTCCAAGTCCGAGTAATCCGCCAAGCGGATGTCTGTTCCATACACGCTGCCCACATTGTACAGAAAAATGTAAGACACAGGTGCCGACACCTGTTGAAATTGCACCGGGCCATATTGTAAAATGTCATTATCCGGAACTTACAGAATAGGAATTCCGAAATAACAATATTACACCTGAAGATGAACAGTGAAGAAAACAGGATTCACTGAAAGATACAGGTTATCATGAATGGATGAGGAAAGAGGGGGCTATGTTTACTGAGGAAAGACAAAGCGCAATAGAGAAATGCCTTCGTGAAAACGGAAAAGTCAAGGTTAAGGAATTGAGTGAAATGTTTCAGGTCACAGAAGACTGTATCCGAAAAGATCTTAAGACTCTTGAAAACGCCGGTAAGTTAAAGAGAACTTACGGCGGCGCAATCCTTTCACAGGATTATCCGCTGAAAAGAGACGTAGTAGACAGACGCCAGTTTAACCTTGACAAAAAGAGAACAATTGCAGCCAAAGCATTTAAACTGATCAAGAATAACGAAACGATTTTCCTTGATATTTCTACCACAAATATTGAACTGGCAAAGCTTCTTGCTGCGTCAAATATGCGTGTGGTAGTGGTAAGCAATATGATAGATATCCTGCAGATCCTTGCCACAAATCCATCCATTACCGCAATCGGTACAGGGGGAACAATGTACCAGACAGTAAACGGATTTATGGGAGCTGCAACGATAGAAGTGATCAAACAGTATAGCTTTGACCGTGCATTTATAGGAAGCTGCGGTGTGGATATGACTGATTGTGCAATTACTACATTGGGGGTAGAGGACGGATTGACAAAGAAAGCAGCCGTGCACAGCAGCAGACATAAATATGTTGTTATGGAAAGGGATAAATTCTATTTCAATGATTCCTATAAATATGCATACTTCGATGATATCAGCGGAATTGTTACGGATGAATTTCCAGATGATACGATCGTGAGTACACTGGAGAGAGCCGGGGTGAAATTGTTCTGATGCAGGTAAGTCTTCGGGGGACTTATCTGATCTGGTTAAATCAGTCAGCAGAAAGGATGATCTGTCTGGCTTAAATGAAAAAAGATGGAGGCAAGTACGTGAAAGAATATATTTTGGAAGCCTGTGTAGATTCTGTAGAATCTGCTATGGCAGCGGTTGAAGGAGGCGCAGACAGACTGGAACTTTGCGGTAACCTGATCATCGGCGGAACCACTCCGGGACCGTGGCTTTTTGATGAAATAAGAAAGCGTTCGGATATCAGGATCCATGCTCTGATCCGTCCGCGTTTTGGAGATTTCTGCTATACAGATGCAGAATTTTCCCTGATAAAGCATGCAGTGGAAGATTTCAGGAAAATGGGTGCCGAAGGTGTTGTATTTGGGGTGCTGAGGCCGGATGGCACATTAAACATGGAACAGATGAAAGAGCTGATGGAGGCGGCAGGGGATATGTCGGTGACTCTTCACAGAGCTTTTGATGTATGTGTGGATCCAATAGAAACAATGGAACAGGCAATCTCACTGGGAATCAATACGATCCTTACTTCAGGTCAGCGTAATGTATGTCTGCAGGGGGCAGATCTGCTGAAGGAACTGGTAGAGAAGAGTCAGGGACGTATCACGATCCAGGCAGGAAGCGGCGTGGGAGCAGAAGTGATCCGCCAGCTTTATCCGCTTACAGGAGTCAGGGCTTATCATATGACCGGAAAGAGAGTCATTGACAGTGAGATGCAGTTTCGCAAGGATGGGGTCAATATGGGACTTCCGATGCTGAGTGAATATGAGATATGGCGTACGGATGTAGATAATATCCGTGCCGCAAAGAAAGTTCTGGAGGAATTATAATGGCAGAACCGAGAGTTTTTTTAAAAGAGAACAGGGGCCGAATTGAAGAGAACTACCTGGAGCAGGCAAAGAACCTGCCCCGGGTTTTTGCGCCTGTAGACGAAAAATTACAGAAATGTACAGAGGAAGTGGCACTTGCATGTAAATATTTATATGCGTTTATGCCGTACAGTGACATTGGCAATTATCCGTTTGAAGTATTTCTGGACTATGCGGAGAATGGTGTGAGGCTCTGGAAAGAGAATCCGCAGGTCGCAGACCTTCCTGAAGAAATCTTCCTGAATTATGTGCTGTTTCACAGAGTAAATGAGGAGGAGATCGCACAGTGCAGAACTTATTTCCGCGCAGAAATCGGAAGCAGAATACAGGGAATGAACTTCAGAGAAGCAGCGTTAGAAGTGAATTACTGGTGTGCCGAAGAAGCTACTTATCATTGTACAGATGACCGTACTTTATCTGCGATTTCTGTATACCGCAGAGGAAATGGCAGATGTGGTGAAGAGTCTGTATTCACTGTAAATGCACTGCGAAGCGTAGGCGTACCTGCCCGTCAGGTATATGCGCCGAAGTGGTCTCACTGCGATGACAATCACGCCTGGGTAGAGATCTGGTGTGACGGCAAATGGTACTTCCTCGGAGCCTGTGAGCCCGAAGAAATCCTGAATAAAGGATGGTTTACAAACGCTTCTTCCAGAGCAATGATGATCCATTCACGTGTGTTTGACACCAAAATCCCGGAAGGTGAGGTGATCGGCACAGATGGTATGGTGACCATGCTGAATGAATTGAAGAGGTATGCAGTAACCAAAGAAATTACAGTAACAGTAAAGGATGCGCAGGGGTTACCCTCAGAGGGAGCTGAGGTTTCCTTTGAGGTGCTGAACTATTCAGAGTATGCACCGATCGCAGAGAAGAAAACAGACAGTAAGGGAACCGCCAGACTGACAACAGGACTTGGGAGTCTGCATATTTCCGCAAGAATGTGTTCTGACGGCGAGTGGTTCTATGCGGAAACAGTTATGAACACTGAGAAAGAAGATAACTGTGAACTTTGTCTGGTATCGCAGGATAAAAGAAATGACGGCGAATCAGAAAAGTGGACAGCAGCAGATATATTTGCTCCTCATGATGCACCTGTAAACACAGACATGCCGACTTTAGAACAGAAGGCGAAGGGAAATAAGCGTCTGACAGCAGCCAATGCACACAGAGAGCAGAAAGTAAGAAACTGGTCAAATCCGGAATGTGAACGTTTCCTGGAAAAAAAGGTAAACAGGATAGAAGAAGCCATTGCTGCCTCATACAGAGAAGATCTCCTGAGGGTTCTCACAGAGAAAGACAGAACTGACTGTATCAGTGACGTTCTGGAGGAACACCTGGAGCTGGCAATCCCATATCATGGTATGATGAAAAAGGATACCTTTGTATCTTATGTGTTAAATCCAAGAGTAGATGATGAAGTTCTTCAGAAATACAGAAGAGAGATTAAGAAGCATTTTTCCAGAACTGAGAAACAGGAGCTGAGAGATGATCCTTCCAGAATCTGGAATCTGATCGAGAAGGCAATTGTTTCCAGACCGGAGAAAGAGCGTTCCAGTGTGATCACAACACCGGCAGGATGCATAAGGACCTGTACAGGAAGCTTCCTGTCAAAGAAAATCCTGTTTGTTGCAATAGCGAGAACCCTTGGAGTAGCGGCAAGACTGAATCCACATGATCGTTCTATGGAATATATGAAAAACGGAAGATTTGTTCCTGTGCTTGCAAGAACAGAGAAGAACTGTACTCTGATCCTGAAAGCAGGAGAGACTGTACAGTGGAAATATTTCCAGAACTGGAGTATTGCAAAACTGGAGAATGGAAGATATACATCACTGAAACTGGGAGCAGAGAATTTCGAAGATCAGATCCTGAATCTGCCGTTGGAATCCGGAAACTACAGGATTCTTACTTCAAACAGACTTCCAAATGGAAATATGTTTGCAAATGAATATCATTTTGAAATTCAGCCCGGAGAGACAAAGGAGATCGAGCTGGTACTCAGGGAAGCAGATCTGGAGGATATGCTGGAGAATATTTCCATGCCGGAATTCATGCTGAAAACTGAGGATGGTACAGAAGTGAAAGCATCTGATCTTACAGCAGACGGAAAACATATCCTTATGTTTCTGGAAGAAGAAAAAGAGCCTACTGAGCATATTTTAAATGAAATGATGGAGCAGGAAGAGGCTTTCGCAGGATATGCAGAGCAGATTATTTTTGTAGTGAGAAGCAAAGAAGCACTGGAGACACCGACACTGTCCAAAGCACTTGCAAAGTTAAAAAATATTCAGATTTATTATGATGATTTCTCAGAGATTATCAATACTCTGGGAAGGCGTATGTACGTAGATCCGGACAAACTTCCGCTGATTATTGTGACGAATGGAACCCTGAATGGGATTTATGCGACCAGCGGTTACAATGTAGGAACCGGGGATATGCTGCTTAGATTAATGTAACAGAGCGATAAATAAGATGCCCGGAGATGACACCTGTGAGCATCTTCTGGTATTGCCGGATTACATTATTGTATAGATGTAAAGGATTGGATATTGAATTTGCATTTACATAAAGGAGATAAAAATCATGTATCAGTTTAACAGAAAAGAATATGAAGAACGTATGAAATGGTATCAGGATGCCCGTTTCGGAATGTTTATCCACTGGGGATTATATTCTATTCCTGCAAGAGGAGAATGGGTACGCAGTACAGAGGAGATGCCTGAGGAAGAATACCTTCCGTTTATGAAAGAATTTGATGCCAGAGACTATAATCCGAAACAGTGGGCAAAAGAGGCAAAGGCAGCAGGTATGAAATATGTGGTTCTGACTGCAAAACACCATGATGGTTTCTGTTTATTTGACAGTAAATACACAGATTATAAAGTTACCAATACACCTGCAGGAAGAGATCTGATCAAAGAATATGTGGAAGCTCTTCGCGAAGAAGGTCTGAAAGTCGGTCTGTATTTCACCTTACTTGACTGGCATCATCCGGACTATCCTCATTACGGAGACCGCATCCATCCTATGAGAAACCATCCGGAATGCAGTAATGAAAACAGAGATTTTTCTCGTTATATAGAGTATATGTACAATCAGGTGGAAGAGGTCTGCACAAATTATGGAAAAATCGATATTATGTGGTTTGACTTTTCCTATGACGATATGCGAGGCGAGAAATGGGGAGCAACCAGACTGATAGATATGGTCCGCAGATTACAGCCGGGAATCATCATTGATAACCGTCTGGAAGTCAGTGGTGAGGGAAGAGGATCTCTGTATGAATGCGATCCGACACCGTATCATGGCGATTTTATAAGCCCGGAACAGATCATCCCGCCGGAAGGAATCTGCGACAAAGAAGGGAATCCGATGGTATGGGAAGCATGCTTCACCATGAACAATAACTGGGGCTACTGTGCAAATGACCACTATTACAAACCTGCTTCCATGCTGATCAAGAAGCTGGTAGAGTGTGTTTCCAAAGGTGGAAATATGATCCTGAATGTAGGACCTGATGCGAAAGGTAAATTCCCGAAAGAATCCTCCGCGATCCTGGCGGAAATCGGACGCTGGATGGATAAGAACCATGACAGTATCTATGGATGCGCTCCGGCAGCAGATATCCCGAAACCGGATTACGGACGTATCACCAGAAATGGAAACAAGTATTATGTCCATATTTATGAGAATACATTAGGACCACTGCCGCTGATTGGATTTGATAAGAATAAGATTGTGAAAGTACGTGCCCTGGATGACGGACATGAAGTGCCAATCTCTACTTTATGGGTGCACAGCGATTATCCGGATATCGCATTTGTTGACCTTGGTCCGGATCCTGTACTGCCGGATCCTGTAGACTATGTGCTGGAAGTGGAGATGGCTGAATAAAGCTATAGAATACAAAAAAG
>ENA-OQHF01000153-OQHF01000153.1-human-gut-metagenome-genome-assembly--contig:-NODE-153-length-43205-cov-6.284229_pt1 | contig 43205 bp, 42 predicted proteins | sample MGYA00242559_ERZ504709 | MGnify/ENA primary metagenome ERZ504709 (study PRJEB26092, sample SAMD00036203) | human gut metagenome | host: Homo sapiens | study: EMG produced TPA metagenomics assembly of... | reverse complement strand
TCGTATTTGGGATAAAAGAAAACAATCCTATAGATTCAGATTTCTTGGTATCGTACTACAGCACAAATTTGTGGCATAAAGGTATTTATGAGATTGCTGCAGAAGGAGCGAGAAATCATGGACTTTTTGAATATTGCACCTGCGGATTTCTTTGAAACGAAGCTGATGATACCGCAAGATATTGAGGAACAGAAGAAAATTGGAAAGTATTTTGAAGAGCTAGAAAGGCTCATCACTCTTCACCAACGAAAGTGTGAAGAATTACAAAATATAAAGAAATTTATGCTTCAGAACATGTTTGTGTAATTGAATTACATAGAAAATAAGATATAGATTAAGTAAACATGTTGATTGTATACAAGAAAACCAATAAAGACAATATGAAAGCACTTATGATTATTTTTGATCGTAAGTGCAAATTCATATTGTTTATGACTTTAAATTTTAGGTTATATTTCAATATTTCAGTTTGAATTACAGAATATAGAAGATTATTAGAAATTAAAGCGGATGTTTGGGAACAGCGTAAGTTAGGGGATTCTTGCAAGCTTAATGGAAGAATTGGATTCAGAGGATATACAGAAAAAGACATTATCTCAAAAGAGGCAGGTGGAGTTTTAACTTTTAGTCCTACTAACATCGTAGATAACAAATTAACCATAGAATGTAAGAATACATATATTACTCGTGAGAAATACGATGAATCACCTGAAATAAAAATATCTAATGGGGATATTCTTTTCGTAAAAACAGGATCAACACTTGGGAAAAGTGCCTTGGTTGCTGGACTTAAAGAAGATGCATCAATTAATCCGCAGATTGTTGTGATGCGTGTAGAAAAAGATACAGAAAATTTCATGTCAAATGTTCTTATTACGGATAGAGTTATGAAACAGGTGGCTGCCGTAAAAATTGGCGGAGCTGTTCCGACAATGACCGAAACAGAATTAAAAAATTTTACTTATTTTGCACCAGCTGAAAAAGAAGAAAAGAAGAAAATAGGAGATCATTTTCGTACTCTCGACAACCTCATCACTCTTCACCAGCGTATTACGCCCTATTTTTTGAAAATAAATGCATTTGTTTGGGAACAGCGTAAGCTTCCTGAATTTGTTTCATTTTTTAATGGTTTGACTTACACGCCAGACGATGTGGAAGAAACAGGAACATTAGTATTGAGATCTTCCAATGTGAAAAATGGAGAAATTGTAGATGCTGACAATGTATATGTGAATGATAAAGCGGTTACATCTGAAAATGTGCATGAAGGCGATATTATAGTTGTAGTAAGAAATGGTTCACGTGCGCTTATTGGAAAACATGCGCAAATTAAGGCTTCCATGCCAAATACAGTAATTGGAGCATTTATGAGTGGCATGCGTTCCGAACATTCTTCTTTTGTAAATGCACTACTTGACACTTCTGCATTTGAGAATGAAATTGCAAAGAATATGGGAGCAACTATTAATCAGATTACAGGTTATATGTTTTCAAAAATGGAATTTATGATTCCATCTGGAGATGAACAACAGAAAATAGGTGAACATTTTCAAAGTTTAGACAACCTCATTACTCTTCACCAACGTAAGCCTTATTTTTGGAATAAATTTATAGTCATCGATTGGGAACAGCGTAAGTTAGGTGATTTAGTCGATCGTGTTACAAGAAAAAATCAAGATTTAGTCTCAGAGCTACCGCTTACGATATCGGCTCAATATGGACTTATTGATCAGAATGAATTCTTTGATAAGAGAGTTGCAAGTAAAGATGTCAGTGGTTACTATCTGATTGAGAATGGAGAGTTCGCTTACAATAAAAGTACTTCAACAGATGCTCCTTGGGGAGCTATTAAAAGGCTGGATCGTTATGAAAATGGCGTATTATCAACGCTTTATATCGTATTTGGGATAAAAGAAAACAATCCTATAGATTCAGATTTCTTGGTATCGTACTACAGCACAAATTTGTGGCATAAAGGTATTTATGAGATTGCTGCAGAAGGAGCGAGAAATCATGGACTTTTGAATATTGCACCTGCGGATTTCTTTGAAACGAAGCTGATGATACCGCAAGATATTGAGGAACAGAAGAAAATTGGAAAGTATTTTGAAGAGCTAGAAAGGCTCATCACTCTTCACCATCATAAGTTATTTATCATCAATGGATTGAAGCTTTTCACAGCAATTCAGTGTAAGTGCTACTTATTATTAAATATATCGAATAAAAACAAGAAAACTAAAAAGGAGATCAAGTTAATGCCAGAATTAGAGAGAGTAATTGAAGAAAAATTGATTGACCAATTGGTTTATGGAGATTCTCAATGGACATATCGAGAAGATTTGAAGACAGAGGAGGATTTATGGAGAAACTTTAAATATATTCTCGAACAGAACAATAAGGATCGGTTGAATGGAGAATCTTTATCTGATGCAGAATTTGAGCAGGTAAAGAACCAGTTACAGTTTTCATCTTTCTATAAAGCTGGCGAATGGTTAGTAGGGGAAAATGGAAAGGTAATGGTGCACGTTCAGCGCGATACAGAGAAACTTCATTTAGTTGTTATGAACCATGAACATATTGCAGGAGGGAGCAGTGTTTATGAAGTAATAAACCAGTATAGTGCTTTGAAAGATGAAGATGATTACTATACAGTTTCACGAAATAGAAGATTCGATGTTACATTGATGATAAATGGACTTCCGATGATTCATATAGAGTTGAAGAATAGACAGCATTCATATATGGATGGATTTAACCAGATAAAGAAATATATTAGTGAAGGAAAATTTACAGGTATCTTTTCAGCGGTTCAAATGTTTGTTGTTAGTAATGGTGTTGATACGAAATATTTTGCTGCAGCAAGTGATACCGACCTGAATGCTAAATTTATGAGTGGATGGGTTGACGAGAAGAATAATCCGGTGTCGGATTATCTTGATTTTGCAAAGAGTGTACTCCGTATTCCGGAAGCACATGAAATGATCGCGAGATATACAGTCTTGGATAGAGATGCAAAGAGATTGATTATTTTACGACCGTATCAGATTCATGCAATCGAATCAATACGTGAAGCATCTAAAATAGGAAAATCCGGTTTTGTGTGGCATACTACTGGATCTGGAAAGACGTTGACCTCCTATAAGGCAACCCGAAATCTGCTGATGGATATCCCTTCACTTGATAAAACAATCTTCTTAATTGACAGGAAGGATCTTGATACACAGACATCAAGCGCATTTCAGGCATACGCAAACAATGACGTGATTGCTGTTGATAAGACGGACAATGTCAATGATTTGAAGAAAAAATTGAAATCCGGAGACCGAAAGGTGATTGTTACAACAATCCAGAAGATGCAGATACTGGTTACTAAAAGACTGCAAGAGGACACGCCAGAATACAATAAAATCAAAAATTTGAGGATTGCATTTGTAGTGGATGAATGTCATCGTGCAGTTACACCGAAAACAAAGCGAGAATTAGAACGATTTTTTGGAAGATCGTTATGGTTTGGTTTTACAGGAACTCCTAGATTTGCCGAGAATCCATATGCACAGATGGGAGATTTGCCAAGAACAACAGAAGAACTATATGGAAAATGTCTTCATAAGTATACGATACAGAATGCAATTAAAGACAATGCAGTTCTTGGATTCCAAGTTGAGCATAATGGGCCCAAGAATATGGAAGATGAGACAGATCCGAGTCTCTATGACAATGAGACACATATGCTACGAGTGTTAGATATTATTCTAAATAAATCTTACCAGAAATTTGGTCTTCAAAATGGTAAGGGACAGACATATGAGGCAATTCTTACAACAAGTTCGATTCAACTGGCACAGAAGTACTATGAGTTGTTGAGCAAAGTGAAAAATGGTGAAACAGATTTGGAAATCGATGAGAGAATGAAACAGGTTCTTCCTGATTACCCTAAATTTGCTATTACATATTCTGTAACAGAAAATGAAGAAGGATCGCATGTAAATCAGGAAAAGATGCAGAAGTCATTAAATGATTATAATGAAATGTTTGGTACAAAATTCGATCTTTCTCAAATCCAGAGTTACAATGAAAATTTGAACAAACGATTGGCACGAAAAGACAAAAAGTATAAGAGCAGAAATAGACAACTGGATTTAGTAATTGTGGTAGACCGTTTGTTGACAGGATTTGATGCTCCATGTTTATCTACGATATTTATAGATCGACAGCCAATGGGACCACATGATCTGATTCAGGCATTTTCAAGAACAAATCGTATTTTTGATCCGAATAAGGCTTATGGACAGATTGTAACATTCCAGGCTCCGGTATTGTTTAAAGAATGTGTTGATAATGCGGTGAAATTATATTCTGCTGGAAGTACAGAAGTTGCATTGCTAGCTGAATGGGATAAAGTCGAGCCAGCATTTAAGAGAGCACTTTCAGCATTAAAAGCGGTTGCAGAGACACCGGATGAAGAAACGGATATGTCGTTGAAAGAACTGAAGGTATTTGCGAAAGCATTTCAGACATTTGACAGATTATTTGCGCAGATCAAATCATTTACACAGTACGATGAAAGCATGCTTGAAGATTATGGTATTACGGAAGAAGAATATGAAGATTATGTGGGACATTACCAAAATGCTATGACGAAAATCAAACTTGCTGAGCCGGACGACACACAGACACCACCGGAAGCAGAAGAAACAGTTGATACAGATTATGAGTTAATGGCATATAGCAGCACAAAGATTGATTATGAGTATATCATTAATCTAATTCAGAACATTGTTACACCAGATGAAGATGCGGAGGCGGTTACACCGGAAGAACGTCAGAAACAGATTGATGAAGTGAAGCAGTATATTGAGGAAATGCGTAAAGACAATCCGAAAGTAGCTGATATTATGACTACTTTGGTAAATGAAATTGAGCAGGATGAGAATAAATATAAAGGTCAGTCAATTATGAACATTGTTGAGAACATGAAACATGATTGTATCAATCAAGTGGTTGCTGATTTTTGCGTTACCTGGTATGCATCAAAAGATGATGTAATGTATGCTGCATTACATTATAGAAATGGGGAAATTCCAAACGAAAGTGTAATTAAGTCAACAATTGATTATACGCGATATAAAGAATCACAGGAAAAGGCATTGCCGAAGTTTAAATATTATTCTCAGTGTATGGCAGAGTTGAGAAAAGTATTGGATGAGGAAATTAAACCATTAATTACAGTTTCATAATCTGTACTGAAACATGTTAATTGTTTATATCAGCATAAGCAGTTTCGAGAGAGGAGATAACTTATGCAGAACAGTGTAAACAAGGAACAATTATTTTGTGAATATTATCAGCAGTGGATTGAGGTTTATAAGAGAGGCGCAATCAGAGAAGCAACAATGGCAAAGTATTTAATGACACATAAATGGGTTGAAAAGCTTGCTCCACGATTAAAGGTGTCAGAACTTACGAGAACTGCGTATCAAAAACTGTTAAACGATTATGCTAAAGATCATGAAAGGCAGACTACATTAGACTTTCATCATCAGCTGAAAGGAGCCATTCTGGATGCTGTTGATGATGGTCTGATTGAAAGAGATCCAACCAGAAAAGCGATTATTAAAGGGAAGTCACCAAGAGTAAAAAAGATTAAATACCTCAATCAATTTGAACTTCATACATTGATTGCAGATTTAGATATCAAGGAAACTGTAAATTGGGATTGGTTTATTTTATTAGTTGCAAAAACAGGAATGAGATTTTCAGAAGCTCTTGCAATCACACCAGCAGATTTTGATTTTGCAAGACAGACCCTATCAATTAGCAAGACATGGGATTACAAAGGGAATGGAGGCTTCCTTCCAACGAAGAATAAATCTTCTGTGAGAAAAATTCAGATTGACTGGCAGATTGTGGTTAAATTTTCGGAGCTTACAAAAAAATCTTCCGGAAGATCAACCAATTTTTGTAGGTGATTCAAAGATTTATAATTCAACTGTGAATGACGTCCTTACCAGACATTGTAAAGCATGTGGAATATCTGAGATTTCGATTCATGGTCTTAGACATACGCATGCTTCTTTATTACTTTTTGCAGGTGTTTCAATTGCCAGTGTAGCAAGAAGGTTAGGGCATGCTAGTATGACAACTACACAGAAAACATACTTGCACATTATTCAAGAGTTGGAGAATAAAGATGTTGATCTGGTTATGAGGACATTATCTGGATTATAAATTAATTAGTTCGTGAAAGGCTGCTTATGCTGTTATCTATAAGGGAAATGTGTGGTATTATCTTCAGGAAAAATAGCTGATTGATAGGAAGGTTAAATATAGAAATGAAACAAAAGAAAACATTTTCATTTTCTGATGCGAAAAAAATAGTTTTTCAGCATAGAGAAATGAAGAATAGAATTTTAGGACTTCAAGAGGCAGAAGAAAAATACAATTATGAGATTAAAAAAGCAACTGATCATTACTCGGCTTCTGAAGTTTTGAAAATTTTAAAGGAGATTCCGATTGAAGAAATAAATAGGGATAGGAAAGGGATTTGGGTAAAAGCTTTACGAGAAAATGGATTTACCAATTATGCAGATGTTTTTACAGCCTCAATGTATCAGATATCTGCGATTCGTGGAATAAGTGAAGATGGTGCCTATCGAATTAAGCATATTGTATCAGATGTAGCAGATACAGCAGCAAAGACGACCAAATTGAAATTAAGTGCGGATAATAGAACGCCTTATACAACAAAGCTTGTTATGGCTGTTTCCAAATATCAAAGGGCAAAGCAAATCAGTAGTGAATCAGCAAAACTATATGATCAGAATAAAGAAGAAATAGAAATGTAGTTAGAGAATATCCAAGTTGCAACAAGCTTTTTCGTTGGATCTTTGCTTCTTCTGAAAAAAAGCAGCTAGCTATTGAGAGTTATGAACAGCTACAGAAAAAGATAAATAACAAATATGGAGAAAAGATCTATTCATTAGAAAATGAAAATCGAAACCTAGATCGAATTTCTGATGAAGAGGCATGGGATGAATTTCAAAAACAACCAATCCGTTTTACCAATATATTAGAGAATACGGTTCCAGGAATGTTAGGAAATCAAGATTCTGTATATGGTCTTCCGGAGCAATTGGCACGAGAAGTTCAGGATGAATGTTTTTTCCCGGACGGCTTATTATGCGAATTGCGTAGGTATCAGGAATGGGGAGTTAAATATATACTTCACCAAGGAAAAGTTCTCTTGGGAGATGAGATGGGACTTGGAAAAACTATACAGGCGATTGCAACAATGGTCTCTTTGAAAAATACTGGTGCAACACATTTCATTGTTTTGTGTCCAGCGAGTGTAATTATCAATTGGTGTCGAGAGGTTCAAAAGTTTAGTAAATTACGAGCAATAAAAGTGCATGGGAGCGGAAGAAATGCAGCACTTCAGGAATGGATAAAAACCGGAGGCGTTGCGGTAACTACATATGAAACAACTTCTTACTTTGAATTTCCTGATAAGTTTAGATATTCATTGATGGTTGTTGATGAAGCTCATTATATTAAAAATCCTGATGCTCGCAGATCAATTAATACGAAACGTTTGAGCAGCTACGCGGACAGATTATTATTTATGACGGGTACTGCACTGGAAAATAAAGTGGAAGAAATGACGAATTTGATTGAAATTTTACAGCCGGAAATTGCTAAAGAAGTTCAGGGAATGAAAATGCTGTCATCAGCTCCACAATTTAGAGAAAAAGTTGCACCTGTATATTACAGAAGAAAACGTGAAGATGTTTTAACAGAATTACCAGAGTTACTTGAAAATGAAGAATGGTGTCAGCTTGGATTAGAGGAAGAATTAGAATATGAAAACACAATTTTATCTTCTGGAAATAACTTTAATGCAGTGCGCAGAGTGTCTTGGAATGTGAGTGATCTAAGAAAATCAAGTAAGGCTACAAGAATGCTTGAAATTATTGAACAGGCAAAAGAAGAAGGTAGGAAAGTAATTGTTTTTCCTTTTATCTGGATGTAATAGAGAAAATTTCAAGTCTGCTTGGAAATCAATATACAGAGCCAATCAACGGTTCAGTAACACCAGTTAGAAGACAAGAGATTATTGATGAGTTTGATAATGCACCGGCAGGAAAAGTTTTAGTTTCACAGATTATCGCAGGTGGAACAGGATTAAATATTCAGTCAGCGAGTGTGGTTATTTTTTGTGAGCCACAATTAAAACCGTCAATAGAAAATCAGGCTATTTCAAGAGCTTATCGCATGGGACAAGCAAGAAATGTTTTGGTATACCGACTTCTATGCGACAATGCTATTGATGAAAGAATTATGGAAATGTTAGCTGAAAAACAAGCGGTATTTAATGCATTTGCAGATAAATCAGTAGCAGCTGAGAATGTAGAAGTTGATGCAAAGTCTTTAGGAAATATTATCAAAGAAGAGATAGATCGTATCAATCGAAAAAGAAAGATATAGTGTTATAGTGAGAACAGTTGCAATTTATTATAAGATCAGATAAACAATTAGGAGAGTACGGTATTATGGATGTTTATGTTTCAAACGAAAATTATTCTGTAGATTTTTTTAAAGACAAAAAGAAATCTAACAAGTATAATGGTAAATATATTGGTTCATTGGACGTATAAGAAATGATGGAATATTTGAAGATGAATCTGCATAAAATAATAGTGGGAAGCCATCTTGACTTTTCTCTTTGTACTTGTTAGAATATGTGTACAAAGAAAGTTTACCGCTGACCAATATGCGGTATATAAGTGGTTGGGTCGAAAGTTTACCGCTGACCAATATGCGGTATAAAAATGGTTGGGTTGAAAGTTTACTCCTTCGCCGTAAGGCGGAGGATTTTTCTATATACATTATAATGAGGACAAGATAATGAAAAAGACGGGATTCTATATTATAAAAGATAATTTTTTTTACGGATATGCCTGATCCATATCTTAAAGGAAATAAGGCAGGAAACAGACCTCATTATTATTGCTTCGAGGATTCTGATACGGGAATATTTTGGATGATACCATTATCAAGCAGAATAGATAAATACAAAAAAATTGTTGAGAATAAAGAAAAAGCAGGAAAGCCGTGTGATATTATACATATTGTAAAATTAGATGATAGTCGAGAAAGTGCATTTCTCATACAAGATATGTTTCCTATTACAGAAAAATATATAGAGCGAGAATACACTATTGCGGGAAATCATTTAATGGTAACGAGTGAACATGTAGCCAGAACAATCGAGCAGAAAGCGAAGAAGGTTCTTAAAATGTTGAAGAGAGGAGTAAAGTTTACTCCGACTCAGCCAGACGTATTGACTATTTTAGAAAAATTAAAAACAAATAAATAACAGAAGCCGGTGTTGCGAGTATATTAGTCTTGTAACACTGGCTTATTTTATTTGCAAGAGTACCTGTCAGATGTAGTTTATAAGATTACTTTCTGATATACTAAAAGAAGAAAACAAATGATTATTCCGAACAGCTTATGCTGGAAATAGAGAGGGTTACTATGCCAAAGGGAACAAATCAGAAATTAAAATTATTTTATCTTCTTAAAATCATGATGGAGAAAACAGACGAAGATCACAGACTCACTGTGAATGAGATTCTTGCAGAACTAGAAAAGTATGATGTTACTGCAGAAAGAAAAACAATTTATAAAGATATGGAAGCGTTAGAAGTTATGGACATTGAGATAGAGAGTGAAAAAGAAGGTCGCTCGAATTATTATCATGTCACAAATCGACCTTTTGAACTTCCAGAGTTGAAACTGCTTGTTGATGCGATCCAGTCTTCTAAGTTTATTACAGAGAAGAAGTCAAATGAGCTTATTAAAAAACTGGAAAATCTAGTCAGTAAGTATGAAGCAAGAGAACTGCAGCGACAGGTATATGTCTCGGGCAGAATTAAGACAATGAATGAAAGTATTTACTATAATGTAGATGCAATCCATACAGCAATCGCAGAGAACAAGAAAATTATATTTCAATATTTTCAGTGGAATGTAAAAAAAGAGATGGAATTGCGACATGATGGAAAATTTTATCATATCAGTCCGTGGGGACTGTCCTGGGATGATGAAAATTATTATCTAGTAGGTTTTGATTCAGAAGCAGGAATTATCAAGCATTACCGTGTAGATAAGATGCTGCACATCACAATGTCAGAAGAACCAAGAGAGGGAAAAGAACGATTTGAGAAGTTTGATCTGGCAGCTTATGCAAAGAAAAGTTTTGGAATGTACAGTGGAGAAGAACAGAAAGTAAAGCTGTATATGAAAAACAGTCTGGCAGGCGTTATCGTGGATCGTTTCGGAAAAGACGTGATGATGAAACCAGAAGATGAAAATCATTTCACAGCCGTGGTGGATGTCGCAGTCAGCAAGCAGTTTATTCATTGGGTATTTGCACTTGGGGACGGAGCAAAAATTGTTGGACCTAATGTGGTGGTTGATTATGCTAAGAAAGAGATAAAAAGACTGAAGGAGGACTATTATGAAGGGGAAACAAGTAAGTGACAATAAAGGCATTAGAAGATGTTTAGCATGTGGGAAAATTCATAAGGCGAAAGAAACATGTCCTATTATATTAAATAAAATAAACAGAAGTTACAATAATAAAAAACATGTTTTTTTGATGGGGAACATTTTATTAGAATGTATACGGAAAAAAGTGGATTTATATCAAATCTTATTAGAAATTGCAGAACAAATGGAAGAGGCAGAAGAAATATATGCGAATCATATTATGAAACAAGAAATACGCAACTTTTCTACAGAATTAACAATAGATTATTTTGCACTTTCACTTAATTGTGATAGTAAGGCTTTTTTTAAATCTTCCAAACGAACGATAGATGAATTTTATAATCTTTTGAGGTTTAGTGATTATATATCTGGTGATATCTTTTCTGAAGAAGGCATTGCTAAGGAAATTACATTGGAACTAACTACGGATGCTTATAAGGAATGCGAATGCAACATGCTGAAAAAACAATCTCCTTGGTTGCATGAGTATAGTTTTATTATTACAAAATTAATAAAGAGTCCAACTGATTCTGAATATTATTTAAGTATAAAATTACCAATGGAAGTGAGAACTATCTATGAAGGAAATGAACAGCATGATACATTGTATTGTTGGAACAATTTAACAAGGATATCTTCTCAATCTATCATGTTAGCAGAAGATGAAGGAGGAAAACTAAAAGAATTATTTGACGATTACTTGAATTTATACTGGACAAATGATGAATTAGTGCAAGAGCTTTCATTTGATGATTCACGATTTGATTTATGGATGACCAAGTTAGAGAATGCTACAAAGTCCGGAGCGTTAGAATGGTCTAAGAATGGAAAGCATGAGTATAGTACTTGCTATGAAAAAACGGATATTCATTTAGAGTATGACCTGCGATCATTTAAGGGAGAAGATAGTTTTCTTTTATATGTTAGATGTCTTAATGGGATAGGTGTAAGATTTGGGCACAGAATTTATGAGTATGAATTTGGAGAAGAACCAGGAGAGTTGGAAAAGGATAGAGAGTTAAAACCAGAACATTGTCGTATTTGTTCCCTTGTTGAGTTGATTGAACATGAAAAAGAAACTAAAAGTAAGAGGTTTTTGAATGAAAATATGAAAGTAATTGCGCATACGGACATTATAGTAGTTGCAAAATCAATGATATGTCATAATAATCAGCATGCGGTTACTCCTTACAGAGGAATTGTTAAACTGCTACTGAAGGATGGAAAAGAGGTTGATTATGAAGTTTATGTAGGATATTGCAGAGAATGCAATTACTTTTTTATGTTTAAGAGTGATTATTTTAAAATGAAAGAAGTAGGGATGCCATTGTGTGCTGTGTATCAAGCAGAATCATTGAATAATGAGAAGCAATTAACAAAATTCCGATATAAGAGCCAATCTGTATTAAATGCAATGGGATATACCGTAAATGCAAATTTGGATTTGGAGGAGGAAGAAAGAGAAAAAATATTGGTACGGGCAATAAAGCAAAAACTGTTCTCTATAAATGATTTGATTAGTTTTTTAAACTGGTTGATACAAACACGTAAAACACAACCGAAATATGAATCAGCCGTACAGAAATGGACAAATGATATGGAATTTATAAAAGAATATAATAAGCAGGAAAGGGAAAGCATAGATATTAATCAAATTATATTATAAATAGAGTACTAAACTTGAGGTTTTTTCACAGGAGAAAAAATGGAGAAGAAGAAAATTTTAAAAATGGAAGCCATCATAGTAGGGGTGGCGGTGTTCCTATTTTTGCTTGTTCAAATTAATGAAGCTTTAGACAATCGGCAGATGCGTTTAGGAATAGAAAAGGACCGAAAAGAAAGACAGGAAAAAAAGAAGCAAAGGAGATTGCTGAGAAATACATGGATTCATTTACGCAAAATTTGGAATTTTATCTCAGCTCTTCAATGATAAAGGATGTCAAAGTGAGCTATAAACCAATGAATTATAATGAGTTTATAGAAGCTTTTGGAAGCCAGGATACAAAACCGGATTATGCGTTCTATTATCGGGTATATTATTCTAGTGATTTCATTGATCAGACCTATACAGAAGCAAAAGAATCTGACAGTATACCAACATTTTGTGATAATCTGAAAGAAATGACAGAGACGAAAAAGAGTATATTTTCAGAATATGGATTTGAACATGAAGAGTGGATGGATAACAAATCGATTAGGATTTATTACGTAGATGATGCAAAAGAATACGAACTCCCCATATCAGGAACATCAGGAGCAATTTATAGATGTTATGACAATGATTGGGAGAATACGAGACATTTGGATATTGATGACAATACAGTTTATTCAGAAGTGAAGGATTTAAGAAAGGATAGTCCTAACACGGAGAAGGGGAATATATCACAAGGCTCTGTTTCTGGATCAAATTCGGGAAGTCATGGATGGCATTGTTCAGATCCGTATGATGTAGAAAATTATAATGACCCAGACGATTTCGCAGAAGAATGGGCAGAAGAGTTTGGTGATGGAAGCTATGATGCTGGTTATGATGATGCGTATGATTACTGGGAAAGTGAACGTGATTAATTATTTTGAGCAGGTAGGATAAAAATTCTTACCTGTTCTTTTTATGCCAATGAGGTATTTTTATTGGACAGCTCAATCTGTAAACTAGAATTATCAAAAATCAACCGAAATATCAAAAAGAAAGTACTAGAAATTTATTAATAGTATAAAGTTCAAACAAGAAGTTGAAAGGGGAATTTCTATGGAAAAGAAAGGTCACAGTAGCAGGAGTTGGTTTGGTTCTGTAAATCATTATGATTCACATGGAAAAAGGTAGGGCATAGTAGCCCGGGAATGTTTGGCTCGATGAATCATTATGATGAAAATGGAAAAAAGATTGGACATAGTAGTCCAGGAATGTTCGGCTCAACGAATCATTATGATGCGTATGGAAATAAAGTAGGACGATCAAGTTCTGGATTCTTTGGAAGTAAAAATCATTACGACAATCACGGAAGAAAAACCGGACACAGTAGTCCAGGAATGTTTGGAAGTTGGAGTCATTATGATGATTAAGAGATGTACAAAATATAAGGTGGTGTATTATGACAAATATGTTCAAAGCTTTCATGGCATTTCAAATGTTTAAAAAGAAAAATGAAGAGGAAAAAGAGGAACGGGAAACCCAGTTAGATAATGAAAGAGTAGCTATGCAGAATCATTTAGAGGTAACATTAGCTTCAAAAATCCGTAGGCTTCAAAATTTATATAACAGAATTTCGGTGGAAAGTGGATACAGAGAGCAAGTTATGGATAATACATATATGGTAAATGATTTGTGGAATTACAGCATTGGAGAGTTTATACTTTGCGGAGGTTTTCCGGATTATATGCAAGAGGAATTGCTAGAAGGGTTGAGTGAAAAGGTGCATCTTTTTGTGCGATTTGTATAAAAAGATGCACTATATGTCGTTGCTTATGATATACTAATTCTACAGCTATTCAATAGTTTGGTAAAAAAGCAGAATAAGGAAAGAGAGTATGAAAGATGTCATTTCAAGATGAATTAAAATCAAAAATAAAGTCAGAAGAGGAATTAAAAAAGAAGGATATTGAAAAGGCAAAAAATAAAGCGGATTGGGATTATCGTGCAGTGAAAGATTGGCTGTTGTTCGAAGCCGAACAAGGAATATATACTCAATACAATGGGAAAAAGGCAATACAAACCGTGCATCCTGATACCTCAAAATTTTCTTGCGAAGCATCAGAATATATCAAGATCAAAGGCGAAATGAAGGAACTTGATGTTGGCAGGGTCTTTAGGAAAATAGTAAAACAATATATAGTGAAATGCTGCGTTATAGATTCAGAGCTATATCAAGTGTATTTAAATGAACTTAAAAGGTTGGCGAAAGAAGACGATGTAATCATAGACGTGATTGCACGCAGACGGTTTGGGAAGGAACCCGTTGAAGAAGTCGCTGTACCAGGGGTGATTAAAGTTTATCAAGACAGATTTTATATGGAAAATCAGTGGAATATATGTGTTAAGGCTACCGTAATTGTGGAGTAACAGGGGAGTGGATTAGATGAAATTATTAGGAAATATACTTTGGTTTCTTTGTGGCGGGATAATCGGAGGTCTTGCATGGATCATTGCAGGATGTATATGGTGTGTCACAATTGTTGGAATTCCTGTAGGTTTGCAATGTTTCAAATTTGCATCCTTAGCATTTTGGCCTTTTGGAAAAGAGGTTGTATATGGGAATGGAACCTTCTCATTTCTTGTGAATTTAATTTGGATTGTTTTCTTTGGATGGGGAATGGCTCTTGGAAATATTGTCTTAGGATGTATGTGGTGTATCACGATTGTAGGAATCCCGTTTGGAAAACAATTCTTTAAAATGGCACGTTTGTCTTTTATGCCTTTTGGTGCAAATGTGCTTTAGAACAACCTTTTTATATAAAAAACAGTCAGGTGAAAATGGCTCTGAAGTTGAATGCTGCACTGATTCATATGATTGACTGGCTGGGAGAGTGCGAATATGAAATCTACGCCTGGAGCTGAAATCGAGCCAGAGGGTAACTTTCATGATGGATTGGATGATTCTGTAAATGCAGCGTGTCTGATAGAAAAATTAGAATTGAATCTAGAGTATCAGCTGGTAAATTATGAAATGACGGCAAGCAACATTTTCGATATTGATCGATATTTTTGAGAGAAACATATCACTCTTTCTGTTAATGAAATTGCTGCAAAAGTAGTTCATTCAGCAAGATATATCACATTCAAGCTGTGTAGCAGTTGCCCTTATAAGAACGAATTCTATGAGACGCTTTTAAATATCGGTAGAGAATCTTGTGAGCTGGCAACACAACGGTAGCAAGTCAACATTTGACGAATTTCGGGCATTGAGCCGGGAAAAGACATAGAAGAATATTCCATAAAAGAATTAATCTGGGACAGGGCTGAGTATGATATCTAACATTTTGAAGATACATACGTGGTAACAGGACATACACCAACACAAGGAATTATGGGGAATCCAAAACCGGGTTATGTATACAGGGAGAATCATCATATTGCGATTGATTGTGGCTGTAATCGAAGAAATGGACGTTTGGCTGCAGTTTGTCTAGATACAGGACGGGAATATTATGTCGAAAAATCTTGAAAATAAGGTGGGAAAACGAAATGATTGATTTACAATATGCGAAGAAAGCTTTTGAAAACTATTTGAATGATTATGACCAAAAAAATGAAAAGATAAAGTTGAAGATTGTGCATACTTATGGAGTGATGGAATGCAGTAAAAAAATTACAGAAGATATGAAACTGTCCGCAGAAGATTGTGAGCTCGCTCAGATTATTGGATTGTTACATGATATCGGAAGATTTGAACAATTGAAATGTTACAACAGTTTTGAACCGGGAACGATGGATCATGCAGCATTCGGTGTGAGAATTTTATTTGAGGAGAGACTGATTCGGCGTTTTGTCGAAGAAAATAAGTGGGATGAAATTATAAAAACAGCAATAGGACATCATAGTGATTACTGCTTAAAAGGAATTACGAATGAGCGAGAGTTGATGCATGCTCAAATCATACGTGATGCAGATAAACTTGACAATTGCAGAGTGAAACTCGAAACAGCAATTGAAACTCTTCTGGGAGTTACGGCAGAACAGGTAGGAATGTCGGAAATTACGCCAGAAGTTATGCAACAATTCAAAAATCATAAATCAGTTCTATTAGAGACAAGAAAGACAAAGATGGATTACTGGATATCCTATCTTGCATATTTTTATGATATAAATTTTAAAGCGACATATGAAAGTATAAGAGATAACCATTATGTGGATAAAATTATAGGAAGGATTCCGTATACAAATCCAGATACTGGAAAACAGATGGAACAAATAAGAAACGAAATGAATCTATATATTCAAAACGCTATAAATGAGAATGGAAATTACAGATAAATATAATTGAGATTTTGAAGGCGACTTACAATTTTCAGCATAGTGAACAGAAGATGAATAATATATGTAAGGTGGTAGGAAATGGGTTATTACATAACAGGAGATTGTCACGCACATTTTGATAAGTTAATCTGGTTGGCGAGATTTAATAAAAAACTTGGAAAAGAGGATGTAATTATATTATTGGGAGATGTCGGATTGAATTATTTTGGAGCTGACAAGGATCGTGAGAATAAAAAAAATACTTGCGGATTTTCCTAATTATTTTCTGTGCGTGCATGGGAATCATGAGGAAAGACCTTATCATATACAAACTTACAGAATGAAAATCTGGCATGGCGGAGAGGTATATTATGAGCCGGAATTTCCGAATATAGTATTTGCAAAAGATGGAGAAATTTATGATTTTGATGGGAAAAAGGCGATTGCAATCGGTGGCGCATACAGTCGCGATAAAGAATACCGACTTTTAACAGGCCTTCCATGGTTCCAGGACGAACAACCAGATGACAAAGTAAAAAGTCAAGTAGAAAATAGATTGAATGAAGTAGATTGGAAAGTGGATTATGTGTTTTCTCATACATGTCCGTTAGTATATAGACCGAATCGGCGGAATGAAGAATGTCAAGAGAAGATAGATCTGTCGACAGAGGAATGGATGGATAAAATTGCAAAGAAATTAGATTATTCGCAATGGTATTTCGGACATTACCATGACAATATTCAATATATGGATGCTCAACTACTGTATGAAGAAATCAAAGAGTTAGGAGAACCAGATTCTGTTCAGAAAGTAGGAAGACCAAGGTACAGAGTAGGAGAAACGGTGTATTTTACCTATGGAAAAGAAGACGCAAGGGAAGGCTACGGAACTGTTGAATGGGTTGATGATTATGGAACATTGGGACAAGAAAAAGAAGTTTCTTATGATATTGTGGGAATTCCATGTGAATTACCGAGAGAGAAAACGTTGTTTAAGCATATAAGAGAATCTAAAATACAGAGTATTGATGAGATGGAAATTGTGAAAATTGAGAGGGAGGAAGGATAGGTGCATTTTTATATTACAGGTGATACACATCGGAGCTTTGATCGTATTGAAGATTTTTGCTATGAATATGAAACTACAACAGAGGATGTGATGATTATCTTAGGGGATGCAGGAATTAATTATTGGCTGGATCTGTCCGATAAAGAATTAAAGGGACAGTTATCTGGAATGAATATTACATTTTTCTGTGTTCACGGGAATCATGAAGCACGACCATGGGAGGCGGAAGATTACGAAGAAAAAATATGGAATGAAGGAATTGTGTATGTGGAAGAACAGTATCCCAATATTTTATTTGCTAAGGATGGAGAAATTTATAATTTCAATGGGAAAAAAGTGATGCCGATCGGTGGAGCATATAGTATTGATAAATATTATAGGATACGCAATGGTCTGCCATGGTTTGAGACGGAACAGCCAGATGAAATGATAAAAGAATATGTGGAACAGCAGTTAGATAAAGCTAAGTGGAATGTGGATATTGTACTATCGCATACAGTACCGATTAAAGCGGAACCCGTGTGGGCATTTATTCAAGGGATTGATCAATCAGTAGTGGACAAGTCAACGGAAAAATGGCTACAGAAGATTTATGACAAGTTAGATTTTACAGAGTGGTATGCGGGACATTACCATGTAGAAAGTGAGGAGTGTGGAATACGAATTATGTATGAAAATTATGATGAAATTTGTGCTGAAGAGTAAAAGGAGACTGGCTTGCTGATTTGAAAAATATAAGTTTATAGATGAAGGATTTTTTTTGAAATGATACATCTCAGCAGTTTTAAATTAAGTGACAGGAATGTTAAAAATCCCAATATATATCCATATAACGTGTTTCATCGAAAAGACATGGATCCGTTCGTATTTGCACCAATCACCGTGTTATATGGAAATAATGGTTTTGAAAAATCTTCTGAAATAGGATTGCAGCGATAATTTTTCTTAGAGAGGACGAAATGAATTTAAAGGTCGTTAATAAAAAGGTGTTTGTTGTTTCTGATATACATAATGATGCTGATAGATTTAAATTGTTATTGGAAAAAATTGATTTTGCGGAAGATGATATATTGATTCTGGCGGGAGATATTTTTGATCGCGGGAATCAGTCGATTGAATTGTATTTTGAAATCTTAAAACATCCTAATATTCAAGTGATTCAAGGAAATCACGATGTCTGGCTGGCAAGAGAAATTATGGAAAAGAGTATTGATTACTAATGGCATTGAGAGAGCTGAATACGCTTCCAGAACACCTGCAGTTGAGGCGATACTTTTCAGGGATCACATTAAATCTTATTAAATTGGACATTGCACTGTCCAGCTATATGGAAAAAGAGTAGTAATATGTTTATTTAGGGAGGAAATCAAATGAAAAAATCAAGAATTATTAGGATGCTGTCAGAAGTGATTGAAGATAAGCAAACGGGAAAACAATTCTGGTTTGATCTTGATTTATATAAACATGAGCGAGACTGGCCAAAACCATTAAGTACGAAAGATATTTGTACAAAAATGGAATTAAATACAACGTATGAATTTAGAAGTGAAGAGGCTTTGATGAAAAGAATTAAACGATTCAATAATTATGTTGATGATTGTAAAAGTGGAGTCATGGGAGACATTAGTTTCATAAAAAGTCTGGGATTAGCATTAGCTGGTGACGAGATGAAATTTTTAATACCGATTTCAATAGAATCATTTGAGCAAATTGTGAATTCTCTAAAAATTCAAACCAATATTGAAGGTACGAATGAAATTTATAATCAATTAAACAAGGTACTCTATTTATTGGAAATTAGTTGCTACTTTAATTATATTCCTAGTACAAAAGAGGACGGAGAAGGGTATTTTAACAAGTTGATGATGGAAATTAGACAGGATGTAGATAAAACATTTGTCAATAAACCAATTATAAGAAAAAGACTTTATGAACTTGTTGATGAAGTGGATTTTATTATTAATAGCTGTGAGGTTCCGGGAGTACCAGACAATTGGCTAAAGCTGAATCCTAATATAAAGTATTTTGACAGTGTTTTTGATATCATTGAAGAAAATCCAGAATTATATAAGTCCATCAAAAATGAACATCTTAGAGGAAACCCAATTCAGTTCAACTTTTTCCCTTCAAAACAAGAAATTGCAGAAAGACAGAAGTACTTTAAAGAGAAAAGACAAAAGTATCCTACAAGAACAATTGACAGATTTTATCAGGATGAATTAGTCGAAACGCTTAATAAGCGTTTTAATCAATGCCTGGAAAAGATAGCAAATATATAGAGTTTACGAAATGGAGAAATAGAGGGAGGGGTACAATGGGAGAGTTCAAATTTAAAGATACGGTAGAAAATTTGAAAACAAATTTGTTGGATAATCTTGGACGTTGGGTGCCGACTGCGATAGCAGCAAATGGCATTATTAATGGGATTATTGCATATATTTTGTTTATTACCAGAGGCGGTTATACAAAACAGATTCAATTAGTAAAGGAATATGGTCTTTTTGGAGCATATGATGAAAAGTTCACAACAGGAACGTCGCAAATGATTTTTAAAGGCGTTGCGGGAAAAATTCTTTTGATATTATTAGTGATAGATTTAATCATTTTGTTGATTCAGTATTTTGAGGAAACAGGCATAGTACGGAAAGTATTAATGATAATTGATCTTGTTGTGACAGGTGCAGTGAGTCTTTTTTTTGACAGAACAGTGGCGGAATATGTAACATTTCAATTAATAAAAAATACAGGAATAGACATTAGTGATGTAGAAATGGTTGTTGCAGGCGTTTGGATGGGAGGTATTGCATTATTTATCATTCTAATGGTTATTACAGAAGAATGTAGAGGAATATTTGGATATACGGCAACTGCATTACTGGTAGCATTGATAGTAATGCCATTATTAATTTTATTCTTGGAAAATGTAATTCCGATTGCGACTGGGATAATTGCTATCGCGATTATAGCAATTATAGCAATTATAGCAATAGCAACGCTTGGAGAGTCGGTAGGAGGAGGTACACAAAGCACATCAAGTGGAAGTGCAGGAAGTAACACTGGTACATATTCACAAAAAAAATACGATCATGTAAAGGGGAATACTATGAGTACAATGAATAATCAGAAAGATAACAGACCAGCCTATGAAACAGACACGAATCCAAATCATCACTATATTGTAGATTATAGAAGTTTTGGAGGAATTAAGTTATTTAAGGTGCATGATTCTATAGGCGATTATATTATGTTGGATAATTCTATAACAAGTAGAAAAATTTGTAACTTGAAAGAGGCAGAAAGTGGGAAACATAAGTTTTACAGGAGAGAAAATGGAAAGGAAATAAATATAGCAGAAATTCCGTGGAAATAAAGTGTCAGGATGAGGAGAGTAGGGGAATGTAATTGGGAGGATAAATTGTGAAGAAACGGAACAAGAGAATATTTTGGGTTGTTGTATTACTGGTTTTAGTTTCGGTTTCGACATTGTCAGTGCTGGGGTATAAGAAATCACATAATAATAAAGACAAAGATGAAAATAATGTTGTAAAGGACAATGTAAAAATTATTACAGAAGAAAGTGATAAGCAACCGATATTAGTAGAAGATGATAAAATAACTTTTGACTCGAATCCAAGATACAAAAAAGGAGATGTCATTGTTTCAGGAATTACAAGTTCAGCACCAAATGGTTTTATACGAAATGTTACTGGAGTACAGAAAACAAAAGGAAAATACATTATACAAACAGAACCTGCTGTATTGACGGATGTATTTGAAAAAGCTCATATTTATAAACGAATAGAATTAGCAGAATCTCAAAAATGAATCTGAGAGCTATCATATTAAAAATATGAATGCTGTTACAAATGAATTGCAGTCATCGAATATTTTGTGCAAAACAGAAGATGAGGATAATGGCACGGATTATATGTTTGGAAAAAGTTTTGAGGAAAAGGAAGATCCAGTCAGTCTGTCTGGAGAAGCCGGAACAAGTGCATGGGTTGAAGTGAGTATAGATATAGTTCACGGGGATATAAAATGTGGAATTGCAATTCGAACAAAAGAAGGGGCTAAAGCCTCTTTAGAGTGTAGTGCCAGCTATTCAAAAGAATTAGAAAAGCAATTATTAACAAAAAAATTGCCTGATTATCAATTTATAGTTGCAGGAATACCGATTGTTGTAACGAATGAACTTGAGATTTATACAGAAGCGGAAATAAATTTGGAAGGAAATATAGGCGTTTCATATGAGTTGACAGCAGAAACAACGCAAGGATTTAATTATAATAGTAAGACAGGAAAAGTGGAAGAGATAAATCAAGTAACTTGTGAATCGGATGGATTACAGTGGAATACAATTTCTATTTCAGGAGATACATCAATGGGTTCATCGGTTCATTTGATTACAAAATTATATGATGCTTCAGGAATGGATATGTCTTTAAAAATTGCAGGAAAAGCAGAAGGTGAAGCAAAAGTTACCACTAATAAAGAATTAGATGGATATGCCGGTAGCCTGGATTTATCGATTGTTCCGGAAATAAAAGGAGAAATAGTAGTTGATACACCTGTGTTTGATAAAAATCTTCTAAAACAGCCATTATTTGAAGCAGCATTAAAACCGTTGTGGGAAAAGCACTGGGAATCAAGTGTAAATTGGCAGGATGATTTACAATGGAAAGAAAATGATAAAAATGAAGAATCACAAGAAACGACAAAAGTATCGTATTCCAATGAATACTTTGAAGTGATAGTTCCAGAAAGCTGGGAAGGTGAGTGGACGGTAACAGAGGAAGACAATACAATGAACGGAATCAAGAGTACACTTTATCGCTTTTCTCATGATCCGGCAGATGGGGAAGAGGGTGGTGCAGCGGATGTGTATGTGCTTGATATGAGTGATACAAGTATACCTTTAAGCCATTACAGCAGAATGCTTCCATCAGCCGGTTGCGAAGAGGTTGGTCTTACATCGTTTGGCTATAATGATGTATTTAAAATGGAAGTTGCAAATGGATTTTTCTATGAAAATGGAGCAACAATTACTTTAAAGTAAGTTTATTCATACGGATCGTTAGTCCTTATCATTATGAGTTAGAAAACAGTAAATATCTAGTTCCCCAAAAACTAAGCGCTTACGTAGAAAAAAGATAATTTAAATAAAAATTAAACTTTTAGTAGAAAAAAATCGGACAAAGTTTGTCTGATTTTTTTTATAATCCGAATTAGTTAATAGTAGTGAAGCTTTTATAAAGGTAAAACAAGAAAGACACCTTAAATCGTTCGTGTTGTATAATAAAAGAAGAAAAGAGGGCTGAATTAGATGAATTATTATATCAGTGATTTACATTTGTTTCATGAAAATTCGATTAAGTTTGATGAAAGACCATTTGACAGTCTGGATGAAATGCACGAGACGATCAAGAAACGATGGAATAGTAAAATAACAAATGGAGACAGGGTATTTATTCTTGGAGACATAAGTTATAGAGGTAAAAATGAAGATTTGATTGCTTATATTTCTACATTGAAGGGACAAAAAATACTTGTGAAAGGAAATCATGATGATGTGTCGGATTATAGATATCATCAGCTTTTTGCAGAAGTTTGTGATTATAAAGAAGTTCATGATTCAGCTAATGGAAAGAATTATAATCTCGTTTTAAGCCATTATCCAATTTTTAGTTGGAAAAGGATGGGAAAAGGATTCATTTTATTATATGGTCATACGCATGACAGTAATGAGGATACTTATTATCAAAGCTGTTTGATGAAAATGGTGGAAAGCGATTGTCAGCATGTGTATAAAACAGAAGTTAAAGCAATAAATGTAGGATGCATGAAACCCTGGATGAATTATGAACCGCGAACATTGACAGAATTATTGTCCTATCCACAATGAATTAGATGCTAGAAGGGAGATAGTTTTATGGCTACATATGTTATTTCGGATATTCATGGACAGTACAACATGTTTATAGAATTACTCGATAAGAGTGATCTAAAAGATACGGATACTTTATACATTTTGGGAGATGTGCTTGATAGGGGGCCTCAGCCTATTAAGACAATAAGAAAGCTTATGGAAATGCCAAATGCAATATGCCTGGTCGGTAACCATGAATTTATGGCGATGAAATGTCTGGAATTTTTGATGAAAGAAATTACAGATAAGTCCATAGAAGAGTTAGACGATGAAATGCTGGATAATCTGGAGACATGGCAATATAACGGAAGTAGATCAACGGTTGATGAGTTCACTCAGATGGATTCCGAGTCTAAAAAGGATGTGATCGATTTTATAAAGAAATTCTTGATATATGAAGAGGTGTCAGTCAATGACAAAAACTATCTTCTAGTTCATGGAGGTTTGGGGAATTATTCTCCAGAAAAGGATATAGACGATTATTCACTTCATGAATTGATATGGTCGAGAGCAGATTATAATATACAGTATTTTTCAGACAAATATGTTATAACAGGACATACGCCGACACAAGCAATTAGAAATAATCCAAATCCAGGATATATTTATCGGCGAAACAATCATATAGCAATTGATTGTGGTGCTACCTATCCGGGTGGAAGACTTGCTGCTATATGTCTGGACACAGGCGAAGAATATTATTCTGAACCTAATAAAATGGGAAGTGATGCTATTGGCTTATGATGAAAAAGATGTGGGTCTCTAACAGTGTCATTTAAACAGACATTGATTCCGTTGTCATAAAGTTCCTTTACTCTTGTGATTCCTCGTCTCTTCGGATAGGTATCTTGCCGTCCTTCCTCTACCAGTTTGTCACCGCCCTTGTATGCATACATTCCTTCCTGAGGAAATGCAACAATCTGCAGATCAAGGATATCTTTTACTTCATCTTTTACTTCAAGTGCAGCTTTAAGACCAGTAAATGTCGGATCTGTCACATCAATATGTGTTCGGATAGCCTGAACACCATGCAGCATCTCTTTTCTTATTAACAGTAATGATTTGAAATAATGTCATTACCGTTAGGTAGCTATTTGTTCTTTACGTACAAATCATAGCATTCGGTCAGAATACAGTCAATAAAATGCAAAATCAACGCTTTTATTTTATTCTTGCGTACAAAAAAGTCAATTCACTTTGTGTGTTACACACAAAATACCGGTATCTCGCTGTCTTTTTATTTACGCGAGCAACGAGCCAAAGTCCGTGCTTGCACGAGACCTTGGCGACTGCCGCGATAACTTGAGAAATCTCGCGGAAGCGTGTTTCTCATAGTTGTTTTGCATATGAAAATATTAAGGAATTCTTAGTTTTTATCTGCAACAGTTTTTCTATTTGTAGACTCTAGTGTATATAACCTATAATAAAGATAATGTGAAACTATTCATAGACTTCATGAACCAATACAGGTGATTCATAAAAATGGTTATAAGAATCTTCAAATGAAAAAGAGGATTCGAGAGGAGGGAACGAATGAAGGATAAAGAAAATTCAAGGGAAATACAATTCAAAGAGGAATTGGTGCGCAAGGCGAAGAATGGAGATACGAAAGCATTTTCCCTGTTATATGCCGGCGTTTGCAAGGAAATGTATAAATTCGCATTATATATGATGAAGCATACAGAAGATGCAGAAGACGCGGTAAGTGAGACCGTTATATCTGCATTTGAAAATATTGCGAAGCTCAAGAATGAGAGTAGTTTTAAAAGCTGGATCTTTACAATTTTAGGAAATCAATGCAGAAAAATGTTGGGAAAGCGTGGAAATCATGTGTCAGAGGAAGAGACACCAGAGGCTGGACATGAACCGGACTATGAGCAGCATTTTGATGTGAAGGAAGCATTTGCAAGACTTGAGGAGGAAGAGCGTATGATACTTTCGTATTCTGTGTTCGCTGGATATGGAAGTGAAGAAATCGCGCAGATGCTTGAGATGAATGCTGCAACGGTTCGATCAAAGAAAAGCAGGGCACTTGGAAAGATGCGTAAGATGTTGGAAGCAGGATGATCGTACAGGATGATCTTATAAGAGATGGGTTTGAAAAAAGAATAGAAGAAGGAGGCGGAAAAGATGGAAGAAAATAGAGAAAAGAACAACAAGAAGATTGAGGATGAAAAGCGTTTAGAGCAGGATTTGAGACAGATGGCAGATGATGTGATTCTTCCGGACTCACTGGAACCGGAGGCAATTCAGAAAATGCTTCAGGCAAGACAGGAAGAAAAGCAGCAGGGATCAAAAACGAAAAAGAACAAAAAGAACTGGAAACGTATCGTTCCGATCGCAGCAGTGGCATGTGTCTGTGTGATAGTTGGAGCGACAGTTGGAATCAAGCAGATCAACAAAGGAAACAACAAAACATTAGATGCAGCGACTATCGCATCAGCAGCAGATCAGACAGAGACAACCCAGACACTTACAACAGCGAAAGATTATAAAGAAATTGAAAAATGTATCAAAGAATATAATAAGCAGATGGCACGGGATAACAACAGTATGGCTATCGGACTGTATGAAAGTGCGTCTTCGGCAGACGCAGCAACAGCAGAAAGCAGTAATGTTAGTGACACAGGGGGTTATTCGGATACGAATGTCCGTGAGAACGGCGTGGGGGAAGCCGATATTGTCAAAACCGATGGAAAAAATATTTATACACTGTGTCGGAGTGTTGTGACGATTACAGCTATTGACAATGGATCAATGGAAAAGCTGGCCTCGATCGAACAGGATGCAGAACGCTATGTAGAAGATATTTATGTACAGGATGATAAATTAGTTCTGTTTGGAACATTAGGAAGACAGGTGGGAAATTCAGAGGATTCAGAAGCTTATGATGGATATTATGAGAACAATACGTATGTCCAGGTATATGACATCAGTGACCCGTCAAATCCGAAAGAGATCGGTAACATGGAACAGAGCGGAGGATATAATACATCCCGGATTGTGGATGGATATGTCTATGTGCTTAGTCAGTTCCATCCTTATGAAGACAATGTTACAGCAAGAGATCTGTGGTATATTCCGGAAGTGCAGGGAAAATCTATCGAAGCAGAAAATATTTATATGCCACAGGAAGCAGAAGGAAATGAATATACGATCATTACAGCATTTTCATTAGATAATCCATCAGAAAAAACAGACAGCAAGGCTGTTTTTGGTTATTCGGATGTGTGTTATGTAAGCGAAAATAATATTTATATTACAAGTAATTATTATGAAGATTCAGACGTGAGCAGAACACTGATCCGCAAGATTTCTTATACAGACGGAAAGCTTGCTGGTGTTGCGCAGACGAAGATCAAGGGAATGCTGAACGATTCTTTCAGCATTGACGAGTATGAAGGAAACCTTAGATTAGTTACAACAATTGATGAAATTTATTCGAATGATGATATTATGCCGTTGAATGAGACCGCAGATGAGACGGCTGTGGCAGAAAATGTAAAGGATGCGGTACCTGGTACAAATTCACTTTATGTACTGAATGACAAACTGGAGATCATTGGCTCCATTCACAATCTGGCAAAAGATGAAACAATCTATTCCGCAAGATTTATGGGAGATACAGGATATTTCGTTACTTACCGTCAGGTGGATCCATTGTTCTCGGTAGACCTTTCAGACCCAAAGAATCCGAAGATTCTTGGAGAGCTTAAGATTCCTGGATTTTCCGAATATCTGCATCCATATGGAGACGGAAAACTGCTTGGCATAGGGATGGATGTAAGTGAAGATGGATTTACAACAGAAGGTGTGAAACTTTCGATGTTTAATGTTACAGATCCATCCAATGTAACAGAGGAAAATAAGTATACGATTGAAGAAAGCTATGGCACAGATGTAGGATACAATTATAAAGGTGTATTTGTAGATGTTCAGAAGAATCTGTTCGGGTTTGTTACCTATCATGATGGAGTGACTTATCAGTTGTATACGTATGATGAGGCAGAAGGATTCAAAGAAGTCATGAGCAGACAGCTGAGCGGATATGAAGGCAGCAGAGGACTGTATATTGGTGACGTATTCTATCTTGTAAGCGGAAATATGATAGAATCTTATTCCATGAATGGATTTGAGAAGATGGATGATATTGTTCTGTAAACAATTTGTAACTGTTCAGAGCTAACCTCCAAAATACTACGCATTTTATACCTTTTTTTGAAATTTTGCTTGGCTCTGAACAGTTACAATATTTTGGATTGACAGTTTGTAAGACGAAAATTATACTAATAGGAGATGAAATTTGTTTGAAATTGTAGTTTTGTAATAAGAGAAAAGGGGTTAGAAATCATGAGTTCCAGAAATAAAGGAATTTGCTTTATTATATTGTCGGCATTTTCATTTGCGTTAATGGGTGCCTGTGTCAGGCTTGCGGGAGATGTGCCGTCCATACAGAAAAGCTTTTTCCGAAATCTGGTTGCATTCTTTGTTGCACTTATAATGATCGTGCGAAGTGGTGACGGATTTGAAATCAAGAAGGGAAACTTAGGTTATATGGTTTTGCGTGCAACATTTGGCACGCTGGGAATCCTTTGTAATTTTTATGCAGTAGATCATCTGGTACTTTCAGATGCATCTATGCTGAACAAAATGTCTCCGTTTTTTGTTATTTTATTTTCGTTTCTTCTGTTGAAAGAGAAATTAAAACCGGCGCAGGCAATTGCAATTTTTGTTGCATTTATCGGAAGCTTGTTTATCATTAAGCCAACCTTTACAAATATGGAACTCTTTCCGTCAGTGATCGGTCTATGTGGGGGAATCGGTGCCGGTATTGCGTATGCAATGGTAAGGATTCTTGGTCAGAGAGGTCAGAAAGGAAGCTCTGTTGTTCTGTTTTTCTCAGGGTTTTCCTGCATCGTGACACTTCCGTATCTGCTGTTTAACTATCATCCTATGACAGGAACGCAGATGCTGGCACTGCTTGGTGCCGGGCTTGCGGCAGCAGGAGGACAATTTGGAATTACCGCAGCATATTATCATGCGCCTGCGAAAGAGATATCGATCTATGATTATTCACAGATTATTTTCTCTACGATTCTCGGATACTTTCTTTTCGGACAGGTTCCGGACAAGTACAGTGTGCTTGGATATGTGATCATTCTCGCGATGGCGGCATGGATGTTCTTCTATAATAAAAGACCGGAAGAAAAAGAATAGAAACTGTTTGAAGCCAAATATATTTCAGATGAAAAGGATTATAAAATCATGGATTTTGCAAGACTTGAGAAAAATATTATAGATGTAATAAAGGAAGAACAGGCGAAGCTGGGCTACCGTAAGGAGAAGATTCGTCTGTATTATCCGCTGAGTTCTCTGAATCATTTCTTTCAGTTAGATGTGGATGAGACAGGAATGCAGGAAAAATTGAGCCGGTTTTCTGAGTATGAAGAAGGGAAGCTTGGAAGTGTTGAAGTGACAAATAAGGGGGAGCGGTTCTGTTTTCATATTCCGGAGGAAGGTGCAGAATATGTACACAATAATATGAAAGAGAATGAATTCATCAAAGACCTGATCGGGTTGATCTCTCATCATGGCTGCAAGATGGAAGATATCTTTGAACTGTTCCGTCAGCATTCGGATCAGATTACGATCGAAGAGATGCACAGCGATGAATTTGATTATATGATCTGCTTTGAAAATGATCCGGAGGATACTTACCGGTATTGCTTTAAAGATGAAGGATGCCATATCATTTACCATAGATTCCTGCCGGAAGATTATGAAGAATTTGGATTTGGAAAATAACTGTCAGGTCAGACAAAAAGGAGAAAAAAGTGAAGCTTACAATACTTGGAACAGGAAATGCAACCGTTACGGAGTGCTATAACACATGCTTTGTGATCAGTGATAACGACCGTCATTTTATGGTAGACGGTGGTGGCGGAAATACGATTCTTCATCAGTTAAAAGCAGCAGGATTTAACTGGATGGATATGAGAGATATTTTTGTGACACACAAGCATATCGACCATCTTCTTGGAATTATCTGGATGATGCGTATGATTCTTCAGAATATGAATAGAGGAAAATACGAAGGAGAAGCTACAATTTACGGACACGAAGAAGTGATCCGTATTCTGAAAGAGATGGCAGGTGAAGTTCTTTCGGCGAAGGAGATGAAATATATAGATGATCGTCTTCACATGGTCGTAGTAGAAGATGGAGAAGAACGTGAGATTATTGGAAAGAAAGTAACATTTTTCGATATTCATTCTACAAAGGCAAAACAGTTTGGATTTTGTATGCAGTTAGATGAGGATGAGAAACTGACTTGCTGTGGAGATGAGCCGTACAATGAATTAGAGCAGAAGTATGCTGAGAACAGTACATGGCTCTTGCATGAGGCATTCTGTCTCTACGGACAGGCGGATGAATTCAAGCCATATGAGAAGCATCACTCCACAGTAAAAGATGCATGTGAGATGGCAGCAGACCTGAATGTGGAGAATCTGATTCTGTATCATACAGAAGATAAGAATATTGAACACAGACAGGAGTTGTATCTGGAAGAAGGCAAAGTTTATTATGATGGAAATCTGTTTGTGCCGGATGATCTGGATGTGATAGAACTATAAGAAATTTAATCCCACAGCAAGTTTGTTATATGCTATACTTTGTTTATAATCAGGTTGAATTGATAAATTCAGGGAGAGGTGAAGGAGAATGCTTGAGTTAGTAACAGGAGGCAGCGGAAGCGGAAAATCAGCTTATGCGGAAAGCCGGATCTGTGAATGGAACAGGCAGGATCCGAAGCCTCTCTTTTATATTGCAACCATGTATCCTTATGGGGAAGAGACAGAAAAGAAGATTGAGAGACATCGGATGCTTCGTAAAGGAAAAGGGTTTGAGACATTAGAGTGGTATACAGGACTTAAGCTACATTTGGAAGAGGGATCATTACAAGGCTCAGATGTGCTTCTCGAATGTATGTCGAATCTTGTGGCAAATGAAATGTATATGGAATCCGGTGCAGGATGTCATGCAGATCAAGCCATTCTGGAAGGGATCCGAGAATTGAATCAACAGTGTTCGAATCTGGTGATTGTGACAAATGAAGTGTTTTCCGAATCGGTTCCGGATTCGCCGGAGATGAAAGAATACAAAAGGATTCTTGGCAGGATCAACTGTGAAATTGCAGCGATGGCAGATCAGGTGACAGAAGTTATTTATGGAATTGCACAGCAGAAAAAGAAACCGGATACGCTAGTCAATAGAACAGAAAAACCTGGCGTGGACAGTAACAAATCAGGAGGAACTGTGATGTATCAGAAAGGAAATAGAGTTCATGTAATTATAGGTGGTGCATTTCAGGGAAAAACACAATATGCAACGAAAAATTATCCAGAACTTGGGCTGACAGATGGGATCAATTGTTCGCTGGATGAAATCAGAAATTGTGTGGCAATCAATAAATTCCATTCATTTACAAGGCGCTGGCTTTTGGAAGGGAAAACAAAGGAAGCATTACTGACGATACTTGAGAACAATAGAAGCCTTCAATTATTAATTAGTGACGAAAGCGGATATGGCCTTGTGCCCGTTGATGATTTTGAAAGAGAATATAGGGAATTTCACGGGCGTGTCATGACAGAACTTGCAGAACAGGCAGATTGTGTAGAACGTGTTGTGTGTGGGATTCCGCAGAGAATAAAGTGAAAGGAAATTAGGGATGCTTTCAGAGATAGAACAGGTACTTCCTTCTGAAATAGAGAAGAGAAGTTTTGAGATTATAACAGAAGAATTAAAAGAGATGGGAAAGATTCTCTGTCCGGAGACAGAACTGATCGTGAAACGCTGTATTCACACAAGCGCTGATTTTGAGTATGCGGACAGTCTTGTTTTTACAGAAGGTGTTGTGGAGAAAGCAAAGGATGCTATCCGCAGAGGTGTGCCGATTATCACAGATACACAGATGGGAAAAGCAGGAATTAATAAGAAACGTCTGGCAGAGTATGGCAGTGAAGTGCTTTGTTTTATGTCGGATGAAGATGTGGAAGAGATGGCGAAAAAGAATGGCACAACAAGAGCGGTGGCAAGTATGGATAAGGCAGCTGCACTGGGAAGAGAGGCTATCTTTGCAGTTGGAAATGCACCGACAGCATTGGTACGGCTTTATGAGTTGATCAAAGAAGGAAAGATTAATCCGGAATTAATCATTGCAGTTCCGGTAGGGTTTGTAAATGTCGTGCAGTCAAAGGAACTGATCTTAAGTCTGGAAGATACACCGTCGATCGTGGCACAGGGAAGAAAAGGTGGAAGCAATATTGCCGCATGTATTTGCAATGCTTTATTATATCAGATGTAAAACAGATGCAAAAAAACTTTGTTAGAACTTGTTAGAAAGATAGAATAGTGGTATTATAAGACTGTTTGATTAGAAAAAAGAATAGAGAGGGAACAAAACGTGACCTATAAAGAAGCAAGGGTATATTTGGACGAGATGTCGAAATACGGAAGTGTACTTGGCTTAGATACGATTCGAGGTCTGTTGCGTGAGCTTGGGAATCCACAGGATGACTTAAAGTTTATACACATTGCAGGAACGAATGGCAAGGGATCTGTGCTTGCATACACTTCAACAATATTAAGTGAGGCAGGATACAGAACCGGGCGCTATGTCTCACCGACAGTAATCTCTTATCTGGAGCGGATTCAGATTGACGGAACATGGATTCCGGAAGATGAATTTGCAGAATTGACAGAGAATGTAAAAGAAGCTATTGCCCGGATGGAGGCGGCCGGAGAGGAATCCCCGACAGTCTTTGAAGCAGAAACGGCAATAGCTTTTCTGTATTTTAAGAAGAAAAAATGTGATCTGGTCGTACTGGAGTCCGGTTTGGGAGGAATTCTGGATGCGACGAACATCATCGGAGCACCGGTGTGTGCAGCATTTGCAACGATCAGTGTGGATCATCTTGGCTTGATCGGAGATTCGTTGGAAGAGATTGCGCAGAACAAGGCTGGAATCATTAAGCCGGGATGTGCAGTAGTATCTGCAAAGCAGAAAGAAAATGTTCGGGAGATTCTGAAAAGAACTGCTGAAGAAAAAGGATGTCCTTTCACAGAAGCGCAGCCTGAACAGATGATGATTTTTGAAGATTCCTACCACGGAATTACATTTTCTTATAAAGAATATGAAAAGATGCATAGTCCGCTTGCAGGCCAGTGCCAGAGAGAGAATCTTGCAACAGCGCTCGAAGTTATCCGCTGTCTGAACAGACAGGGGTATCGGATTACAGAAGCACAGGTGCGAGAGGGGCTTTCAAAGACAAGATGGACAGGACGGTTTACCTGCCTGTCAGAGTCCCCGTTATTTTTCGTAGATGGAGCGCATAATGAAGACGCAGCATTAAAGCTGAAAGTGACGGTAGAACGTTATTTTTCGGATTATAAGAAAATCTTTATCATGGGAGTCTTTAAAGATAAAGAATATGAGAAAATCACATCTATTCTTTGCCCGTTGGCAGAAAGTATATATACTGTTAGTCTTCCAAATAAGGAGAGGACGCTTCCGGCAGAAAAGCTGGCAGAAGTAGTGAAGAAACATTGTCAGAAAGTGAAAGCTGAACAGACCATCGAAACAGCTGTTGAGGATGCAAGTAAAGAGGCAATGACCCAAGGCAAGGATATTGCGCAGAAAACTGTGATTCTTGCATGCGGATCCCTGTCTTATCTTGGAGAGGTTCAGCGGATCGTGTTGAATAACCGGCAGTGAGATATAGGAGAGAAATATAAAATGATAGATCATGAAAAAGTAGAACAGGCAGTCCGTCTTTTGTTGGAAGGAATCGGTGAAGATGTGAACCGCGAAGGTCTTATAGATACACCTGACAGGATCGCCAGAATGTATGAAGAGATATATGGTGGAATGGAAGAAGATGCGGGAGTTCATCTTATGAAGACATTTACGGTAGAAAGCAGTGAGATGGTGATAGAGAAAGATATTACATTCTATTCAACCTGTGAGCATCATTTACTGCCTTTTTATGGAAAAGCCCATATTGCCTATATTCCGGATGGTAAGGTGGTAGGACTGAGTAAGCTGGCGCGTACGGTAGAAGTATTTGCAAGAAGACTTCAGCTCCAGGAGCAGCTGACAGGACAGATTGCAGACGCATTGATGGAGTATATGCAGCCGAAGGGAGCGCTCGTTATGGTGGAAGCAGAGCATATGTGTATGACAATGCGCGGAATCAAGAAACCGGGAAGCCAGACAGTTACGTTGGCACGGAGAGGTGTGTTTGAGACAGACCCGACATTAGAAGAAAGATTCTTCCGTATGCTTGGAAGATAAAGAATACGTAAAGGAAAAGAAGTGAACAGACTTGAAACAGGAAAATATGTATCGGTTAAATGAAGTGGTCCATCACTGGATCTATCAGGATTATTATGGAAGAATCAAGCGGTTAGAGAAGGAGCGTATCTTTTGCTGTCATCAGATGCCACATTTTCTGGATGTAGCAAGGATCGCATATATTAAAAATCTGGAAGAGAACCTTGGGTTTGAGAAAGATGTGATCTATACAGCAGCAGTACTTCATGACATTGGAAAATCATTTCAATATAAATGGACAATTCCACATGAAGTAGCAGGGGAAAAGATTGCAAAAGAGATTTTAACAACATTACCTGAAGATGCACAGTTTACAGAAGAGGAACAGCAGCAGATTCTTCTGGCTATCCGTGGTCATCGCAGAAAACATGAGGGAATGGAACCAATTGAAGAATTGTTTTATGACAGTGACAAACGCTCGCGTCTGTGCCATTCCTGCCCGGCACAGAAACAGTGTAACTGGACGGAAGAAGAGAAGAATATGGAGATAGAGATATGAGAATTGGCGGAAAAGAATTTGACCTGAAGAAAAATACCTATATCATGGGAATTCTGAATGTAACACCGGATTCCTTTTCTGACGGAGGAAGATACGACGGATTGGATCGTGCAATCGAACATGCGAAGCAGATGATTCAGGAAGGTGTGGACATCATTGATGTCGGTGGAGAATCAACTCGTCCGGGACATGTACAGATTACAGATGAGGAAGAAATTGCGCGTGTTGTTCCGGTAATCCGAAAACTCAAAGAAGAATTTGATATTCCGGTATCGATTGATACTTATAAAAGTGCAGTTGCAGCAGCGGCAATTGAAGCAGGCGCGGATCTTGTGAATGATATCTGGGGATTAAAATACGATTCTAAGATGGCAGGATTGATAGCAAAAACAGGAGTAGCGTGTTGTCTGATGCATAATCGTGAGAATACAGATTATCAGAATTTCCTTGCAGACTTTATGGATGACATGAAAGAATGTGTGAAGATTGCGAAGGACGCGGGGATTGCAGATGATAGGATCATTCTTGATCCAGGCGTTGGATTTGGCAAGACATACGAGATGAATCTCGAAATTATTGATAAACTTGAAATTATGAAAGAACTTGGATATCCGGTACTTCTTGGAACTTCAAGAAAATCAGTGATTGGTCTGACACTGGATCTTCCGGTAGAAGAACGTGAAGAGGGAACAATGGTTACAACAGTTTACGGAGTGCAGAAGGGTTGTGCATTTGTCCGTGTTCATGATGTGGAGAAAAATAAGAGAGCAATCCGTATGACAAGAGCATTAATGAGAGAACATGAGGTGTAGAGGACAGATGCAGAAGAAGTTCGATGAAATCAGAATTGAAGATTTGGAAGTGTTTGCAAATCATGGGGTGTTTCCGGAGGAAAATACGTTAGGACAGAAGTTTGTTGTCTCAGCAGTGCTTTTTACAGATACCAGGATGGCGGGAAAAACAGATGATCTGACAGCGTCCATCCACTACGGAGAAGTTAGTGCATTTATTACTGAATTTTTACAGAAAAATACCTATCAGTTATTAGAACGTGCAGCGGAAGAACTGGCTGAAGCGTTGCTTCTTGAGTGGGACAGAATAGAAAAAATATCTATAGAGATCAAGAAACCATGGGCTCCTGTTCGACTGCCGCTAAAAACAGTCAGCGTGAAGATAGAGCGTGGCTGGCACACAGCATACATTGCGTTAGGATCTAACATTGGGGACAGTAAGATGTATCTAGATAATGCAGTAAAGGCATTGAATGAACTTCCGACAAGTAAAGTTGAGGTCGTATCTGAATATCTTGTGACACCTCCCTACGGAGTGACAGATCAGCCTGATTTCCTGAACGGCTGTCTGAAACTTCGCACGCTGCTTTATCCATATGAGCTTTTAGCTGAATTGAACAGAATAGAGAAAGAAGCAGGAAGAGAGCGAATCATTCACTGGGGTCCGAGAACATTAGATCTGGATATTATTTTTTATGACGATCTTGTTCTTGAAGAGGCGGATCTGTGTATTCCGCATGTAGAGATGCACAAGAGAAAATTCGTGCTGGAACCGTTGGGAGAGATCGCTCCGTATAAGCGCCATCCGATAAGTGGGAAGCGCGTTTGCGAGATGCTTGCTGAATTGAATGAAAAAGAGAATTAATTGAATTATTAAAAAGGCTTATTACCAGTTATGATAAAAGGTGATAAGCCTTTCGAATGTAAAGTGTGAAGAAATATGTTACAATAACATCGGTTATGAAAAGGAACCAGAGGGAAAGGAGAGGGCAAAATGTTAGAAAAAATATTTAAGCTTTCTGAAAACAAAACAGATGTAAAAACAGAGGTTCTTGCCGGAATTACGACATTCATGACTATGGCGTATATCCTGGCGGTGAATCCAAGTATCCTGTCGGCGGCAGGAATGGATTCAGGTGCAGTATTTACTGCAACAGCATTAGCTGCATTTATAGGAACACTTCTCATGGCTGCACTTGCGAATTATCCATTTGCACTGGCACCTGGAATGGGACTGAATGCATATTTTGCATATACCGTTGTTATCGGTATGGGATACAGTTGGGAATATGCATTGACTGCAGTATTTGCAGAAGGTATTATCTTTATTCTTCTGTCTGTAACAAATGTACGTGAGGCAATCTTTAATGCAATTCCGAAGAATCTGAAATCAGCAGTTAGTGTAGGAATTGGATTATTTATCGCATTTGTAGGTCTCCAGAATGCTCATATCGTTATGGGCGGCGCAACATTGGTTGAACTGTTCTCATTGGATGGTTATAATAAAATCAATGGTGTAAATGCAACAATGAATGATGTTGGAATCACAGTTCTACTTGCTATCATTGGTATTCTGATCACAGGATGGCTTGTAGTTAAGAATGTAAAGGGAAATATCCTTTGGGGTATTCTGATCACATGGGCAATTGGTATTGTATGCCAGTTCGCTGGAATTTATGTTCCGAATCCAGAAGTTGGATGCTTTAGTCTTCTTCCGGACTTCAGCCATGGATTATCTATTCCAAGTATTGCACCGATTTTCTGTAAACTCCAGTTTAAGGGAATCTTTACTTTGGATTTTGTTGTAATTCTTTGTGCATTTTTATTTGTTGATTTGTTCGATACGATCGGAACACTTGTAGGAGTTTCTTCAAAGGCAGGAATGCTTGACGAAGAGGGAAAACTTCCAAAGATCAAGGGAGCTCTTCTTGCAGATGCACTTGCAACAACAGCAGGAGCAGTTCTTGGAACATCAACAACTACAACATTCGTAGAGAGTGCTTCAGGAGTATCTGAAGGAGGAAGAACAGGTCTTACAGCAGTGACAACAGCAATCCTGTTTGGTCTTGCATTGTTCCTGTCACCGATTTTCCTTGCAATTCCGGCATTTGCTACAGCACCGGCATTGATCATTGTAGGACTTTACATGCTGACGAATATTACAAACATTGATTTCGATGATCTGTCAGAAGCAATTCCTTGTTATGTATGTATCATTGCAATGCCATTCTTCTATAGTATTTCAGAAGGAATCTCAATGGGAATCATCACATATGTGGTTCTGAATCTGTTAACAGGAAAAGCAAAAGAGAAGAAACTAAGTCTTCTGATGTATATTTTAGCAATTCTGTTTGTTTTGAAATATGCATTCCTGTAAATGGGATTGAATGACGTCAGAAAGATATCAAAATAAAAATAGAAAAAATCAAGAGCTGGACAGAAGTATATTGAAAACTTCTGTTCAGCTCTTTGTGGTTGAAAAATGTCTGAGCAACTCTTTTAGAGCAGTTGCTCAAAGGTGTCATAAAATGTTGGGTAAGACACATCTACGCATTTACTGTCAAGAATCTTTGTAGTACCTTCTGCAACAAGTGCAGCAATACTGAATGCCATTGCAATTCTGTGGTCTAACAAAGTATGAATAGAAGCACCATGAAGAGGTCTTCCGCCATTGATGATCATTCCGTCTTCAGTAGGTGTTACATCACAGCCCATTGCTTTCAGATTATCTGTTACAGTCTCAATACGATCCGTTTCCTTGACTTTCAGTTCGGCAGCATCTTTGATTATAGTAGTACCTTCCGCCATGGCTGCCATAACTGCAATAACCGGAATCTCATCGATCAAAGTTGGGATGATGTCTCCTTCGATTGTAGTTCCATGCAGTCTACTTGTGCGGACAAGAACATCTGCAATTCTTTCCCCACCTTCTGTACGTTCGTTAAGGAGGGTGATATCACCACCCATATCTTCACATACTCGCAAGATTCCTGCACGTGTCGGATTGATTCCTACATTTTCTACAAGAATTTCAGAATCAGGGACGATCAGTCCGGCAGCAATGAAATAAGCAGCGGAAGAGATGTCTCCCGGAACTGTGATTTCCTGTCCGTAAAGTTCTTCACAAGGACGGATGATAGCGGTTGCTTTGGAAGAACCAATCTCAAAAGTAGAGCGGATATCTGCACCGAATTCTTTCAGCATTAATTCTGTATGGTTTCTGGAAAGACTCGGTTCTGTGACAGAGGTCTCTCCATCTGCGTAAAGACCGGCGAGCAGCAGACAGGATTTCACCTGCGCACTGGCAACCGGCGAATCATAATGGATTCCATGAAGCTGCGCAGGGGTAATATAAAGCGGGGCACATCCATTGCGGAGAATACTGGAAATATGTGCGCCCATCTGTGTCAATGGTTCAATGATTCTTTTCATTGGGCGGGAGTTCAGTGATTCATCTCCGGACAATTTAGAGTCAAACGGCTGTCCGGCGAGAATACCGGAAATCAGTCTCGTTGTTGTTCCGCTGTTTCCCACATCAAGGATCTTCTCCGGAGCACTCAGTCCATGCAATCCCTTTCCGTGTACGATAACGGAAGAATAATCGCTCTCAACTTCAATCTCAATACCAAGTTCTCTGAAACAACGGATAGTCGCGAGACAGTCGGCACCAGAGAGAAAGTTGTGGATCTGCGTCGTTCCGTTTGCAATCGAGCCGAACATAATGCAGCGGTGGGAGATGGATTTGTCTCCCGGTATTGTAACTTTTCCTTTTAATCCTGTAATATTACATAATTCCATAATCTTATTCCTCATTTCTGCTATCAGACTTCATAGATGACATAGCGGTATTTCTGCAAAAGTACAGAAGCTCTGTTTGCAGAATCTTCATCATAAAATTCAATACGAAGAACTCCTTCCTCGAATTCACGGTTGTGGATGATTCCGATATTCTTGATACTGATGTTATTACTTGCAAGAATTGTGGCAATCGTAGCAATTCCACCTGTTTCATCGATGATATCACAATAAAGTGCAAACTGCTTTTTGATCGGTCCTGCAGATCCGTTCGGCATGGAGTTCCTGTAATCTTTGGAATTCTCAAACAGAGCGTACAGGGCAGGTTCATTTCCTTCATCCACAAGATCCTTTGCATGTGAAAGAGCTTCAATATATTCACCTAAGATCTGGGAGATGTTCTCACTGTTTTTCAGACAGATCTGCTGCCACATGACCGGGGAGGAAGAAGCAATTCTCGTAATATCTTTAAATCCCCCTGCGGCCAACGCTTTCATCATCCCTTCCTTCGAATCCGTATCATGTACAAAATTCACAAGTGTGGATGCAATAATATGCGGCAGGTGGCTGATCGTTCCGGTAATATGATCATGCTCGTGGTAATCCAAAATAACAGGAAGAGCTTTTAATGATGAAACAAAGTCTTTGTAAGCATCCACTTTTTCTTCCGCTACTTTAGCAGAAGGAGTCAGGATATAGTATGCATTTTCAATCAAATGAGCTTTGGAATTCATAAATCCGCTCTTCTCAGAACCAGCCATCGGATGTCCGCCAATGAAATTCGCTTCCATTCCCAGACGGATCACCTCTTCGTGGATGGAAGTCTTCACGCTTCCGACATCTGTGAGAATACAGTTTTCATCCAGGAGATCTTTCAGCTGGGAAAGATAGGCTGCATTGTAAGTGACCGGTGCACAGAGGAAAATGTAGTTACATCCCCTGAAATTGTCATCAATGGATGAACAGGAAGTATGAATCGTGCCTTCCTGAATTGCCAGTGCAAGGGATTCTTTATTTTTATCGAATGCGATGATGTCGTAATCCGGATAATACTGGCGGATTGCCTTTGCAATAGAGCCGCCGATAAGTCCAAGTCCGATAAATCCAATTTTTTTAGCATTCATAGTTGTAAAATCCTTTCTGTTGTTGTGCAAAACATATCTTACTGTTCAGAAATCTTAAATCAGTAAGAAACATATATTCGTATTTTAACACTTTGCTCTGTAAAAGTAAATTATTATTCACAAATGCCTCTGGTTCTAATCTTTGACCAGATAATTTTGTGGATAAAAGTTAAAATTGTATAAATTGTAAAAAATAGTTGTAATTAATCAGAATATTTAGTACAATATACCCATGGTATGTATATCGACGACAAAAAACGATGTGCATAATAGCTACATAACAAGGAGGCAGCAGTATGAAGGTTTACAGAACAGACGAAATCAGAAATGTGGTATTACTTGGTCATGGTGGAAGCGGAAAGACAAGTCTTGCAGAGGCGATGCTCTACGTATCAGGTGCAACGAATCGTATGGGAAAGATTTCCGAATCCAATACGGTGAGCGATTTTGATAAAGAGGAGCAGAAACGTGGATTTTCAATCAGCACAAGTCTGGTACCGATCGAGTGGGAGAAAGCGAAGATCAATATTCTTGACACACCGGGATATTTTGATTTTGTCGGAGAAGTAGAAGAGGCAGTCAGTGCAGCAGATGCAGCGGTTATCGTAGTATCTGGTAAGGCAGGAGTACAGGTTGGAACGGAAAAAGCATGGGAGCTTTGTGACAAATATAATCTGCCGAGAATGATCTATGTGACAGAGATGGATGTGGATGATGCAAGTTTCCGTCAGGTAGTAGCAGATCTGACAGAGAGATATGGAAAGAAAATCGCACCACATTTCCAGCCGATCCGTGAGAATGAGAAGCTTGTAGGATATATTAATATTATTAAGAATGCCGGAAGAAGATATACAGGCATTGGACAGAGAGAAGAGTGCGAGATTCCGGATTACTGTGTGCCGAACCTTGAGATTTTGAGAGATTCTCTTATGGAAGCTGTAGCAGAGACAAGTGAAGAGTTTATGGAGCGCTATTTTAATGGTGAGGAATTCTCTATAGAAGAGATCCGTGCAGCCATGAGAACAGAAGTAATGGATGGTGATATCGTACCGGTTGCGATGGGATCCAATATCCAGGCACAGGGAGTAGCCAACCTGCTTTCAGATATTGTTCGTTTCTTCCCGAGTCCGGATAAGAGAACCTGTGCAGGAATCAACCGCAGAACAAACGAGATTTTTGAAGCAAATTATGATTTCGCAAAAGCAAAATCAGCGTATGTATTTAAGACAATGGTGGATCCATTTATTGGAAAATACTCTTTTGTAAAGGTATGCTCCGGAGTACTTAAAGGAGATGATGTACTTTATAATGCAGACACAGACGCAGAGGAGAAACCAGGTAAACTTTATACCATGTGTGGAAGTAAGCCAAGCGAAGTGACAGAGCTTTTCGCAGGTGATATCGGAGCAATCGGTAAACTGACAAATACAAGAACGGGAGATACTCTTTCTGTAAAGGGAACACCGGTATCTTATGCAAAGACAGATTATTCTGTACCATATACATATATGAAGTATCGCGTAAAGAATAAAGGCGATGAAGATAAGGTATCACAGGCTCTTGCAAGAATGACAGCAGAAGATGTTACATTGAAAGCTGTGAATGACAGTGAGAACAGACAGTCTCTTCTTTATGGAATGGGTGAGCAGCACCTTGAGATCGTAGCAAGTAAACTGGCGGCAAGATATAAAGTAGAGATCACACTGGAGACACCAAAAGTTGCATTCCGTGAGACGATCCGTAAGAATTCTGACGTTGATTCCAAGTATAAGAAACAGAGCGGCGGACATGGACAGTACGGACATGTTAAGATGAAATTCGAACCATCAGGAGATCTCGAAACTCCATTTGTATTCGAAGAATGTGTTGTTGGAGGAGCAGTTCCGAAGAACTATTTCCCGGCAGTAGAGAAAGGTCTGCAGGAATCTGTAGTGAAAGGACCTCTTGCCGGATATCCGGTAGTTGGTGTGAAAGCTACTTTATACGACGGATCCTATCATCCGGTAGACTCTTCAGAGATGGCATTTAAGACAGCTACGATCCAGGCATTCAAGAAAGGATTCATGGAGGCATCTCCGGTACTTCTTGAACCAATCGCATCCCTGAAAGTTACAGTTCCGGATGATTACACAGGAGATATCATGGGAGACCTGAACAAACGCAGAGGACGTGTGCTTGGCATGACACCGGTAGCCGGAGGAAAGCAGGTTATTGAAGCAGATATTCCAATGACAGGACTGTTTGGCTATTGCACAACACTTCGCTCCATGACAGGTGGAAGAGGATCTTACGAATATACATTTGCAAGATATGAGCAGGCTCCATCTGATGTACAGGAGAAAGAAATTGCTGCAAGAGCAGAAGAAGCATAATTAAAGATTCTGGCAATACAAAGAGTGTGTTATCCGGCTGATAAAAAGGAGTGGATAGCACGCTCTTATTGCTTGTTTTAGAAAAAACGGTAACATTGTATTTCACAAAAAAATCACAAGTTTGCGAATATGGTTGTACTTTCAAAACAAAGGTGCTATAATTCATCTGCCTGTCTACATTAGACAGGTATGTTATTGTTTATGAAATCCTGTGAACAGTGACATAAAGTGACTGTGTAGAGCAGTTATAACATTATTATAATAATATGAGGGATAGGAAAATGAGGATTATTATTATCGGTGACGGAAAGGTTGGTTACAAGCTTGCCAAGCAACTTTCCGCCGAGAAATACGACATTGTAATGATTGACAGTAATGAGAATAAGTTGAGATTTGCTATGGATCGTCTGGATATCGCCTGCGTGACGGGAGATGGCGCAGACGCAGAAGTACTTAAACAGGCAGATGTGGCGCATGCTGATCTGGTGATTGCCTGTACATCAGCAGATGAATGCAATATGTTAAGCTGTCTGATCGCCAGAAAATTAGGTGCAAGACATACGATTGCCCGTGTGCGTAATCCGATTTATTATCGTCAGATCGGACTTCTGAAAGAAGATCTGCATCTTAGCATGGCTGTAAACCCGGAACTTATCGTGGCAGATGAGATTAGCAGACTTCTGCTCTTCCCGGATGCGAGTCAGGTGGAGACTTTTGTGAAGGGACGTG